>Ga0315273_10010462_pt1 | contig 11828 bp, 11 predicted proteins | sample YL17G02_0_MG_FD_205753 | JGI IMG/M metagenome (GOLD analysis project Ga0315273, IMG submission 205753) | Sediment microbial communities from Yellowstone Lake, YNP, Wyoming, USA - YL17G02_0 | ecosystem: Environmental > Aquatic > Freshwater > Lake > Sediment | place: USA: Wyoming | collected... | reverse complement strand
AAGCAGGCAACCTCTTCCGGAGTTCCCCCCATTCTCAGCACATCATTCTCAGCCTTCGACTCGGCGATGTCGATGGTTGCCTGCTTCTGAGCGTCAGGAGCAGCGTCAGCGTTCTGCAAAATCTTCATGGCTCCAGCCACGGTCTTTTCATTCGCCTCCATGCGCTTCTCGATGGTCCTCATTTCGGTGTTCTTGATGCTGGCCGCGCCCGATCCACTATTTGCCAGCGGTTTCTCGTAAGGCTTCCATCCATCAGGGATGGGCTCCACACCCCTCAAGATTGTGTCGAAGTTTGTTCCGTCCGTGATGGTCATGTACTGACTGGCGTGGAATTTGGACTTCTCTTTTCCACTTGCAAGAGCAAGTGCGTCAGACAGTTTTTCTGCGCGAGCCTTTTCATGCAGCGCATTGTAACGGGATGGGCTCCAGTTGTATCCCGGATTGAGAGGAACATTGGATTCCATGGGAGCCGGTCCTGCGGCGGCAATCTGGATCGCCTTGGAGATGTCGTTGGAAGGGGCGGGGGCGGAAGGGATTTGAGATGCAGAAATATTTCCAGATGGAGCTCTCAACTCTTGCAGATTGTTCAGGCTCTCATTGAGTGGAGTTCCATCATCTGAATATCCGGGCGCTGGAATAAATCCTCCATTAGGAGATTCTGCAATGCCCCGCACATCCGAGTTCACACTCCCCGGCGCAGACCCCGAAGACTGTAAAAGTCCATCAGACACCGACTTGGTGACAGGATTCATTGCCCCTCCAGCAGAAGCCTGACCTGCATCAGTGGGTGTTCCATCAAGATTCACGCCCAATTCGTAATTCCCCTTTGCAATCCCAGCGCGACGATTTGCTTGAGCCGCAGCATCCATGTGCTCCGTGTCATCCATCATCTGCTTGTAAAGATTCTGCTTCGCCTGCTCCTTGGCGATGGGGGCAAGATAGCGCAGCTTCTCCAAGGCAATCGCCTCGGTTGCGCGGTTCATCATGTGACGACCAAGAGCCACAGAATCTTCAGCACCCTTGTTGAATTGGCCGACTGTTTGGGATGGATCAAAGTGATCCACCTGACCGGGATTGAAAGTTGGAATTACGCGAATTGCCATAAAAGTTTACTTGAACCAGCTGTCAAGAAGCCCTCCAGCCGTTGATCCAACAGCCTGCCCGAGGCCGGGCATTCCATAGTATCCACCAACAGCAGTTCCGGCAAGACCACCGATTCCTGCCCCATAATTTCCCTGATCAATGCTATTGGCATCAGTGTAAACAGCTCCCGGTATGGAGGCGTAATCCATCACGCCCATTCCTCCGCCCATGCCACCCATTCCCCCACCACCACCTCCGCCAAACATGCTCAGGAAATTACCGCCGCCGCCACCCCCACCACCCATGGTGTCCCAGCCTCCACCATTTATGTCCACAGGCATCGCCTTAACAGACGATGGAGCTCCACCGCCACCCATGGTGTCCCAGCCTCCACCATTCATGTCCACAGGCATCGCCTTAACAGACGATGGAGCTCCACCGCCACCCATGTTGGAAAATATTCCACCCATTCCACCCATTGCTCCAAAAATAGATCCAGCCATATTGAGGATTGATCCTGACTCATTTTTGTCGTTCTGGCTCTTCAGGAGTGAAGAAAAAGTATTGTAGTCGTTGGTTGCGTTGGAGTTCCCAAGCATCAAATCCGCAACGTCATTCGGATTCGTGACTTCATTGTACATCTGGTATCCCTTGGGATTCTCAGCGAGGAATCCGCGCGCCCTATCCATGCGGTTGTTTCGAAGATCGAGTGATCGAAGTCCAAGGTCACGCGCAACCATGCCGCGACCACCGGGGGAAATGCCAAATCCGCTTGCCACATTTCCCTGCAACGCCTTCTTGGTGACAAAATCCTGATCTTCCTGACTCAGGTTTCCGCCGAGATTCAATTCGTCCAGAATGGACTTCGTTGTGGTTCCACGGAGATTCCTCTGGAGGGGGTTGTAGATGTCCTCGACTTCATTGGCATTGCGAGCGCGATTGTTATTCCAGTCACGGTTGATTGAGGAAAGTGGCCCAACCGATCCGGCCATGCCCTGATACAGGTCACCGGGGCTGATTTGGGAACGAGTTGGAATGGCGCGTTGCCCTGTCGCACCAGATCCAAAATCACCGAGAAAATCGAACATTCCAGCCATATCAGTAGTGAATTATAATTCTGCCGTTGGCTCCATTGCCTCCGACATTGTTTGAAACCGTTCCACCAGCCCCGCCGCCGCCGGGGAGGATGCCATTTTGCTGAGTTCCAAGGGCTGAATCCACGCGACCACCCTGACCGCCCCTTGGAGAGTCTCCACCGGACCCACCACCACCTGAAATTGTGAGTTTTCCAGCCCCTCCCTGAATCCCCATGTCGGAAGCTGTCACCAATCCACCAACTCCGCCTTTTCCGCTGGGAATCACAACCGCGCCTTTTCCACCAGCAGCAGTCATGCCTAAAATAATCGTGTCGCCTCCGTTGGTTCCAGCAGCCCCACCAGCACCGCCCACCCCAACGGTGAAAACCACTGAATCACCGGGATTCACGGGCTTCATCACCATTCCATACCCACCACCGCCACCGCCAGATTCCGATGAACCGCTGAATTCATTGGCTCCGCCCCCTCCGCCGCCCCACGCCTCAATCAGCAGGGAGTAAATTCCATCAGGAACCGTGAATGATCCATTCACATCAAAAACCACAAACTTGTTGAATCCTTCTTTTGTGATTGGACGGTAAATCGCAAGCGCATCATCCCACACATACCAAGTCTGGCAATCCTTCAACCACGGACCAACATTGGAAGTCGGGGCGGTTGATCCGATGGCGAAGCTGGAATAGACAGGATCAGATTGAATGAGAAGCCGGTCCGCAATGGCTTGAGCGAGTTCTTGCGGAGTTCCACAGAATCCCTCGGGAAGGCTTCCCATGGAGACGATGAACTTGACGGGCTGTTGGGTCTGCGTTGTACAGGACATATTTTACAGGGAGCCTACTGCCACTCCATTTGATGTTGGATACCCATAGGGCGACAGGTCGGATATAGATAGATAGTCTATTTCCTCGTCGCAGCAAAGCATTGTTTTGCACACCAGATTGCCGTTGGCGTCAACGTCACCCTTGGAGCATTCACCGCTGGCATTTTCCTGATATTGGTTCGCGCTGGCCTTGAACTTCAAAAGCCCCATCCTCCCATATCCACGGAACCTGTGCTGGAAGTAAGTTCCCACATTGTCCTGATAGGGTCCAATCGGCGTGATGCATGTTGCCTGCGCTTCCTCGGTCTTAAAATATCTCGATTGCACCACCGCAGCCTGATTCTTGTCGGTGCAATTAAGCTGATTGCAATCTTGAGCGCAAAACTTGGTGTCCATGATTTTAATCCAGCAGGAATAATCGCTCCGGTATTCGGCGGTAATATCCAGCTGCCCACGCAGGTTGATGATGTGACCCTCCGAGTAAACGAATTTCTTGAATGCCAAGGGTGACTGAAAATCCATACCTCGGGTTTCGAGAGCCCAAAAAATCCTCCCCTGATCGTCCATCTGGTTCACCTGAAAAGCCTCCCAAACATGCACCCCGCCCACGCGGTCTTGAGAGACATGAAAACAACGGTTGATTCCGTTGATCGTCGCGGAAGTCCATTCGACGGGGCGAGTCCCCATCCAGATCCCCTGCCACGATGGAGGAGCACTTTCTGCGCTGGATGTGTTTGTCCCCATGTCGATGACCCAAGTGTGGCGGTTGTAAACATCCCCGCTCGGAACGCTGAATCCCACCAAGCCATTGAAACCAAAGGCGCAAGTTCTGCTTGTCGATGGAGAAAGATTGGCGTAGCTCCTTTCCATCTCCAGAGATGCCACGTTGTTCCTTGAAACCTGAATGGTTGCGCCAACCTGCGTGAATCGGCGAGCGCCCTCCTTGGAGAACCAGAAAAGTTCACCATTGGAATAGGTAACGGATTTTCCACCCACACACCCCACACCGGGGAACAGGATGGAGATGAATCCGGGAGTGGATTTCCATTGATCCCTGTCGGTGATGGCTGCGGCAATGATCGTGGTATTGTCGAGAGTGTATGCCAGCAAAGCCTTGCTGTCGGCTGTCCGCGCAAGGGCTGTCACAGCCTTCCCGTCGATGGTTACAAGAGATCCTCCCTCAGAAAGATACTGGGTCTCTGTGAAATGAATGGGATCGTAAATATCGCTCGCAAAAATCTCATTCCCGCGAGCCACCCAAAGTCTTCCACCCACAAATTCCATCCACATCCCCTGAATTGTCTCCTTCTTCTTTCCACCGGGGCTGAGATGTCTGTTCACATTCCCATCCCAAAAAGCAGGCTTGCTCCTTCCGTCCTGCATCATCAGAACGGATTTGGGGTCAATCAGGTTTCCACCATCAATTGCCTGAACAGCCTCCTTGAAAACGATGTGATCGACAAACTGGTTGAACTGGATGTTTGGAAGGTAGTCCCAATTCTGAAATGGGAATGGAGAAACCCAAATTTTTCCACTCAGGGCAACCACCAGAGAAACAACGCCAGCGGTGGGTACAAAAATCGTCATCCCCTGCGCCCTTCCGTCAGGGAGGCGCACGATGCTCTTGAATCCATCGCGGGTTCTCCATGTCCCGCCGCGATTGACCATGTTGATCGCCCACGCCATTTGACCCTTGGCGACAAATTCTGGATGCTCATTGCTATTCACTCCGGGAGTGAACCCAAATTCACCATCGAGAATCCTGTTCGAATTGAGTGGAGATTGAGCCATGGATCAGATCATGTTCTCCAATGTTTTTGACATGAATCCCGCCCTCTGCATCTGAATCTTGATCGTGTTGGGACCGGAGCGGGTTTTCTGCTCTTCCATGAGGGCGATGCGAGCCTGCGCCTTGTACTTCACATATTCGTCGATCAGATCGTTCTCGTATTTCTTGATCGCCTGCACCGCCATCTTGATCGCGGTCACGCTATGAAGAAAAATCACATCGTCCATCGAGTTGATGGTGAAAGTTTTCTTTCGGAATTTCATCCTCACCCAGCTTGTCATGGGATTGCAGGAATCCAAAAGCCTGCAAATATTCTGAGCCCCGTTGAGGACGATTCTGCGATAATTGGGTGTTTGCTCACCGGGAAGGTAGTATCCCAAGAGCGTGCTGTGGCTTTCCCCATTCTCAAAAGCCACCAGCTTCACAAATCCAACAGTGATGGGCTTCAGAATTCGCGTGATCCTCTTGACCTTGATGTTCACAGGAACTCCCGCTCCGATTCCGTACAAAACAGGCACTTCAAATCCGTCCACAAGCACCCCGTTGCAGTCAGGAGTCATAATCCACTTCCCATTCACATCATATCCGAAGACCCGGATGGATGTGCTCATGCCCTCGTCAGTGTCCGAGTAGGCGTAAATCTTGGCGGAGTTTTTGATGGTCCGGTAGGTTGGGTATTCACCTGAATCAGCCCAATTCCATCCACACCCAATTGCACAACAATCAGACCCCGGTCCGTTCAGGTGAAATTCGAACCACTTGTTTCGAAAGTCCGCAGGCTTTCCGCCGATATTGATTGCCAGAGGCATTTCAACATCATTCGGGAGAACCACAATCCTCTCACAAGTGCAAATGTCCATCGAGCCCACCAAAGGGTCCCAATTGGAAAGGTTTGCCAGCAATTCCTGAGCCTCTGTGAGACGGGCGTAAAAGGTATCTGGATCGCAAGTGCCGATCACCCTCTGAATCTCAGAGTAAATATCTTTTACGAGAATCATGGATTCAACGCGTTAAGGAAGATGGATGATGTATGTCGCGTCGGGAAGAAACTCCTTGCAGGAGTCAACGCAGGAATCGGCGACCTGCTGCGCGGTCATTCCACTGGTGTCGGTCATGCCGCAAATCATGGAATTTCCAAGAAGTGCTTGCGTGGCAAATCCGCTCTGCCCCTGACCAGAAATGGCCCAAACTTTTACATTGATATTGATCATATTTTTTTCCTTTCAAAACTCAGTACCATACAAGAACCAAGCCATCAGCGCCAGCCCCGCCGCCATTATTGGATACCGTACCACCCGCTCCGCCCCCTCCGGGAAATTGACCCGCCTGTTTGGTTCCAAGAGCCACATCAGGAACGCCGCCGCCGCCTCCCCTTGGACAGTTTCCGCCCTTGCCACCACCTCCGCCCACAGTGAGGGCTCCCGGTTGACCGTTAAAATTCAAATCGCCACCAGCAGCCACGCCGCCAGCACCGGGATTGCTCCCTGCGCCCTGCCCCACGCCACCGGGAGCCGAAACAGTGAGAATGGAGCTCGTTCCACCAGTTCCGCCCACCCCAGCCCCTCCCGCCGCGCCTGCCGCACCCACCACCACGGCATGAATGGCCGCAGGAACCACCGTTTTGATCGCGGCAGCATAAGCGCCTCCGCCTGCGCCGGATTGAGACGAGCCGCCCGACACATCACCCGCTCCACCCCCGCCTCCGAAGCATTCAACAAAAACCTTTGTAACCCCAGCAGGGACAGTAAAATTTCCATTGGCAACAAAAACCTGAACATTGGAAAATATCCCATTCGTCCCATTGGTTCCAGCCGCGCCTGCCGCGCCGGGAGCCCCTGCCGCTCCAGTTGTTCCCTGAGCACCCTGCGGACCCGATCCGGTGACAAGCTGATCGGCATTGGTTATTGTTGCGCCGGGAAGTGGATTTACCGCAGCCCCAAGATTTTTCAGGGTCAGCGTGTTGATGTTCGGCTTCGCAATGACCTGATAATTTCCTCCCACCTGATGAAACACATCCTGACCAATGGCAAAAGGACTGGAATTCGCAACCGAAACATCCACATTCGCATTGACCGCAGGTTGAATAAAGCTGGGCATAAATCAGATTCCGCAGGTGTACGCACCGGAGACAAAAAGCTGCCACGATGCAGGGCTTGTCGCTGGATTGTTGTTTGTGGTGACGCCGAGTGAGACGTAGGCACTTCCGCAATAGCTGACAAATGCGTTGGCGGGATATGTGGTTGAGCTATTCCAGACGCTTTGAGGAAACACCCCAAGCATGAGCATGATCCTGAAAATGTAGGAAGCCAGCCCCTCGTTTGGAAGCCTTGGAATGCCCGGTATCCCAGCAGTCAGGTCAGCAGGAAGGGTCCACACCACTTCCCCATTTACGCATGTCTTGGTGATTGTCCCAAAAAATGCCTCGATGAAATTGCTCAGCGTGGAATTGATCGGCTCATTGGCTGGATCGCACGATCCGCCCAATGAATCATCGCAATTACACGGACTGCAATTACATGAAGAGCAACTCACTGAGTGACCTTTCTGCCTTTCATAAATTTGCTCAGAGCCTCTTCGCTGCTCATATCAGAAGCGTCCGGCTCCGTCCCAGTGTAACCGGGCTCCTTGGCTTCTTCCTGAGATCCCTGATCGGATTCAACGGGTTCTCCATTCAAAGTCTCAACTTCCACGCTCAATTTTCCATCCTTATTGATGATGGTTCCCGTAATTTTACCATCAAAAGAATCTCCCTCGCTCACGGAGTCAGCCATGTCAGCTGGAAGAGGAATGCAGGCATTATAGGAACTCCCCTCAGCCTCCGTGGAATCAGGCTCAGGGCTTGCGCTCTGCTCCTGAACATTTAGAGCGTTGTCGTCCTGTCCGTAAGTGGGTGTTGCCATATATTTTCCTATTTTTTGAGTGTGCTACACTTTTTTAGTTTTGCAAATTATTTCGGACTGCATAAATGCTGGATGTGAGTCTCCATCGCCTCCATACGCCTTCACCCTCACGATCAGCCTCACTTCCGGGATCAGCCTGCGGCGATGTGTTCGCCTCGATAGTGACTGCCATTCCATTCCCCCACTTCTCGATCAGCCCTGCGTGTGCCACCCGCCCCTTGCTCGCAAAGAAGATGCCAAAAACGTCCGCAGGGCGCGGCGTTTCGCCTCGTCCTTGCTTCCATGTGGGATTGGCGACCATATCAGGCGACCAAGCTGAACGAGGAATTTTCGATCCCAGCCCCGCCTCCTGATAGCAGAAAACACAGAAGGCGGCACAGTACGGGTTTCGCGTTCCCGCAAGGCCAACAGAAGCGAGGATGCGGTCAATTTGCACTCCATCGTTGTTTCCCGTAGCCTCTCTCCATCCAATGCATGTTTGGGCAACGGAAATAACGGACTCCCTTGACGGTAAAATCTTGGGTTCATGGGGAACCTTGGGTGGCTCCGATGGAAGGGGCATTGTCCCCATGGCTAAAGCCATCGTTAGGGTTTGGGCAAGAATGCAAAGCATAAGATATAGGCGACAATGAGAAGAAAAATGGTCGCCTTGAGGATTAAAATCCTCTGAATGGGCTTCAGGTGAAGCCAGTCATCGTGCAACTCACGATCTTTGATATATGTCGTAAAAATCTTCCAATCGCATTGAATGGCAATCCACGAACAGAGAATGGCCGAAAAAAATACGAACGTACTGAATGCAAGGGCTTGAAGATACGCCCAATCAATCGTCCCACTCGTCGAGTGAAGTCCTGAAAGCAGGGTTGGAAACAAGCAAAATCCAGCCACCACTCCGAGAGCGGTTAATGCGCCATGCCATTCTTTGATGAAGTTTTTCACAGGAATGGAACGTGCAGGTAGAATTTTAGAAATCCATACGCGGCCATCAAAAGACCCATGCCAATGCAGATCATGCGCCATTTCCAGATTATGCCGACAGCAGCGGCATATTTGGGCTCCAGATAATTCAGACGATCCACCACCTTGTTCATTTCGACGGTGATCTTATTGATCTCGGCCTGTTTGTTCTTGATGTCGGCCTGTGCGTTTGCCAACTCAAGCTGGGCGGCAACCAGATACTCAGTGAGAGCCTTAACCTGTCGGTCATTCTTCTTTGCGCCCTCCGCATAGATCCTTTTTGCGATGGCAGTGGATTTTTCCACATCACCCGAAGCCGCCGCCACAGACGCCCCGATGGAATCAAGATTGGTCGGCGTGATATTTGATCGCTCGGTTGTCTTACAACCCGTCAGCGCCAAAACAACTGCCATAAATGGAATCCACTTCATTTCTTTCGGTTCCTGTGTGTGCGCCAAATACTGATAAAGGTGATGGTCCCCACCGCAATGCCGACAAGCAAAGAGCCAATCCGCAGTGCCAGTTCAACCTCAGTGAAAAAGCTGATCCATGTCCCGGTTGCTGATGCAGCCGTTCCGGCCAACCCCTTTAGCGCAACTGCTGTTTGCTCATTGCCGTTCATGGGGTCTTGGGCTTGATCGCCTCGGTCAACACTCCGATTGAGATTCGCACCTTCTCGTTGTCCTGCATGTTCAGCAAACTCATGGACGCAACTTGGACGAGGAGGTTCAGTGCTTGTTCTGGTGTAGGTTTGGGTTGGATTTCCATGTTGTTGTTATGCCAGAAGTCCCGCGTTGCGTAAAGCCTTCACCAGTTGGCCAATGGTATAGCCATCGAAGGTGGCAGAGTCATTGGCAATTCCAGATGTGTTCGCCACGAATGTTGCCGCCGCAACTGCGGTTGTCGGTTGCACAATGGGAGTATTTCCCCAAAAACCTATGGGCCGCGCTGCCGTGTCGCCGATCAATCCAGAGGCCCAATTCAAGAACGTGTCTCCTGCGGCGTTTGTCAGCAACCTACTGCCCCACCAGATAGCGTTAATACCCGCTGCGTCATTCAAGATTCGGCTATTCCATGACACAGAAACTACGGATGCGGCATCACGCAGCGATCGGTCATTGTATCGAATGGACTCTATGCCTGCGGCATCGTACTGCATTCGGCCTTGCCAGTCTAGCGAAGCGATGCCTGCCGTATCATAAGTGATACCTGTGTCCCATTGCAGCTTGTGATTGTTAAAAACATCGTATAGACCGCGATTTGCATAATCAACCGATGTATTTTCAGCCACATCCGCCAGCACGCGACTGCCCCAATCAATCGAACCTTTGCCCAAAGAGTCGAACAAGAGGAGCTGCGCCCAATCCACTACACTCGTCGTTCCGTCAGTCCAAACCAACCCGCGAGATTGCCAATTAATCGAAACAGCAGAAACAGAATCCAGCAGTTGCCGATTGTTTCCGCTTGCAGAAAGCAGCAGCGCATTATCGACAAGGGTTTTCGCCGCGCCACCCGCCACTCTTGAAGCCAATTCATCCAGAGCTGCCGTCACTTGCGTGGGCGCGACGAGCCAGTTGCCCGGAACCGTTGGCGGATACTTCACATAGGTGCTGTGGTCTTGCAGAACATACGTCACAGATGCACTCAGGCCAATGTCGATGACATGGCCCGTGAGGAAGCGATTCATCGAATTTGAGTCGAATGTGAAAGAGGGGACGGTTGCAACAGCCGAAAATCCGATCTTGTAGGTTGCTCCTATAAACACACTATTCACAATCCCCGAAGAAGATGAAGATGTTGAGCCGATGATGAAACCATCCGTAACACCACCCGTAGTACGATCCAGACTTGACAAACGGCAGCGGTCAAGCTGAAGCAACCTGACTCCTGCACCAATCGTGCTGGTGATTTGCGAGTTGTGAGCCACAAGCGCAATACTGGTGGTCTGCCCTGCAACCGTAATCAGTGTGCCTGACCGTGGCAAAACTCCAACGCTTCCACCTTCAATGGTGGAAGAATCAACCTGCATCGTCATGCCGATGTTGTTGTTAAACGACACTAGATTCATGCCAGCCAACAGACTCACACTTCGGCACAAGAAATTTGAAAGGCTGAATCGCCCCTGCCAACTCAACGCGCCTGCTCCAACGGAATCCTGATAATCCATTGTCACCTGACCCGTCACCATCAAGCCCATTGAAGAGAACGCGGAATCCACTCCTCCACCTTCCCCGATAAGCTCAAAAGTCTGGAACGGACTGAAAAGATTCCAAGGAGCAGGGTTGTTAGCCACCAGATAAAAGCCCGCTCCAACTTGTCCACCGAACGGGAAATCCGCGAGGAGAATCTGATGCTTTAACGTGCCAACAATCTTCGCACCGTATCCGACTATTGCCACACGCGCCCGTTTCCATCCCGTCACCACGTTCTCGTTGTAAACACCTGTTGCGAGCATGAACACAATCTTCTCGTTGCACCATTGCACTTGCCCAGCGATTGTCGCAGGCACGGTAGAAATCTGGCTGTAAGCGTAATTGATCGTCTGGTACGGGGCAGTCAGAGTGCCTTTGCCAATTGCGTTCACCCCGTTTATCGGATCAACATAGATGTTGAGAGTTGAAGTGGTTGTGACATCAAAAACTCCCTGCTCAGTCTGGTTGTTTACAGCCTTTCTCAGCAAGTCCCACTTTGAGTCCCCAATTTTTGGTGTTTCAAAAGCCATAAATTACCCCTGTACGTCTTGATTGTTTGTAAATTTCTTCTTCAGATCGTAGATGGAATCTCCAAATGTCCAATCCTTCAGCTCGCTATCCCTGCCAATAGATGATCCTTGCTCGACTTGATTATGCACAGCCTTTCTCCACAAGTCCCACTCGGAATCTCCAATGTTTTCATTTTCAAAAGCCATATTTCAGTCACCATATCACGGTGATATTCTGCTCAACAATTCTTTTTTGTAATTATTGGACATAAATTTACCTAAACTGGGCTTATTTTGGCTGCAATGGCATCAAGTGCTTGGGCAACTGTGGTAGGCTGTACCACCCAATCTGCGGGAACTGCCGGGGCATAGTTCACATATTTGCTGTCATCTTGCAAAATGTAGGTCACGGATGCACTCATGCCAATGTTGATGACATGACCAGTGAAGAAGTGGTTTAGAGAATTTGCATCAAAGGTGA
>Ga0315273_10010460_pt1 | contig 11830 bp, 7 predicted proteins | sample YL17G02_0_MG_FD_205753 | JGI IMG/M metagenome (GOLD analysis project Ga0315273, IMG submission 205753) | Sediment microbial communities from Yellowstone Lake, YNP, Wyoming, USA - YL17G02_0 | ecosystem: Environmental > Aquatic > Freshwater > Lake > Sediment | place: USA: Wyoming | collected... | reverse complement strand
AATAGCCGGGAACCTGGATAGGGTTCTCCGTCAAGAGGGTGCGAAGCCCTCCGGGTAAGGATAGTCAACCGCCCGTATCCAAATCAGCAGCAAGTGTTGCGGGAAGAGGAAAGGTTGCGAGCTGAAGCGATAGAAGCTGAATCCGGTAGGTAGCCTCGAAAGTCCAATTGGAGTGGCCGAAACTTTGGCTATCGACGCAGGCAACAGGGGCAGTAGCGGCAAGAGAAGGGATGAGCTGATGAGCTGCTCGATGGAGACACTCGCCTGAAAGGGGAGAAACGGCCGGGCATCGCAGGCTCTGTACAGCGACCGGACTTTTGCCAGACGAGCGAGAGCCCCCACTCCCGGGGTCGCAGACGGCATCGAGCAACACATGGTGATGGAGAATAAGCCAGGCAGCCACTCCAGCCCTTGATCAATCGAGATCTGCGAGAGATCGAGTATGGGCCAGCAACCGGAAGGAGAGCTGGGCAAACGGCGGAGGGCTGGGATGGAAGTTGGCATAGCCGAGAAGGCGGGTAACGCCGCTGGAGCGAAGACTTCCACAGCAGTTGAATGCGGAAGACAAACATTCACTACACGTAGAGGTAGAGAAGGAATGGCAAGAGACCTGATGCAGCGCGGCAAGCCGCAACCAAAGAGATGCTTAAGCCGGATTTACCCAAGCGGCTTGCCGCGCTGCGTGAAAAAGGCAGCTTGAAGATTTCCTCCCGATTCGAAAAGAATCTGACTGTTAGCAGTGCAGATAAGAGACAAGACGCGCAAGGAACCGGAGCTCTGTTTCACGTCGATTTATCATTTCGTGACAGACGAAGGCAACTTGTACGCCAGTTACCGGGATCTCGAGCCAGGCAAAGCGCCTGGGATCGATGGAGTAACGAAAGAGGGATATGGAAAGGATCTGGAGAAGAACATCACAGATCTGGCCCAACTCGCCGCTGCTGTCAAACGTCTATCTTCGCTTGGGAGCGTTTCAATGATGCTCTCGCCTGGGTGCGGTGGCCATCGGTTCGAATCGTGCACCATCTCGATCCGTTCCGGAGACCTGTCGGATCGGAGAACTGCTGAAGAGCCGGATGCTGGGAAATCCACTTGTCCGGTTCCGAGAGGGGCGGGGCGGCAACTGTCGCTACGGCGACGGGAGCACCCCGCCTACTCGACCCGGCCGTAAGGCCGGGATAGGGATTGCAGCGAGATGGAGCGCCGAAGGCGCGGCACTGGAAATTTCAAGAGTGCCGCACCTTCGGCGCTCAATATTCATCCGTTATCGGATCCCGGCCTTACGGCCGGGCCTACGAACTGCCGGCCCTTCGGGCCTCAAAAACCGTTGTTTCAAGACACCCCCAAACTCGTCGTCCTCCCGACAAAAGCTTTCGTATCCGGCATTGTTTGTGATGCTCTGGATAACTGTGTGATCAGCGGAGCAAACTTGAAGTTTGCAGCTTGCAGTGTCTGTTCGCAGCGGTTCGAATAAGATGTCCGCTTAAGCGAACTGATGCTGCGAACGGGCACGGTCCAATTCATTTGGGTGCGACTCTTTTAGAACGGCCCACAAGCTAATGCAACATTTAAACTTATGCGATTCTGCAGTTCAAGAAAATATCCCTGGTTGGCTACTTATGGCCTCCCCGATCGCATAAGTGGCCCTCGGGCGTAGCACAAGGCCTGAACAAACCGCTTCCTCGACTCTGATTGATTTTCCGCTCTTCTGTTAATAGTTCTTCTACTTTCTCCGGCTCCGGCGCCTTAAAGATGAAGAGGCTTGTCGGATTTTCTTGACAAAAGCATCGAGATTCTTTATATCAGCATGGGGCATAGGGGAAGATACCCGGGGCTTTTGGCCAACCCGATGCTCTCTGAAGGAGATGCGGTGATATGAAGTTTTTGGGCCAACAGGTTACCCCAAAAAATCTGGAATTAATCCGGGAGGTAGTGACGACCTGCGATGGTTTAAGCCGGGCGGAGTTGTCAAACACAGTGTGCGAACTTTTGGGCTGGAAACGTCCGCTTGGATCGCTCAAGGGCCGGGAATGCGGGGAGTTTCTCGAGAGGCTCGAATCGAAAGGATTGCTTCGCTTGCCCGGTAAACGGCAGGGGCGGCCCGTCGGGAGTCGAACCGAGGTGCCAGTAACGGAACTGGGGGAACCGGGAATTTCATTGGTCGGCAGCGCGAGATCCTTGGGGCGGATCGAATTTAAGCAGGTGCAGACGGAAGACGAGCGGCGCTGGTTCCGGGAACTGATCGGACGCTACCACTATCTCGGGCATGCCGTGCCGATGGGTGCGCACGTGCGCTACCTGGTTTTTGCTTCCGAGCCACAAAAGGCTATTGTCGGGTGTGTGCAATTTTCTAGTGCGTCCTGGCACGTGGCAGCCAGGGACCGCTGGATCGGCTGGGATGAGGCCGCGAGGGTCCGCAACCTGCCGCATGTGATCAATAACAGTCGCTTTATACTGATGCCCTGGGTAGAGGTCAAAAATCTCGCAAGCCGCGTGCTGTCGCTTGCGGTCCGGCAAGTGGTACACGATTGGCAGGAGCGCTACGGAGTGCGACCGCTTTTGGCAGAAACGTTTGTGGATCCCGCTCGTTTTGCCGGGACGATTTATCGGGCGGCGAATTGGATTGAGTTGGGGATGACGAGCGGCCGAGGCGGCAGGGATCGTTTGTATGAGCGGGAAGGAGTAGCGCCGAAAATGATGTTTGTATATCCTCTGATGCCGGACGCAGTCCGGCAATTGCAGGTACGGTGACAAAACATGCCGGCCCTGCTTGAAGACAAGACGGAGCCTTTTGCCGCTTCGCGTGAACTTTTCGGCGCAATGGAGTCTTATCTGATGTCGAAGGATGCCCGAAACTTGACTCATAGCGAGCTGGAGCGGGAGCTGGAGAAGCGGGGCCTGGAGCTGATGCGCACGCTGCTTCAGGCGCACCTGGATGTGCGAGGGCCTGGGGAGGCGGTGGGGCGCGTTGAAGGCTCCGACGGTGTCGTGCGCGGGCAGGAACGGCTGCATGAGCGCGGACTCGAGACGATCTTTGGCGAGGTGCAGGTGCGACGTCTGGGTTACGGGGCTGAGGGAGTCGATAGCCTGCACCCGCTGGATGCAGATTTGAACTTGCCTGCGGAGTTGTATTCACACGAAGTCCGACGTCGTGTTGCGGAGGAAGTCGCCCAGGGATCCTTCGCCGCCACAGTGAAGCACCTGCACGATCATACCGGAGCCCATGTGGGCAGGCGTCAGGTTGAGGAACTGACGGCGCGTGCCGCTCAGGACTTTGATCACTTCTATGAAGAAAGAGAAGGAGACGCATCGCGCGCGAGGGATCGTTCTGGCTCGATTGTTGTGATTTCGGCAGACCAGAAGGGCGTGGTCATGCGGCGGCAAGACTTGAGGGAAGCGACGCGCAAGAGGGCTGAGGCGACACAACATAAGATGGCGACTCGTTTGAGCCGGGGAGAGAAGCGCAATTCGAAACGGATGGCAACGGTAGCAGCCGTTTACACCATCGCACCGCACGTGCGCCGGCCAGAAGATATCGTGAGTGTTATGGCTCCTCAACACGAGCGAGAGAAACCGAACCGCCCGCGGCCGGAGAACAAGCGAGTCTGGGCGAGTGTCCAGAAAGAGCCCGAACCAGTGATCCAGGAAGCCATCCGGGAAGCCTGGCGCCGGGATCTCCAAAGAAAAAAGACCTGGGCCGTACTGGTCGACGGCAGCCAGAGCCAAATCGATATCCTGCGCAAATTGTTCCGCAGAAACGGAATGATCGGCGGCGTTACTATCGTAGTGGATTTCGTGCACGTAGCCGAGTACGTGTGGCAGGCGGGCTTTGCTCTGTGCGGGGAGGCAAACCCGAAGGTTGCCCTGTGGGTTTCGAAGCACCTTCTTTCCATTCTACGCGGCCGAGCAGGTCACGTTGCTGCTGGAATCCGGCGAAGTGCCACGCTTCAGCAGCTCAGCCCCAAAGCGCGCAAAGCGGTCGACAGCTGCGCCAGGTATTTACACAACCACAGCCAGTATTTGCGCTATGACGAGTATCTTGCGCAGGGATTTCCCATCGCAACGGGCGTCATCGAGGGCGCCTGTCGCTACCTCATCAAAGATCGCATGGATATTACAGGCGCCCGTTGGAGTCTGGTGGGTGCGGAGTCGGTCCTACGACTTCGTGCTTTGCACTCGAGCGGAGACTTTGATGAATATTGGCGCTTTCATGAGAAGCAAGAGTACCAGCGAAATCACGCCAATCACTATGCTGAGAAAAAAGTAGTGCCCATCCGTGACAGCGTCCGTCATCCCCGTATAAAGCGAATCAAGTAAAAGTCCAAAATCCCTTCCAAAATCACCGCATAGGGACTATTTTGGCCGGTACTACACTTCGGGTATGTAAGGAGCTGTGGGATGGACACCAGAAAAGCATAATCTGTTCCTGTGTTCAGAAACATGTGTCCTTGACGGTAAAGTCCCTATGGAGGGTCCATTGACGTGCCGATGTAAAAATGGATGTCATACCAAGCGTTGCGCTTGCCTCAAGAACGGGCAGCCCTGCCAGAATGGCTGTCAATGCTCGAACTGCAACAACCCCCTCAATGGCATCGACGTTACCCGGATGTCGACTTGCGCGATTGAGAATGTTCAGCGGTACAAAGCGCTGTCTCGGGCTGATCTCGATGTGATGATGGATTTGCCCTGCGGATGCGAGCGGGTCCCCCTACAAAAGCTCATCAACCTGTATAGCTGCAGCAAGTGTGACGAGCCTTACTGGTACTCGTTCTGCCTGGGAGATGTCGCCCAAGATTCCTGCACCTGGCACTGTACAAAGTGCGGCACGTGTAGGGACTGGCGGGAGTGGCACTGCCCGAGGTGCAACAGATGCACCTATGGTGTCACCCTACCCTGCGATGGTTGCGGAAGCCGGAAACGAGACCCATGGATTTGACGCCGGCATAATCTGCACGGATATCCATGAACACTGCGGGATCGGGTTTGCCCGACGTTATTGAGAACTTACCGGTACTATCCTTAAACCCCGAAAAAGCGCTATCGTATTGCAATCCCAGCTCATATGGTGCGATAAATCACCTGTTCCAAAAGAGCCGCACCCAATTCATTTGGCGGGAGAGCCGGGCTCTTCAACGGCCAGCAGCCGGTTCAGCGCCGGATTGGAAATGACCTGCCTGGTTCCGGATGGCCAGGCGATCTCGATCTGATCCAAGCGCGGAATATCTCCGAAGCCGATTGTCAGTATGGGTTCGCAAGCGGACATATAAGATCTGCCGGAGCTCAATGCGCGGACCCAGGTTTTGTTCCCGGCGACCGCGCGGACAACCGATCCGTATCCGGTGCGGTTGCTCTTCCTGCCCACCAGCCGAATGCGGAGCCAGGATCCGGGTGCGGTGTTGTTTCGCAGCAGGACGGCGTTCCGGCCGTTCTGCGTGACGACCAGATCCAGGTCGCCGTCGCCGTCAATATCCGCCGCCGCCAGCCCCCGCCCTACCAGGGGCATGGCGAGTGAACTGCCTTTTTCGACCGGAAGCTGCTTGAAGCGGCCTTCGCCTTCGTTCCGGAAGAACTGGAGCGGCTGCGCGTAGGACTGCGATTCATGGTACCTCGCGATCTGGGGCTCGATATGGCCGTTGGCGAATACCAGGTCAAGCCGGCCGTCGTTGTCGAAATCGAGCAGGAGTGAGCCGAATTTCAGCGTCATAAGAGTCGGTATGCCAATCCCGGACTGGGCAGCCTCGTCGACAAAAAATCCCTTTTCCGAGCCGCGGTAGAACGCCGACATCTCCTGTGCGAAGTTGCCGATGACCACGTCGGCAAAGCCGTCGCCGTCGACATCCCCGGTATCGATCCCCATGCCTCCCCGCGTGGCGCCCGACTCGCTGTAGGCGATCCCGGCCATCACTCCGGATTCCGTGAAGGTTCCATTTTTGTTGTTAATGAAGAGAAAGTTCCGCACGGTGTCGTTCGCCGCCACGAGATCCGGCCAGCCGTCGCGGTTGACGTCGAGCACCGCAACCCCGAGCGTCTTTCCTTCGGGGTGAAAAATGCCCGACAGGTGGGTTGCGTCCTGGAACCCGCGCCCTGCCATGTTGCGATAAAGGTGATTGCTCTGGCCCTGGTAGGTTTCGGGAGTGCAGTAGATCCGGTGTGTCCCGTCGAGATTGCAGCTGATGTCGGTCTCGGGGCTCCACTGAACGTAGCGGCCGACGAACAGGTCCAGATATCCGTCGCGGTCATAATCCACGAAAGCCGCGCTGGAACCGAACCCGGCATCCGTCAGCCCCAGGCGCCTGGTGACGTCCTCGAATGTGCCGTCGCCGCGATTGCGGTAGAGCCGGTCCCCGTTCAAACCGGTGACGAACAGGTCGATGAATCCGTCGTTGTCAAAGTCTCCGACCGCTGCTCCCATGCCATAAAAAGGTTCCGTGAGTCCGGCGGCGAGAGTCACATCCTTGAAATGGGTCCCGTTGAGATTATGCAGCAGCATGCCCGGCTTGGCGCGGGAGCGATCGCCCTGAATCGGCGCACCGTTGACGAGGTAGAGATCCGGTTTGCCGTCGCCGTCGTAATCCAGGAAGGCAGCCCCGGACCCCATGGTCTCCGGCAGGAAACGCCGGGACGAAGCGTCATTGAAGTGTTTGAAGGCGAGGCCCGACTCAGCCGTGATGTCGGTGAAAGCCTCCGGGGGAGCCGGCGGCTTTATTGCTCCTGTCTCCGGCGGCTGTTGCGATGGCGCGCCTGCCCGCCCGCCTCCCGGCTCCTCGCGGCGGCTGCAGTTCACGGCGAAAGCAAGCACGGCCAGCAGCAGGATGCGCCGCGTCATTCTTCCCCTTTGTGCTCGAGACCGTGCTTCTTGAGAAAGTATCCCAGGTTGCGCGCATCGATTCCCAATAGCCGCGCCGCTTCCCGGCGAATCCCGCCTGATCGCATCAGAGCCTCAGTCAAAATTCGCTTCTCTTCAGCTGCCAGGGCGCTGCGCAGGTTCAAATCCTGCAGAGGATCGGGAGCTTTCCCGGCGCGGGAGGCAAAGGGAAGACTGCCCGGCATTATTTCCCCGGTTTTCTCAAGCAGAACCGCGCGCTCGATGACGTTGCGCAGTTCGCGGACATTTCCGGGCCAGTGGTAAGCCATGAATGCGGCCATCGTGTCCGGGTGGATCGCATGCACCGGCCGGGAAAAACGGGCGGCGAACTCTTCCAGAAAGGCCTTGGCCAGCGGGGCGATGTCGGCCTTTCTCTCCCGCAAGGGAGGGATGCGGATCGTCATCACATTGATGCGGTAAAAGAGATCGCGCCGGAAACGGCCGGCCTCGACTTCCGCCTCCAGGTCGATGTTGCTCGCGGCGATCAGCCGCACGTCGACCGTAGTGGGATGGCTGTCTCCGACCCGTTCGAAGACCCCGTCCTGCAGGACGCGGAGCACCTTCGCCTGGGCTGCTTCCGGCATCGAGCAGATTTCATCCATGAACAAAGTCCCGCCGTGGGCCACCCGGAATCTGCCGTCGCGGTCGGACTCGGCTCCCGTAAAGGATCCCCGCCGGTGCCCGAAGAATTCGCTTTCGAACAGATCCAGCGAGACCGCGGCGCAATTGACGCGGACGAACGGGCCCTTGGAACGCGCGCTCAGGTTGTGAAGAAGCTGGGCGACTTCTTCCTTGCCTGTCCCCGATTCTCCCAGGAGCAGAGCGGTCGTGTCGGTCGGCGCCGCGATTTCCACAAGTTCCACGACGTGTTTCCATCCGTCGCTGACCCCGATCGGCCTGCGCGGGCTCGGGCCCCGCTCCCCCCTTGTGCGAAAATATTCCAGCTCGCGGCGCATGGTGCTCTGGCTCAGGGCGCGGTCGAGAATCAGCTCGATGACTTCGGGGCGCACGGGCTTCATGAGGTAGTCGTAGGCCCCTGCCTTCATGCACTCGACGGCTGAAGGGACCGTTCCGTGTCCGGTTAGCACCACCACGGGAAGCTCAGGCTCGCTCTCCGTCAGAGTGCGCAGCAGTTTCAGACCGTCCTGGCCGGGCATGCGCAGGTCCGTGATGACGGCATCCAGCCCACCCAGTTTCCCGGGCTGGAGCGCGGCCGGGACCGAGTCGGCAGTCCGAACCTCATAGCGGGCCCGGCGCAGGACTGCCGCCAGGGATTCCCGGACATAGCTTTCGTCATCGACGATCAATACTGTTCCGCGATTCTTGACCTCTGCCATTATCGAAGCCCTCTCCTCCGCAGTTTTATTTTTGGAGTGCGGCGGCATGACGCCGCTTTCAAAATGCCATTTCGTGATGCCTGGATTCCCTTATCCTTAGAACACGATCTTGTCACTCCAATGCCGCCTGGACGCTGGGGCTCTCCTCCAATCCGGTTTGTGGCGCCGCCTCATCCTCCGGTCCTGCCTGGCGATGAAGGGGAAACTCCACGCAAAAAATAGCCCCGCCCTCAGGCCGATTGGTCGCCTGAATGCGTCCGCGGTGCTCCGTCACGATGCCGTGACAAACCGACAGGCCAAGCCCGGTTGACCCCCGCGTTGAATAAAACGGTTCGAAGATGCGGGGAAGGACCTCCGGCGGGATGCCGGGACCGCAATCGGCGACCAGGATGATTGCTTTCTCCCCATCCTGCAGCGTAGCCACCTCGATCTGGCCCCCGTCGGGCTGAACCTGGCAGGCGTTCATGAGCAGGTTCAGGAACAGCTGTCCCAGCGTGACGCGATTGCCGAGCATCCGGATCTCGGCTTCGGGCGACCGGAAGAGAACGGCGATTTTCCGGAACGATGGATTGGCTTTTACGAAACGGACGGTTTCATCCAGGATCTCGTTCACGTTTAACACTGCATGGGGAACCACACCCGGATCGGAGAAGGTAAGAACCTGCCGGATAATTCCTGCAACCCGGTCCAGTCCTTCCCGCACACGGGCGACCATTTCGACGGCCCCCTCCGCCTGGTTCGCGCCTAAATCGATTTCCAGCAAACTCAGATAATTGGACATTCCCTCCAGAGGATTGTTTATTTCGTGCGCGATACCGGCTGCGAGCCGGCCCACGCTGGCCAGCCGTTCGTTGTGCATCACCTGTCGTTCCAGTTCGCGCACCCGCGCCTGCTGCTGGTTCTCCGCCTCCAGCGCCGCGGAACGCCGGATCTGCTGAAAGGCCAGGATGCCGAGCAGCACCGCAACGCTCATCACAACCAGGTTCACGATCACCGTCACGCGATACCGGTCGGCAAGCGATGTCACGGATTCAACCAGCCGGCTGGGATTTTGCCTGCAGACCAGCATCCATCGTACCGGTGCGGGCCAACCCTCGTCATTCACCGGGGTCGATACCTCTACTACGCTCTTGCCTTGCGGCTCGGCGGTTTGCCCGGATTCCTGCTGTACCAGGACGAATTGAGGCCCGATTCCCGGCGCCGCGATCTTGAGCAGATCCGCAATTCCCAACACCGCCTCCAGTCTTCCCCGTTGCTCCGTTGCCGATCCAAGCGGCCAGGATCCCGCCAGGAAACCTTCACGGGGCGCCAGGGGCTCACGATAATCCAGAATCGGGAGCAGCGCAGGGGCGCCTTTGCGCCGTCCCGCGACCACCAATGGCTGCAGGCGGGAGTCGCGGATCACCAGAAGCTCGACTTCCGGGTGCGCGGCGATAAAGAGCAGCAGGCTTCCCTCAATGTCAAGTCTTCCCCATTTTCGGGAAATTGGGTCGCTGCTGGCGAGCGAAAAAGGCGCATCCGCCAGGGGCGAGGTCTGGGAGAGGAAGATAAAATCCCCCCTGCGCGACGAGAGAACCGCTTCGAGTGACCGGGCGTGCGCCATGGTCTGAAGCCTGAGATCCTGCAGCGCAAGGCTCTCGGCGCTTCTGCGCGAAGACACAATTCCCCAGACCGCCGCTGCATTGATAATCAATAGCGCGGCCAGGAGAACGATCATCACCTTCACACTTGGGCCCGAAATCCAGCGCCTAAGTCCCACACCGGGAAGGGCTCTTGCGCTCTTCATAAATTTTGCGATCTGGTCCGAATGGCAAAAGAATAGGCCATGAACCCCACGAAAGCAATGATTTACAGTGCCTACAAACCTCAACTCCTCGGTTGAAGGCGGGATAAAAGCATAAATATTATGGGATTGGATGACTTAGCGGGATCCCAGAAATGCGTTCTGTTTTTTTTAATAAATACTTGATATGTAAAGAGTTGTATTTAATACTACGGGGAAAATGAAAAGATGGCACATGAATTGCACTAAACAAAATTCATCATCAATGGGACGGGTGTAGCTCTCCGGCCGGAAAATCGCCAAAACTGATACAAGTTGCTGCAAATAAACAAAATCAGTTATCTATGGGGCAGGTTCACACTAGATGGTGAATATCGCGACCACGATGAAGCCGATGCCTTCGATCCATGAGATAGGCGTGTTTTTGTGCATTCTGGTCTTTAAAAACTGTCTCTTATATAATATGATTATTTTCACGCAGGCGTTTAGGGTCGCCTGTTCCTGAATCCAATTAAATCGAGCGGCAAAAAGGCGGGACATTTGTCCCCTCATGCGCCGAGATATATGCAGAGCATACGAGGGCGGTTGAAATATGCGGATATTGCGAACCATGCTCCCCTATGGAGTGATCGCGCTTCTGGTGTCGATCTGGCAGTTGGCGATCCTTCTGAATTCATCCACGCTGCTCCCGACTCCATGGGCTGTGGCAAAGGGAATCGCAGAACTGGCCCGTAACGGCCTGCTGGTAAAATATGTGGTCGCCTCGCTTTTCCGGGTATCCTGGGGCTATGTTCTTGCGGTCCTGACCGCCATTCCCCTCGGTCTGTTTCTGGGCTGGTACAGCCGGGGTGAAAAGGCACTGAATCCTCTGCTCCAGATCCTGCGCCCGATCTCGCCGCTGGCGTGGATTCCCATATCCATTCTCTGGTTTGGCGTGGGCGACATGGCAGCGGTTTTCCTGATTTATCTGGCATCATTCCTTCCTTTGACGGTCACAGCTATCACTTCGGTTAAAAACATCGATATGGTCCACATCAACGCGGGACGGAATTTCGGGCTTTCACAGCGGCAGCTGGTTCTGCGGGTCCTTTATCCTGCGGTGATGCCCCAGCTCATCGTTGGTCTGCGCATTGCCCTGGGTGTGGCCTGGTTGGTGGTGGTCGCGGCGGAAATGATCGCGGTCAACTCCGGTTTGGGATTCCTGATTGTAGACGCGCGCAATGCCGGCAACCGGTACGACCTTGTGGTCGCCGGTATGGTCCTGATCGGGGTGACCGGATTGCTTTTGGATATTGCGATGCGAAAGCTCGAAGGACTAAAGGCCCTGCGATGGGGCTATGGGAGTATATAAAGCATGGAACAGACGGCAACAATCAGCGCAGAAAAAGCCGCTGGAACAGCGGTCAAGGTTCGCGACATCAACATGGTGTTCAACACCGATGGCAAGCGGACGCCCGTTCTCGAAGACATTACGCTCGACATCCGGCAAGGGGAGTTCGTGTGTCTACTCGGCCCTTCGGGATGCGGCAAATCCACACTGCTCAACATCATCGCAGGGTTTCTCCAGCCCAGCAGCGGCGAGGTGACCATTGAGGGCGAACGAGTGCAGGGCCCCGACCCGCGCCGGATTTTCGTGTTCCAGGAGCGCGGCGTCTTCCCCTGGTTGACCGTGGAGGGGAATATCGGATTCGGCTTGTTCAAGCTTTCGAAGGGAGAGAGGGCAAAACGGATCGAGTACTACGTCCAGCTTGTGGGCCTCACGGGCTTTGAGCGTGCCTATCCGGCGGAACTCTCCGGCGGGATGAAGCAGCGGCTGGAGGTTGCCCGAGCCCTGGCGGTAAATCC
>Ga0315273_10010456_pt1 | contig 11830 bp, 8 predicted proteins | sample YL17G02_0_MG_FD_205753 | JGI IMG/M metagenome (GOLD analysis project Ga0315273, IMG submission 205753) | Sediment microbial communities from Yellowstone Lake, YNP, Wyoming, USA - YL17G02_0 | ecosystem: Environmental > Aquatic > Freshwater > Lake > Sediment | place: USA: Wyoming | collected... | reverse complement strand
CCGGCGGCGTGGACGCGGGCGGGTTTGTCGCCGCGGGCCTTACCGGTTTCGGCGCGTTCTTCATCCCCGAGGAGCAGGACGTAACCATCCGGGTGCTGGGCCGGCCCAGCTATGGGACGGACGGCGCTGGCGCTTTGCGCCTGACGCTGCGCGACGCCAATCGCGTGCCGCTTCGCAGCGTTCCCTGAAATGGGACGCAGATAAACGCAGATAAACGCAGATAATCTGAACCTGGGACCACTTGCCGCAGCTCGATCTGCGTTCATCTGCGTTTATCTGCGTCCCATTCCTGCTTCCGTGCTACCTTCTTCCATTCATTCAGCGCTGGAGCAACGATGAACACCGCCCCGGCGGCCGGGCAGCGCGACTCCACGGCCCAATACAACCTGCGCTACGTCTGGACCATCTCGCTGATTGCGGCGCTGGGCGGGCTGCTGTTCGGCTACGACTGGGTGGTCATCGGCGGGGCCAAGCCGTTTTTCGAAAAGTATTTCCAGTTGAACAGCGAGGCCCTGAGCGGCTGGGCCAACAGTTGCGCGCTGCTGGGATGCCTGCTGGGCTCGCTGCTGTCGGGCGGGTTGAGCGACAAGCTCGGCCGCAAGCGCCTGCTCATCGCCTCCGCTTGTTTGTTCGCCGTTTCTTCGGTGCTGACCGGGTGGGCGCCGACGTTCGGGCAGTTCGTCGTCTGGCGCATGGCCGGCGGCGTGGCCATCGGCATGGCCTCCAACCTCTCGCCCATGTACATCGCGGAAATCGCGCCGGCGCATTTGCGCGGGCGTCTGGTGGCCATCAACCAGCTCACCATCGTCATCGGCGTGCTGGGGGCGCAGATCGTCAACTGGCTGATCGCCGAGAAAGTGGCGGACGGGGCCACGGCCGAAATGATCCGCCAGTCCTGGAACGGCCAGGTCGGTTGGCGCTGGATGTTCACCGCGGTAGCCGCGCCTTCTCTGCTGTTCTTCGCCGGGGCGCTGTTCGTGCCGGAGAGTCCTCGCTGGCTGGTCAAGAACGGGCACAGCGAGCGGGCCAGGCGCATCCTGGCGCGCATCGGCGGCGCGGCCCATGCCCAGGCCGAAGTGCGCGACATCGAGAACACCCTGGCCGGAGGGGAAATTCAGCACGTCCGCTTCCGGAACCTCGTGCAGCCCAGGATGGTCAACATCCTGCTCGTCGGCGTGACGCTGGCCGTGCTCCAGCAATGGAGCGGGATCAACGTCATCTTCAATTACGCGGAGGAGATTTTCCGCGCCGCGGGCTACGGCGTCAGCTCGATTTTGTTCAACATCCTGATCACCGGAGCGGTGAACCTGGTGTTCACCTTTGTCGCCATCCGCACCGTCGATCATTTCGGGCGGCGGGCGCTGATGCTGTTCGGTTGCGCCGGCATCGCCATCTTCCACGCCCTGATCGGCCTCTGCTACCACTTCCATCTGAAGGGTCTGGTGGTGGTGGCGCCGGTGCTGGCCACGATTGCCTGCTATGCGTTTTCGCTGGCGCCGGTCACCTGGGTGCTGATCGCTGAGATCTTCCCCAACCGCATTCGGGGCGCGGCCATCTGCGTGGCTGTATCGGCGTTGTGGCTGGCCTGCTTCATCCTTACTTATACCTTCCCGATACTCAACGCCTCGCTCGGCGCGGCAAAGACCTTCTGGCTCTACTCGGCCGTCTGCACGGCGGGTTTCATCTTCATCCTGCGGCGGGTGCCGGAAACCAAGGGCAAGACGCTGGAGCAAATCGAGCATGAACTGGTCGATTGACATAGAGAATACTATGGAGCTGAGGAAAAGGACGTATTCGCTGCCGGCTGTTACGCTCGAACGGTTCGAGCATGCCGTGCCGTCGGGGAGGCGGAGCGCGGTCATCGCCAACATGCTGCAAGAGTGGATCGATCAGCGGCGACGCGAGCAGCTTCGCCGCGAGGTGATCGAGGGCTGCCGCGATATGAGCGCCGTTTACCTGGACATTGAGCAGGCCTTCCACCCCCTCGAGGAGGAGCTAGAGCGTGGTCGTGTTCCAGCATCCGAGACGAGGCAGCGTCGTGCGCGTCCGCCTCGACCCCGTCGAGGGGTCTGAGCAGCCGGGTGAGCGGCCCGCGCTGGTCATATCGCCCGATCTCATCACCGAACATAGCCCGGTTATTCTCGTCGCCGCCATCAGCAGCCAGAAGACCGAGCGCGTGTACGCCTTTGAGGCCATCGTGGAACCGCCCGAGGGCGGCCTTCGCTACCGTTCAAAGGTGCTCCTGATGCAGTTGCAGTCAATTGGCAAGCGCCGGCTCCGCGGGCGATTGGGCAGCGTCACCGCCGCGACGATGCAGCGGGTGGACGAGGCCCTTTCCGTGGCCATGGGACTCGTGCCGCTTTGAAGCGCGCTCCCGCCCGCTTTTGCGAGACAACCTGTCTCTAGCCGGTGAGGAATGAGGGACTACCACATCAACATCTTCTTCAGTGAGGAAGACGGCGGCTACATTGCGGATATCCCCGATCTGGCGCACTGCGCGGCTTTTGGCGAGACCCCGGAACAGGCTCTTGGCGAAGTTCTCAAGGCCAAAGCGGTTTGGATCGAGGCCGCCAGGACGGAAGGCAAACCACTGCCCCCGCCTTCTTTTCGGCCGGTCATTTATCAGGGAACTACCGTCTCTGCTTGACATTTCACACTGCGGCCTTGATATCCGTTTTGCTGAAGTCCTGCCCCTTGAACAGCAGCGGCTCGCCGGTGACCTTGGCGAGCGCATAGGCAAAGCAGTCCCCGAAATTCAGTCCCGCCGCGTGGCGCCCCTTGCCGAAGTCGAGAAAGGCCTGGCGCGCGAGATGCGCCTGCTCGACGGTCACGGGTTCGACAAGGATGCCGGCTCTGCGGAAAAAAATATCGCATTGGCGACCCGCATCCGGTCCAATTTGACCTTCAATGACGATGGCGAGCTCGACGAAGTTGGCGGCGCTGATCAGGCAGTGATCGGTGTCATGGATGAGTTGGGTGTAGCGGGCGGCTTCGGGTTCGCCAAACAGAATGGCGGCGAGCGCAGAGGTGTCGAGGATCATTTGGGGAGACCCCGTTCGTCATACAGGTACTCGGCGTGATCGAGATAAGGCCTCTTGACATGGGCGGAGGCTCGCTTGGCGATGGCGAGAAGCTCCTCGACGGAAGCCTTGCCCCGGCGGCTCTGGAGGCGCTCGTAGCGTTCCCGCAGAGCCTCGGTGACAACATGGGTCATGGTTTCCCCCGTCGCTTGGGCAATCGCTTGGGCGAGGCGGTGAGCCTCCGGGTCTTTGACATTCAGAGTCATGGCTCTTCGTCTTCCTTTCTGTAGTCTTGTCTACCTTTCTCTATCATACACCCTTTCCCATTCCCGGAACGGGGTTTCTTGGCGAAAGAACGCAACTACTTCCGGCGCAGCGCTGGCCATGTGAAAATTCGTGTCGCCGGTGGTCTCGCCGCCACCCCTGCCGAAGCCCGCGAAGCGGGCGAAAGGATGGGGCCCATGGCGGCAGGTGTCCGCGGGCAGTCAGGAGCGGCGGCATCGAGTGCGTTCCGCCGCCAAGAGATCGCTTTGTGCAACCGAGAATCGCCGCTGCGCGCTTGGGTCTTTCGCCCCGGCCGGCCGGGGCTGGCCGAGCGTTTGGAACCTACCCCACGGCTTGCGCCCGTGGGCTTTCATCTTCCGCCCGCTTCGCGGGCTGACTTTGCACCCACACTCATTACACTCTTGGGAGGGGGCCAAGAATCTCGCACGGCGAGACTTCGCCGGTCAGAGCGCAGGTCAGAAGACTGGGCTTGACGCGCGTTTCTATTCGGCGTACAAAGAGTACAACCCGATAGGAAGTACTGGCGGACCAAGGCAAGGCCCAACCCGCGGTGATTGTTGCTCTACTCGGCGAAAGCGTGGGAGGTTTCATGGGGCCAAAGCGAGCTTGGTTGCCCGGAATCGCTGGCTTGGCGTTCCTTTGCACTGTGGGAACTGCCGTGTTACGGCTTGATCCCGGCGTGGGCCACCCGCCTCGGCGTTCCGCTCCACAACAGACAGAGCCCCACATTGTCGCCAATTACGCCAAGCTGCCGTTGAGTTTTGAGGCCAACCAGGGGCAGGTGGACAGCGAGGTGAAGTTCCTGTCGCGCGGTCGCGGCTACACGCTGTTCCTCACGGGCACGGAAGCAGTTCTCGCGTTGAATCAACCGCAGAGGACGCCGAGGACACGGAGGGAGTCTTTCATGCCCTCCTCTGCGCCCTCTGCGTCCTCTACGGTTCAACTTCGGCTGCGGTTATTGGGCGCGAATCCGCAGCCTGAGGTGCGCGGCCTCGATGAATTGCCCGGGAAGAGCAACTACTTCATCGGCAGCGACCCGGCGAAATGGCGCACCAACGTTCCCACCTACGCCAAGGTCGAGTACCGGGACGTGTACCCCGGCGTCAGCCTGGTGCATTACGGCAATCAGCAGCAATTGGAATACGATTTTGTTGTGTCGCCCGGCGCCGACCCGGGCGCGATCGAGTTCGAGGCAGAAGGCGCCGAGCGCATCGAGATTGATGACGCGGGCGACTTGGTTATGCACGTGCCCGGCGGCCAAGTGCGCCAGCACAAGCCCATCGTGTACCAGCAGATCGCTGGCCGCCGCCTCGACATCCCCGGCCGCTTTGTGCTCCGTGACTCCGCATTCCGCGACCTGTCCCGGCGCAGCCGGGATCCGCACTCGCACCGGGTTGGCTTTGAGATCGGCTCGTACGACCGCGGTGAGCCGCTGGTCGTCGATCCTGTGCTGGTCTACTCCACCTTCCTCGGCGGCAGTGCTTGCGATAATTGCGGCGCATTTGGGATCGCGGTGGACTCCTATGGTAACGCGTACGTGACGGGCAAGACCACTGCCACCGACTTGGCAACGGTCAGTCCGCTGCAGCGCGCTAGTGGCGGGGGGTTTGATGTCTTTGTTGCCAAGCTAAACGCAACCGGCTCAGCCCTGGTGTATTCGACATACCTGGGCGGGAATGGCGACGACCGGGCCGGTGGCATTGCGGTGGACTCCTTCGGCAATGCCTACGTGACGGGTACCACCGGTTCGACCAACTTCCCGACGGCCAGCCCTCTGCAGGCCACCTACGGCGGCGGCGGCGACGCTTTTGTGGCCAAGCTGAACGCGGCGGGCTCGGCCCTGGTGTATTCGACCTACCTGGGCGGCTATGGCAGCGATCAGGGCTTTGGCATTGCGGTGGACTCCTTCGGCAACGCCTACGTCACCGGCATCACCTCGGGCAACTTCCCGACGGCCAGCCCATTTCAGGCAAGCCACGGCGGGGGGGGCCCCGAGACCTTTGTCGCGAAGCTGAACGCGGCCGGCTCGGCGTTGGTTTATTCGACCTACTTAGGGGGCAGCGGCGAGGACTACGGCGATGGCATTGCGGTGGACTCCTCCGGCAACGCCTACGTCACCGGCTGGACCAATTCGACCAACTTCCCGACGGCCAATGCTCTGCAGGCCGCCTTTGGGGGCGTGAGCTCCACCGGTTATCCTTACGGGGATGCCTTCGTGAGCAAGCTGAACCAAGCTGGCTCGGCGCTGGTCTACTCGACCTACCTGGGGGGCAGTGGCGGCGACGAGGGCCACAGCATTGCCGTGGACTCCGCTGGCAGCGCCTACGTCACCGGCTGGACCAATTCGACCAACTTCCCGACAGCAAGCCCCCTGCAACCCACCTACCGCGGCAGTTGGAGCAACGCCTTTGTCGCGAAGCTGAATGCGGCGGGCTCGGCGCTGGTCTATTCGACCTACCTGGGCGGCGACGGCAACGATACGGGCTTCGGCATTGCCGTGGATTCCTCCGGCAACGCCTACGTCACCGGCCAGACCTATTCGCCCGACTTCCCCAAAGCTGGTTCGCTGGTGCTATCAGGCTACAATGGCGCTTTTATCACGAAGCTGAATGCGACAGGGGCCAAGCTGGTGTACTCCGACGTCTTTGGCAACATTGGTATAGGGTATGGCATTGCTGTGGATCCCTCAGCTAATGCTTATGTGACGGGCATAGCGATGTATAGCAGCTTCGCTGCCTGCATCGCCAAGATCGATGTGGCGGCCTGCTCATACACCATCGCGCCCGCGAGCCGGTCCTTTACAGCGACTGCCGCAACCGGAAGCGTGGCAGTCACGGCGGAGACCGGCTGCACCTGGACGGCAGCGAGCAGCGCAAGCTGGATCACGATTACATCCGGTAGCAGCGGCAACGGCAGCGGAACGGTAGAGTACTCGGTGGCGGCGAACACGGGCACGAGCAGCCGCACGGGCACGCTGACCATTGCCGGGCAGACGTTCACGGTGACACAAGCGGCGGGGGCGACGTGCAGCTATGCGATTGCACCGACGAGTGCATCCGTGCCGGCTGGCGGCACGACCGGCAGCGTGACTGTGACGGCGCCGAGTGGTTGTACTTGGACGGCAACCAGCAACGCAAGCTGGATCGCGGTCACGTCCGGGGCGAGCGGCAGCGGCAACGGCACGGTGAACTACACGGTGGCGGCCAGCAGCAGCGCCAATCCGCTAACGGGTACGCTGACGATTGCGGGGCAAACGTTCACGGTCACGCAGGCGGGCGCGACGTGCAGCTATGCGATTGCTCCGACGAGCGCATCCGCAACGGCCGGCGGTACAACCGGCAGTGTGACCGTGACCGCCCCGACGGGCTGCGCTTGGACGGCAACCAGCAACGTCAGTTGGATCACGGTCAGCCCCGCCAGCGGCAACGGAAATGGAGTGGTGAGCTACACCGTGGCCGCCAGCAGCGGTCCGCTCGCTCGCACCGGCACGGTGACGATTGCCGGGCAGACGTTCACGGTGGCACAAGCGGCGGCGGCCACGCTCAACGTCTCTCCAGCCACGCTGAGCTTCACCGCGCAGCGCGGCGGCGCCAATCCGGCGGTGCAAGGCTTGCAGGTGACGGCTTCCGACGCTTCGTCGATTCCCTGGACGGCGACAAGTTCGGCTGCCTGGCTCTCGGTTTCACCCGCCTCGGGCAACACCCCCGCGAACGTATCCGTCTCGGTGAACATCACGGGGCTGGCGGCCGGAAGCTACACGGGACAAGTGTCGTTAGCGTCGGGCGGCAGCACGCCCGCGACCGTATCGGTGAGCCTTAACGTTAGCGAGACACCTGCCGTCATCGGCGCTTCTCCCGCCTCGCTGCAATTCACCACCAGCGCGGGCATCAACCCGGCGTCCCAGAACCTGACAGTGTCGAATCTTGGCGGTGGGACGCTGAGCTGGCTGGCCACGGTCGGGTACACCACCACATCCGGTTGGCTCTCGATCAGTCCGCCCGGAGGGAACGCGCCGACGACGGCGACAGTGTCGGTGGACGTGGTGACGCCGGTGCTGCCGGCCGGGACGTATCGCGGCCAGATCCTGGTCTTCGCGCTCAGCGGGGCGACGAACTCACCGCTGGTCGTGCCGGTCACTCTGACGGTCACGTCGCCGGCCCGGCTGGCCGTGTCGCCACAGTTCCTCAGCTTCCAGGCCACCCAGGGCAGCAGCGCGGCCGTGACCCAGGCGCTTTCCGTCACCAACGCGGGCAGCGGGGCGCTGAACTGGACCGCGAGCGCCACCACCAGCAACGGCGGCGACTGGCTGAGGCTTTCGGCCACGCAGGGCGCTGCCCCGGCCGCCATAACCGTCAGCGCCAATCCGGCGGGGCTGGCGGCCGGCGTCTACCTGGGCTCGATCCAAATCACGGACACAGCCGCTGGGGGAAAGCAAAGCGTCTTCGTGGCGCTGACCGTCAGCCCGCCGGCCACCACCATCCTGCTGAGCCAGTCGGATTTCGTGTTCACCACGGTAGAGAGCACGCCCGGCCTGCTGAGGCAGACGCTGCGCATTCTGAATCTTGGCCAGGGCACGCTGGCCTGGAAGCTGCTGGCGAGCATTCCCAGCGGCGGGAACTGGCTTGCGGTGGACCAAGCCAGCGGCTCGAGCACCACCGATCCAGCCACGGCAGCGCCCATCGGCGTGCTGGTGAACCCGGCGGGGCTGCCCGCGGGCAACTATTACGGTCTGCTGATTGCTTCGTCTTCGGGCGCGACCAATTCGCCGCAGTTGGCCTCCGTGCATCTGCGCGTGCTGCCCTCCACCTCCGCGCCTGCCCCATCGGTGTTGCCAAGCGGCTTCATTTTTGCCGCGGCCGAAGGCGGCGCCGCCCCCGCCGCTCAGGCCTTCTGGGTGCAAAACCTGGGCGGCGGCGCGCTGCCCTTCAAAGTCTCGGTGTCCACGGTGGACAGCGCGCCCTGGCTGTCGGCATTGCCAGCGCAGGCCACGGCCACAGCCACGACCGCGGCCACCATCGCCGTGCAGGTCAGCGCCGGAAATCTCCGCGCCGGCGTCTATCGCGGCGCCATCTCGCTGGACTTCCCCGCGGGCTTGACGCAGGACCTCTCCGTGATCCTGGTGATTACCCCGGCCGGCGTTTCTCCGCAGGCCGCACTGGAGCGGCCCGCGGCTGGTTGCGCTGCGACAGAGCTCCAGGCGGTGAGCACGCTTCTGCCGAACAACTTCGTGTCGCTGGTGGGCTGGCCGGTGCCGATCGTGGTTCAGGTGGTGGACAACTGCAACAACCGAATCACCGGAGCCACCGTGGTGGCCACGTTTGCGGGCGCGAACTACGCGCCGATCGTGCTGAAGAGCCTGCGGGACGGGCTGTACACCGCCACCTGGGTGCCCCTTTCCAACAGCCGCGTGCGAGTGACCATCAAGGCGCTAAGTCCGCCGTTGAAGGACGCCACCATCGAACTGCTGAGCCAGCCGGCCGACTTCACCGCCAACCTGCCGTTGATCAATCCGGAGGGGGTGGTGAACGGTGCGAGTTTCGCCGCCAGGACCCCGGTGGCGCCGGGCAGCATCATCTCGCTGTTTGGGCGCAATTTGGTTCCGTTACCGATACCGGCCACCGCGGTCCCACTGCCGACAAACCTGGGCGGTCTGGCGGTGAAGATCGGCGATCAGGACGCGCCGCTGTTCTACGCCAACAACGGCCAGGTGAACGCGCAGGTTCCCCTCGAACTGGCCAGCAATACAGCCGCCTCGGTGGTGCTCACGATGAACGGCAAAGTCTCGCCGCCGGAGCCGCTTCTGCTGTCGCCTGTGCAGCCGGGCGTCTTCAGTTACGACGATGGCGGGGTAGCGCGCGGCGCGGTGCTGGATGAGAAGTATCGGTTGATCGGCAAATCGAACCCGGCTGCTCCGGGCGCGGTCATTCAGGTGTTCGCTACCGGTTTGGGTCCGACCGATCCGCCGGCGAAAACGGGCGAACCAGCGCCTTCCAATCCGGTGGCTGTTCTCGATCCCGCGATTCAACTGACGGCCAGCATCGGCGGCCTGCCCGCGGAGATTCAGTTCAAGGGAGCGGCGCCAGGGTTCGTGGGGCTCTACCAGGTCAACGTCAAAGTGCCCTCCGGGCTTCCCTCCGGTGATCTTCCCCTGGTACTAACCGCCAACGGCCTGCGCAGCAATGAAGTCATGCTGGCGGTGAAGTAGCGGCCGCGGCGCGCCGCCGGCGGTGCCCCGGCCTCCGCCCCCTGAGGTACCGCAGTTCCACGCCAGCGCACCCGCGAGGGCATTTCCCGAACCGGCCACGGACTGCGCCGGTGGCTAAACCCCTTCATTTTTAAGTACTTGCATTCCACCGGCCGCTGGCACTGTTCGTGCAGCAAGCCCTAGCGCCAAAGTCTGAGTACGGAGGAGTTATGGGCAAAAGAGCAGTTCTGGCCCCGGTGCTGTTGTTGATCTGCCTGGGATGCGTGGTCCGGGCCGAAACCCCCAAGAAACCAGTCAACTTGACGCCCCCGCTCGTTTTCGGAGAGGGCGAGTACCGCGTGGGGCCGGAAGACGTGCTTGAGGTGTTCGTGTGGAGGGAGCCGGAATTGACCGCCACCGTGGTGGTGCGGCCCGACGGCAAGATCTCTCTGCCCTTGATCAGCGAGCTGGACGCCAGCGGAAAGACTGCCGCGCAGTTGCAGCAGGAAGTCCGCGCGGGGTTGCGCCAGTACCTGGAGGATCCCGTCGTCAGCGTCATCGTGAAAGAGGTCAACAGCCCGAAACTTTCGGTGCTTGGCCAAGTGCGCAAGCCCGACCGCTACCGCATCAAGCAGCGGATTACGGTGCTGGAAGCCATCGCCATGGCCGGCGGTTTCACGGACTTCGCCAAGCGGGACAAAGTCGTGGTGATCCGCAATCACGGCCGGGAAGCGCAGCGCATCGTGCTGGACCTGGGGAAAGCCCTGAAGAATGACAGGTTCGGCGAGTTTTACCTGGAGCCGTTCGATACCCTGTACGTGGAGTAGGGAACACCGGGCCCCGAAGATTCTGGTGTTGTGCTTCTGGAACAGGTTGACAGCGGTGAAAGCAGAAGGCGGAAGGCGGAAGGCGGAAGGCAGCGAAAACAGGCGTTTGCCGCTGTCTGTCTTCTGCTTTCCACTCGCAGCCTCTGTGGCGCCATTCTTGAGACACTGCGCCAGGGAGTGAGTTTGGAGAAACTTGACCATGCGAACTATCAGTTTGGCCCTGGTGCTGGCCTGTGCGGCGGCTTCCGCCGGGGCTCAGCAGAGCAGTACGGTGTATTATGCCGCTCCCTTCAGTATCAGCTCCGGACGTGACACGGGAGTTCCGGTGAAGGGCGGGCAGGTGAGCGATTCGGTGCTGGAGGTGTCGGCGCCGGCCTTTTCGTATTGGGCGCCGGGTCCGAAGTCGGAAGTCTCTTTCACCTATCAGCCCCAGTTTCGGCTGTATGCGACGCACCGGGATTTGAACAGTTGGAACCACAACGCCGGCGCGCGGTTCTCCTACCGGGCCACGCCCCGGCTCACTTTCGAGGGCGGCGACACCTTCTATTCGACGGCCGACTTCAGCCTGCTCCAGCAGACCCTGTTTCTGCTGCCGCGCGTTCGGTATAACCAGAACGCGCTGTATTTGCAGGGCGGCTACGATTTGACCGCCCGGACCCGGGTGAGCCTGCGGCTCGATAACACTTATGCCACCCTCGACGACCCCGTTCTGGCCCCGGCGTTCGACTACATCGGGGGCGGGCTGAGTGCCGGCCTGACGCGCCAGTTCTCCCCCCGGCAGCGGGTGAGCGTCAGCGGCTCGTTTGTGAGGACCTTCCGGCTGAACAGCCACGACGCCAGCGGCTTGCCGCTCGGCCCGCCGCCGAAAACCGCGAAATCGGCGGGCATGACTTACGACCTGGCGCTCAGCCGCACGCTGTCGCTGCTGTTCTCGGGCGGTTATGTCCGGACCAACGCCAACTCCTACACGGTTTCCGGAGCGCTGGCGAAACAGGTCGGGAAGCTGAACATCTCCGGCGGCTATTCGCGTTACCTCTCCTTCTTCGGGGGGCTGCTGGCGCCCGTCATTCCGGCCCCGCAGGAAGTGCGCCTGGCCTCTGGAATCCGCGACAGCAGCTTGAGCGAGACCGCCGGGCTCCACGTGCGCGGCGACCTGACCCGGCGTGTGGGCGTGGTGCTGGGTGTTTCCGGCTCCCGTAGCCTCACCGGCCCGGGTACCAAAGACCTGAAGAGCTTAGTGAGCCAAGTCCGTGTTGACTACAAACTGAACGACCATTTGGTGCTGTTTACCAGTGCCGAGATGTACAGGCAAAACTCCAACTCCCTGGTCGTAGCCGGGATCGACCGGCGCCGGTACTTCGGCGGCCTGGAGGTGGTCCTGTTCCCGACCGCGGAGATGGTGAAGCGGCGGCGGAGCGCGCCCGTGGATGTCGGCGTTCCCGCAGCCGAGGCCGCCTCCGGCACCGAGCGCACCAAGGTAGAGGACAAATAGCGATGGCATTGACATTGGGAAG
>Ga0315273_10010455_pt1 | contig 11830 bp, 20 predicted proteins | sample YL17G02_0_MG_FD_205753 | JGI IMG/M metagenome (GOLD analysis project Ga0315273, IMG submission 205753) | Sediment microbial communities from Yellowstone Lake, YNP, Wyoming, USA - YL17G02_0 | ecosystem: Environmental > Aquatic > Freshwater > Lake > Sediment | place: USA: Wyoming | collected... | reverse complement strand
TTAACATTACGACCAAATTTTTGGATCATTGGATTAGAATTAGATCTCATTCTCTCAGATCTGCGAATCCGATTTACTTCTTTGCATTCACTACATATTTTGCCTTGGATAACAGGCTCTGATTTTGTTTTTTTTCTTTGTGCTTCTCCTGTTTTTTTGTGACACTTCGGACATACTATCGGTTTTGTTATTAGCTGAAATTGTTTCTTCCGGTTCTTCTTTTTACAGACGAAACATAACCTTTCTTGTTTTGTCGCTTTGAAGATTTTGTCACAATACCGACATTTCTTGTCCTTCTTATTTAGGCGATATTGTTCTTGATGAGCTTTCTTTCTACATATATCAGAACAAATTATGCTATTCGTTTTTCCTAAAAACTCTTTTTCACAAATTCGACAAATTCTCATTTTAGCTCCTAAGTTAGCGAATGTTTTAATGTTTAATATTCGCCGATTTAGGAGCTTATCCTTTTAAAAAATGAGAACTTCATCATTTTCTACTACTTCACCTGCTTTGATCCAACCACGATTTTGAACATATATTTCATGATTGGGAGTTAAAGCTAAAGTTTGTCCATTTTCGATTTCTATTTCGATTATTTCATCGTCATAATCACGAACATGCACCTGATCTTCTCTTCTGTCCTAATTTTGGTATCCATACGATATCCGTATACTACAGTTCCAGATGAAATGTCTTCTATATTAATTTCTCCATCAGGAGTTAAAATTTTTGTTCCAGGAACTAAGCAATATTCGCACCCAATTGGGCAGAAGTTCGTAACCTTAATGTCTATTAGCTCAGGAGCAAATGCCTTCGTATAATCCGGAGCATCTTTGTCAAAATGCATCCTAATTTTGGTTCCGTTATACCGATTAAATAGTACCCAGTGACTCGTCTTCGTATCTTTTCGACAAACATGCGTTCCTCTACGTGCATCTGTTTCAATTAGATGTTTTTCACGTCCTGTCGTAAAAATCTCTGGATCTTCGTTATCGTTGCCACCAACAATAGCGAGCTTAGGGTTCATGTAATACGCCAACAGGTCTTGAAAGAACTCTTTATCCGGTTGTCCCGTTTGGGCATTGATCGGAAGAGTCATTAAGCTTTGGTGGTCAATGCCAGAGAACCAATCTTCCTCTGTTCTCAATTCTGTCTCGACCCAAGACTCAACAACTGCTCGTGCAATATCATCTCCTACACCACGCAGGTTTTGATACAGCACTGCTGCGAGATACATTCTCTTTGAAGCATCGCAGTTGCAGCAAAATTCATTCCAGCCGAATTCGCCATTTTTCCAGTCTCGACTACGAGCATCGAGGTTAAAGATGATCGAATGCGAACTCGAACTGTTTGTTGCTAGTCCTAATCGGATATTCTCAATTTTCATTTTCATTTCTCCACTTCACTCGGTTTTTAATCCACCACAATACCAGGGGTAGGATTCGAACCTACGCATTCCTGATTCACAATCAGGCTCCCCACGCCAACAGGGCTGCCCTGGCCAAGTTTAATACCCATCTTGTTTAGCTAGAATACGCATAGCTTCGAGAAAGGCCGCTTCCCTATGAGGAAGCTTATCCTTCGCTCCATTCATAAATATTTGTGGTCAAGGAAACTACGGGATTTTAATCCCTGTAGAGGAATTGACCACTACACCCCTTCCTAAAACGTGTATAATACATATGGAGTACCTGATAGAGTTTCTTTAAGAAACGACTCCTTTACAAGTTAATATAGGTATTGGTTCTCAAGAAGAAAACTGTTAAACAGTTAAGAGTTTTGCTGTGCAAAACAAACTTTCTTGAGGTAAAACCTATAAAGTTAAAATATAGTTCTTTACCACACAAGCAGTTCCAATAAGTCTTGTTGGTACAAAAAGAACATCAAGACGCTATATGCTATCTTGATTGGGGCACTGTTCAACTGCCCTATTGCTCCTTACACACTGTAGGTTGAGCAAGCTACGGGTTTTAACCCCTGTAGTGGTTGACGTCTCCTATTCTATTACTCACAACCATACTCCCTGCTCTAAAAGGGCGAGGAAGAGTCGAACTTCCGTTTCCAGGATCAAAGCCTGATGTAATAACCGTTATACCACCGCCCTAAAGTGTCACGTGCCACCAACTGCACCACCGCCCATTCTTTTCCACAGCGGGCGGCGAGAATTGAACTCGCAACCTTCAGTTTGGAAAACTGACGCTCTAGCCATTTGAGCTACGCCCGCAAATATAACAAAGCTGGTGGCAGGACTCGAACCCGCAATGTCTTTCGACGCCGCCTTACAAAAGCGATCCCTTTCCAATTCGGGGCACACCAGCAGTATTATACGAGCTTTGCATCCCGCGACAAAATAGCCCGGACGGGGCTCGAACCCGTACTCCTCTACCTTGAAAGGGTAGCGACTTAACCAATTTGTCCACCGGGCCATCATGGAGCGTGCGAGACTCTCCCAATTGAACTAATGCCCCTGTTCGGAGGCTAAAAGCTTAGCATCCGCTGCTTTCTCTTCTTGTATTTTCAGATAGACTTCTTCGCGGTGAATTTGAATCCCGACACGAGCTTCAAATCCCAAACGGACCTTATCTCCGCGAATGTCTACTATCGTAATCCTTACAACATCCTTACCTTCGCCGATAATCACGCACTCATCTCGTTGCCTTGACAACACCAACATAATGAATCCTTTCAGTAACAACTCTCATTCCCAAAATCTTACCAAAACTCCGAGGGTTGGACTCGAACCAACGACGGGGTATAAACCCTCCTGATTAACAGTCAGGTGCCTGCTTACCAACTCGGCTACCTCGGATTAAATCAATTCATATAGTTTAGCCCACTTTCGCACAGCGTTATCACTTACTCCAAATCGTTTACCTATTGTTGTCCATGGGTATTCCAACACCAATTTATTCAACTCATCTTTACTTGGTCTTTCTACTTTTCGTGCGGCCAAATGAGAACACTTGGACGAACAATATTTGATAGATCTCATTACGGGCATAAAATCTTTTTTGCATTTTTTGCATTTGATTTTTTTTAGTTTTCTCGCTTCTCTTTCTTTATATTCTGCATAGAGAAAATCTCTTAACTCTTTAAATTCTACATCATGCACTTCTGCATGACAATTCTGACAAAGCAAATCGCACTTATCTACCTCTCTTTTAAGGGCTTCAAAACTCCAATTTTTAGTAGAAATATTGAAATCCTTTTCATTTGGATATCGGTGATGAAACGCATAAGCTCGCGGGACTGGCTTATTATAACCGCAAAGAACACATTTCCCGCCTTTATATTCAATCAGCCTGATCTTGTTTCTTTGACGACAGTTTATTACTGCTCTCGATTTTTTGTTCATAATATATCTCCTTCTTGAGATATATTTGAACCCACATAAGGAAAATCCTCTTTTAATTAATTAAAATTTACAGGTTCGGATTTCTCTCGTATCACCTTGACCGACATCCCGGATTAAACCTCAGATCAAACATTTTCCTATCTCAGGATGAGAGGACTCGAACCTCTGACTTCCTGGTTCCAGGCCAGGCACTCTACCAACTGAGCTACACCCTGCCTTCTACACTACCATAAGTATTCTTAAATGGCAAGCCCCAAAAAGAAAAAGCCCCGCGAATCCTTTGGACTCGCAGGGCCTTTTTTGTCTTTCGACAGCCTTACAGGTCCAAACCTCCTGGCCCGCCTGTATTTTCACCAATAGGCGCAACCCGGATGGCAGCTGTCTCTTGATGCTGCGTTCGGAGTGAATTAGTCTGTCTCGTATTGAACATTTCTACCTTTTTGCCTCTTGCTCACTTCGAGCTATGTGAGTATACCTAATTATACTATAATGTCAAGTCGATCCTTTATTTTTCCAAAAATTTTCTCCACAAAGGGTTAAAACCCCGCAGGCAGTAGTCAAATCGTCACTTTTTTAAGCAGGATTCGAGGATACTTTTTCTTAAGGTAATGGAAGGCTACCTAATGCTACAACAACATAATAATAATAACACAGGACACTGCGGTCAACGAATCATGGATGTTCAAGAATTAAGTCTCTGTGACTATTTTAACGGCAAGCGTAAAAACAACAAGCCTTGTTGCAAGAATTGTACTCACTTTCATCTTGAAATATGTAAAACCGACAAAATAAATGTTTCTAACGACGGTAATTAGCAATATCAACGCTTCAAAGGAGATTACCCATGGTGTATGACGTTTATCTTGGGGGCGTTATGACGCCCGAATGGCGCAAAGAGTTCAAATCCCGAATTAGCTCCGACATCTCTGTTTTTGACCCTTATGTCGAAACCTTTGTGAAGTTTGACAATAATGAAAAAACAGAACAAATCGCTCGTGAATTCTACTCCATGAACGAGTGCGATATCATTATTTTCTATCTTGATTCAACGGCAGCTAAATCGGCTCTACTCCAGCTTGGAGATGCTGTTGGGAATGGTAAGCAAGTCATTGTTTGCTTGAATGAGAGTGTTCCTGGGGAAACGTTTATCAAACGATATTGCGAATTTCGAGGAATTGTTTTAGTGGAATCCATGGAGGATCTCGTTATAGTTACAGAAGAATGTGCAGCAGAATTAGAACTGTGTCAATTCGAAAACATCGTATAATATCTGGTAAGGGAAAGAGTCACTAAATGTTCGCTACAGAACTAGAACTAACGGTATCACCAGAATCTATCCGTCAATACAAAGAAATCGCCTATAGACATCTTAATGAACATAATTCTATAGTTGGTGTAGCATGCGCCGGAATGGATGAAGAAGGAAATAAAATATTTGGCATTCGACTGATATCGAACGATGGCAAGGAAGAATGGTACGATCCTGAGGATGGACTGTATACTCTAATGGGTTGGAACGACGAGAAGGATGCTTACGTAGAACTGGAAAACAAAGTTTTGCCTCAGATCGGCTATGCTGTTCTTCAAAAGGATTTGCAACAATTCCACAAGTGTATGAGCGGATCCAATGAAACGGCGTAAACTTTCCGCAGGCGAAGAAATCATCCTGATTTATGATGTAAATGCTGGGTTCATTCAGCAATCGGCCAAATTCAAGGAATACCGTAGTATAATCTATAATGGAACAGAACATGAGATTCCGGTTTTCGAACGCAAAGATTCCGAAATCACGGGATTAGAGTGTTTCTGGATTAAGCCTTCAGATATAGATGATGATGCTCGTATAGAGCAGATTCAACGCGAATTAATCGACTTGCAATTGAAGGCATTTGAAGCAGGAGAAACAACTGGTTCAAAAGTTCCTGAGAAAATTAAAGATAAAGAGATTCGTCAAATGGCAAAACAACATGCAGATTTCCGGGCAGGTCTGATCGAAAAAATGGGCTATAATCCGCTCGATTATTCATGGGTGGAAAGAGAGTTGGCTGAAAACCCTGTGGAACGTCTCTGGTTTAAATTTCAAAGAGAACACAAAGGAAGTTTCGATGATAATTGGAAACACACGGCAAAAATGTTCTCTGACTCATATCATAACGAAATAACTCCAGAAGAAGCCTTTGACTTGTCTCGCAAATGGAAACGCTACATTATTGGAGCATGGAACACTATCGCTGCTCAAAACCCCAATGTCGAAGATTGGAAGTCTGCTGCCAAGAAATTTGAGAAACACCACCGTGATATTGAAACTCGAATGATGCAATGGAGTATGAAACATGTGAACAACCGTCCTCTTGCAAAAGTCAAATCTCCAGTCATGTTCCAACATGGCCCTTATTTTAACGAATGTTTAGAAAATGTTCCTAAACTATTCGTGGACGCAAAATGTTTCCAATTGCGTGAAGGAGTAGTTCTTGAAGTAATGTCTTATGATCCAGAATTTAAATATATCCGATTGGATTTTACCCATGATATTCGTGAGAAAATCAAGCCTGGAGTGCCTCAAAACGATCCATGGCGACCCATGAAAGCTGATTATGTCATTTATGTCCCACCCGATGATATAAATGAACAATTAGAATTTTTGGGAACGCTAGATTGAACTATTTCTCCCATAAATACGTGCAACGAATCATGATTTGATGATCCAAACCCAGGAAGCCGTGACAGATTGGAGTACCAATTCGCCGATTTACATCAATATTGGTGCAAAAATGAGCAACATTCTAATGCTTATTAAAAAAAATTTCATATGACGCAACCTACGCAAAACAAAGAGGTTAATAAATAGTTAGAGCCTGTGAAAAGAAAAATTCGAAGATTTTTTAGATTTAGGGCTTGCAATCGTTTTCAGACCATGTAATATTCCATCATACGAGTTAGTTATATGACTCGTTGCGAGTTTCGACTCGCTGCTCTTTCAAAAGTGAATAAGCGAAGGAATCCTACTCATGAACCGAAAGGCTTGTGAGAGAAAACCAAAAATAGGATCGTAGGAAATGGACGGAGAAGAATTTATGTTTTGCCATGAATTCCAATCCGCCAATACAGACGCCAAATTCCACAAATAGGCGCGGATACAGGCAAAAACGATTTACGTGAAACTTGAGGGTGCCTGTCACCCAACAAGGGGATCGACAAAATCGGAAACCTACGATGAGCTTCGGAATCAGGATCGCAAAGCTATAATCCCGCATTCTCCATAAACAGAAAATGAGGGAAAAGGCGAGCAATCAAGATTTCTCAGCTACGGCGCAAGCGGGTTGCCAAACTCGCAAACGAACCGATTCCGAGGGACTAATAATCCCAAAGATGTACAAATCGGTGCCGCAAGCAAGAAATCCGCATCCTGATTACAATGTGGGATAAGTAAAAAAAGGAACCGTAGCCTCCTTAAACAATCCCTCCTGAATAAGGGAAATGGGCTGTCGAGCCCAAATAACATTGTTGATGCTTAAGTCGCTAACGACGGCTTCCAGAAACGACGCTGGACTCAACCAGTACAAAAAAAGGTGCATGATAACCTGTACTGTCAAAGACTATCAAAGTTGGTAGCCCTTCTAAGATAGAACAAGACAGTAACGAAGTACCATGCTATTCGTCAACTAAGGCAAGCTAATTCAAGTGGACGGTTTCCAAAGAACCGTAACCAGTGGACCGCCTTAGAGCCGCTACAAAGAAGGGTTTGCAGCCCTGATACGACGATTGGATTCCTCGTTAACGGGCTTCGGGCTTCCCGTATCTGAATTTAAAACTCAGATACCAGCACGGAGACCAGAAGTGTCCACACCCCCGGTTTCATGTAAAAGTGAGACCGGGGGTATTTTTTTGTATAATGTAATCGTAAGCTGGAGAAAATATGGCATTTATTGACTGTGAAGCAATCTCGGCAAAGATATTAGAAGATGTAAACGGGGGGAGTCTTGCAGTTCTTAGAAATTATGATGACCCATCAGGTATCTCATACGTTCGACAACTTATTAAAATTGCTCGTAAAATAAATATAGAAATTATCGAAGTAGACTACGGCTCTCACTGGCTCCCAGATTCAGTCACTCGACTGATCGAAGAGTATAACAACTCGCAAGTCTCTGGGATTTTGGTCGTTAGTCCACAACCTCAACATTATGAGTGTCTAAATCGTATAGACCCAACAAAAAGAGTCGAAGGCAGCGATTTCGACGATGATATTAATCGGATTTCCTGCACTGCAAGAGCTTGCGTTTACATAGTCGAGGCATTCACAAGCTTGAAGAACAAGAACGCTCTCATTATAGGCTACGGTAAAGCTGTTGGGAAACCATTGTCTTACTTGCTAATGAGAAAACACTTGTCTTCCGTAACTTCGACTCACGCATATACTCCAGTAAAGGACATCTTTGAGAAGCACATTCCAGCTGCGGATATTATTTTCTCGGCAGTCGGGCAAAAGCATTTTATCAAGGGCGATTATGCTGACAAAATCTTCATTGATGCCGGAATTTCCATTGATCAAGGGAAAGTATGGGGGGATCTCGATCCGAGTCTTGCTAACAAAAATGATATAACTCCAGTTCCAGGCGGAGTAGGAACAGTTACTACGGCTTTATTATTAAAAAACGTATCACTTACAGCAGAAAAGAACGAAGGTGTCAAAAATGAAATTAGCAATCGTTGGATCCAGAGACTTTAACGATTATGAGTTTTTAAAGAGAATCATAGCTCACCACCCTTGTACGCAGATCATAAGTGGTGGTGCTCGTGGAGCAGATGCTCTGGCCAAAAGATATGCTACTGAACATGGCATCCCAATTCAAGAGTGTATGCCAAACTGGGAAGTTTATGGAAAATCAGCAGGCTTTCTTAGAAATGAACAAATTGTCAAAGCCTGTGATGAGCTCGTGGCTTTTTGGGATGGGAAATCCCGTGGGACCAAACACAGCCTGACATTGGCGGAGAATGCTGGTAAGCCTGTCTATAAATACTGGCCACCAGAACCAGATTTGACAGAAGGAATTGGGATATAAACATGAATAAAAAATGGGATAGATGTCAAATAAAATTTTGGGATCTCGGAGAACAAGATCCTTTTATTAGAATGTCTGACAAAAATTTGTCCAATATATTAAGAGCAGTAATAACCTGCGAAGCGGAAGTGACCGACACATACTGCGGAGAAAAGCGTAGTGGCGTGCCCGAATTTTTATATTCGAACAGAAATTGTTGTGTGGTATTGAAAATTAAATTACCCATAGGAGCAGAAGAGGATTTTGAAAGATTATCTGGGTTTAAATTAAGTGAACCGATAAAAGTGCATTTAAACTAGCTTTTTACAGGGCCATAATATTTCCGAAAAATGAATTATAATGCAAAAAGCTCTTGGCTTGGAAACGCATGCCAAGTATATTAGGTGGAAAGAAGAGGCAGCGGATCGCTGTCCCAGGAAATTGGGAACGTCTATCAAAGCTGGAGAAAGCAACTTTGGAGTGCTTTTTGAAAAGGAAATTCTATGACAACCGGCGAATTATGGATAACGAACCCGTTTTTTCCATGGCTGGTAATCGCTTTGTCTTGGTGGGTAGGATGCACAACCATTATTATGGTACGTATTTGGTCTCGTATACGAAAATTAGAAAAACGACACGACAAATTGCTTAAAGAATTTCTCGTAGAACAACATAATAAGTTGGTTCAAGAAATGATCATAGAAAAAGAATCCTCAATTGAACCGCAAAGATAGGGAAAAGAACGTGCAAGAGAACTTCACCCAAAGATATTGGATATGCGGAACGAAGACATACAGCCCCGATGAAGTCATGGCGGTGGGGGAGGGACACGGGCTAAATGGTGACGCATATTACCCGCCTTATCGTTGGGGTCTCGATGAGTGTGAACCAAACCGTTTTGCTCCCAATTGGGTGCGGCGTGAATATGACAGCGGCTATGTGTCTGGCAAGGCGAAACACAAACATGTGTACAATAAAATAACCGGGCACTGCGACACTTGCGACAAACATGAATCTGAACCTGAATCGCAAACTCATCGGGAGAACCTCGCTAAATACCCTTTGCAGCCAGCACGCAAAGGATAAAGAAAGAATAGACGTGGAAATACTTAATCGCCTCAAAACCCAGGAAGCTGAAGCCTTTGCTACTCTGCAAAAAAGACAGCGTCTTGACAGCCTCAATCCCCAAGACAAACGAGCTACTCAAGACATAGAACGACAAAGATCTAAAATGCAAAGAAAATGCAAGCATAAGTTTGATATAACCGGGCTCTGTGACTATTGCGGCAAATATCGGTCAGATCATATTTGAGACTAATTATGAACACTATAACTTTTGCTATCGGTCCCGGTGAAGAGCAAATACTCTGGGACAATACAGATGGAGTGGTAAACAAGTTTTATCTGCATCCTTTAAAAATCCAAGCAGATGGTGAGCTAATCTATATCGGAACCTCATTACACGATCTCATGGGTAAAAAAAATACTGAAGATGCCGATTATTCCATAAGACTCCGAACCATGGGAACCGATGATCTTCAACTAGATATCAGAGCACGCAGACAAGATGCAAGTAATTTTGTTGCCTTGAAAGTCGATTTCTCTACTGACACAATAAGACTTGTGGAAACTATTGCTGGCGTAGAAACGAATTTAGACTCGGCATCTCATGATCTCAAGTTCCATGGAATAATAAAATATGACTTCGAACTAGTGATGACAGGCAGTTTTCTGTATGGATTGGTCAATGGATACAATATAGTTAGTGCTTCAACAGAATCTTTTCGTACAGAACCTGGTTTATCCCTATCTTTCCCCACTTTCAATGCCGACGACCCTCCTATTATTGATGATATTTATGTTACAGAAACTAAAACTTACCCAGACCCAATGCCCCTACTAAGCGATCCTGGTGATTTACTAAGAACATGGCGTCTATCCATTAAATCAGACATCGAAAATCCTTCTGTAAGAACTTGGGATAGTTACGTGAAAGCTGTGAAATTGTACGAACAACGTAGTGCAGGAATATCGGAAAATACCTGGGAAGAACTAGGATACTATATCAAGAGTCCAAAAACAGAAGAATGGTTTGGGAATTTACCTTCGGGATAGTGCGCTTAGAAGGCGATTCAAATAGCGGCGGTCGGATTCGAACCGACGTTCTCCAGATTATGAGTCTGGCGGGTTTGGCCTCTACCCCACGCCGCAGATTCCATTTTACTATATTTTTCCCCGTTGCTTGGCTTCATAGATGGGTTTCTGGACAGCATAGCCGAAATTCTCGATCCACCGCTTAAGCAGCCAGAACCCCATAGCCAAGACCGCGATAATCAGCCCACACCCTGCTAATACCACGATCCCAAGAGCGATAACCCACGGCACCACTTGGTTCGTTGTCTGAGTAATCCGGTTATCGACCTCCGACAGCACCTTTGCGGCATCGCCGGTGATGACCGGCTGCATGACTGGTTTCGTCTCGACCGAGGCAGTTTGGACAGGTTTAGAGGTTGGTGACAGGTTACCGCAGCCAAGAATCCCCAATAACGGTAAAATTATACAGAAGCGAACGCTGGATTGCATGCTCCCTTTCCATTAGACCCAGGTATCTGGTTTTCTTTGAATCTTCTTTTTATCCTTTACTGGCGGAACCTCTCCGCGAAGCTCTTTTTCTCTTTCTTGTTTAATCTTACGCTTGACTCTATTACGTTCCTCAGAAGGCTTTTCGTAATATTCTCTTCGTTTTATCTCTTTGACGATTCCATCTTTTTCCAGGAGTTTTCGAAATCGTCTCAACATCGCTTGAACAGATTCATTTCGTCTAGGCACAATTTTAATCATTATCAATTTCCTTTGGGCACAACAACTACGTTCTTAGCTTTAATCCCTTTATCTCCAGATGCTTCTTCGTACTCGACATTCTGCCCATCAAAGAGAGTTTTAAACTCTTCTTCTCCGAGTATGTCAGAATAATGTACAAATACATCAGGTCCGCCACCACTCGGTACAATGAAACCAAAACCTTTTTTACGATCAAAAAACTTCACTAAACCTGTCTTCATCACTTCTTTCCCTTAGTGTGTAAACAAAAAAGCAGCGGTAGACCATACGGAGTCCACTATGCTGCTTGTTCTATTTGTTCTGTATTCTCTAAATTATCCTCGGAAGCATACTCCGCTTTTCCAAGTTGTAAGGCTTCGTTCTCATCCTTTGCGAGAACGACCGTATGCCATTTAAGTTTGGGTTCCTTAACAGACCCCGCCTGGATACTCCATATTTGGAGCCCAGATGATTGCAGCAGCTCCATCCATAAACCTACTGTGTACTTCTTGCTACGCATGTATTTATTCTGTCCAAATTCTTTGCGCTAAAACTTTCAAATCCTCAAGCGCTCAACTACTTGATTGTCCATTATACGCATATTTGAGCT
>Ga0315273_10010454_pt1 | contig 11831 bp, 8 predicted proteins | sample YL17G02_0_MG_FD_205753 | JGI IMG/M metagenome (GOLD analysis project Ga0315273, IMG submission 205753) | Sediment microbial communities from Yellowstone Lake, YNP, Wyoming, USA - YL17G02_0 | ecosystem: Environmental > Aquatic > Freshwater > Lake > Sediment | place: USA: Wyoming | collected... | reverse complement strand
CGTAACTGTTAAATATCGAGGTCCGCTATTTACTAGATAATAAGAACGGGTGCGAGAATGGCCATGGACAGGGATGCCGCCGAAAGGGCGTGCAGGCTTTGGAAAGGCTTCCTCATCTCGAAAGAGGTCTCGCCCGAGCTGGCCCTCATCTTCTGCAAGGGCGCCCTGCTCACATTGAACGACGTCACCAGGGATGGGACCGGCGCCGCGGCCGCGGCCACTGCCTGACGGAAAAGACCCCTTTTACCTTCAAAACCTTTTTATTGAAGGACATGATTAAGGTCATATCGGGTATAAGGAGGCCTGGAAATGGGAAAGGGACTTCTCCGTAAGCTCAAAGAGGAGCAGCAACCGCAGCACACTGAACAGTACATAGACCTTGGCGCCCTCGAGGCGTCTGGAGAGATGAAGGGAGGCTCCGGACCGGAGCTCAAGGTGGCCGAGATCCACAAGTACGAGGACCTCCAGGGCCTTGTCACGATGGTTTACAATGGCGACGTCGTGCTCATCGACTACTCGCCCATAGCCAGCGACGAGTTGCTCCTCCGCAGGATAACGAACGAGCTCAAGTACGTCATAACGGACACGAACGGCGACGTGGCGGCACTGAAGAAGAACCTCCTGGTCGTGACGCCGAACGGCATGAAGATAGACCGAAAGATAATCCGGGGCTCCCAGTAGGGGCCCCGCGATATCTGTTTTTTCTCATTTCTCCATCCCATCACGTCCTAGCCGCAGCCAGGTCGGGCCACGCCCCCCCCGCGCCCTCAAAGGACCCATATCTCGACGAAGGAGCCGGCCCCGGAGGCCCGAGCGACCTTCGTGAGAAGCAGTTCCGCATGTCCGGGCCCGAGCGACAGGGCCCCGCCGCCGCCACGCATCTCCAGGTCATGGTCCGATGCATCCCTGACATAGACCCATGTGGTGTGGCCCGCCAGCCGGTACCTGATGGTATTGCATTCTGTGCCCGAACCTGAGGGCCCGCATCCCACGTCCATGCGTTCCACCGAGTACATCGCGTTCCCGCTAAGGTCCAGTTCAATGGTCCGGGACGAGCCGACGCCCATGGCAGAGACCGATGCGGCCATCGCCGCTATCCGGTCGGCAGCGGCCTTGGCAGAGGCCTCCGCCCCTATCCTATAATATGCATCCAGGCCCGAATAGAGGGCTGCCGTGGATACGGACATCACGATGGCGACGATTACCAGCTTGAACGGGAGGTCTATTACCGCCCCATCCACCCGCGACCGTCCGAACGCGCGCATCAAGCCCCCAACCAACCGGCCTCAGGCCTTCACCACAGGCAACGTCGTCGTCTTCTCCCCATAGCCGCTCTTCTCGGCCTTTATGATCAGAGGACTCGTGGCGCCAACGACTTCGCAATCCAGGCCCGTGAACTGCAGTTCCCCATTGCCATCCGTAGTCCCGTAGGCCGCCTCCCCGGTCGATTTCTTGACATTGTTGCCCGTGATGGTCACGATGGCACCCTTCACAGGGTCCCCGTTGTTGTCCACGACCTTCACCTTGACGATGAAGGGCTTCTCCGGCTCGTAGATGCCGTTCCCGTCCGCATCCTTGACCGTCACCGCGGCCGGCTCGACGACCAGGACCTCCTTGATGGTCTTCGGCGGGTTCACGGAGTTGAGCATCCCCATGACTATCACGACGCTCACCACCGCGATTATTATCACGATGACGAGATAGAGCGGGAACCCCTCTATGGCACCAGACCTGTCCCTGCGGAAGGCGTACATGGCCTTGGCATCGGCCTCCCGCTATATATCAATTACGGATTAGGTACCGCACCACAGCAGCGATAGCAGCATGGTCCCAAAGACCGACCGCCCATGGCCGTGCCCGGTCATCGGGCCGCTATCACACCGGCCGCAAAGGATAAGGCCAAGGAACGGGATTCGAGGTGGCCTGGCACACCCATCGATTAAAGGGGAGACGGGTGTGAGGGTCGATGCGATAAGGATGGGTTCCTCCATGGACAAGATGCAGGTGGACGTGGGCTTGCTCGTTTCGGCGATGGACACCGCCCAGGAGATGGGCGCAAGGTACGCCGACCTAAGGCTACAGACCTTTGTGGCCGAGGACGTCGCGGCCGAGAACGGGGACCTGAAGGCAATCTCCCAGGCATCGGGCACCACCGTCGGAATAAGGGCCCTTTCCGAAGGCTCTTGGGGCTTCGCCTCCAAGGACGTCCCGTCCCTGGAGGAGCTCAACTCCGTGATAATGGCCTGCATGGACGCTGCGGTCCGGAACGCCAGGGCCGCGGACCGGTTCGGCAAGATAGAGCTGGCCGAGGTAAAGCCGGTCAAGGCGAACATCAAGGTCCCGATGAAAAAGCCACCGGCCGACCTGGAGACCAAGAAGGCCATGGTGATGGAGGTCACCAAGGCCATGAAGGCCAAGGAAACGGTCATGATGGCGGTGGGGGACATCCTCCACGAGGATATCACGAAATATTTCTGCAGCACCGAGGGCGCCCTCATAGTCCAGGAGAGCATGAGGGTGGGCGGCGAGCTTCTCGTGAACGCGTCAGGGCCGGGCGGTTCCCAGACAATATGGAAGCCGTTCGGCGCAATGGGGGGCTGGGAGTTCATAGACAAGATAGACCCGATGTGCCTGGGGCTCGAGACCGCCGAGAGGGCGAGGAAACTGGTCACGGAGGCGAAGACGCCCGAGAGCCGCGAGACCACGGTCGTGACGAGGCCGGATTTCAACATGCTCAAGGTCCACGAGATCGTCGGTCATCCCGTCGAAGCGGACCGGGTGCTGGGCGGCGAGGCCGCATGGGCGGGCCGAGCATGGTGGAAGGAACTGGCAGGCACGCGCATAGGCTCCGGCCTCATTACAGCGGTATCGGACGCCCGTCCCAGCGAGGAAAGGCTCGCCGGGTTCTACGGGACGTTCCCATACGACGACGAGGGCGTGCCGGCCCAGCGCGTGGTCCACATAGAGCGAGGCGTGCTCAAGGACTTCCTCCACAGCCGCCAGACGGCCGCGATCTTCGGCACGAGGCCGAGCGGGGCCATGAGGGCCAACCATGCAGGCATGATGCCCATCATCCGGATGACGAACACGTTCTTCGAGCCCGACGCGGAGGGGCCGAACACGCTCGAGGACATGATTGGGGACATAAAGGACGGCATCCTCCTCGGCCATCAAAGCATACCGTCGATAGACAGTCGCAGGTACAGGTTCCAGATCAACGCCTACGAAGGCTGGGAGATAAAGAAGGGCGAAGTAGGGCCGCTCCTGAAGAACGTAGCCCTCATCGGCAACACGTCCAACTATCTCCGCTCCATCTATCGCGTCGGAGGACCAAAGACATGGCAGCTCTTCCAGCTGCCGAACTGCGGCAAGGGGGACCCGATGCAGATAATGCGCGTGGGCAACGGAGGCCCGCTGATGGCCGGCCAGGCCCGCATACTGGGGGTGGCATGAGATGACCGACAAGACCAAAAAGGCGCACGAGAAGATTCCATCGTCCGACCTGGCGGCCACCGTCGAACAGATGCTGAAGATGGCGAAGGGCCACAAGGAGATCGATGAGGCGGAGGCCTACGTGTCCCGCAACACCCTGGCCATGGCCCGCATCGAGACCCTGAGGCATGGCCAGAGGGTCATAGGCCCGTCCCCGCAGCAAGTGGTCACCATGATGACGGCAGAGGCCAGCGTCCGCGTCGTGGTCAAGGGCGCCGTAGGCACATACTCCACCAACTACTTCACCGCTGATTCGCTCAGGGCCGCCGTAGAAGGCGCTCTTGCGAACACCAGGATAATGTCCACGGACCCGGACTACCGGAGCCTGGCGAAGCCCGTGGACCGGAAGCCGCCGACACTGGGTCATGACAATGACATCCTGGGAGGCACGGCATCGGACACGCTCATAGACCGGGCCCAGGCGGCACTGGCGGAGCTCAGGTCCACTGAGAAGGACATCGACATCGCGGGCAGCGTCATGGCCTTGGCCAATGAGGTCTCTCTCGCCAACACGAACGGCATAGACCTGGGCATCACCATCGACACTCTGACCGTGGCAGCGCTCACGGCCGAGCGGATGGAGGGCCCCAACAACGCCTCGTCGGGCGTCGGATGGTCCACATCCAGGACCCTAAAAGGTCTCGACGGCACCATCGCTGCGAAGGACGCGCTCGAGCTGGCCCGGCTCAAGCCGGAGCGGCTGGCGGTCCCAGAGGGCGACTACTCCGTCATCCTCGGCCCATACTCGGTCGCGGACGTGCTCGACAACATGCTCCATTCCACGATAGCCCTGAGCAGCACCTACTATGGCATGTGCTGGCTCCCGTCCCGGCCGATAAAGGTGGGCGATAGGGAACTGAGGACGCCATCGGTGGGGGACCGCGTTGGGAACGAGAAGGTCACCATAATCGACGACCCGACCCTGGAGCATGCCATGGGCTCCCGCTCATACGATGACGAGGGCCTGCCCACGAAGAAGGCGACCATAATCGAGAAAGGAATTTACAAGGGCGTCCTCAACAACACCTACTTCGCCTATCTCTACGGCATGGAACCGACCGCGAGCGGCTTCCGCTATGGCCTGAGGCCCGGCCGGCTGGCATCGTCGAGCCCGGACACGCACCCGACCAACTTGATCGTCAAGCCGGGCGACATGACGTTCGACGAGATGGTCGCCGAGTCAAAAGGCCCGACACTGGTCATCCCGCGGACATGGTACACCTACCCGACGCGCTACGGGGGCAGGCAGTTCTCATCATCCAACAGGGCCACGTCCTACATCGTGGAAAAAGGGGAACTCGTATCCGTGGCCCCGAACGCGTTCAAGATGTCAGGGGACATGTCCCTGCTCCTGAACGGGGTCGAGGGCATATCCAAGGAGACCAAGGTCGGAACGACATGGGCGGCCACATCCGCGTACATCGTCCCATGGATAAAGACCACCGGCTTCAAGGTGGAGAAGCCGAGGGAGAATTGAGCCCTGCGACCGGTCCGATGGTCCCTATAACCATGCCAGATGTTCGACCCTAGCCATAGCGAAAAGAATAACTATGAAAGGGACAATCCGAAATCGGGCCCAGCACCCGTCCCCTTTCCCTTTACCTGGACCCATGAGGTGGAACCATGACCGCCCGGAGCGCCCTGTTCATCGCCATTGTCCTTTTGAGCTCCTCTTTGCTCATCATATTCCCGGTCCCTACAGGCGCCCTGAGCTTCTCGAAAGGGGCCCCCCTAGCGACCGCCAATGCAAGCTACGTGTCCGAGAACATGGGGGACAGGCTCGGCTCTTCCGTGGCCATGGTGGGGGATGTCAACGGGGACGGCTATGGCGACATGCTCATGGGCGCACCCACGAACGGCGAGCCCTCCTCGAACGCAGGCCAGGTATACCTCATCCTTGGGAAGCCCACCGGCTGGGCGAACGGTGTGGGCATCGCGAACGCGGCCGCCTCCTTCTGGGGCGAGAACCCGAACGACCATGCCGGAGAGTCCGTCGCCGGGGTCGGTGATGTGAACGGGGACGGGTACGACGATTTCATAATCGGGGCCCCTTACAACGACTTCGCATCCAGCGATGCAGGGCAGGTCTACCTGTTCTTCGGTCGGCCCACCGGTTGGGCCATGGACACATCCCTCTCCCAGGCGAACGCATCCTTCCTTGGCGAGGCCGGGGGTGATGGCGCCGGTAACAGCGTGGCCGGGGTCGGGGACGTGAACGGTGACGGGTACGACGATATCCTCATAGCTGCCAGTGGCAACGACGAGGGCGGTGTCCCGAACGGCAACGCGGGACAGGTCTATCTGATCCTGGGCAGGGCATCCAATTGGGTCCTGCAGCGGAGCCTGACCCTCGCAAACGCGTCCTTCCTTGGGGACCAGACCCTCGGGCACCTTGGGGAAGCGATTGCCTATGCAGGGGACGTGAACGGGGACGGTTATTCGGATCTCATGATCGGCTCGATATACGGGACCGGGGCCAGGGGCAAGGTGTACCTGGTCCTCGGGAGACCATCGGGCTGGAAGAACGATGTGAGATTGGATTCCAGCAACGACGGCTCGTTCCTGGGCGAGGCCGATGGCGACCAGTTGACCACGTCCCTGGCCTGTGCCGGGGATGTGAATGATGACGGATATGACGATATCCTCGTAGGGGCCCCCAACAAGTTCATTGACGGCAACCTCCAGGGGAAGACCTACCTGATCTGGGGCAGGGCATCGGGATGGCCATCCAACGATTCCATAGCCAATGGGACCGCTTCCTTCAAGGGTGAGGTCCAAGGGGACCTCGCAGGTTCCATGGTGGCGGGTGCGGGCGATGTTAACGGCGACGGGTTCGACGATTTCATGATATCGGCCAAGAAGAACGACGGCTCGGCGTTCGATGCAGGGAAGGTGTACCTGTTCCTTGGGAATGCATCCACCGGGTTCGGCCAGAATGCGAGCATCAACACATCGGAGGCCTCGTTCCTCGGAGAGGCGACCGAGAACTGGGTCGGGGACAGGCTGGCCGGTGGCAACGACCTTGACAGGGACGGCTATGACGACATCGTGATCGGGGTCCGGTACTACCCGAACTCAGGGAACTGGGCAGGGAAGGTCTATGTCCTGTTCCCAGATAGGAACAAGCAGCCATCGGCGGTGACATCGGTCCTTTTCTCGGCGAGCGCGGGCTCGGGCGTTCCCATATCCTCGGCCAGGATCTTCGACACGGTCCATGTGACCTTGACAGGCACGGACTCCGACCCTGCCACATCGAACGTGGCCCTGGTAAACGTGACGTCATCGCTGGGGCCCCACAACTCATTCACGATGAAGCTCCGGGAGGGAGGCCCCTCCACAGGGCTGTTCTCGGCCCCCTTGAGGCTGGGGGAATGGACGAACCCGGGGACCGGGACCCTAGGCGTCCGACCGGAAGGCACCGTTACGATACAGAGCGTGATGGACCCATCAAGGACCGCCACGCTGACGGTGGACTGGGCGCTCCCGAAGATACTGCCATCCATGAACCTCCTTAACGCGACCGAGGACACCCCGTTCAATGTCACCTACTCGGTCCAGGGAGGCAAGCCCCCCATCACATGGACCCTCGAAGGCCCCCCATCCTGGCTCGCCTTCGACCCGGTCCTGGTGCGGCTGAACGGGACTCCCAGAAATGGGGACGTGGGCCAAGGCACCGTCACCCTCAAGGTGACGGACTCGGCAGGGAAGACCAGCTCCCTTCCCATCAACATCGTGGTCAGTAACGTCCCGCCGAACATGACCACTGCGCCAAATCTGAGCGCGTTCGAGGACCTGCCTTACCTCCTGGACCTCAATTCCTCCGACGATGGCCAGGGCACCGTAACATGGCAACTGGCCACGAACTCCACATGGCTCCACATCAACGTCTCGACCGGGATATTGAACGGGACCCCGGGAAACGACGATGTCGGGGATTGGTACGCCAACGTGACCGTGGACGATGGCAACGGAGGGACCGACCGGCTCAATTTCACCATCAATGTCACCAACACGAACGATGTCCCAGTGATAATCAGTACCCCAAAGCTCGAAGCGGAGGAGTTCGAGAACTACACCTATCGGGTGGAGGTGGTGGACATCGACAAAGGGGCCACGCTCTCGTACAACCTCGACATCGCCCCCACCGGCATGACCATCTCCACATCGGGGCTCGTGACCTGGACCCCCACATCGGCCCAGGCCGGTCCGAACCCGGTAAGGGTGAACGTTAGCGATTGGTCCAGCTGGACGCTGCAGGATTTCAATGTCACAGTCATTGTCCACCCGCCATCAGCCCTTCTCCTGTCCCCCACAAATGGCACCATCGTCGACACCAAGACCCCGGAGCTGCGATGGCTCGTCGCGGACCCGAACAGCGCCCTGGTCCTCAACGACATCTACCTGTCCGAGGACGAGAACGCGGTCTCGGCCCAGGAGCTTTCAGCGCTCCTGGCCACCAATGTGGTCCAGAACAAGTTCCCCATCGCTTTCGCCCTCAAAAAGGGCGCGACCTACTACTGGACGGTGGTACCGAACGATGGCGGTAACAGGGGCAGATGCACGAGCGGGATATGGTCGTTCACTGTGAACGAATCCCTCGACAACCGGGCCCCCACCATCAAGAGCGTGCCCCCGACGTCCGTGGTCGCAGGCGAACTGTTCATCTACCAGGTCGAAGCATCGGATCTGGATGTCGGCGATGTCCTCAACTACACCCTGGAACAGGCACCGGCGGGCATGGTGATCGACCAGAGGAACGGCACCATAACATGGACCCCGGGGCAGTCCCAGGTCGGTGACCAGATGGTAATCGTACGGGTATCGGACCGGTGGGCCTATGACGAGCAGCAGTTCGTCGTGAAGGTCGAGGCCCCGGTTATAAACCATGTCCCGAACATAGCTGCCATCGCGGACCAGACCGTGGAGGTGGGCAAGAACCTCTCCTTCAGGGTCTCCGCCTCCGACCCGGACCCGGGGGACCGCATCAACTTCTCCCTCTCAGTGGCCCCACCGGGCATGACCATCGACATGACGACGGGCGTCCTCACCTGGACCCCGACGGACCAGCAGGTGGGCGAACACACGGTGACGGTGCAGGTGTCCGACGGTAAGGAGACCGTGAACCAGAGCTTCAAGGTGACCGTCGTCGAGAAACAGGCCGCGGCAGGCGGGGGCGGCGCCATCTCTCCCATGGTGCTGGCGCTGCTTGCCATGGTGATAATCATCGTCATCGGCGCGGTCCTCTACATCGCCGCATCCGGCCGGAAGCAACGTGAATCCCAGGCCAAGGCAACGGAGGCCATGGCCACCGAGATCGCTGCTGTGAAGGCGGCCATAACCGAGGAGGCCAGCTCGGTGGATGATTTCACCATAGACGGGGCCTTCCTCATATTCAGGGATGGAAGGCTCATGGTGCGGACCCTTGAGAAAGGTTCCGACATCGATGACCAGCTTTTCGGGAGCATGTTGGTGGCCATACAGAGCTTCGTCTCCGAGTCCTTCAAGGCCGATGCCGGATTGGACTCCTTCGAGTTCGGGGGCAGGCACATCGTCCTCGTGAAAGGCAGGTTCCTTTTCCTGGTCGTGAGCCTCACGGGCAAGGAGCCTCCCACGCTCAGGGACGAGATGAGGGCCGTGGTGGAGAAGGTCGAGGGCACCTATGCAGGGGCGCTCGAGACATGGGACGGGGACCAGCGGAGGTTCGCAGGCTCCGAGGCCCTCGTAGCCCCGATATTCGGACTGAAGGAGACGCTCAAGGTGCGGAGGGTGAAGGGCGATGTGAAGGTGATGAGCGCCCTAGAGTTCTACGAAGGCTTCGTAAGGCTGAAGGTGGCGTGCGTGAACAAGCACGACACCACGATAACGGATGCGAGCCTCAACCTGACCTATAACAGCGAGGCCCTCCGGTTCGACAGGGTGGAGCCGGAGCTGCCCCATGAGGGCACCAACGTGAGGCTCGGGGCCATAAAACCGGGCGAGAAGAAGACCGTGGCCTATCTCCTCGACCCCCTCATATGCCAGGAGTCGTTCGTGGATTGCACCCTCACCTACCTCGATTTCAAGGGGGTGCTCCAGCACGCGGACATGAAGCGGAGGCCCGTGGACATCGTATGCCCCATCTTCTACACCCCCCAGACCGTGAACGTGGCGATGCTCAAGCGGCTTCTCGGGGAACTGAGCTACAAGGACTCTAGGATATTCAAGATAGACGACCTCGACATACTGAAGAAGGCCTATGGCCTGGCAAAGGACGTGGTCTCGGGCCATGACGTGAAGATGGTCCGTGAGTTCACGGAACCTATGCCGTTCCAGGCGGAATCATGGTACTATGGGGAGATATCGACCGGTGATGAGAACCTGGTCATCCGGGTCGCGGTGCGGGAGAGCGGCCAGTACCTGGAGATGTTCGTGGCCTCGAAGAACCTGGCCGCGCTCACGGGCCTTCTGGCCGAGATAACCAAGAAGGTGAGGGAGAAGGTGGAGCAGTTCGGGGCCAGGGGAACGACCGTGGAGTTCCATGTGGACAAGGCCCTGAAGGCCCAGATCGAGAGCACTACCAGTCTCCTTGACAAGTACGCGGAGACCGAGATGCCTCCCAGGGACACAGAACAGAGATGAGTGGGTGGGACCCCATCCGGGAAGGGGAGCTCGACGAAGGGTGACACCGATATTAACGAACCCACCCATAATATATTTATAGTGGGTAATATTTAAATGGCCAAACAGGATTACTTCGGGACACAGGGGACACCCAATGGACCTTTTCGGTAAGAAGAAGGCAAAGGCGGCCCCACCGCCAGCACCTCCAGCCCCGCAGCCAGATGCGAAGCCGGCGGCCGACGCCCCGAAGCAGGCCTACGTGCCCAAGGCGGCCGAAGAGATACATGAGGTCGAGAAGAACATCGATTTCTTCCTTGAGAGGAAGTCCACCCTCGGCATCATGGAGAGGTACAAGGAGAAGTACGGCGAGGACCTGTCCCCTCCAGTCGTCACCGACGGTGTCAAGTACAAGTACACGTTCGCAGAGGAGAAGCCAGCAGCAAAGAGGCAGGCGGCACCGGTCCCGGGGGCGACGGCGACAGCGGCGACAGCGACGACAGCGACGACAGCGACGACCGCCGCCACCGCGGCCGCAAAGCCAGGGGCTCCCGCATCCGTAACCGCGGCCGCAAAGCCAGCGACGGCAACAGCCGCACCGGCCACTGCAGAGAAGAAGCCGGCCACGGCAGGCCTATCGAAGGCCTTCGCCAGCCTCACGAGCAAGGAGGAGGGCGGCGCTGAGGCGAGACCGGCACCATCGGCACCGTCAGCCCCGGCCACACCGAGGGCACCGGCCCCTCCAGGCTTCTTCTACTCGGGAGAGGAGCGGCCCATAACCGGGGACGCGGTGATGCTATGCCTCTTCGGAGGAAAACCGTTCTTCGCATGGCGCGGCTTCCTGAAGTACAAATGCAGGAACCCCCCACCCATCTGGATGATGATGGTCGTGGAACTGCCGCTTTTCCCTGTCACGCTCATAACCGGCATAATCCGATTGCCGGCCAGGGGCATCTACGAGGCGGTCCAGTCCTCCAAGAGGAGGAAGGCGGAGAAGGCCAAGTACGAGGCCGAGTACGAGGAGAGGCGGAGGGCGGCCTACGAGAAGAGGTTGGCGGGCGGGGCCCCACCGGCCATCCGCGACGAGTACGATTATGATTACAGCCCAAGGAGGCGGCCGCCGCCGAGACGGGGCCCGCCACCGCCACGGAACGGCAGAAGGAGACGCCCGATGAGGGCGTGAGCCGGGAACCCCATATCCTTGTATCCCATTTCCAGCAGCGCCCAGCCTGGCCCGCCCCCCTGCTCACGCATTGGCCTCGCCCGGCGACGCCGGACCGTAATACCATTCGGCCTGGGTCCCGGAATCCTCCACAAGCTCGTCCCGTATGAGGGCCTCGCCCTTCTCCGCCACCACCGACCATCCGTCCACCCCTTCCCATGCCACCTTGTCAATCTCCTTGCCGCGCGGGTCAACCAGTTGCAATCGGTCGCCATCATTGTTCAGGTTCAGGGTAAATGCCTCGAAGTCCCATGCGACCCCGTAAGTGTCCCTGAACGGGTCCCCCTTTCTGACGATGACCAGATGCTTGCCGGGCGCGATGTCCCTGTCCGCATTGATGGTCCACGAGCCCACGTTGTCACGCAGCTGCCACCCGCTCAGGTCCACACGCAAGGCCGTGGGATTGTATATCTCCACGTATTCCAAATCCGCGTCCGTCCCGTCCGGCTCGTACATGACCTCGGTGATGAGCAGGTCCTCCTTCCCCACCCACCAGATATCGCCCCGCACGAACCAGAAA
>Ga0315273_10010453_pt1 | contig 11831 bp, 11 predicted proteins | sample YL17G02_0_MG_FD_205753 | JGI IMG/M metagenome (GOLD analysis project Ga0315273, IMG submission 205753) | Sediment microbial communities from Yellowstone Lake, YNP, Wyoming, USA - YL17G02_0 | ecosystem: Environmental > Aquatic > Freshwater > Lake > Sediment | place: USA: Wyoming | collected... | reverse complement strand
CGAACCAGCGACGACAGATACAGCACGGGCGCTTCCTGAGCATCCGCCCATGCTGTACGCATCTCAGGGATTCCGTGGTCCACTTCTGGCGAGCAGGCCCCTGTCATTCTTGGAAAGCGGTGAAGCGGTCTGCACCTCGTCGGCGAATCCACTGTAGGTCGCGTGGATTTCCACCGCGGCGGGCTCGATGGTGGTGAACCGACCAGGAAACACCTCGCGCAACGATGACTTGAGCGCAAACGAGGAGCCGTCCTGGATCACGATGTCCTTGAAGCGCGCGACGGCTCGCTGCCCCTCGGGCGCGAGGGTTTGGACGCGCAGTTGCTCCACGAGTCGCACGCACATGCCGCGCATGAACGCGGCGAAGCCCAACCGCGCGAGGCGATTGTAGAACGCCTTGTACGCCACGTGGACGCCGTTCTGGTAGTTGAACGCGCGGAGCAGGTCGGCGAGCGATTCGACCTTCGCGCCCGCGAGCGTGGAGACAATCGCGAGAAACAACCGGTGCGGCGTCACCGTCCGAAGCCGTTCGGCGTGCCCGGTGGTACGACCCAGGTCATTGACGCCCTCGACGGACAGGGCACGGGCCAGGGTGCTTCGAACTTTGATAAGCTCAGTGGTCGACAAGCTGGACAATGGCAGCCTCCTCTACTGGTTGGTCTCGCAACCCCAGCATGAGGCTGTCGTTGTCTCTTGTCGATCCCCAATCTGCGCGAACTCATCGTCAAGAGCGGTCGCTAAGATCTTACGTATGAAGAAGCATTAGAGCGGTCTCCGCTCGCCTGCCGCTCGCCGGTTAACATAGCACCCGTTATCGGACGCCGTCGCCCGGGCACAGCCTCGACGAGGGCCGCCGAGTCGCGATAGGGGTCCAGCACACTGCGATAGCGTTCGCCAGGAACCTCGCCGTAGATGCCCATCGAGCTGATGAAGATCAGCCGCTTCACGCCTGCGGCATGCATGGCGTCGATGATGGTGCGTGCCTGCTGCGCCATCGCCCCTGCAAGATTGGCGTACACCACATCCTGACCTTGCATCGCCGTGCGCAGGGCCCCCGAATCCAGCACATCGCCCTCAACCATGGTCACTCGGCCCGGGTCCGGATTCCTGAGCCGATGCGCGCGTCGCAAGTACAATGTCAAGGCGACGTCGGCGTTCTGCAGCAAGAACGGAATGGTGTTCCGCGCAAGTTGTCCATTGGCCCCGAGGACGAGAACCTTCGTCATCGCCGAGTCCTTTGAAGCAGTCAGCGCCCGGTCATGCGATCCAGATGTTCGGGGTACCGGGCCCCTTGCACCGTGATCTGTGATGCGGCGCTGTCGATGTCATGCAGATCGTCGGCCGTCAGCTCGATCGAGGCAGCGCCGAGGTTCTCCTCCAGTCGCCCCAGTTTCGTGGTTCCGGGAATTGGCACTATCCAGGGCTTCTGGGCCAGCAGCCACGCCAGCGCGATCTGGGCGGGTGTCGCCAGCTTCCGGTCTGCGAGTCTGGTCAGCCAATCAACGAACGCAAGATTCGCTTTCCGATTCTCCGACGTGAAGCGCGGGACGACATTACGGAAATCCATGCTGTCGAACGTGGTGTTCTCGTCGATCTTGCCCGTGAGAAAACCCTTGCCCAGGGGACTGAAGGGAACAAACCCGACTCCGAGTTCCTCGAGCGTCGGCAACACGTCCGCTTCCGGTTTCCGCCACCACAGCGAGTACTCGCTCTGGAGGGCTGTGACCGGCTGGACGGCGTGCGCGCGACGAATCGTCTGCACGCCGGCTTCAGAAAGCCCGAAGTGCTTCACCTTTCCTTCCTGAATCAGTTCCTTCACCGCTCCGGCGACGTCCTCGATCGGCACGTCCGGATCGACGCGGTGCTGGTAGTACAGGTGGATGGCATCTACCTTGAGCCGCTTCAGCGAGGCCTCGGCGGCCTCCTTGATGCACACGGGCCGGCTGTCGAGGCCGCTCTGCCTGCCGGCGTCGAACTTGAACCCGAACTTGATCGCAATCACACCTGCCCACGAAACGGCGCGAGCGCTTCGCCCACAAGTTCGTCGTTGGTGAACGGGCCATAGACTTCGGCCGTATCGAAGAACGTGACGCCGCGCTCGACGGCCTCACGGATCAGCGCGATGCCGTCGCGCTGGTCAACAGCCGGGCCGTACCCGAAGCTCAGTCCCATGCAGCCGAGTCCGAGCGCCGACACCTCCAGGTTGGCGTTGCCGAGTCTGCGTTTCTGCACCTGGTTTCTCCCCCGACATACCCTCGCGGGCCCACAGGGATCAGGGTAGCGATTGAACGAGCGCGTGAGTAGACGGTCTTATCGACAAGCCTCCGTGAGTACAGTTCACAAGTCGTTCGCGCCGAGATCGAGGTCCCATCGGCGTTCCCTATCGCTTCGCATCCGGCGGCATGGCGATCGCGTAGAGATCGGACCGCGTCATGATGTACAGCACGCCATTCGCAGGCACGGGCGTGCTGTAGACGGAGTTCCCCATGTCGATCTCCGAGATTCTCTTCATCTCGATGCCCGCCCTGAGGACGGCGACGTCTCCGTCCTGGTCGCCGAGGTAGACCTTGCCGTCAGCCACGAGCGGCGAACCCCATACCGGAGCCATCGTGTCGAAGATCCACCGGGGTTTGCCGGTGTTGGCATCCAGACAATGCAAGTTCCCGCGGAAGTCGGCGACATAGACCAGTCCGTCGACAACCGCCGCTGTCGAGATGGACCGGCTGATCTTGTCGTACTGCCAGACCCGGCCGGATTCCGTGATGTCGCCCCGCTGCTCGGGATTGACGGAATAGGTGTGTCCGACGCCGTCGGGGTGGTCCGGGTCCTGCCCGACACTCATGAATACACGGCCCCCGCTGAATACCGGCGTGGCCACGCCGTAATTCCGCGTCTTGGGCCACACGGCGTCTTTGGGGTTCAGGTCGAATCTCCAGAGCTTCTCTCCGGTCCGGGCGTTGAAGCCATAGAGCCAGCCGTCACCTCCCGGAAAGAACACCTGCTGCACGCCGTTGACGAGACCGAGAGCCGGGGAGGACCACTGGCCGTGCAGGATGCCCTCGCCCGGCGAACCGTCCTGCCACACGACCTTGCCGGTGTGCTTGTTCACAGCCAGAAAGCTGGGAGCTTTCGGAGCAGGGACCTTCTCGTCATTGACGTCACGGCCGTTGGAGGTGCCGACGAAGACCAGATCCTCCCAGACCACGGGCGATGAACTGGCCATGAAGAGCTGGGCCACGCCCAGTTCCGTCCTCATGTCCAGCCTCCAGACGATGTCGGCGTCGGGGGGCCCTTTGTAGACTTCCCCCTGGAAGGGACCATCGTTCTCGCCGTCCATGAGTCCTTCGGTGTCCAGGCAAACCAGTTCTCCACGATTGCTCACGTAGTACAGCCGCTTCCCGTCCACCGCCGGGGATGAGCAGACGCCCTCGTCGGGCCAGTCGGCGTCCCCACCGGCATCCAGCTTGTCGGTGACGGCCTGCCAGAGGAACTGGCCGTCGGACTCCCGGAAGCACATCAGCACACCCTTGTCGCCCGCAATCGCAGGGTTCCTGGGATTGCCGTTGTTGGTGCCGAGGAAGATCCTCCCATCGGCGACAACCGGGTTCCCGTTCGAGGTCGTGCCGATCTGCGCCCTCCACTTGACGTTCGTCCCGTTCCTCGCATTCCAGGATTCCGGGAGGCCCTTCATGGTCGAAGCCATGTTGCGCTCCGCCGTGCGGCCCCACATCGGCCAGTCCTGAGCGACCACGGGCAGTCCGGCCATGCCGCAGAGCATGAGAGACACGATGGTGCGTTTCATGCTACTGAGCGACCACCACGCACTTCAGCTGCTTCTGATCTCGTATCAGCAGTTTGCCATCGACAAGCGCAAGCGGAGCCCAGTTGGTGCCCGACTCGAGCATCCCGGCGCTGGCGAGCGGCTTGAATCCGGACGGGTCGGGCTCGACAACATACAGCATCGTGTTGCCGTCGGTGGTCAGGAGCAGACCGTCGGCCAGGATCGAGCCGCCCCTGACGAAAGCAGGGGCCTCGCCCGTCTTCCATTTGACCTGGCCGTCCATCGTCATGCAGACCAGGCCATCGCTTCGCTCGTTGGTCGTGTAATGGGAATAGAAGTGGTCTTTGTAGAGAATCGGCGGCTGGGTGTGGGAGCCGAAATCGATGTTCTTGAAGAGTTCCGTGACTGCGTAGCTGCCGTCTTCCTTCTTCTGGACCTTTATCAGGGCAGCACCGGCGCTGTATCCGCCGGTCACGAGCACTCGACCCTCGCCGGCATCTACCGCATGCGGGACCGGGATCGAGCACTGCCAGTTGGTGTAGGTCCACAGGACTTTTCCGCTGAGCGGGTCGATGCCGTTGACGCTGCCGCCGCTGGCGTTGCGGCCCCTTCCCGCGCTGGCCGTTGTCATGACCAGGTGGTCTTCGCCGCCGACGTTGACGATGGACGGGCTGACGTATCCGACACCGCCGGACAAGACAGGGGATTTCCATTTCAATTCACCACTCAGCTTGTCGTACGCCACGACAGTCGCCTCTGGTGCTTGCGGCGCCACGATGACCAGGCTGCGGTAAACCAACGGGTTCTGGACGATTCCCCACCTTGGCAGGTCAGCGCCGGGAGCGCCGGCACCACCGGGAGCGCCCTGTCGTCCGCCAGGGGGGCCTGGGGGCATGCCGCCAGGCGCGCCCCCGCCGACCGGGGCACCAGGCTGCCCTCCAGGGGGGCCGGGAGGCGTACTGCCCGGAGCACCAGGCGGCACGCCCCGTAGTCCTGCCGGTGGCTGGCGCACTTCTGCCAGACCGCCACCGCCGCCGAAGTCCTTCCAGATGTTCTTGCGCCATACCGGCTTGTGCGTGCTCGTGCTGATGGCGTAAAGATCGCCCAGCGGGCCGCAGGTATACACGAGGTCACCATCCACGGTCGGGGTGGTTCGCGAGCCGGGGAACATGAAACCACCCGGGGAGTCGTAGGCGAAGCTCCACAGGTCTTTCCCGGTGGCGAAGTCGAACACCCTCAGGGTATCTCCGACCTTCTCGTCGCGGTCGAGCAGATAGACCTTGCCGCCACTGACGGCCGGACCGCCGAAGCCGACGCCCACGGAGGCCGTCCAGAGCACCTTTGGGCCTTCCTTCGGCCAGGCCCGCAGCACGCCCTTCTGATCAGAGGTGCTGTTTCTCCTGGGTCCGTAAATCCACGGCCAATCGGCAGCTAGGGTGCCGCCGACGGACAGTGTCACCAGCAGTGCGATGAGTACTGCTCTGTATCTCATGGGCATGGCTCCTCGTTCTCGTGAAATGTACTATCGCCGCCGTTCACGACTTCTTCTTCCAGTATTCCATTGTGGGTCCGGTATACACTCCCACGCCACGTTGGACCGCCGCAGGGAGAGTCGTCCTCTCGAAACTCAGATACGCGTGGTCGGCGGCGTGAATCGGCATCATCACCGTGTCCCACTTGTCGTACGCCTTGAGCAACGCCGTGAGCGCATCGGGATCGTAGTGACCGGTAGACCCGATTCGGAGTGACAGACACCGAAGAACAGGATGTCGATCTGCACGTCGTGTGCGGTCGGGTCGCGTCGCGCGATCGTCGTGCGGGCAAGAGGCGATGTCGCACTGTCAGCAGAGTACGCTTTCGCGTTGAACATGGATCTGTGCTCCTGATCTGCACGCACGCCACCAGGCTGGCCGCCATCGGGGCCGCCACGCCGCCGTCCCTCCCCCGCTCACCGCCGGCGCGCCAGCGCGCGGCCTGCGACCCGCCGCAGGATGTCCTCCTTGAGCGGAGCCAACGCCTTGTGACAGTACTCTACGTGCCTGGCGAGCGCGTCCCGACCGCTCGATACCAGCAGGTAGGGTTTCTCGGGAACCGCCGTTCCCTGCATCCGCCGCTCGGTGCCATCGTCGGACAGGACCTGAATCTCGACGGCCAGCGACTCAACTGCCACGAACTGGGGCGTGGTCACGTACGCCACAGCCAGCGTGTCGAATGGATTGAACCCGTCGACGCCAAACGTCTCCATCCACAACTGCAGCCACGTCCGTGCGGCGGGCGCGATCCAGCGGCCCGCGTCGGAGGCGGCTTCCAGTCGGTCCAGGTCCCGAGACGTGATCCACACTTGCGATGCAAGCTCGAACGGAGCCAGCGCCAGCGGCACATCTGAAGCCAGCAGGATACTGAACGCGTCAGGATCCTGTTCGAAATTGAAATCGCGATGGCCGCACGTGTTGTGACAGCCCGTTGTGAAACACTGTCCCGGACGCCGACCTGCCACCGCGACCACTCGGACGATCCGACGGGCGAGCTCCGGGTGGTTCCTGAGCACCGTCGCGACATTCGACATTGGCCCCAGCGCGAGAATCGTCAGGGGCTCGCGCCGGAGCGCCTCGGCCATGGCGCCACTCGCGGCGGTCTCCACGCCTACCTGATTCGGGCCGGACGCTCCGGGCTCGACGGTCAGCCCCGGCGGTCCGAAGCGCGTCACGATGTCGCGCGCAATCGGCAGCGCCTGCTCCAGGGACGTATTGCCGAAGACGACCGAGACCCCGCGAAGGGCCAGCTCGGGTGAATGAAACGCCTGCAGCAACGCGAGACCATCATCGACGTCCCGGTGTGTTTCCCCGACGGCGGGATCCGTATCGATCCACACAGGGATGGGCCCGGAAGACGCCGTCTTCGCGGCTGCGGCGGTTGTCACAGTCCCTCCGGCTCCTGGCCGGCGACGAGGCGCTCGGACAGACTCAGCAGGTCGCGTTTCTGCTCCAGCGTCCTCGACAGAGGCAACTGGGCAACCCCGATCAACCGTCTCATGATCTCGACGCCAGCGAATCGGAGGACCAGCCGGCGGTCGCGCGGCGCCAATCCCTCACAGGCCCCCAGGAACACCCGGACGACAGCGAGAGGCTGGTCCGCCAGGAGCAGGTGGCCTACCGCCACGCCGCAGTCGAACTCCGGACAGCCGAGGAAGCAGAACTCAGGGTCAATGACTTTGATGCCGTGTGCCCCTTTCAGCCAGCTTCCCGGGAAGTAGTCGCCATGCACGAGGGCGACGCCGTCGGCCAGGTACATCCGGCCCAGCGCGGCCACGCGCTCGACGTACGCGTGGCGGCGGCGCAGATCCTCCGCCAGCGCCGCCAACCCCGGAGTCAGCCAGTCGAGGTCGAGACCGTTCGCCTCGCGGAGCGGCAGGTCGAAGACGTGCTCGTGGTTGAGTGTCCGCATGTCCCGGTTCGCGAACATCGGCCTCCGCGAAGCAGGCACGGACATGCGATGCAATTGGGCCAGATAGTCTCCCAGGGTGCCCGCATCTTCGCCCGTCATCCCGCCGCCTGCGTACAGGTGCGTGAAGTCCTGGGCGTCCTCCACGTCCTCGATGGTCAGGATATGCATCCCTACGTCGAGGTCGAGCAGCGTGGGCATGCGCGACGCCACGCCCGGGCACGCGCGCGCCGCCTCGTAGAAGTGCCCCTCCACGATCGTGCGTCCCCAGGGCGCCTCGATGTGGTCGTACTTCTCGACCCAGGGGCGTCCCTGCTTGACGATGACCCGACGGTGCGGGGTCACCACACGAAGCGTGCAGTTCATATTGCCCTCACCAGCCTTCGCGACGACCGCAGGAAGATCGCGAGGTGACAGGACGCCCCGAGCTACCAGGTACGCGCCGATTTCTCCCGGGCGGTCGACGGCCAGCAGCAGTACTCCGGGGTGGGTGGACGGGAATGCGTCACGGTTCATGCCTGCCATCCTTCGATCACATGTCGGCCGGTGGTCGATACGGCTCCGGCACAAACACCTTGTGGGTGTTTCAATAGTAACAGCGGTCACACACCGCTGAACCGGCCGGGCACCACGTGAACGGCTCCCGTCCGTCGTCGCGAGCGTGTCTGGAGAAGCGTGTTCTGGACGGCGGGACCCGGCCCACGTCGCAGGACGAACAACTGGCGCTGTCACGCCACGCGGTTTCGTGAGACTCTCCTACTATCGTGGACGTGTGTCAATCCTGTATCGCTCTTGCCATCTTGGCTCGCGCACCGTCGGTCGCAGGCAAGACGCGGCTGCTCGACGCGCTGGGGCCGGTGAATGGTGCAGGACTGAGGCGCGCGCTGCTCCAGGACACCTGGGACGTGGTCGCCCGAGTCCACGAGGTCACGGCGGCCGTGGTCTATACACCGGTCCTGACGGCGGATGAGTTTCGGACGCTTGTGCCGTCATCCTCGGTCCTCGTGCCGCAACGCGAAGGAAACCTTGGCCAGCGCCTTCACGGTGCCTTCGAGGATCTTCAACACGTGGCTCCTGCGGGTGTGCTGATCATCGGGTCGGACCTGCCGACCGTGCCCGTGTCGTATCTCCAGCGGGCAGCCGACCTGTTGCGAGACGACCCGCGGCGTGTGGTTCTGGGGCCCGCATCCGACGGCGGATACTACCTGATCGGACTGGGAACGCCCGACCGCCGCCTGTTCGAAGACGTGCCATGGAGCAGCGACCGGGTCTTTCGGGCCACAGTCGATCGAGCCGACGCCCTCGGGTTCGTCGTGGCGATCCTGCCCGAGTGGTACGACATCGACACAACGGAAGACCTGGCCCGCGCGCTTGGTGTTCAAGACGGTGAGGAACTCGGCCATGTGGCGGCACACACGCGCGCCTGGGCGGCCGCAACAAGCCGGCCGAGCGTGTGATGCAACAGCACTTCGGTCAGGCACGGTAGTCCGGGAGAATCATGATCGCGCAATACACGAGATGGCTTCACACCCAGTGGCCGGCGGGCACGGTTGAGCGGCTGCCCGAATCCGGCGATCTTGGCACGACGGCCGTGCCGGGCGTCCGCATCGTGGGGGACCTGACCGGCATTCCGTTGCTCAAGTTCTCATCGGACAGCGGGGCGCGTGCCGTGAAGGCCATCCTGCGTGAGCCGGGCTTCCAACGGTCGACCGACCCACGCCTGCCGGACCTCGCGATCGTCGGTGGCGGAGTCTCCGGGATTTCGGCCGCGATCGAAGCGAAGCGGGCTGGACTGAGTGTGGTGGCGTTCGAGGCCACGCAGACGTTTTCGACCGTCGTCAACTTCCAAAAGGGCAAGCCGATCTACACGTATCCGACCGGCATGACGCCGGACGGGGGCCTGCAGTTCACGGCCACCGTCAAGGAATCGCTGCTCGAGGAGATGGAGCGCCAGCGCGTGGAGGCTGACGTCAATCCGGTGCCGGCCCGCATCGATCGCGTCGAGCGCCGGGGACCGGACTTGCTCCTGCATCACGCCGACGGGCAGGTCACGCGGGCGCAGCGCGTCGTCGTCGCCATAGGCCGCAGCGGGAATTTCCGGCGGCTCGGGTGTCCGGGCGAGGACCTCGACAAGGTCTACAACCGGCTCTACGACCCCAAGGAGTTCGCCGGCAAGAACGCCCTCGTCGTCGGAGGTGGAGACACGGCCATCGAAACGGCCATCGCGCTCGGCGCCATCGGCGCCAACGTCACGATCAGCTACCGGAAAAGGGAGTTCGCCAGACCGAAGCCCGAGAACGTCGAGAAACTCAGGGCCCTCGAACGCGACCCGACCGCACGGGTGCGCGTCGAACACCCCACGTCCGAACGCGTGACAACGGCCACGATGATCTCGACGCAAGGCGGACGGGGCGCTGGATCCGTCCGTGTGCTGCTGGGGACGCAGGTCTCGAAGATCGAGCCCGACACGGCGACACTGGTTGACTCCAGCAAGGCGGAGACGTCCATCGCCAACGACGTGGTGTTCTCCATGATCGGCCGGGAAGCCCCGCTCGATTTCTTCAGGCGGTCGGGCATTCCCATCCGCGGTGAGTGGCGCGCGGCCACATGGCTCGCGTTTCTCGCGTTCCTCGTATTCTGCGTGGTCCTCTACCACTGGAAGGGCCATCACCAGGAATTCCCGCTGCAGCGGGCCGCGGCCGCCGCTCATGCGTTTCCGTACAACGTGCCGCCGGCCGTTGAGACCCTCGGCGGTCCGATCGCGGACTGGTCGAATCGCGAGCCGAACCTGCTGTACATGCTCAAGCGGGCCCTCGGCAATCCCTCTTTCTACTACTCGCTGGCCTATTGCACGCTCGTCGCCGTGTTCGGCATCCGGCGCATCAGACGCCGGCGCACGCCGTACGTGCTGTGGCAGACCGTCACACTCATGGTGGTGCAGTGGCTTCCGCTGTTCATCCTGCCGGAGTTCATCCTGCCGTGGATGGGCCGCAGCGGCTACTTCGAGCCCGGGCATCCGTTGCGCTGGCTGGCGGACCAGCTCTTCGAACGGTACGACGGTCTGCTCGGTCATGAACGCGCGTACTGGCGGGCCTACGGGTTCATCCTGGCGTTCCCCCTCTACGTCTACGACGTGTTCACCGAACACCCGATGTGGCTGTGGCTGGGAATCTCGTTCGTCCAGACGTTCGTGATCATCCCGCTGATCGTCTATCGCTGGGGCAAAGGCGTCTACTGTGGGTGGATCTGCTCGTGCGGCGCCCTGGCCGAAACGCTGGGCGACGCGCACCGGCAGAAGATGCCCCACGGACCGGTGTGGAACCGCGTCAACATGCTCGGCCAGGCGGTGCTGGCCTTCTCCCTGGTGATTCTGGGGCTGCGCATCGCTGGCTGGTCGCTTGGACCAGCATCGTGGGCCACGGGGTGGCATCACGCGCTCTTCGAGGGCATCCCGTTCCTGAACTACGGGTGGTCCGTCGACATCTTCCTGGCTGGCATCGTCGGCGTCGGCGCGTACTTCTGGTTCAGCGGGCGCGTCTGGTGCCGGTTTGCGTGTCCGTTGGCGGCCTTGATGCACATCTACGCCCGGTTCTCGCAGTTCAGGATCTTTCCCGACAAGTCGAAGTGCATCTCGTGCAACGTGTGCACCTCCGTCTGCCATCAGGGCATCGACATCATGAACTTCGCCAACAAGGGTCTGCCAATGGTGGACCCTGAGTGCGTGCGGTGCTCGGCCTGCGTGCAGCAGTGCCCGACCGGCGTCCTGAGTTTCGGGCGGATTGGGCCGGGAGGCGGCTTCGTGATGGACCGGCTGGTGGCATCCCCGGTGAAGGCCAGCGAGGGCCGATCTGTCGGCATGACCCGGTCGGTCCCCGCGTTCAGGTAAGAGCCTGTTACAGGGCCTAAGTCGGACCGGGGATCCCTCCGGTGGCCTCGTGCGTCAAACTGTCAAGGGAACCATTGGTTCGACAGGGGGTCAACTGGATCATGACGAGACGACAACTGATCGCGACGGCGGCGGCCGCGCTGGTGATGGTGCCCGCATCGAGGTTGATCGGCGCCGTCAGGGCGGCGGCGCGCACCTCAGACGAGGTCTTCGAGATTACAAAGACCGACGCCGAGTGGAAGAAACTGCTCACGCCAGCGCAGTACGACGTGCTGCGGAAGCACGGGACTGAGCGGTCGGGTTCCAGCCCGCTCAACGGAGAACACCGCAAGGGTCTCTTCGTGTGTGCCGCCTGTGCCCTGCCGTTGTTCTCGTCCGACACGAAGTTCGACTCCGGCACCGGTTGGCCCAGCTTCTGGGCACCCCTGCCGAACGGCGTCGGCACACGCATCGACCAGAGCCTGCTCGAAGCCCGGACCGAGGTCCATTGCCGCCGCTGCGGTGGACACATCGGGCACGTCTTCAACGATGGGCCGCGTCCGACCGGCCTGCGCTATTGCATGAATGGCGCGGCGATGACGTTTCAGCCCGCACGCTGACCGGGCGCCGTGGACCGGTACCGTGATTCCCTCACAAGGCCGAACATGACAACTCGGACGCAGACTCTCTCCGGGTCCCTGTTGGCCGTGGTGACGGCGGTCCTCATCGCTGGGCCGTCTCTGG
>Ga0315273_10010452_pt1 | contig 11832 bp, 15 predicted proteins | sample YL17G02_0_MG_FD_205753 | JGI IMG/M metagenome (GOLD analysis project Ga0315273, IMG submission 205753) | Sediment microbial communities from Yellowstone Lake, YNP, Wyoming, USA - YL17G02_0 | ecosystem: Environmental > Aquatic > Freshwater > Lake > Sediment | place: USA: Wyoming | collected... | reverse complement strand
CCTAGCCTCGCGGCCTTGCCACCAACGAGGGCGAGGTGGGCCATCGTGATCTCGTCCAGCCGAAGGACGTATTTCATCAACATCGCCTGCAGAACTATACGCCCAGCGCCGTTCCGCTTGTCGGCGCAGTCCCTGGCCGAGCCTCGGCCGGGTCCCACCCGGAGACCCGAAGAGTGGAAGTGACGAGCGGCCTTCTATCGCGGAACATCGAGACCGGCCACGGTTGAGCTGTGACGCGCTTTGTGAACCCTCCTCTTCGAGATGTTCTGTTCTATGCTGATCGATGGGCGTCAACGGGTGCTCGATCGACTGGCCGTAGGTCACTGAGCGTCATGAACACAACCGCGGAAGCGGACCTGTGATTACTCGCGATCATCACCTTCTTCTCTTTCCCCGTGGTCATCGTCACGGGCGTTGTCGCCGTCGTTAGCACGATCATGGCCGCCACCAACATCGTTCCGACGGGCATGATAATCATGAACGCGTTCATCCTCATCGGAAGCTGGGCCGGCTACAGGAGGTGCCTCCAGTGAGCGATCCGCTTTCAGCGGCCGAAGGTAAGGAACTGGTGCGGTTGTGCGAGGCCGGAAGGCTCTACGAAGTCGAGGCGTGGATTCGGTCCGGCAAGCCGCTCGCCATTCCGAAGGAGGTCAGGAAGACGCCCCTGGCCGTTGCCATGTCCTCCGGATTCCACAGTCTCGTGGACCTGCTCCTTCGTCATGAACCCACCCAGGAAGTGAAGAACGGCGTGCTCCAGGAGGCGTTGATCTTCGACCGCCCGGCGTTCGTCGAACTCGCTCTGACCTACGGGGCGGATATCCAGTCGGTCTCCTTCCTCGACGTCCTCATGACTGGCAACCGTGCTCTGGTTGCTACGTTCCTCGAGAAGGGGGCGGATCCGATAGCCGGTCATCCGTTCGCGCATGCGTTGCACCAACTCCGCGCGAAGACCATCATCGGATCCTACTTGGATTGCCGGCGAAGCCGGCCCGACCTCGCGTCGCAGTTGCAGGAACAGATGGACATGGCCCTCCGGCAGTTCTGCCAGGATGGGAACTTGAAGTGGGTGAGTCTGCTGATGTGGGCAGGCGGCGACCCTCGGTCGCGTGGTCCCGTGCTGGACGACGCGGACCGCGCCGACGATCCGGAATACCAGACAACGGCGTTGGAGGAAGCCTGTGGGAGCCGCAACGTCGAGCTGGTGAAACGACTGAAGCCGAATCGCGCTGACAACCTCGCCGCCATGCTCGACCGGGCTGCGTTCTACTCCGACCGGGACGTCCTCGCCTACCTGCTCGAATTGGGCGCCAATCCTAACGACCGGGCCGATGGAGGCTCCAGCGCACTCGAGTCCTGCATCCGGCACCTCGGCTGGGAGGATTTCGACCGAGTGCGCTACAACTACCCGACGACCTACCAGACCCCCGGCTACAAGGTGTCGACGACGCGAGACGCGATCAAGTTGCTGGCGCAGCACGGAGCGGTGTGGAAGCCGGACCCGTCCACGCTGAACGCCACCAGGCGCATCCTCTACCGAATTGAGCCCGACGTCACCGTCGAACTCATCGGGCAACTGCTTAGGAACGAGAACGGCGCGGCGGGAGTGCAAGAGTTACTGCGGGTGGCGCGGATGCGCCAGCATGTTGCCGGGTGCCAGCAACAACTGGCGCGGCTCGGGCTGACACTGAACAGCCGCCATGTGACTGAGCCCGAGAAGAGAGTGGATCCGAAGCCGGAGCCATGGATGCTCCGCTTCGATCGGCAGAAGCTCTATGAGGAAGTCTGGTCGGAGCCCGCAGAAAGGGTTGCGGCTCGACATGGAGTCTCTGGTGCCGCAATCGCCAAGGTGTGCCGATGTCTCAAGATCCCGAAGCCGCCCCGCGGCTACTGGGCAAAGAAGACAGCGGGTCAGCGCACGGCTCGGCGGCCCAAGCTTCCGCCATTCGAGGACGCGGAGACCCGGATGACTGATCGCTCGCGCCGTTGAGAACATGTAGGGCGCCGGCCACGGCGACTCACGTGCGCCCGCGTCATGGATTCCGCTTCGTCTTCGTGTGGCGTGGGGAGGTCATCTTCTTACCTCCCTTAGGCGTGACAGATGCAAACACGGCCTCAGTCCGCGCATTCAGTGCTCCCTTGACACTTTCGGCCACGGATTGCTGGTAGATGTCCAGCGTGGTACTCGCGCTGGCGTGGCGGAGCACGGTCTGAACATCTTTCGGTGTCCCATGGAATTGAAGGTCGGTCGCTACTGTTCGTCTCATCACCTGGAAGGTAACCAGCCGTCGCGGGATTCCGAGCCTATCGGCTACGGGATGGATTCTCCGCTCCATGAAATTCGTCGAATCGAACGGGACCTTCTGACCCTTCCTTGAGCGTTTCCCGATCGTGGGGAACATCAGGGCGTCTGAACTGGTGTCTTCACACCGTCGGTGCCACTCCTCGACGATCGGCTGAACCAGGTCGGGAATAGGCACGAGCGCCCGGCTCGGACGAGTCTTGAGCTTGGACTCCTGGAGGTGGCCCTCGTACGCGGTGTTCCTGACTGCCACGTACTCACCCCAGTAATTGCCCCAGGTGAGTCCGAACACCTCCGACGTGCGAAGTGCACAGAAGATCCCGATCGCCAACAGGCAGCGATCCATCGGGTCCTCGGTGCCCTGAAGCAACGACATGATTGTCGCGGGCGGCAGCACGGACGTGTCCGAGGGTTTGGTTTCTGGCATCGCCAGGCGACGCGCGGGGGACTTAGCGATGAAATCCAGCTCGACAGCGTTGTTGAAGATGGACCGGAGATTCACGTACGCGTGGCGAGCGACCGAATCGGAGAAGTTCTGAGCGAGCGTGTTCAGATGCGTCTGCAGTTCGAACAACCCAATCTCCTTGAGCAGTCTGTCGCCGAACTGCGGCAGGAGGTAGCGTCCAATCTCGTACTCCGTCTTCTTCTTGGTGGTAGCCCGGCACGTCATCATCGGGAGATGGCGGTTTGCCACGAACCACGCAAGCGTGAGCTGTTTAGGCGCGACATCGCCCGGAACCGCCGGGGCGGTGGCGTTGTCGGCGGCGATCATGTCCCGCAGCCGTTCCTCGGCCTGGAACTTGGTCAGTTCTGATTTCGGACCGATGCGTTTGGTCCGTTGCTTGGCGACAAATGTGTCCGTGCCAGGATCGCGCTGCCACACGCGATACTTGCCGACCCACATCTTGCGGCGTGTTCCTTCCAGAAAGACACTGCCGCGCTGGTATTCGAGTGCCATGGTGTAACTTCGAGAGGTGAGGGCTGGCTACGAGGCGGGCTCGGAGGCGCCGGGTGCGGTTACCGCGAATGTGCGAGGGCGTTTCGGATGGCGTGAAGAGGAAAGGCCAGTTCGAGCTGAACGTGCTTGGCGATCCATAGCACTGGTTTCAGGCCAGGAGCCCGAGCAGTCTGTGGGGTGGGAATCATCCCCCTCTCCTAGTGCACGCGGCTGGTGCCGCTGTGGTCTGTGCGTTGCTTGTCGATAAAGGCCGTGACGTCTTCCTGCCGGAATCGAAGCAGAGTTCCCAATTTGACGACGGGCAGGCGGGGCGAGCGTCGGGTCGCGTGATCGCGAACCCACCGCTCGGAAACACTCAGAAGCTTCGCCACTTGCACAGCGGTCTTCAGGGCTTCCGACGAAGCCCCCTGGTTAACTCCGTTAGCGTTGTTCATCACCTTCTCCATTCTGCATAGTGTGATCGAGTGCGCGGGCGAGCCAAAGCTACGGCCGCAACTGATTGCGAGTTGCGGACGTATAGGTGCGTGGTTGCCGTGCTCGTGCGAGCGAGTTTCGGATGGCCTGAAAAGGAAACGGGGTGAGTTCAAGCCGCTCACACGTTCGGCTGAATGATTTACCGATCCTTTGTCTTGCGTCGTTGCGGTCAGTGAGCGGGAAGAAGACGTAGGCATCGTGATTTCCGGCGGTGTGCGGCACGTCGGTCAGCGCCCCGTGGACTCGTTCTGACATCCGCACTTGCCTGATGCCCTGTGGGCCTGGCACCTCAATGGTGCCTGCGACAAGATCGACGCCACGCCATTCAAGTGTGACGATCTCCTGCAGTTGCATCCCGCATTCGGCCGTCAGCAGTGTCGCGCCCACGAGCCACGAGTCGCCGAACCGTCTGAACTCGTCGAGCAGTTTGTGAACCTGTTCCGCTCTTGACCGGAAAGGCCGATGGCTTTCGGTCTCGGGCGGCTGCTGAATGCGATTCATCGTCGTTCTCCATCGAGATTCTGAGAGAGCTTCGTTCATGGCCGTTCCTTCTGATGGGGACGAGTGTCGCGCATCTGCCACAGTCCACCAGATCCAGCGGCGGGTGGATGTGTCAGTTCAACTCCGCTTCGGAAGGCCACTCCCAGTGCGACCACAGATCGAAGTCGTTGTTAGGCGGTGCACCGGCATTGGCGAGCGAGGCGAACGCCTCGCGCAGCCCATAGCCGGAGTGCTTGTCGATGCGCTGAAGCAAGAGGGCATCCTGATTCCCCATGGCCGCCGCAAGTTTCGTCCGTTCAACGAGGCTGTAAAGGTCGTAGATCTGCTTCAATCGTCCGCAGTCACGGCAGTTCTTGCCCTTGCGATTGCAGTCGGGAGGCAAACTCAGGTCGTAGAGCTTGCGAACGGCACTGAGAAGGGAACGGACGTTGTCACGGTCGATGTCGAACTCGAACGGTGTTGTGATCCAGTCTTGTCGGAGGCCTTTCTTCGTCAGGGTCTTCAGCAGATCGTCGTCGCTTTCGTCCAGCACGGGTTCGAAGTAGACAAGTCCCGCCCGAGCGGCGTCGCCACGCCCGAGGGCTTCCAAGAGGAAAGCGTAGAGGGAGACTTGCGCTTCGTACAAGGGCCTGAGCGGATCTTGACCTTTTGAGAATCGCGACGTCTTGAAGTCCAAGACCGTCAGGCGGCCTTTGTCGTCCTTGCACACGATATCGGGCTCGCCTCTGACGATGATGTTCGTGGGTTGATCCCAGAGCTTAAGCGACGCTACGTCGACGAATGTATAGGGACCGGCGAAAGGGCCAAACGAAGCGGGAAGCTCCCCGTGTCGCTCCAAGTGAAGGCGCGTGAACCGCTTCTGCCGCACGTCGAAGTCCCCGAAAATGGGCGGGAAGATGTCAAAGGGGTGCTTGAAATTGAGGTGCAAGTGGTACCAGTAGGCGCAGAGATCGACTCCCGGCATGTTCAAGCCGGCGAGACTCTTGACGGCGATCGTGAAGGGTTCCATTGAATTCTCCTGGTTCGGGAGGACCCCGAACAGCGGGCGGGTTGAACCGAAGGTGGCGGGAGGACGGGCCCGAACGTCTCGTTCCTATCTAGTATAGAAACCGCCGCCGACCTAGGACCGCTCCTTGGCCGCCGGCTCCGGCAGCGCCGGCGTCCCGCGTCGGGCGAGGAGTTCCATGCTCGCGAAGTACTCGGCTTTCAGCCGCGCCGCGTCCGGCTTTATGTAGCGGTCGGTCACGGCCACGGAACTGTGCCCGAGAAGGCGCGAAATCCTCAGGGTATCCATCCCGAGCCGGTGCCACGTCGAACTCGCCGTATGCCGGAACGCATGGGGGTGGATCGGGTCCAACCCGAGTGTCCGGCACCACTTCCTCAACATGTGTTGGATCGCCCGTTGCGTGATCCGGGTCCCGCGGTTGGACACGAACAGCGCGGGTTCGTCGTCCTCGCCACGTTCACGCTCGTAGACATGCAGCTGCCTCAGTGTGGGCAGGTCGACGAGGAACTCACGTTCCTTTCCGCCCTTGCCGACCACCCGTCCGACGCCGACGATCTGAGCGCCCTCGCCGAATGGGGTTGTTTCGATCTCGATCGAGCCCCTGTTGAGACTGACGAGCTCCGAGAGGCGGAGCCCGCTCGAGGCGAACAGCATTCCGATCGCCCTGTCGCGCGCCACCGTGATCCCCGCCAACAGCGTCTCAAGCACGACATCGTCAACGGGTTTCGGGTTCGGCCGCTGACGTCTGGGGCGACGCAGCGGCGCGAGCGGATTGCGAATGCGACCGTTTGTCACCATTCCCACGTAGCTGAAGTACGTCGAGAGGGCCGACATGCGACGACGCACCGCCTCGCCTTGCGACGGACGGAGGGTCTGCAGGTACTTCAGGTAGTCCACTACGACCTTCGGCTTGACCTGGGTGATCCGCAGGTGATGGGTCTGGCAGTACGCGCGGAACTGTCCCAGTTCACGGATGTACGCCTCAATCGTTGCTGGAGAGAGTCGCGCTTGTCGGAGCGATTCGAGATATTCGTCGATGTACATGGCGCTAATGTCCTGATATGCCTGGGCCTTGGGATTCGTCGTTAAACAACGCCTCTGCGACAAACCTGGTAAGTCGTGGACCCGTCATGGCTTGTCGGCGTCCGGTCGCTCGGTCGCTGCGTGCTGCGGCTTGTCGGCAGCCGGCTGCTCATTGGCGAAGAACTCGTCGAGCGTCTGCACGCGCGGACGCGACTTGTTCTCCTGCACCCGCTGCTTCATCGTGCGGTGATAGGTCTCGTGGAGGTCGGCCGTGTCGAGCGCAATGTACTGCTGGGCGGACGACACCTCGCGCCAGCCGATTGTCTTCGCGATCGACAGGACGTCCGTTTTCCCCTTGGCCAACGTGGTGGCGGCGTACGCGCGCAGCCGGTGGAAGGAAAACGAGGGCAGCTTGCCCGGGCCGCACAGCACCCGATTCAGTCGCTTCCTCAGCGTCTGCTTCTGCATTGGCTTGCCGCTGGGGCCCACCAACAGGAAGTCATGGCCGCGTTGGCCGCGCTCCTTGAGCCACAATTCGAGGTAGCGCTTGGCTGTCGTGTGAAAAGGCACCACGTGCGCGGTGCCACCCGTCTTCTTGAGGATGACCGTCGCCTCCTGCTTCTCAAGGTCGATGTTCGTCACCAGGAGCGCGGCCACTTCGGAGATTCGGCAGCCAGATTCCTGAGCGAGCGCGACCGCGGCCATCAGCGCTTTGTCGCCGTGCTGTTCGAGGAGTTGCCAGATGCGGGCGAGTTCGGCGTCGCTGAAAGGCCGCGGCAATCGCTTGGGCCACTTTTCCCCGTGAAACCGAGGCACCACGGGGTTCGCATTCGTTCGGTGCTCCGTCACGATCGTCCAGTCCAAGAAGACCTTGATTGAATTCACGAGGCTGCTGGTGTTCGTCCAGCGCCCGCTCTCTCGGACGCTCTTAAGAAACGCACTGATGTGCACTGGGCGGACGGAGTTGATCGAGCGAATGCGCGTCTTGGCGAGAAACGCGAGGAACAGGCCGACATTGGATCTCAAGTCGTCGTTCGTGGCCTTGCTCTTCTGTCGATACGATTCGAGAAAGCCCTCCAGCAGCTTCAGGAATCGTCCTACTCGCTTGTTCAGCGGCGCTTTGCGCCAGGCCTTGAAGCACGCTCGTGAGCACAGCGGGGTTTTGGTGCCGCGGTGCATGCGCCGGAACTCCTTGTGGCACCACGCACACCGGACGAGCGGTCGAAGAGAGCAGTAGTAGTGCGTTTCGCATTTGTTGCAGCAGAAGTAGTTCTTCCGGCGGTTGCCATACCAACCGGCGGGAATCGGTTTGCCGCACCCGGGGCCCAGACATTTGATACCGCCCTCGTCGATCCATTTCGGTCGAGGAGGCGGCGGCTGGATCTTGCGGACGGGTTGATCCGTCCGAACGGTTTCGCTGTTCATCGTTAGCTTCCTGTTTGTTTCGAGCGATAGACGCGCACCAACTCTTCGAGCTGGCGCCAGAGGTACTGCCGTTGGCCGGCGATCGTGAGGGGCGTCAACTGGCCGGTTGCGACCAACCAGTTCAAGTCCTCGGCGGCAAGGCTGAGCGCCTTGCGAGCCGAGTCTTCGTCGACGAGATGAGGTGATGGTACGGGCATGTTTCGGCTCCAGGTACCATCTTGACGATCGCCGGCCGCGAGCCAAAGGCTCAGTTCGGGCGTGTGCTCTTTCTGAGGCTCAGAAGAGCCTCGCCGTCGCTGAACAGAGCTCGGCGCTCAGCGTGAATGTCGACCCTGGCACGGGTCGCCGGATGCAGCCGACCCTTCAAGGCCTCCGGTGTTGACTGAACCGCGCGAGTGCTTCGACGTCCTGAAGAACGAACCGCCGCTTGCCGTGAACATAAACCGGAGGCAGATCGCCGGCCGCCACCAACGCCTCGAGTTCATCTGGGCTGATCCTCAGCGCGCGGGCGGTGTCGGCGTTGTCGAGAAGCAGTACGAGTTCGGGGATCGGCATCTGAGCCTCCTTGGGACCACGTCGTAGGATCGTTGGCCGAACCGAAGGCAGCGGGGTGAGTGGTCGTGCGGACCTCATGCTGTCCTTGGCGTCAGGGAGCTCACGCTCCTACTCCTTCTAGTATCGAACCCACCTCGGGGAGCGCCTGCCGGAACATCCGGCGCTGGTGGTGTCCACCGCACGGCGCCTGGCCGGCACCCTAGTAGACGAACACGACGACCGTCGGCCATCGAACCGGCATGACGAGTTCACGTTGTCCGCTCCCGCTGCGTTCCGGTGGGCCAAGCGGTTCGGGTGTTTCTGTCGCGTGGGGCTCCTGAACTACAGGGCCGGCCGTCCCAACCGATCGCGCGGCCAGGTGCTGGTTGAACGTGCAGCGGTCAACGAAGACCCGGCGGCCTTGCTTGACGATCCTGAACGGCCCGTTCTCTCGGTCGATCCGGTACACGGTGGTTCGCGACACCGCGAGCGCGAGGGCTGCCTCGGCGACGCTCAGCAGGTCAGGGTCCGTAGTCTGGGGGTTCGTCTTCGTCATCTCTCGCGCTCTCTGGCAATGGCCTCAGAATTGCCCTTTCTCTAACTGTGCTCCCCCCACGCAGGTCTGCCAAAGGTCCAGAGTTGCGAGACGGCTCTCCGCCCACCTCACCGGACGAAACCCGCTGAGGGTCGTGGGGCCCTGGTGGCAAGACGGGTTCTGGAATGCGTCACGACGGTCCTTTGTGTGTGCCGCTCGCATCACCGGCCTCCGGTCGTTCGGCTACGAGGGTTGGCGCGGCTCGAAACGAGTGCTGGAACCTGGTGGCGCTACTCATCGTCGATGGGCGGCCAGACAGGGTCTTCCTTCGCGCCGTGCTTAATGAGCAGGGCTTCAACCGCGGCCTCCGACGGCATCATCGGCATCTCCGGGGCGCCAGCGCAGCGCGCGGTCATGCGGCCTGCTATGTCGACGGGGAACTTCCCGCGCAGGGCGTCGTCAACAATCGCCTTCACCTCGGCGCTGAAGTCCTTGGTGATGATCCAGCGCAGGTAATCGGGGTCGGTCTTTGCCAGGTCGCGTAGCTGGCGCCCGGCGTTCTTCCCGAAGTTGATGCACGCCACGCCGTTCTTGAACGCGACCTTTCCTTCCGGGTCGATCCACGCCGGGTCCCGCTGCTCGCAGAACTCGTGGAGGCCGTCGACACTGGCCGGCAGGTCTGGGTACTTCTCCAGTTGGCCCGCCAGCACGCAGAGCGTGGCCTTCACGTCCTCGATCGCGTTGTGCCCGTCGAAGTCAGGCACGCCGCAGTAGAACGTCATGGCGCCTGTCAGCGTGCGGGCTTCGCGCTGCGTGAAGATGACGAACGGGTCCACCAGCTTCGCGCCGTTCAACGGGCAAGCGGCGCCGACACGCGCGTATTCCGCCTCGAGCACCTTCCGGTCGAAGCGCCTGGCGTTGTAGCCGGCCAGGTCGCAGTCGTTGAGGAACTGCGACACCTCGGGCGCGAGAATCTTGAAAGTGTCGGCGTCGGCCACCATCGGGTCCGTGATGCCATGGATGGCCGTGGCGTCGGGCGGGATCGGCATCTCGGGATTCACCAGACGGTCGAACTCGTCGTAGTCGCCGGTCGGCTCGATCCGGATGATGCCGATCTGCACGATGCGGTCGCGGTCGACGGCGACGCCGGTTGTTTCCAGGTCGATGACGGTCAGGGGCCGGCTGAGGCCGAGCCGGCCCGCAAGTGAGACGATCGCGTGCTGGTACATGGAACGTAGGCGCTCGGAACTCGGGGTGCGCGATGGGACAACGATCTGGTTGTTATGAGATCTCGAAACGAGTGTGAGGCAAGGACGATCCTTCATAGTGCTTGATTCTCTAATGGAAACGGCGGCTTCCGCCGCCGGGTGATAAGACTCCGGAACTGCTGGGGCAATGAGTAGGGCTGTGGACTGCGAGGGGCCGCCGCCGTGGGACAAACCAACCGACAAGAGTCACCGGCCAAGTTCAGCTGGAGGCGTCGTCCCGCCGGCGAAGGCGAGTGCTTGGGCCGGGTAGTGGCGAGGCGCTGCGCTCGGATTCGCCGGGCTTGGCGGCACTCACGAGATGTCGTGCGGCCCTGACGGCGCCCGCCGGTCGAAGAGGAGGACCGCGGTGGATGGTGTAGATTGCCAGACCGACTTCCTGATACGCCGTGACGAAACGACGGTAGCAACTCTGGTGGACGCACCGGGTCTCATGCGGCCTTGGGTGTCCGTCGCTGCTCTCGCAACTGTCTGGCGCGTCCATCGCGCCGCGAACGGACCTCGCTTTCCACGCCGACGAACACCAGTTTCGGGATGAACTCGGTGTCGCGCCACATCCGGAGTTCGTGGTCCGCCGTCTTCAGCAGGTACTCCAATCCGAACCCCGCCGTCCGCGTGGACGACGCTCGACCGTCGCCATTGGCAATCCAGAGGGACGTCGAGGTGACTGGCTTGTGCGTATAGCCCGGTTCCCGCCCGATGTCGGCCGGATTCCATGTGACTACATTCACCCCGGGTGGGCTCCCGGGAACCGATGCCCATCGCGTTTCACGAACAGAGGATTGTCTCCCGGGTGCAACCCATTTGGTCTCGCATCACGGGCCGGCGGCTGAGAACACAGCCGTAACGATGGCGACCGACCAGGAAGACGACGACGACAGGCACAAGATCTGTCCAGCATGGCCGGTCCAGGATTCGCCTCATCGCGAGTCCATTCACGCGGCGAGTCCCGACTCACCGTCACTTGGCGTGGTTGGTATCTCAATCCCGGCGGCCGGCGCACGGCCCGCCGGGGAGGTCGGATAGAGACTCCGATGCACGACTTCCTTCGCACCATGACGAGCCCCGGCGGAGATCAGGAACCCAGGCGAATACTCGTCATCAACATCGAGAACCCCATCCCATGATGCTATCGCACCATCGGCTTCGGCTGTGATGGCCCGTCGCTGTGCGCTCAAATGCAGGGCGCAGTCGTCCCGCCGCGCCTGAATCTGGTCTTCCATGCGGACGAACATCTTATGCGGGATGAACTCAAGGTCGTCCCATTTCCGGAGCTCGTTGTCGGCAGTCTTCAACAAGTAGGGCAACATCAGACCATCGATGCGCGTTGACGCGGCCCGACCATCGCGATTGGCAATCCAGAGTGACGTGGTCTGTCCCCAACGCTGAGGGCGGAACGGGGCACCGATGTAGTCGACCAAGAGGTGTGCAAACGTGGCCAGGGCTTCCGGAGTTTGAATGACGCGGTCCACACCCTGTTCCTGAATACAGACGGGACGCAGCGCCTGTGACGCGCTGCGTGGGATTCGAATCCACCCGTGAGCGTGCAGGCGTCCGGACGCGCTGATAGCGGGCAACAGGATAACGCCGACTGAGGACTGCGGGTCGTGTCGTTCAGGATGGCTCTTCGAGAAGGTTGGGTTCAGCCGCACCGTGGCGCGTTCACACGCCTGACGGAAGCCCGGAACGATCAGGGTCGTTCCAGGCAACCCCACCGTCGTGTTGAGGTCGAAGCAGTAGTAGTCGGCCGTGTCGTCCCGACGAATGTAGCGCCGGATCCAGTGGGCCTTATTCCAGTGGTGCCGCTTAGCC
>Ga0315273_10010451_pt1 | contig 11833 bp, 6 predicted proteins | sample YL17G02_0_MG_FD_205753 | JGI IMG/M metagenome (GOLD analysis project Ga0315273, IMG submission 205753) | Sediment microbial communities from Yellowstone Lake, YNP, Wyoming, USA - YL17G02_0 | ecosystem: Environmental > Aquatic > Freshwater > Lake > Sediment | place: USA: Wyoming | collected... | reverse complement strand
AGCATTGCTGATTGCTGGTGCACACACCGGTCTGCGTGATCGCGGGTCTGCACGTCTTCTGGCCGGGCAGGCTCGGATCTTGGTCGCAGACGCCCGTGTAGGCGAACTTGGTGAATTGCGAGCAGTCGGCGTTGGTCAAACAACAATTCGGGCGATAGGTGTAAACACAAGCGCCGCCACCGACGCACTGCGCCACCGAGCACGCAATCGTCGTGACGTTGAAGCCCATCGCGCTCGGCGCCGGACAGTCGCTCGGCTGGCGACAGCAGCCGGTGTATTCAAACACCGACTCGTCGTAGGTGCAGAAGCCTCGTGGATCGCACGCGAGTGCTTGGCGGCAGTGTTTTGACTGGCATGTCGCCACATCGGTCGGCAAGTCGCCGCTCGGAATGCAGCATCCGGACACCGAGAGTGTGCACGTGGTCGTCAATGACGGCGAAACGGTGCTCGTGTCGAGCGCGCAATGACCCGTGACGCACTTATACACAATGTTCGGCACGCCGACGAACAGCGTGTGCACGTGCGTGACAGTGGTTGAATTCGCGCAATAGATGCAATCGTGGTCCACTGTGCAAACACTGAGCGTCCCTACACCGCAGTTCTGGGCAATAACTGTGCACGTGAGCGCAAGCAGTAAAACGAGAAGCATGTTGATGGTTGACACTTTCAACGGTGACGACGAATAAAAATAATAGTTCTCGCCAATTAACTTTTGTTTAATTGTGTCACTGCTTGCGGCTGGTCATCATCGAGAGCATCTTCTCGGGATAGATGAGCATCTTGACGAAGCAGATGAAAATTGGCGCGACGAACGTCGCGACCAGCTTCGACGACCAGCCCGTCAGTTCGAGATTGCCCTCGATCCAGCCGCTGGCGAGCGTGCGCGAGAAGTTGAACGAGCCGCCGTTCACCGCTTGGTAGAGTGTGATGAGCAGGCCGTGCGTGAGCGCAATGCCAAAGATGCCCCACGGTCCCTCGTATTTGCGCATCGAGAAGAGGTAGATGCCCACGAGCAACATGAGACCGATCGTCTCGTTGAGGAAGTCGGGGAACCAGCTCTGCGATGTCAGCGTCGAGTTGTCGAATAGTGAGAAGTCGTAGATCGCCCAGTTGATGCCCTCGGCGGCCGCGTAGCCGCCAAACGCCATCAGCATCGAAATGAATTGCACGCCGATGAACGCCCACGACCACTTCCGGCCCTCGTCGCAGAGCATGCCCGCGATCGACAGCGCCGGGTTGTAGTGGTGCCAGCCGCCGTATTGCTGGAACACGAGGCCCGTGCCGAGGATGATCGCCGCCGTGCCGAAGCCGTAGGCGAACGACGAGAGCGCCGGCGCACCAAAGCCAAGCGCAAGCGACTGCGCCGGCACCGCGAGGAAGCCAATGAAGAACGCCGACATGAACGCGCCCAGTCCGCAGCGCATGCCCCACTTCCACATCGGGTCACCGCCGTGCATGCCCGATCCCTTTTTCTCTGCCTTTTTTGATTGTCCGCTAGTATCGTCGTCCATTGTGTCGCTCAGAAAACGCTGTGTTTTTCTTCCAGGTTCGGTGAGTGACCAGGTTGCGTCCTAGCGGCGCGCCCGGCCTCTAAAATAGTAGAAGTGCGAAACAAAACTTCTGCTTCGCCGACCGCCAATTTGCGGCGCAGCGGCGCGCGCAAACGCGCACATGCCACTCACGCCGCTCGAGCGTAAACTGGTCAAGCGATCGCTCGCCGACTTCACAGACTACGTGGCTCGCCAACCGAACCCGGCGTTGGTCAAGGTGCACTTCTACAAGGACATCGTTCCGTGGCTGGCGGCGGCGCGCGGCTGCTCGATGACGCCGCGCGTGAGCGCCGCGGTGCACCAGCGAGTGCGCGCGCTGATCGCGTCGCCCGACTTTGACGCGTCGAAAGCCGCCGAGTGCTTCAACATCGTGCGCTCGGATTTGCTCAACCCGCACACCACCGTGGCCGTCACCGTAGTGCGGTGTCCGCTCGCCAAGGAGGCGCCCGGTGATGCAGCAGCGTGTGAGCGCGCCGCCTTGCAGCCCGGCGCCGACGCGTGCATCGGGCGCTACTACTATGCGAAAACCGACAGCCGCACGCACACCGTGTGGATGGCCGAGAAGCTGTTCAGCAGCGCGTGCACGCGCGGCGGCGCCGAGTTCCTCACGGTTGGCGACATCACGGTGTCGTCGCTGACCGAGTTCGTCATCATGCACGAGGTGTCGCACTTGATCTACAACGGCGACGCGCGTATCTTCGAGCGCACCAACGAACTCTACAAGGAAGCACTCACACTGATCCCGCGCGAGTTGCTCGCCAGCGGGCACATCTACCAGGAGGCAAACGGAGACCTCGAATTCAGCGCCAACACATTTGCTTACGAGAACACGCGCTCCGATCTCGACGAAAGAAGCGAGTGTTGACAGAGCGCGCGCGCGCTTTTCTGTTCGCCAGAAAGTTTGTTTGAAATAAAGAGCCGCCGAAATTACGAATCACGCCAAATGAGCGATTCTTCGCTTGATCTCGAAACGGCGTTCGACGCCAAAGCGTGGGACATCAAGCCAGATGCGTTTGACGCAACTGGGCCGAATATGGCGCCAGCGCTTCTCGACGATCTTCTCGATTTCTTCAAAGTATTCAAGATTGAGAAGCAGATTCAAGCGTCGCCTTTTGGACCGAACAAAATGCTGGTGTTTTTGCCGCCGAAATCTGCGCGCACACAAGCCGTGAAAACCCACCGCGCAGCGCAGTTGAAAAATATCGCTCTTTACCACGTTGTGCAGTTTTCCGACTTCAACACGGCCATCGACACGTGCAACGGCGCCGCGACGAATCTTGCAACAGCAATTCGCGGCGCTCTGTTGAGTTACACGTGCAACATCCGCACCGCGTCTGAGAACGGCAAGGTCAACGACTACGATTTCTACCGAGGCGTCGGCCAACAAGCGCGAGAAGGTTATCCAAAAATTGAATTGGTCTATCCGCGTGGTTATTCTGCGCCGACTGGTAGCATCGCAGTTGTGCAACTCACTCGAGTGCTTGAACTGCCGCCACGTTTTGCCAACGAGAAACTCGCGGGAGAGTTCGCACCAGCAGCTGCTGCTGATGAACGTGAAAAAAACATGAAAATCGGCGACTATTTTCAAGATGCGTTGACAAGTTTTCAAAAACTCATGGAACGAGGAAAATACACCGAGGCGCGCCAATATGCGCACATGAATGCGTCGATTAGTCGTTCAGAAATTGATCATCATCTCACATGGCAACTGAAAGAAGTTGAAGCGCTCGCGAAAGAGTTTGGGTTGCGCGCGCCTCGTTACATGCTGTTCGAGAAGACGGAAGACGCAATCATTTCTCCTCTGAAGATTTTTCATGAACTCATGAAAAATGGAAAATACAACGAAGCTCTCGAAAAGGCGTTGGAGCAAAAGAGTTATTTCGATATGTATTCAAACGAAATTGATCTCTGGAAAGAGAACGTCGAATTTGCCAATTTCGTGATACGTCAAAAAACATCCACCCACACAACTCTCGGTAAAAAATTGCCGTTCGAGCCCGTCGCCGGTCGTAAAGACGACGACTGGGAGACGAAGGAGTCGAGTCGTGCGGAGATGCGCACGCTGTGGGCCGAGCACACGAAATACACAGCGCTGTTCATCGCGGCGGCGATCGACAAGTCTCAGGCGACCACAAAGATTGCGGATCGTCTGCTGCGCAACCAAGATGAAATCGGCAAGTTCATGGCAGAGAAGTTGATCGCGAGCTATCGCGAAGAGGAGATTGTCTCGGAAGAAGTCGCGCAATTCGGCAAAAAATTGAGCCTTCTGTTGCGCGCACACATCACAGCGGCAGCGAAAATCGTCGGTCTCCTTCCGACATTCGTCACCGGCGGTCGCGAGAACAAATCGGCCGACTTTGTCACTCTGAAGAAGAGCCTCGCGACTCTCTTCGACCCCAACAAAGGACCGATCTTGGAATGGCGTGCAAATGAATTTGGCGTGCGATCTATCACCACACGGCGTCCAAAGATAAACGGTCCGCGCGGCGACGGAATCGATTTCCAAATCTGGCGATGGTATGAGAACGCATATGAAATCGGAGAACTGATGGAATACAGTGGATTTGTCATCGAACCCGAAACTTTCGTCCATAATGGAGTGTTGTCAAAACTTTACGCTCACTTACAGCAAACAATAGAAGAAGCGATTGCCTATTACATTCGCGACTACGAAGCATGGACGAAAACAATCGACATCGCGTCGGATCACATGCTGGAATTCTCCGACGCGCTGACGGACACTTTCTGGGATTGAATTAAAATAAAAATCCGATTTAAAATAAACGAAAGAGTGCAGTTGTTCTTTATACTACAGATTCTTCAAGTTGTTCTCTCTCGTCAAATAGAGACGCGGTGGCGCTTCGTGTGAATTGTCGGCAGTGGCAACGACGGAAGCGGCAGAAACATGCGCGCCGATTTTTTTCGAGGCGTTCGAGTTGCTCTTTTTGGTGTGACGCTCGCGCAGCAAGTGCTCGGCGCGTAATTCATCCTCTTGCGCCTCGCAAAACACCGGTTCGGCAACAATGACGTCCCTCTCCGAGCGCGACGAAGAGAAACGAAATGAATCCGGTTGTCGTTTGCCGCCGCCGCCGGCCGACGGCGGCTCCCACTTGCTGTTTGCCGACAAACTCAATTCGCGAAAATGCTCGCCGTCTCTGAAGATGCAATACGAGCCAATAAGGAGGCCGATGGCGAAGAACAGACTGATAAAAGTTGCGATGCATTCAACGATGAAAAGCGTGTCTGCGGATACGAAATCGGTGCTCGTTGATCTGTTGATGCAGAACGGGTATTCCGAGCAGAGCAGATTGCTCGCCCAAGTAATACCAAAGAAGAGCGATTTCGCCAACTCGAGCAATATTGTTATGCCCAACACAACGGGCACCGTTACGACGAACCAACCAAACGATTTGCAGATCACGCCGAGAATAAAGCCGGTTGGCACGGAAAACACGGCCAGAATCAAGAAGAGATCCGATGCGTAAATCCACCACGCCCAAGATAGAATTTCGGTTTGTGCGAGTCGGATCGGGCCGTGTCCTGGTGCGATGGGACCTGGTTTGTTCCAGTAGGGAATGTTCGATGGAAAGACAAATCCGTCGTCCGAGTGGGCGAATATAATTTGCATGTGCACCCAGTAGAACCAAACAATGAGACCCAGCGCCCAGAGGAAAGTGAAAATCATAATCGCACACGTGCCCGACACGAATGTCGATGTGAAGATTCTCTGGAGGAGAACCGTTTTCTTCTTCTTCTGGGTCGACGAAGTCGCGAGTAATGGCTCTTCTTCTTCCGTGCTCATATTCGCTGCTGCTGGTTACTTCTACGCGTTCGAGAGGCGCTCTCTGCGCCCAAAACTGCAAATGGCAAACAAAAAAGTGGATCGCGTCGCACTCACTCGCCGGCAGCGGCGGCGTCGTTGTTTTATTACTTCACTTTCCTCTTGCGAGGCTTCTCAACGTCACCAAAATCGTCGCCAGCGGCTGAGCGCGCGCCTATTCTGGTGGTGGCGGCGGCGCTGGCACCCACTGTCAATGCACTTTGATCGTAGAGATTCTCGAGCTCTAACAAGCGCGAATCGGTGTCGGCAGCATCGTTCTGCACACCGATGATCGATAGGCTGTTGTAGAGCGTCAAACACAAGCCGCAGCACGAGCAGAAATACGCGCACGCGCCGACGAGGCCGGCGATCGTAATGACAGCGATGACCGACGCCAGAGAGATGGCGGCTGCAAACGGCGTCGCTGTGATAACTAACTGCACGACGTTGTAGAAACTGATGATTCCGTAGAACGCGGAGCTGAACGTCGGCACAGCCGTCTTGGCGGCAACGAAACCCTGCTCGATCGCGAGGAAATACGCCGCCTCGACCTTCAAGCTCGGAACGACCACGCCGACGGCCGTGACCACTAACCTCGCAATCATCACGAGCACTCTCAATATCGGTCCGGGCAACAAGTTGTCGAGAATGAAATTCACAATGCTGGTCATGAACGCGGGCGGCGCCGTGGTGATGTGAAAAGACGGTCCGAACAGCGCAACTATGTAGAACGCAAACGTGCTGTAGCCAATGATGGGCAGTATCGCGGTCATCGTGTAGAACAACAGAATCGTCAGCAGCCGGTCGAAGCGCTCGTTCATGAATAGCTCGAACCAAAGCGCGAAGGCGAGCACTAAATAGGTGATGAGTGGCGAAATCAACACAAGCACTTGTCGGAGCTTGAAGAACGCGAAGCCGAGCACGACAAAGATGAGTGCGTCGTAGGTGGTGTAGGCGTTGGTGATGATGTAGCGAATAATGATGTCGTATTGCTGCAGATTGATCCAGCCGTCGGTGAAGCCAAAATCGACGGCCGACTTCCAGTGCCGTATGCAGTAGTCGCACACCGGGCAGAGCGGTCGGCTGCCGGCCGTGCCCAGCGTGTAGACAGTTGGATCGAGGCATGCGTTGGTGATGCAGAGGCGATTGAAGTAGGTCGAAATGCCGCCCTGGAAGATCGTCGCCACCTCGATTGTGCACTCACCGGAAAGCGGGCACTGATTTGCCGTAACGCCGACACAGATCGGTATACGTTTGGTTGGACAATCGCCGCCGGGCGCGAGCATGTCATCGGGCCACGCAATGTCGCCCGGACCCTTGAATAGGTCGAGGATATTGCGCGTCGGCGTCGCCGTGTTTGGAAACGGCACAATCCAGTTGGCAGCGCGCTCGGGCGCAAACGGAATGCAGCCCGAGCGATACACATCGGTGCCAGCGAGCGCATAGCTGTCCTGGAAGTGGCACTCTGCATTGGCGATGAATGACGTGCCGAGTTTCTTCCAATTGCCATACGCGTCGGTGAAGAGGAAGCCCGCAATGGTGTTGAGGAGATTCTCGAAACTATCGATGGCGTTGGTGACCAGCATCGGTCTGCCCGTGAACAACTGCAACACGGCGTCGCCCAGCTCGATCCAGAACTCGGCAGTGTTGGCTGGCGCCGAGATGAGCGCCAATTCGAGGCGCTGTTTCGGTTTGTCAGAGACGCTGAGTGCTAATTCGTAGTGCTCCCAGTGCTTGCCGGCGGCGTGGTGCATCATGTTGTCGTGCTGCAGCAGTCGGTGTTTGCGCAGCAACCCGGTCCGGTGTCTAAAATTCGCCTCGCCGTGCAACGCAGCCACTTTCGACTGCACCCAGCGCTGGTGCGACGTCGAGCCACCGAGTTCGGCCGGCTGCTGTTGCTGCTGCTGGTTTTTGAGATCCTCGACTTTGGCGCGCGCATTGCGTCGCGCCGAGTAGACATACATCTCGTGGTCGATGTCCTCGGGCACGGCCGCTGTGTAGGCACCGAGGAATTGCGCGCGCTCGGCGTTCTGCATGGCCATGTATTTGTCGTAGGACTCGATCGACACGTAACCGATGCCCGGTATGTAGCCTAGCGTGCCGTTGAGATACTCTTGGAACGAGACCGTGTCGCCACTCGTGAGCACGTCGATGGCCACGGTCGCGGCTTGGTAGGGCGGCAGTGCTTCGGGCAGAATTCGCGGGTAGATCAGTCCCCACACGATTTTCAGCACCGTGCGGAAGCCGTGCACGACGCGCGCGTCGCTGATGCGTTTGCCGACCTTGTCATACATGGTGACCGCGCGCATCAACTGATCGGCGACGTTGAAGTCGGCGACCGCTTGCGCAGCCTGCTGCCGCGCGGCGGGCGGCGTCGAGAGTTGCTGCGAGTAGAAGTCGAGTGCGTCGACAATCGGTCGCAAATCGCCGATGCTGTATTTGCCCTGCTCTTTCGCCGACACGTTGAGGCCCGTGCGCAAGTGGCCAAACGTGTGCGTCGAGAGGAGATCGTCGACGCGACGCAGACCGAAGATGATCGCGTCCGAGTTGATGCGCACACGAAACTGCAAATCGATGTAGGCTTCGACCGTCGAGCCGTGCTGCTTCGCTTTCGCGGGCATGAAGCGACCGTCGGTGTTCATGCTCTGCGAAATGTAGGAGACACTCGGTTGCACGGCGTTGGATATGTCAAATACCCAGTGAAACGACTTGGTGAGCAGCGTGAAATCGTTGTTATTTCTTGTCGCCGAGAAAGGAATGGAAAGTTCTGTTGTGTTCCAGTTTCTAGCACCACCACCACGCGGCGGCGGCGGCGCTCTCTTTCGTCTGTTTCGGACAAACTCAGAGGCGGCGCGCTTGCCAAACGTCTTCATGCCGCCGACAACACCGACGAAACGCGCGTATAATTCTCTGTCGACGCCGTCCTTGTGCACGCCCGTCGTTGGCACGTTCATGGCGTGCTTGTATAAATCTGCGAGATAATTCACATACGCGACCAAGACACCGATATACGGGTGAAAAGTCTCCACAATGTCGTCGATGCTCGATGTTTTGTTGTTTTTCGATGTGCTATTGCTGCTGCCACCGCCGTCACCGATTGCACGCGTTTCAAATGGCAGCGCCCTCCGCAGCGCCTGGCTGCTCGGCAAGAGGAGATTGGCGATTTTCTCGGGATAGTTCTGCGCGTTGATCTCCGACGTGCTCTGGAAAATAGCGAACGGCGCCGTGTAGAGATTCGTGAAATCCTTGAGCGCCATGCGCGTCTCGTTGGCATGCACTGCGTTCGAGCCAAACGCCAGCAACCCGACACAGAGTTTGTAGACGGTGTGTTCGGCGGTCACCGTTCTATTCTCGAGTTCGTCGATGAGAAAGCCGTTCTGGTGCAACACATAGCTGCAGAACGAGTCGGTGTCGTTGCGCGGGATGCCGCTCTTCTGCAGCGTGTCGGACCACATCTCGCGCGTTCTGTTGTTCGCTGTCGACGTTATCGTTTCGTTGGTCGGTTTCAAGCCAATGCACAAGAGGAAATCGAGTGTAATGTTGTGCATCGATTCGCCTCGCAGCGCAGCCTCGTGCGCGCGTCGATTGCACCGTTCGTAGGTGGGCACTTGCTTGTGCGCAACCACCATGTAGCGCACCGCGAAGTCACGCATTAAATCCACCATGCCGCCAAACGCCGAGAACCACATGTTCATCGCGGCGTCGTTGCAGCCGGCCAACACATCGCTCGCGACAGCGGCGGCAATGAGACCGTTCCGAACGTAAACGCTTCGGCTGTTCGAGCGATCCAGTAATTCCTTCCATGAGTTGTCGTCGTCCAATTTCTCTTGCACGCAGTCCATCAACGCTGGCATGCACGGCGCTGCGGCGCACGTCGAGTTGCACGCACCGAGCGTTCTACAAGAGTCGACGGCGACCAAAACGTCTTTGCCATAGAACGCGTATTTCGACGCGTGCAATTTCAATTCTTGCAGAAGTCCTATTTTTTTCGGTTCAGACTTGGTCGCAAAATGATCGGCGGCAAAGCGTTTTCTGAAGAGGCCAATTCCATCACCGTGTGCACACGAAATTTCTGGTTGACCAACAGCCCATTGAACATCATCATATGCGTTGCAAATAGCTTCAAACATAGTTTGATTGGCGCGCGATCCCAATGAAATCAAACAGAAAAACGGGTTGAAAACGCCTTCTTGGTTGATATAGTTTCCATTGAGTCCGAAATTGCACTGATCTGTCCAGTAAACTGTATTGATCGTATCATCGAGCAGTTGTTCCAGAAACAATTCGGTATAGACAACTGCGACCGCAGGAGCAACAAAGGGTCCACAATTAGCAGTGGCATCAAGAAAATAGATAGCATCCAATAGGAGCACATTGAAATACTCTCCGACCAACGAAAACATGTTAGAATACGTGCAATCGTAGATGCTTATGGTTTGACCATTGCACGGACAACGATCTTGTATCGGAGCAATACACAACTCAAGCGGCGAGTAATTGAAAGGATCAACAACCAACAAGACAAGTTGCTTGAAACAGTCGAGAAATTCTCCGAAGTAATCAATCCTTTCGTTTGAGAGCGGAGCTGATATTCCTGGCCAAACATCGCACGCTTCCGTAACGGGCAGCGATCCACGTATCAATCCAGTGCATCCAAAAGTAATTGCAGCGTCAACACTGTCGACTCGGAGAATATAGTCGTTGGTGGCTTTACCAAACAGACACCACGGCAAACTAGACGTAAAGATGTTCAAATTCAAGTTTGTTGCGCCATCGGCAGTGCTGAGAAATAAATCGACGACTGGAACGCCTTGAAGAAGTTCTATCAAGTATTGTTCGGCGGAAACTTGAGGCGGACAAATGCCGGGCGGTGCGTTGGGAATTGGTCGTGCGACAGTCGTCGCATCGTTGAAAACGAGGAAGCCGAATCGAATGAAACACGCAATGATGCGCAAAGACCGACATGCAAACGCCTCGTAACTATGTCGGAGAGGCTGTTGTCCGTTGGTCAGTGGTTGTGGCGGCCAAACGAACGTAAATATCACGAGTTCCGAGTATCTGCAAATCAAGTCGGCCAACGTGCCCCAGAAACTGCCTGGTTCGTTCACGTCTATGATGAGACTCGGAAAGAACTTCTGTCCGGGCCGACCCAAATTCGAGATAGAGAGGGTAACGAAATCACCGGTGTCGCCAATAATCTCAACAGTTTGAATGTAGAAATCGTGCAGTGGGAATACGATTGCCTGAAACAAATCAAAATTCGGTGGCGGTCCCTGCGCTCCAAAGTTGGGGTCGAACTCGTAACGCGGATTGTTTCCGTTGACGAAAGGTATACTAGAGGGAGGAAAAGGCGTATTCTGTGTATTGTTGAAGATGACGAGTGTTGGATTCGAATTGTCTTTCGGATACCAATAGCCGTGTTGTCCGGGCTGGAATATCTCCTGCTTGTTGAAGAGAGGTGACGTCGTAAAGATGTAGAACGATGGATAGATGAGACGCGTCCAGATGACAGATGGTATTGTAAGTAGATCGCCTATGTTGTAGTCTTGGAAAATGCAGTCGATCACAGTCGTGAGATCGTAGTAGGTGACTTTGAAGCGATAGAAGAGCTCGCGCAACGCCTTGTTGTAGAACTGCGACGCGAAGATATACAGAGACTTTATGTTTGTCATCGGCACCTTGTTGACCACCTCGTAGAACGGCCGAATAATGCATTCGTTGGTCGAATTGATCGCTTCAATGACATAGGTTGGATTGTCACGACCGTAGGGGCCGAGAACGAAAATGAACAAGAGAACACCCAGCGTAATGAAGACAGCTTGGTAATTCTGCACAAACGCCCACGTTGCATTGAACGCCGATGCTCCAATCGCGTAGAGAAACACCGCGATGTTGATCGGGATCAAAATCAGCGTCCAGAAAATCGCTGCTAGATAGACCACCGCATCCACAATAATCAACGGTATAGTGACAAGAAGAGACGCCATGAGCAGCGCGCAACGCTGCTTTGTTCTGCATTATTGTTCTATTCGCGCGCGTGCAAATATTAATGTGCAACTTTAAAATTTCTCGTTCTCTGCGCCACGGAGAAACTCAGACCGTCAACGACATGCTTCGAACGTTGCTGAATTACGCATGTTCAATTTTAACATATCTTTGTTATCGAAACAAGTGTCTTGACAAATGAGTAGAAACAGAAAATGTTTTTGGTGCTTCTTGTTTTCAATTGCGCGTTCTGTGACAATTCAACGACGACAGATAATTTGCCGATTATCAATGTGCCATCGTCAAGTTCACCGTGCACATTCCCGGGACAATCGTGTGGCAATGTCGACAGTCCACTCAGCGATGTTAACTTGACGATGTATCTGTGTGCTAACGGAATTTGCATATGCAATTTCATCTATCTCACACCGACATGGAAAAATGCGTGTAATTTATCCAGTGCCAATGTTGACCAAGT
>Ga0315273_10010449_pt1 | contig 11834 bp, 6 predicted proteins | sample YL17G02_0_MG_FD_205753 | JGI IMG/M metagenome (GOLD analysis project Ga0315273, IMG submission 205753) | Sediment microbial communities from Yellowstone Lake, YNP, Wyoming, USA - YL17G02_0 | ecosystem: Environmental > Aquatic > Freshwater > Lake > Sediment | place: USA: Wyoming | collected... | reverse complement strand
AGCGAAGGATACTCATCGCCGATGTACTCATCGCCGATGTACTCATCGCCACTGCCGCCTCAGGATACCAGATCAGGTAAGGGGTGCCCGGATAAGCAAATTCTTCTAAATCTGTCGTAGAAGGCTGGTCAGGACCCTGAGGATGCGAATGGTAAATCGCCAGCAGATCCATGCCCGATTTCTCTATCTCCAGAAATGCTCGGATCTGTTCGCCTGCCTCCATCCGAAAGCGCACCGGGCTCTGCAAAATGTTCTCGACCTCGAACACAACCCTGGAGCATCCACCCGTCCCCGCTACCAGCCCACACGCTTCTTCTGGAACCCGCTCGAGGATGTGCTGGCGCATTTGCAGCCAATCAGATCGCCGCAGGATGAGTCCAGGTTCTAGCTCGCCCAAATCGCAACCCCGATCGCAACCAAAATAGCCACAGCCGGTTCGGACAGAGCCTGCCGCAGGGGTTTCTCTTCGATCAAGCCGATGAACAGGCTGGTTAGGGCATAGGATGGCCCTAATACCAATACCCCAAACGCCACCGGGGTGACTGGCCAATAATAGAATGCCGCCACGAACTGGCTGACGATGAAAGCGATCATGGCTGACTCATACACCAGCCACTGCCCATGCAGCCGCAAATGCAGCACCCTCAAACTCACCATCCACGCCCCCAACGTCAGCCCTGGAAGGGCTAAGAATAAGCGCGTGCCCCCTGTACGCAAGCTTGTTGCCAAAACCAGGTAGAGAGCAAAGGAAACTGCCGTCAGCCCTGCCGCTGCCAGAGGCTGGCGAACATCCTCTGAACCGATGGAAATAAACTCACCGATCAGTACAAGCACCAGCACCAGGACTCCTCCAGCCATCCCTAACCACCAATTCACCCCAAACGGAAGCTGGTTGAGCGGAAACCCGATTAACAGGGCCGTCAACGACGGCAGGATCAAGTAGGGAAACGGCCGATGTACTCCATCGCCACGGCTTTTCAGATCCGGATGGTCATGATAAATCCAATTAGCGCCGGCAGCCGTCAAACCTGCCACCAGGATCCCTACCAGGGTGTTGACATTGATCTGCACCTCCAGGTAGATCCCCGGCAGTTGCAGTGCCAGCTCTCTCACCGGTACGTTGATGAAACGGGTCAAAATATAGGCCAGCGTAATCATGCCAGCCAGCACGCTGACCCGGTCAATATCCGGCAGATATTGGCTTCGAGACATACCCGGATTTTCTACCATATGTAGATTTTACCCGAAAAAGGATTGAAAGAAAACGCCCCATTCCTTGACGTTTTTCCTTCCTTGGCTTAGGATAGGATCATACAAACGGAGCAAGCTCTCATGAAAATCGGCATGGTTGCAAATAACTATAAACCCTACATCAGCGGGGTTACGAATGTCATTTCCTCGAGCAAGGAATTTCTCGAAAAAGCCGGGCATGAAGTTACCGTCTTTACCTTTGGCGATGAAAGCTACCAGGATGGCGAACCCAATATCATCCGTTCACCGGGTCTTCCAATAGTTGACACAGGTTTCTACTTCAACTTAAACTTCAATAGGGCTGCGCGCCGCTTGCTGTATACAATGGATATCGTGCATGCTCACCATCCCTTCTTGAGTGGGCCGCTCGTTCTACATTATTGCAAACCCCGCAACATCCCCATTCTTTTTACCAATCACACTCGCTACGACATGTACTTCCAGGCCTATCTGCCATTTTTACCCGACACATTCGGCGAGGCAGCCATGCGCGCCTACCTGCCCGTCTTTTACCGTTCTTGCGACTTGGTGGTCGCCCCTTCCCAGGGGATATGCGCCGTGCTCAAAAACCTCGGCGTTGATGCGCCGATCGAGGTTATCCCCAACGGGGTAGACTTGGTTCCTTATCAGAATCAAAAAAATCCTCAGGATCGCCTCCAGTTTGGGATCCCTGCGGACCAGGTTTTGTTGATGTACGTAGGCCGGCTTAGCCCTGAGAAGAACATCACCTTCCTGTTGCGCGCTTTCGGTGGAACTGCCGAAGCTTTCGACAATATCCATCTGATGCTGGTGGGTGACGGCCCCGAGCGAAAAGATTTGGAAGAACTCGTCCAGCAGATGGGATTGATCAACCGGGTATCCTTCACCGGCGCCGTGCCTTATTCGGAAATTCCGGGCTACCTGGCTATCGCAGATGCCTTTATGACCGCTTCTGTAACGGAAGTGCACCCGCTTTCCATCATCGAAGCGATGGCATCGGGTTTACCTGTTCTAGGGATCATCTCTCCGGGCGTAGGCGATACGATTGAAGATGGGGTCACCGGTTTTCTCACCACCCACGACCTGGCTGCCTATACCGCCAAGATGGCCCGCCTGGTATCGGAACACGAAAACCGGCGTAAAATGGGTGAACAAGCACAGCTTGCCTCCCAAATATATGATATCCGCCGAACCACCCGTACCATGATCTCCGTTTACGAGCGCCTGATCCGCTCCTCTTTGGGGCCTAAACGCAGCTTTCGCACCAGGCTCACCCGCGTCCTCGATAACTGGAGAGGCTGATGAACACCCGACAGTCCCTGGGACGCTGGGGCGAAGCCTTGGCTGCTGACTATCTTCGCTCCCTGGGGTATTCCATTCTAGAGCAAAACGTCCACACCCCCTATGGCGAGATCGACCTGATCGCTCGCCAGGAACAGCCTCAAACGCTCGTTTTCGTCGAAGTCAAAACCCGCCGGTCGCCTCAGTTCGGACTTCCAGAGGATGCCGTCAATTTTCGTAAGCAAACCCACCTCCTGTCTGCCATTAACCATTATCTACAGCAGCACCCTGAATTACAGGGCGATCCGCGCGTAGATGTCATTGCCATTCAGCGTTATCACGCCGATCAACCGCCCGTCATTACCCATTTTGAAAATGCCATTTCCTGAACCCTCCCAAGGTGAACCATCTGCCAGCCCCCAAAAATAAAAATAAATGACAAGCTGCCGCTCATCGTTATCCTCGGGCCTACGGCGGTTGGGAAGACCGGGCTTGCCATTCAGTTGGCAGAGCGTTTGAACGCTGCCGATATACTCATCGAACTCATCTCAGCCGATTCACGCCTTTTTTACCGGGGTATGGATATCGGCACAGCCAAGCCTGGTTCAGAAGATCGCCAGCGCATCCCTCATCATCTGATTGACGTCACCACCCCCGATCAGGTTTGGAGCCTGGCAGTTTTTCAAAAGGAAGCCCAGCAAGCCATCCGGGAAATATCAGCTCGCGGTCACCTTCCCTTCCTGGTCGGAGGTACCGGTCAATATATTCATGCAATCACTCAAGGCTGGGATATCCCCAAAGTAGAGCCTGACCCTCGCCTGCGTACAATCCTAGAAGCTTGGGCTGCCGAGATCAGCCCTCTGGGTCTGCACGCTCGCCTGGCTTCCCTCGATCCCCAGGCTGCCAGCCGGATCGATCCTCAGAATGTCCGGCGCACCATCCGCGCCCTGGAAGTGATCCTGGTCACGGGCCGGCGTTTTTCAGCCCAAAGCCAGCGCGGTCCATCTCCCTACCGGGTGCTCCTGATCGGGCTGAAGCGTCCCCGCCAGGAATTGTACGCCCGCATCGATTTACGCATTGAAACCATGCTGCAGGCCGGGCTTGTCGAAGAAGTGCAGGGATTGTTATCCCAGGGTTTTGCTCCTGACCTGCCTTCGCTTTCGGCGATCGGTTATCGCGAAATTATCGCCTATCTTCAGGGCAAAACTTCTCTCGAAGAGGCAGTGCTGTTGATTAAACGCCATACCCGCATCTTCGTCCGCCGGCAGGCCAACTGGTTCAAGGAGACCGATCCAAACATCCATTGGTTCGAAGTTCACGACCAAACCGTGGCTGAGATGGAGACCCTGGTTCGTCAATGGAATCAGCCATGAACAGCTGCGTTCTTCAGCCAGCCCGCAGCGTTCTTCAGCCAGCCTCACGTCCCTGGCTCGAGCACTATGATCCAGAAGTGCCCCATCACCTTGCTTACCCCTCCCTCACCGTGGTGCAAATGCTGGAGGAAACAGCGCAAAAATACCCCCAAAAAACCTGCACCCTCTTCAAAGGCACAGCTATTACTTACCAACAGATGGACGAGTTAACCAGCCGCCTGGCAGCAGGTTTTGCCAGTCTGGGAGTGAAGAAAGGTGATCGCCTGGGCCTCTTGATGAACAATCTTCCCCAGTTTGTGCTGGCTTACTTTGCTGCGCTGAAAGCGGGGGCCGTTGTGGTGGCGACCAATCCGCTTTATAAGCCTCATGAGATTGTTTACCAGGTCAACGACGCAGGCGTGGAGGTGATGCTCGTGATGAGCAGTTTACACTCCCTGGTCAAAGGGGTCCAAGGTCAAACGCCTTTGCGCACGCTGATCGTCACCCGTCCAGAGGTACTCATCGCCGAGGACCTCCTTCCCCCCACCCTCGATCGTTTACGATCTTCCCGCCAAGGCTCCAGGCGGCGGCTCTTTGCCAGGCCTGCTCGAGGGGATGTATGGATGGAGGATTTGATCTTGCCCCACACAGCCACAGACCGTCCACAGCTCGACTTGCAGCCCCAAGACGAAGCCTTGTTCCAATACAGCGGTGGCACCACCGGCGTCTCAAAAGCAGCCATCGCCCTGCACAGCAACCTGGTCGCCAACACTCTGCAGTTCCGCCAATGGCTTCACCATGCCCAGGATGGTGAAGAAACGATGTTGATGGCTATCCCCTTATACCATGTGTACGGCATGGTAGTCGGGATGTTGGTAGCCATACGAATTGGTGCAAGCATGGTCTTGATCCCCTCTCCACGCGATCTGAACGAGATCCTGCACAGCATCCAGAAATACAATGCCTCCCTTTTCCCCGGTGTCCCTAACCTTTATCAGGCAATCAACAACCATCCGGATGTGAAAGCCGGGAAATACAACCTGAGCAGCCTCAAAGCTTGCATTTCTGGTTCGGCTCCGCTCATGCCCGACACCAAAGCCCACTTCGAAGCCCTGACCGGTGGCAAGGTTGTGGAGGGTTATGGCCTCTCCGAAGCGCCCACCGCCACGCATTGCAACCCTATTTACAGCGAGAACCGGCCCGGGTCGATAGGCCTGCCACTCCCAGATGTCGACTGCCGGATCGTCAGCCTGGAGGACGGCCTGACCGACCTGCCTGTAGGTGAAGCCGGCGAGCTGCTCATCAAAGGCCCTCAAGTGATGAAAGGCTATCACAACATGCCCGATGAAACTTCGCAAACCTTGCGGGATGGCTGGCTATACACCGGGGATATTGCCCGTATGGATGCCCAGGGATATTTCTATCTCGTCGACCGAAAGAAGGAGCTGATCAAGCCCGGTGGTTTTCAGGTCTGGCCTCGCGAAGTCGAAGAAGTCCTCGCTCGCCACCCCATAGTTTCCGAGGTCAGCGTAGCTGGGGTCATTGACCCTCAGCGGGGTGAGGTTGTCAAAGCCTGGATCGTGCTCAAACCCGAAATCTCGCCCCCCAGTGGAGCAGCAGACCAGGCCTCGCTATACTATCGACGCCTCGAGGAAGAGCTGCGCAGCTTCTGCAAGAATGAGATGGCTTCTTTCAAAGTCCCTGCCATGATCGAGTTTCGCCCTGAGTTGCCCAAGTCTACGGTAGGCAAAGTGCTCCGTCGCGAGTTAGTCCGCCAGCACAGCCTCGATCAGCCCCAGGATTCTTCGCTCTAATTCCGTTCTGGCTTCCTGGTAAGCCTGGATTTTCCTCCGCTCTGCCAGGTCGGCTTCTCCTTGTAATACCGCCAACAACCACCAGAAATAGGTCAGCTTCTCCCGTCGCTGGTGGTCAGCCCGCATCCACCCGCTCTGCAGATCTTCGCGCGCCTCCTCCAGCCTGCCGCTCAGGAAGTGTACCAGTCCCCGCGTTGCCCAGGCGTAGGGGCAGAACACCCCCAATTCCACGCACTGTTCTGCATATTCGAAAGCCCTCTCCAGCTCGCCCACCGCCGCCAGGCGTAGCGCCAGCTTTTCGTAAGCATTATGCTCCTCTGGATAAACCTCCAGCAGTCTCTGGATAGCAGCCAGCGCGTCTTCTTCCCGGTCTAGCCTGCTGAGCGCCTCTACCCGCGTAAACAATCCGCTGTACTGGTCTGGGTCTAAAGACAAAGCCCGTTCAGCCAGCTCCAATAACAACTCATTTTCATCCGTAAGCAAAATAGCCCAGGCTGCCTCCCCCCAGCCGCTTGCATCCAGGTTTTCTTGCAGCAAAAATTGGCTTGCCTCTTCAAACCGGCCCATTGCTACCAGCAGGTGTAGATAGCGCGCCTCTGCCCACCCCAGCCTGCCATCTCCCGCCTTCTCACCGGTTGTATTGATCAAATCCTCGATCACCTGCAAAGCCATATCGTAATCTTTTTGCATCCAGGCCATCTCGTATTCAGCCTTCAGTACATCCTCCTCATTCAGCCCCTTCCGGTTCCCCTTCTCGAGGGCTGTGCGGGCTTCATCGAAGCGGCCCATTTCCCTCAGCGAAGCAGCCACCCGCACGTACCACTTTGGCTCATCCCCAAAAAGCTTCAAGCCTTGCCTGGCAGTTTTCAGGGCAGCTTTATGGAGGCCGCTTCGCAGTTGGGCCAGCCAAAGGTTCTCATACAAGACAGGATCATCTTCCTCCCCCATCGCCGATGTACTCATCGCCGATGTACTCATCGCCATCGCCTGCTCGAAAGCTGAGACTGCCTCCTCGTAATGTCCCATCCCGAACAAAGCCCTTCCATGCGCAGCCATCAACTCCAGCGACTCTTGTGAGTGTCCTGAAGTGAATTCCCAGGCTTCCATTTCCTGCCCGTGATCGATCAAAAAGTTCGCCAGGTTCGCCCGCGCAGTTGCCCAACCGGGTCCCAGCATTAAAGCCCTCCGGTAACACAGCTCGCGATCTTCATCCGCTTGAGACACATCCCCCAGGCGCAGCATCACCGTGGCATCCTCGGCATCAACCGATAAAGCCAATAGAAGAAGCTCGCGCGCCCTTTCGCTATACTCTCCCGGTGATAGCGCCAGCGCTAATCCCAAGGCCCGTTGGCGTTCAACCGCCGGCGCTCCTCCTTCTACAATGGGCTTCTCCAGGATGGCTTTTTCAGCTTCTTCCAATCCGGCCGTTTTAAGGATGATCGCCACAGCCTCGTAAAGCTCGTCGCGGTTCATCACACCGTCGCGTCTGCCTAGCGCCTCCAGCATATATTGGGTCGCAGCTTCTTTGTTCCCTGCCTTCCCCAGCAGTCTGCCCTGCCAATAGCACAGGTTGCCATTTTCAGGATATGCCTCCCGCAGCCTTTCGACAGCCAAAAGACAGGCCGGTAATCCCGCCAGAGATTCGAGATAGCTCAGGTAATCGCGGACTACCCCCGCTTCGCCCTGGTTAGCCCGGATAGCCTGCTCAAACGCTAGCTGGAGCGCCTCCAACGTACTTTCATCTAAATTATACTCAGATGTACCCATCGCCAGTGACTTGTACCCAAGTATCTTGTACGCAAGTAAGCTTTCCTGCTGCTGCAGCCAATTCTCGCAGCCCGCCGCCGCCAGGAACTGCAAGCCCCAGGGGTCATCCGGCGCAAGGTTGAGCAGGTGGCGGATATTTTCAATCGCCGCATCGAACAGGCGCGCCCCAAACGAAATGCGAGCCAAAGCCTGGTACACCTGGTAGGCCGTAACCAGGTAGAGCGTAGGGCTTTCCAGGACGGCTTGCAGTTCGGATGCCGCTTCCACAGACTCGTCCATCCGTGCCAGCACCACCCCCCGCAGGGCGCGAGCCTCGGGTTGTCCCGGCGACAGCGACAGCCCCAGCTCCACCTCCCGCCGCGCCCCCTGGAGCTGGTTTTGCTGTAAGAATGCCTCAGCTAGAGTCAGGTGTGAGACCCACCAATCGGGGCTAAGGTCCACGGCCATGCGCCCATAATGCTCTGCGTCCTTGCGGTTAGCAGCCGCCAATGCCCGTCCCAACCAGGCATTTGCTGCCGGAAGGCGAGGATCATGCTCCATCGCTTGCGCAGCCGTCTCGCATGCCTTATCGAATTCCCGCTGCAGGTAGTAGCATTCCGCCAGGTTGGCGTAATTTCGGGCATCCTCCGCATCAGCCTCGACTGCCCTTTGGAAGGCTGCCAGCGCCTGGGGGATGTCTTGATCGAGCAGAGCGCCGCTCCCCTCGAACTGGAAAATAAATTCAGCTTGCGGGTGATATCTCTTAGCCTCTTCTAAAGAAGCGTAAAAGCTCGCCCGGGCCTCGGTCGGTTGGTCACCTGCCTGGCTGTTCAAGCGAGCCGCCAGGCCTTTTGGTGAAGGTGTTCGCGGATTCTGAGCCAGCCTCCAGCTCTCTAGTTTTGCATGTAACAGCAGCACCCACCCCAATCCCAGGGCAGGTTGTATCTTCACCGCCCTGCCCGCCTGGGCAATGGCGGATTGGAAGCGGTTCTGGTCCAGTTCTAAAACAGCCTGGTCGCACCACACCAAAGCAGGCTGATCGAATAAACCCAGGTGGGCTAGGGTTTTTTTAAGCCCTCTGCCGCGCGGGAAGGCAATCAAGGCTGCATCCAGGTAAGTCTTACGTAAACGGTTCAGTTCCTCCACTGAGGTGCGTGTGACTACATGGGTCATGGGATCTTGCAGTTCTACACAACCAGCCTCCTCATCGTATCCAATTATCACAGCCACATGCGAGGTATTGGAAAATTCCTCCTGGATGATCGCCGGGAAACCTGCCTCGATCAAACTTTTAATTTTTTCAATCGAAACCAGCGTACGCACGGTATCAAATCCCGCCAGGTGAAAGAACTCCCTCATCCGGTAGATGGGCGTGCCAGTCTGTGCTAACTTAACCTTTTCAGCAATTTGATCGTTCGAGAAGCCCGCCCCGCCTTTCCAGTAGCGCATCACCAGCTCCACGGTGGATGGGCCGCAGAAATCTCGTCGCTGCACCAGGGTCGGAAAAGCCTCCAGGCGTTTGCGCTGTCCCTTTCCACTGCTCGCCATGCGCAGCCGCAAGCTTTCCAGCTCCTCTTCCCAATAACTCAAGCTCTCAGCCATGGGACTGCGCTGCCCCAATTGACCGACCATCTCTTCCAGCTTCTTTTCATCTTCTCTTGCCAGGGCTACCTGGCCGATGACGAACAAGGGAGCGACGATCTCTCCGGAGGCTTTCAGGGCGGTCTCTGCTTGAGCGGTTGCCTGGTCAAATTCTCCCACCAGATATGCCACGTAGCTGCACCCCCAAGTTCCATAAACTTGCGCCCAGGCTGATCCTAGTTTCCTCATCCGCTCGAAAATTTCCCGCGCTTCCATCCGCAGGTCTGCTTCAAGGCGCACCCGTGCCTGGGCCATTAGCACCTGCGGGGCATTTGGCGCCATTTCGATAGCCTCCCGCAGGTTGGCTTCAGCCATGCTCCAGCAATTTTTGCGTGCCAGTCCAGCCGCGCTCCAGGCCAGAGCCGCAGCCCGCAGATCCCCTTCCTGTGCAGAGTGCGCCGCGCGTAACGCGCCCAAGATCGAGCCATCCACCCATCCCCCGCGCAGCAATATCACCGACCGCAATCTCTCCGCTTCTGCATAGAGATCCCCCTCCAACTTCGATGTACTCATCGCCTCCACCAGCGGGTCGATGACGGCATAAGCTTCGTGCAGCCGGTCCAGATCCAGGAGCGCTTCCGCCTTATAGATTCCCAGCTCTGGCAAGGTTTTATCTCCCAGTGCTGCCAGGACGCTGGTCGGGCAGGATGCCTCGAGCAGCCGTCTTAGCTCCGAAGGCGCAGCGTAGGTGTGGCCGGATTGGACAGCTCCAGAACCCATACCTGAGCTATTCCAGGTGTTGGATTAGGATTGCCAGTTCAGCCAGGTGCTTGAAATGCACGCGCAGTACCCGCCTCCCGCGGCTTTGCAAGGCTTCCAGGTCACCCAAAGCCTGGGCACGTTCCAAAGTTCCAAAGGTCATCCCCTGGTTGGGGATAGGCAGGTCTCGTTCTGGTTCGGCTGTGATTTGCAAGAACAGGCCGTTATCAGGCCCGCCTTTGTGCAGTTGCCCTGTGGAGTGCAAAAATCTTGGGCCGAAGCCAACGGTTGTCGCCAGTCCAGTCCGCCTCCTGACCACGACGCGCAGCTTACGCAGTAGCGCCTGCATCCTGCGGTTTCTCGGCAGGTAAGCGTTGAGCGCCACATAATCTCCCACCCTGGCCTGGTTTAGAAAGATCCCCAGCGCCTCAGCCAGGTCCTTGGCCTTGCCAACCGGGCTGAGACCAAACAGCCTGGCGCCTTCGCTTTCCCAGGCTGGTTCCCCTTCATTAAAGCTACCAGCCTGTTGGTAAGCCGTGATCTTGTCGCGCGTCCGTGTTTTATTATCCTGAACATCCGGCTGGTCGAAAGCGTTCACACCCAACACGGCACAAGCCGCGGCCGTCGCCACCTCCCATCGGTAAAACTCTACCGCCAGGTCATCCTTCGTAGGAACATCCAGAACCACCACCGGCTGGCCTTTCTTTCGCAAGCGCCTCAACGCCCGGTCATACTTTCCCGTGCAGCGCAAATAGACAAATAGACGATCTTTCCCATATAAACCGGGCTGCGCCAGCGGTTCCCCATCGATTGGGACGATCCCTCTCCCCAACTTCCCACTACTCTCTGCCACCAACTGCTCCAACCATGCACCAAAAGATTCCAGGCGCGGGTCAGCCAACAGTGTCAGCTTATCCCTGCCCTGCATGGCAGCTTCTCCCAGCACCGCGCCCAGGACCAGTCCTGGGTTGCGCCCGGCCGGCATATCCGCTGCGCACTGTCTGGCCATCCAGGCTGCCCTGCTGAGGAAATTCAAGAGATCGAGTCCCATCAGCGCCGCAGGGACTAAACCAAAGGCTGTCAGGGCCGAGAACCGCCCCCCCACCGATGGGTCAGCCAGGAAAACTCGTCGGAAACCACGTTCCTTAGCTAGCTTCTCCAAGGAAGTGCCTGGATCGGTAATTGCGATGAAATGCTGCCCGGCGCCTTCGCCCAGCCGCCTTTTCGCCCTGGCCCAGAAGTAATCCAGGTAGGCGTTCACTTCAGCCGTTCCACCCGACTTACTCGAGACGATAACCAGAGTCTTCTCCACCGGCGAGCGCCGCCCCGCCGCCCGTACCTGTGCCGGATCTGTCGAATCGAGTATCGTTAGCTCCAATCCCGCTTCCGGCACGCCGTAAATCCTGCGCAGAACTTCGGGTGCCAGGGATGAGCCGCCCATGCCCAGCAGCAGGGCCTGCGTGAGTCCTCCTTTGTAGACCTCAGCGGAAAACCGGACTAATTCTGGGACCAACTCCTGGCTGCTTTGCGGCAGGTTCAGCCAGCCCAAACGCTTCCGGATCTCAGCCTGCCCAGTCGGGTCAGCCGTCCAGATGCTTGGATCGACCGCATGCAGACGGGCGGGAATGTGCTGCTCCTCGAATTGCGCCACGCGGCGCGCGACTGGAGAAGCCAGGCTGCCCAATCCCTCCTGCGCTTCGGAACGGCGTTTTTCCAGTGTGTCCAACAACGCCTCGAACGCCTCTCTGAAGATTCTGACACCCTCCTCTTCCAGTTCTTCCGTCACCCGCCCCATAGAAATCCCCAGCTTTTTCAGCCTGGTGAAAACCCGTCCAGTTTCGATGTACTCATCGCCTTCGACATCCTCCTCAAGCGAAAGGCTGGCATGCCCATGCTCGCCGAAAGCCAGCAGGGTTTGCGGGGGCATGGTATTGATCGTGTCGGGGCCGATCAGTGCATCCACATACAGGGTATCCGGATAAGCCGGGTTCTTGGTGCTGGTCGAAGCCCACAAAGGCCTCTGCAGCCTGGCGCCCCTGGCTTTCAATCTCTCGAACCGCTCGCTCTCAAA
>Ga0315273_10010448_pt1 | contig 11834 bp, 11 predicted proteins | sample YL17G02_0_MG_FD_205753 | JGI IMG/M metagenome (GOLD analysis project Ga0315273, IMG submission 205753) | Sediment microbial communities from Yellowstone Lake, YNP, Wyoming, USA - YL17G02_0 | ecosystem: Environmental > Aquatic > Freshwater > Lake > Sediment | place: USA: Wyoming | collected... | reverse complement strand
CGCTGGGACACCCCGGAGCGGGTGGACGTCCTGCACACCGGCCGCGTCGTGCGGGGCATCGGGATCATGCGCGTCGAGGTTCTCGACGAGTCGACCTCACGCTTCTACTGGGCCGAGGACCTCGATCTCCCACTGGGTCCGGTCGGACGTTTGGGCTGGCCTCTCGTCAAGCCCGCCTTCGCCCTCGGGATGCGTCAGGCTCTTGGCAAGTTCGCTTCGCTGGTCGAGACCGGTGAACTAGGACAATCCGTCGACGAGTAGATCCGCGGCCGCGTATGGGTCGAGTTCTCCGGTGGCCACCCGCTCGGCCAGCGATTCGAGTCGATCGTCACCGTGCACAACGCTCAAGCGCGCTCGCAACCTCGCCACCGTGATGGCTTCGACCTCCAATGAAGCACGTCGACGCCGACGAACGCCCAGAGTGCCGGTCGACTTCAACCAGTCGAGATGAGCGTCGATCGCTCCCACAACCTTCCCGATTCCCTCACCTCGCGATGCGATCGACTTCAGGACCGGAGGTGTCCAGCCACCCTCGACTCGCTCGCCGAGAGTCAACATGTGTCGCAACTCGCGTGCGGTTGCGTCGGCCCCGTCACGATCGGCCTTGTTGACCACGAAGACGTCGCCGACCTCGAGGATCCCCGCTTTGGCCGCTTGGATCCCGTCGCCCATCCCGGGCGCCAGCAGTACGACGGTGGTGTCCGCGGCCGCGGCCACCTCGACCTCGGACTGTCCGACCCCCACCGTCTCGACAATGATCACGTCGAACCCCGCGGCGTCAACCACCCGCAGGGCTTGCGGCGTTGACCACGCCAGTCCACCGAGATGTCCACGCGATGCCATCGAGCGGATGAAGACTCCGTCATCAGTCGCGTGCTCCTGCATCCGTACGCGGTCACCGAGCAGTGCGCCACCGGAGAACGGCGAGGACGGATCGACGGCCAGCACAGCAACACGTTGGCCTCGACCACGAAACTCCGACACCAGTGCCGATGTCGTCGTCGACTTGCCGACGCCAGGTGAACCGGTGATGCCGACGATGTGAGCGCGGCCGATGTGCGGCGCGGTCTGCTGCATCACCTCTCGCAGAGACGAAGACTCGTCCTCGACGTACGAGATCAATCGAGCGAGCGCTCGCGCGTCGTGGTCGCGCGCTCGCGCGACGAGGTCAGTGACGCGAGTGGAGGGCGTCGCTGACGCTCGGCGGCTCACGCCGAAGGAACACGCAGGATCAAGGCGTCGCCTTGCCCGCCCCCTCCGCACAACGCGGCAGCGCCGACTCCCCCGCCGCGGCGCTTGAGTTCGAGGGCCAGGTGAAGTGCGAGACGAGCGCCGGACATCCCCACCGGGTGACCCAACGCAATCGCACCACCATTTACGTTCACCTGGTCCTCACTGAGACCCAGTTTGCGGGCCGACACGATGCCGATCGCCGCAAACGCTTCGTTGAGCTCGGCGAGATCCAGGTCCGCTGGCGTGATGCCCTCGCGCGCGCACGCCTTGAGAACCGCGTTGGCCGGTTGTTCATGCAGTGACGCATCGGGGCCGGCAACAACGCCGTGGGCGCCGATCTCGGCCAGCCAGGTCAACCCGAGTTCCTCGGCCTTCGCCTTGCTCATGACCACAACGGCGGCTGCGCCATCGGAAATCTGCGACGACGAACCCGCGGTGATCGTGCCGTCCTTGGCGAACGCCGGTCGCAACTTCCCCAGCGACTCCGCGGTCGTGTCACCGCGGATGCCCTCATCTGCAGTCACGACGATGGGGTCGCCCTTGCGCTGCGGGATCTCCACCGGGACGATCTCCTCATCGAAGATTCCGTTCTTGGCGGCTTCGGCTGCACGCTGATGAGAACGCGCAGAGAACGCGTCCTGCTCTTCCCGGGTCAGGCCGTAGCGGGAGTTGTAGCCCTCGGTCGCATTTCCCATCGGAAGTTCGTCGAAGGCACACGTCAGCGCGTCGTACGCCATCGAGTCGATCATGGTGATGTCGCCGTACTTCGTGCCCTCGCGGGACTTGGGAAGAATGTGCGGCGCCTGCGTCATCGACTCCATTCCGCCGGCCACGATGATCTCGAACTCACCCGCGCGAATGAGTTGATCGGCGAGCGCAATCGCATCCAGACCCGACAAGCAGACCTTGTTGATCGTCAACGCCGGCACATCCATGCTGATGCCTGCCTTGACCGCGGCCTGGCGAGCCGTGATCTGTCCGGTGCCGGCCTGAATGACGTGCCCCATGATCACGTAGTCGACCTGGGCGGGTCGTACGCCCGCGCGCTGCAGGGCCCCCTTGATCGCGACACCGCCGAGATCCATCGCGGACAGATCCTTGAGCGATCCGAGCAGCCGACCCATCGGGGTACGGGCCCCAGCGACGATGACGGAACCGGCCATGAGGTGCCTCCTCGTGAGTGCTCGCAACGGGAGTGCCACGATACCCAGGAACCGACGTGCCATCGTCCCTGGGAGTCCGCATGTCCGCCGAAGACCAACGTCCCCTCACTGCCTTGGGCTCGCTCATCGTCGGGATCGACCATGTCGGGGTCGCAGTACGTGACCTCGACGCGTCGATCTCCTTCTACGTGGACACGTTCGGCCTGCAACTCCGCCACCGAGAGACCAACGAGGAGCAGGGTGTGGCCGAGGCCATGCTGGGCATCGGCGACACGCTCTCTGAGCTCCAGCTTCTTGCCCCGCTGACTCCCGACTCCCCCATCGGCCGATTCATCGACCGCAGCGGGGAAGGCATTCAGCAGATGGCGTATCGCGTCACCGACGTCGATGCCGCCGCCGAGCGACTGCGCGCGGCCGGACTCCGCCTGCTCTATGACCATCCTCGACGAGGTACTGCGGGCGCTCGTATCAACTTCGTGCACCCCAAGGACTGCGGTGGCGTGCTCGTGGAACTCATCGAACGCAACCCGGACTCGGTCTACTAGGCCAACTGGTCGAATCCATCGTTCGGCCCATGTCGGAAGCACCGACCTGTCCAGCACACTGGTCGCGGGGTGTCGGTCTTCGTCTCCGATCACGGTGATCCACCGTGATCGACGGGACCGACGACGAAACGGGGGATAACGATGAGACTTCTTTCTTCAGCGCGCGACGCGCTCGTCCAGACCGCAAGCACGGACGCGGCGGCCAAGACTGGCAACACCGTGACCGACTGGTTCGCTTCGGTTCCACAATCGTGGCGGTTGGGCATTGCCATCTTCTTCGGCGTGATCGTGGTTTGGGCGATTGCGCGCAAGGCGGTGGGAGCCACGCTGATCGCCTTGGTCGGCGCTGGTGCCGCCGCTCTGTGGTACCTCTACGCCGCGCTCTGAGTGGCTCCGGTAACAGCCCACGCCGGACAGATCCACTGACCCCCGCGCAACCTGTCGGGACCGATCAGCCGTAGCGTGGCGCTCACACGACCGCGCCGCTGCCCCGGAGTCCGACGTGAAGCACATCCTCGAAACGATCCTGGCCGACGACTCGACGACAGAAGACTTCGCTGCGCTGAAGATCCCCGATCACTATCGCGCGGTGACGATCCACGCGGACGAACAAGACATGTTCGATGGCCTTGACTCCCGGGACAAGGACCCTCGCTCGTCATTGCACGTCGAAGAGGTTCCTCTCCCCGAACTGGGTCCGGGCGAGGCGTACGTCGCGGTGATGGCGAGTTCGATCAACTACAACACGGTCTGGTCGTCGATCTTCGAACCCGTGTCGACCTTCGGGTTCCTGTCCCGGTACGGCCGCAGCAACCCACTCGCAGCCCGCCATGACCTGCCGTACCACGTGATCGGGTCGGACCTGTCCGGTGTCGTACTGCGCGTCGGTCCGGGCGTACACACCTGGAAGCCCGGCGAGCAGGTCGTCGCCCACTGCTTGTCCGTGGAGTTGGAGAGCCCCTTCGGGCACAACGACACGATGCTCGACCCCGAGCAACGCATCTGGGGTTTCGAGACCAACTTCGGCGGACTTGCCCAAATTGCGCTGGTCAAGGCCAACCAGCTGCTGCACAAACCGCGTCACCTCACCTGGGAGGAGGCGGCCTGTCCGGGGCTGGTCAACTCGACGGCGTACCGGCAACTCGTCTCGCGCAACGGTGCCGGCATGAAGCAAGGCGACATCGTGCTGGTGTGGGGTGCCTCGGGAGGGCTCGGTTCGTACGCCACCCAGATGGCGCTCAATGGCGGCGCCACCCCGGTCTGCGTCGTGTCGTCTCCAGAGAAGGCCGACATCGTGCGACGGATGGGCGCAGAGTTGATCATCGACCGCAACGCCGACGGATACCGGTTCTGGAAGGACGCGACAACGCAGGATCCGAAGGAATGGAAACGTCTCGGTGCGCGAATCCGCGAGTTGACCGGCGGTGACGACGTCGACATCGTCTTCGAACATCCTGGTCGCGAGACCTTCGGCGCCTCGGTCTATGTGGCGCGCAAGGGCGGAACCATCGTGACGTGTGCGTCCACGAGTGGCTTCATGCACGAGTATGACAATCGCTATCTCTGGATGAATCTCAAGCGCATCATCGGCTCGCACTTTGCGAACTACCGCGAGGCCTGGGAAGCCAATCGCCTCATCGCACGAGGGAAGGTTCACCCGACGCTGTCGAAGACGTTCGCATTGGAGGACACCGGTCAAGCGGCGTATGAAGTGCATCGCAACCTTCACCAGGGCAAGGTCGGTATCCGTTGTCTGACTCCCAGCGATGGTCTTGGCGTACGCGACAACGCACTGCGCGAGTTGCACCTGACGGCGATCAACCGCTTCCGCGACACGTAGACCGGCGCTGCTGCACCGGCGAGAACGTGCGCGGTTCCGCGGGACTTTCGATCGATACGAATCGACCTGCTATCGCCGTGCTAGTTGCCGAGTCGCGTCAAGAACGGCGTGAGCGCCGCGACGAAGGCAGCGGGATCTTCGACCGCCGACAGGTGACCGGCTCCGGGCAGCGTTATGTAGTGGCCGTCCACCAGTTCTGATCGCATGAACGCCTGCTCGGCGCGCGAACTGATTGCGTCCTCCTCACCCCACAGCACCAACGACGGACCTGCGAAGGTGGCCAGGTCGTCGAGCGAGTCCGGTCGAGCCGCCATCGCTCGCTGGGCCCACGCGACCGCACGCGGATCAGCGGACTCGATCCAGCCGCGCACGCGCTCCACCACGTCCGGGCGTGACGCGTGAGTGGTGGCCCCCAGCAGGTTGGGCAGCATCGCTCGTGCGAGCGCGTCCGTCGATCCGGCAGCGATGACCTGGTCGGCCACCCCGAGGCGATTGGCGCGGGCGTCTGCGGTGTCAGCGGTGGCCTTGGTGTCGGCAAGTACGAGCGCGGAGATGCGTCCGGGATTCCGACGTGCGATGGCCATCGCGACGTAGCCGCCCATCGACGTGCCTCCGACCACTGCCTGCTCGACTCCACGATCATCGAGCAACGCGACGACGTCAGCGGCGTAGACGTCCAGCGATGGTTCGGCGTCGGGCAACGTCGCTGTGCCGAAGCCGGCGAAGTCCGGGGTGACCAACTCGCAGAAGTCGCTGAGCGCTGAGCGAACGTCGTCGTACATCGACGAGTTGACCGGGAAGGCGTGCAGCAGGACGAACACGGGCTTGCTCATGGCATCGCACTCAATCCACCGTCGACAACAAGGGTCTGTCCGGTCATGAACGAGGACTCCTCACAGGCCAGGAACAACGCCGGTCCCACCATCTCCTCGGCGGTCCCCCAGCGTTTCATGGGAACACGGTCGAGTAGGGCCGCTTCGGTGGATTCATCACCGCGAAGAAACTCAGTCAAGTCTGTCGCGATCCAGCCGGGCACCAAGGCATTGACCCGTACGCCGCGAGAGGCTACTTCGATCGCCAGCGACTGGGTCAACGAAATGACCGCCGCCTTCGCCGCCGCGTAGTGCGCCATGTAGGGCGCGCCCTGCAAACCGGCGACCGACGCGACATTGATGATCGAACCCCCACCGCTCGCGACCAGTTGGGGCAGCGCTACCTGGCTGACGTGAAACACCGAGTCGACGTTAAGGACCTGAGTCTTGCTCCAACCCGACGGGCGCATTGTGGCGATCGGCACCGAGAACGAGTTGCCCCCGGCGTTGTTGACCACGACGTGCAGGCCGCCCAACTCGGCGGTGACCCGGCCTACTGCCTCGCGCACGGCAGCCTCGTCGGTGACATCCGCACTCAGGACCAACGCGCGACGACCCTGACTTTCAATCTCCGCCGCCACGTCCTCGAGACGCGACTGGTCTCGGGCCAGGATCGCCACGTCGGCGCCGGCTCGTGCGTAGCCAATCGCGATGGCCTGACCGATCCCCCGTGAAGCACCAGTCACCACGGCGACCTTGCCCAGCAGCGAGAGATTCGGCGATGGCAGGCTCCGCCTTGGCAAACTCGGCGTCGGCACGCTCATAGGTCACTCCATTTGTCCATCGGACCATCCCACTCCAGCGGGAGCGGGGCCGATGAGGGCGATACGTACTCAACGACTTTGTTCAACACTATGCGGACATTCGGCTCCCCGACCCACAGGTGCTTGGCGCCGTCGACGCCGATCACGGTGGCCTGCGGCACCCGGGCAAATCGTCGGGCCGCCTGGGCCGGCCGCAGATAGTCATCTAGCTCGGGAACCAGCGCCACCAACGGGCGGCCCGAGACAGCCCACGAGTCCAAGTCGTCGTCTGTAGCGAAGCGCAGCGGCGGACTCAACAGAATCGCACCCACGACCGGCTCGAGATTCCCGTGCATCAACACGACATCGGTGCCGAACGACCAGCCCAGCAACCATGGATCGGGGAATCCTCGGCGCACGACTTCCTCGATGGCCGCACTCAGATCGAGTCCTTCACCATTGGCAGCATCGAAGGCGCCAGTGCTGTCGCCGTCTCGGCTCCTGGTGCCGCGTGTGTTGAACCGGAGCACGGCCACGTCCGCGAGCGCCGGCAATCGCCAGGCGGCCTTGCGCAAGATGTGACTGTCCATCATGCCGCCGTGCGTCGGCAACGGGTGAACGCACACAAGGGTCGAGGTTGCGGGTCTATCCAACGGAGTAGCGAGTTCACCGATCAGCGTCTCGCCGTCACTGGTACGCAACCAGACCCGCTCGCGGGCAGCGGGAAGCACACTGTTCGCGACGATCTCCGCCATCTGCGTCTCGGTGTCCTTGACTAGTTTCTCGGCGCGTTGCGCGACCGTGTCGTGTTCGGTCCTCGACGCTGACGCGAATTCCAACATGCGGTGTGCCAATGGCGACGATCGGCCTCGCCGCCCCGGACGTCGGCCGGCCACGCCACCACATGGGGCGTCGCCGGTCGGATCTCCTGATCGCAACCGGGACACCGGTAGACCTTCGTCGAGGACGATCCGGTGATGCGGCGTACGACCCAGTCGCCGTCGGGGTGCTCCTCGACCTGGCTCACGCCGTACGCCGACGGGTCGCGTAGTTCCGGCGAACCTGTGGGCTTGCGGCGATGACGTCGGCTCACGATCAGTCGTAACTGCGGAACCCGCGACCGGTCTTCTTGCCGAGGTAGCCCGCGGTCACCAGGTGCTCGAGCAAGGTCGCCGGGGCGAAGCCCGGCTCGCGGAACTCGAGGTAGAGGGTGCGTTGGATCGCCAACGAGACGTCGAGTCCCACGACGTCCAACAACTCGAAGGGGCCCATGGGGTAGCCGCAACCGGTCTTCATCGCGACGTCGATGTCGTCGGCACTCGCGTAGTTGGCGTCCAGCATCTTGACCGCGTCGTTGAGGTACGGGAAGAGCAGACCGTTGACGATGAAGCCCGCGCGATCACCACAGTGAACGGCCGTCTTGCCCAGCCTTCCGACCACATCGGCGACCGTCGCGGATACGTCCGGCGATGTGCTCACGGTGTGCACCACCTCCACGAGTTTCATCGCCGGCGCCGGGTTGAAGAAGTGCATACCGATGACATCCTGGGGACGCTTCGTCACGGCCGCGAGGTCGATCACCGGCAAGCTTGAGGTGGTCGTCGCCAGGATCGCGCCCGGCTTGCAGATGTCGTCGAAGGTGTCGAACAACGCTGTCTTGACCGACAACTCCTCGACGACCGCCTCGATGACGAGATCACAATCGCCGAGGTCGTCAAGGCGAGGTGATCCGACGATGCGCGCGAGGGCCGAGTTCTTCGTCGCCTCGTCGAGCAACCCACGCAGTACGGCTTTTTCCAGGGATCGCTCGATCGCCGCGCGCACCTCGGCGACCTTCTCGTCCCCCCGAGTCGCGTAGACGACGTCGAAGCCGGCCTTGGCGAAGACCTCGATGATCCCGCGCGCCATCGTGCCGGACCCCGCGACACCGACACGCGAGACGGGACGCAAGGGGACGTCGTCTCCGTCGAGCGGCTTCGGGGTCAACTCGTCGTCCACCACCACCGGGGAGTTGGGCGCTTCGTACGTGTAGAACCCGCGGCCGCTCTTGCGTCCTCGAAGTCCTGCCGTCATCAACTGCTTGAGGATCGGCGACGGCGCGTGCAGCCGATCGCGCCCTTGCTTGTACATCGTGTCGAGGATCTCGTACGCGGTGTCCAGACCGATGAGGTCGAGAAGCGCAAGGGGTCCCATCGGCAAGCCGCAGCCGAATCGCATCGCAGCGTCGATGTCCTCGCGCGAGGCGTATCTCGACTCGTACATCCATACGGCGTGGTTCAGGTAGCCGAACAGCAATGCGTTGGCGATGAAGCCGGCCTTGTCGCTCACCACGACTGGCGTCTTGCCCAATCTGGCAGCAACCGCAGCCACGTCCTTGACGACTTCAGGTGAGGACACGACCGTGCGTACGACCTCGACGAACCGCAGGACCGGCGCGGGGTTGAAGAAGTGCATCCCGACGACCTGGGCCGGTCGCGACGTAGCGACCGAGATATCGGTGACGGACAACGACGAGGTGTTGGTTGCCAGGATCGCCTCGGGGGGACAGATCTTGTCCAGTCGCTCGAAGATGTCCCGCTTGAGCTCCAGGCTCTCTGGTACGGCCTCGACGACCAAGTCGCGATCGGCGAGATCCTCCATCGAGGTCGTGAAGGTGATACGCGCCAGGATCGCGGCCCGCTCGTCCTCGGTGAGCTTGCCGCGCTTGAGCGCGCGCGCCGTCGAGCCCTCCACGTGACTGCGTCCGCGTTCCAGGGCTGCCTCGGCCGTCTCGACACCCACCACGTCAAGACCGTTGCGGGCGAAGACCTCCGCGATGCCGGCACCCATGGTGCCCAGGCCGACGACGCCGACCTTGGTGATCTCCCGGGCCATGCGGCTCCTTCATTCGGGCGCGCCTCAGCGCTCACATCCTGACCAAGTGCGGCGATTCTCGCAGACCGGGCGGGCCCGCTCCCCCACCCCTGCCGTCGGTAGTCTCCGCGGGTGCGTCTGGTCATTGCGCGGTGCCGGGTCGACTACGTCGGGCGGCTCACCGCCCACCTCGCCGAGGCGACTCGACTCATCCTGGTCAAGGCCGACGGCTCGGTGTCGGTCCACGCCGACGATCGGGCGTACAAGCCGTTGAACTGGATGTCCCCACCGTGCGCCACCGTCATCGAGGTACGCGAGGACGGCACCGGGACGTGGACGGTGACCAACAAGGGCGGCGAGCAACTGGTCATCGAGATCCTCGAGGTCCATCACGACGCGTCACACGTATTGGGCCTGGACCCCGGTCTCGTCAAGGACGGCGTCGAGGCGCACCTGCAGCAACTGCTCGCTGCCAACGTGGAGACCCTCGGTGCGGGTTGGCGACTCGTACGCCGCGAATACCCGACCGCGATCGGGCCGGTCGACCTCATGTGCCGCGACGCCAGCGGGGTTGCGGTGGCTGTCGAGATCAAGCGACGCGGCGAGATCGACGGGGTCGAACAGCTCACCCGGTATCTCGAACTGCTCAATCGTGATCCACTGCTCGCACCCGTACGCGGGATCTTCGCCGCTCAGGAGATCAAGCCGCAGGCACGCACCCTGGCCGAGGACCGCGCGATCGAATGCGTCGTTCTGGACTACGACATGCTTCGCGGCCTCGACGATGTTGATTCCCGACTGTTCTAGATCGACTCGCGTGCCTCCGGCTGGGATACCCCTCTGGCACAGTGTCCGTCATGTCTGGGTCGGTCATGTCCGAGTCCGTGATGCCTGAGTCCGTCATGCCTGATGACATCGCGATCGAGGTGCATGACCTCCGTAAGCGGTACGGCGACCTCTGGGCAGTCGACGGTGTCGACCTTGATGTCAAGCGCGGAGAGGTCGTCGCCGTTCTCGGCCCCAACGGCGCCGGCAAGACGACAACCACGGAGATCCTGGAGGGCTATCGCCAGCGCGATGCCGGCACGGTGTCCGTCCTCGGGGTCGACCCCGCTCACGGCAATCGTGCGTGGCGCACCCGGTTGGGAATCGTCTTGCAGAGCGCGCGGGATCTCGGCGAACTGACGGTGGCCGAGTCCGTCTCCCATTTCGCGGCCTACTACCCAGCGCCGCGAGATTCGGACGAGGTCATCGACATCGTCGGTCTGTCCGAGAAGCGGGATGCCCGCGCCGGCCAGCTGTCCGGCGGGCAACGACGACGACTCGATGTCGCACTGGGCATCATCGGCCGTCCCGAGGTCCTCTTCCTCGACGAACCGACGACGGGATTCGATCCGGAGGCCCGTCGCGGCTTCTGGGGTCTGATCGAGTCTTTGAAGGCGGAGGGAACCTCGATCCTTCTCACGACGCACTATCTGGACGAGGCCGAGGCGCTCGCCGATCGAGTCTTCGTGATCGCCCGTGGCAAAGTCGTGGCACACGGTCCCCCAGAGACGCTGGCCGGACGCCGTAGCGCTCTTGCGGTCGTGTCCTGGTCCGAAGACGGCCACCACCACCGGGAGGAGACCGCGACACCGACCGCGTTGGTCACCGACATCTCTCGGCGCCTCGGCGGCGAGGTCCCCGAGTTGTCCGTCACCCGGCCCAGCCTGGAGGACACCTACCTCGAACTCATCGATTCCGACGAGGACGTGACCGCATGAGTACGGCACTCGCACCCGTCAGCGGGGCGCACCGGCCGGGGCTCGGCCGAATCGGGCTGCTCCGGACCCGCATCGAGCTCAAGCAGTTCTTCCGTGACCGCGAGGCGGCGATGTTCAGCTTCGCGCTTCCGGTGCTGCTTCTGGTGATCTTCGGTTCGGTGTTCTCCGGCGAGATCGCGCCCGGCGTGACATTCAGCCAGTACTTCGTCGCCGGGATGATCGCGTCCGGAACGGTCTACACCGGCTTCCAGAACCTGGCGATCAGCATTCCGCAGGAGCGCGACGAAGGGACCCTCAAGCGACTCCTTGGCACTCCGATGCCGAAGTCGGCCTACTTCCTCGGGAAGATCGGGCTCGTCGCGGTGACGTACGTCGCTCAGGTCACCCTGCTCCTGTTCGTCGGCGTCCTCTTCTTCAAAGTCTCGCTCCCCCAGACGGCATTTCAGTGGGAGACCTTCGTCTGGCTCAGCGTCGTGGGGTTGACATGCTGCACGCTGCTCGGCGTTGCGTTCTCGTCGCTGGCGAAGAACGGCAAGGGGGCGCCAGCGCTGGTGACACCGATCGTGCTGGTGCTGCAGTTCAGTTCTGGAGTCTTCTTCCAGTACGACCAATTGCCACCGTGGATGCAGCAACTCGCTGCACTCTTCCCGCTCAAGTGGCTGTGCCAGGGAATGCGAGCGGTCTTCCTGCCCGACAACTTCCAGGCCAAAGAAGTCGCCGGCATGTGGGAGTTGCCGAAGGTGGCGATGGTCCTACTGGTGTGGACCGTCCTCGCAGGCATCCTTGCGGGGACGACCTTCCGGTGGCTGCGTCGAGGGGAGC
>Ga0315273_10010447_pt1 | contig 11835 bp, 10 predicted proteins | sample YL17G02_0_MG_FD_205753 | JGI IMG/M metagenome (GOLD analysis project Ga0315273, IMG submission 205753) | Sediment microbial communities from Yellowstone Lake, YNP, Wyoming, USA - YL17G02_0 | ecosystem: Environmental > Aquatic > Freshwater > Lake > Sediment | place: USA: Wyoming | collected... | reverse complement strand
CGGTGAGGTAATTCCTGGCATCGGGGACGCGCATGTAGCCGATGAAGGAGGGGAGGTTCTCGAATGTGACGCGCAGCTCCTCGAAGTCGATGAGGTCGGGCGAGATATTCATGAAGCCAAACTTGTCGATTGATTCTACGGCCGGGTTTGCGACGAAGACGGCGCCATATGAGCCGCCGTTCTTGTACCTGTCCACAAGCCAGATGACGATTGACATCTTGCCATTGCGGTAGTTGACGGTAAGTTTGCGGGGGTCCCGGACACATCCTATCATGGCGATGCGCTTGGAGCGGGCCAGCTCAATCTGCTTCATCAGATGATTTTGTTCATCTTCGGCGTGCTGCTTATAATAGAGGTACTGGTTCAACTCGTCAATCGCCAGCATGGTGTTTTCCTTCTGGAGAAGGAATTGCACCATATCGTCCACGGTCTTATCGGCCAGCATGAGGTTTGACATCCAGTTGGAAGCCGGGTCGTTGCCACGCATGAACTCCTTGAGAATCATCAATAGGACGTAGGATTTGCCGCAGCCGTTCTGGCCGCAGATGGTTGTGTGGTTGTCCATCTCATTGGCCTGCATCATGTGCATGAGGGCAATCAGGTCCTCGATGTGCACATCACCCTTCTCCCGGCAGGCCGTCAAAAACTTGCTGTAACTGTCTTCGAAGATGGTTTCTTTCATCAGATTGTCACCGCTTGGTGGCGAGCTTTGGTCATGCAGGAAGGGCAGCAGAAGTAGATGAGCTTGGACGAGCACATCCAGATGTATTTGCACTTTTTGCACATCCGTTGCACCTTGACCATGTCTTTCCTGTGTATCATTGCATCACCGAGCTTGTATTATATTCTGCTGGGTCTGCTTCGCTCGTATCTCTTCCATCTCCAGCTTGTAATCCTGGCCCCCAAGGACGCGGGACAAAAGGTATTTGATGAGGTTTTTGGAAGAGGTGAAGATTGGGTCCTTCTCAAGGGCCGGTTTGCCATTCTCATAATGGTTGATATATATTAGTACGAACAGGTCATCGATGGTTTCCGTCAGGATGATGCGGTACTGGGAGTCGTTGATGGTGCCCAGCCGGGCGATGCTGCCAAGCTGCCGTTGGACGTAGGCGATGACATCCTGGGCCAGCCGGTCATCAATCAGGATGATATCATTGCCATCGTCATCCTTGGCTTTCACTACACAGGTTGCCATAAATTGCTGGTACATTGTTTCGTACTCATTGTCAGGTCGAGCGCCGGTAGCCATGGCATCACCATCATTTAAGTTTCTGAAGCAGGCTGGTTATCTCAACCATTTTGCTCAATACCGTTGTGGATATCAGGTAGAGGACGACTCCGTTGACCAGCGTGATTGCAATCAGGGGAAGAGAGTACAGCAGGGTATTGACCAGCGGGTTGGTTGCTTCCAGGTAGAGCTTGTTTGATTTCTGGTTGTCGATGAAACGGGATGCTATGGCTTTGCCGTTGGTGACCTCGAATTCCTGGAGGGCTTCGTTGACCTTGTGGATTTCGAGCGGGACGAGGATTCCCAGGGGGGACAGGCGGACCTTGATTTTGTCCAGGGCGTTCCCGTCGAATGATTCAACGACTATCTGAGGCTGGATTTTGGTTGTCTCGTAGGTTATGATTTGCTGTTTGCCTTCGGGGTTCAGCACCGGGTTGCCTTTTGCATCGGTTGCAGGGAGTTCGATAAAGTTGGTTTTCTTTACTGCGAACAGGTAATCATACCGGCGGTAGGCGCGGTAGACGCGCTTGAGGCCGCCTCCGAAGCCGAAGAAGCCGACCGAATCGACCATGTCAAATTCCATTTGCTTGTGGTCGCCCATGATTGTGAAGTCGTTCACAAGCAGCTTGAAGATGTTGTTCTCAACGACGGTATCACCCCAGAGGCGGTAGACACGGCGCTGCTTTACGCCTCGGTCATACACATCGTATGTGACGGTGGGGTATTTCTGGTTGATGGATTGCCAGAGGGCGAATACCGCAGCGCCGCAGATTAATACCAGGACCAGAATGCCAATGCCGATTTGAATGATATCAAGTTCTCCCATAATCATCGCCTGGCGCCTGGCGACGGGCGCCTGGCGTCTGTTTGATTGCCTACCGATTCCTTTAGGTTGTATAACATTCTTGCTACTTTGTCTGCTTTGTCGGAAAGTTCGTTTGGTATTGGGATGCCAATGGCATTGCAATATTTCAGCCAGAATATGATTTCTTTTGCCTCACCACGGCAGATTGTAAGTTTGTGCAGATACATCTCATCCGTATGATGACCGCTCATCTCTGCAAGGTTTGCGCATACCGACGATGAACTTCTCATCACCTGGTCTCGAAGCCAGAAGTCCTTCCAATTCCTGGTGATTGGATAAAGTGACACTGACAATGCAAACGATTCCTGATAAACCTGTAAATCTTCCACATTCATAGTATCGCCATTCGCCAGGCGCCATGCGCCAGGCGGCAATCACCGTTCGAACTTACTACTACCACCTATTCTGGTGTTATATTTATAAAGGTAACGGGTGAGTATGGTTTGAAACTCCATATCGGAGTTTTATGTAAAATCCTGGCAGAAATGCCAGGATTTGATGTGATTGCATGAAGGAATTGCTCGGTGCAGCAATTGTCTTTATCGTGCTGTCAGTCGCCCTGATGATAGGGGGCGCGATGATTGCGAAGACGGAAAACGTCACGCTGACCATCGCACCGGGAAGTACGCTTATTTCCCAGCTGGCAACTGATACAGGCAATTCGCTCACTACGCTGACCTCGCTGCTTCCGATAGTCGCGCTTGCGCTTGTCGGTGGCCTTGCTATCTTCTATCTGTTGTCTTTCATGGGCCGCTCGTCTGCCTGATGAAAGGGAATGGACAGGGGATAGACTCGTAGTCCCTGGTTGAGGCTGGGGAATATTATTTTTGAAACTTCCAGTGGTAGCTAAGGGGCTGAATGATGATTGTAAAAGTTTGTATTCTTTGTTTTATCATAGTTGCGCTAGTTTTGTTTTACACCAGCCAGCTACAACCAGTTGTCTCCCATTTTGAGTCAGACAACTTCATTCTGAATATAACCCAACCGTCAAATGTGCATATGCGTGTTGGGAATGATAGTACCGATGTTTTCGTTTCTAGTTGTCTTCCTGCTTCTTGACCACCAGCGGCCACACAAAGAAAAGTAGCCCAAATCCAACGACCGCCACATACGGTATCCAGGTCGACTCCAGCATGCCGTTGCCAGCCAGGCCCTGCCGGATGTATTCCACGGTGTTGATGTAGATGAAGGTTATGCTGGGGGGGATGATGTAATAGTTCATCGGGTTCTGAAAGAAGCCAACGTGGACTGAAAGTTCGGATGTGTTGCCAACGAAGGCCGGCCTGATGTCCATCTGGGTTGACATGTTGTTGTCAAGCTGGGCGCCGGCGGGGGAGGTATAGAACCTGCCGGAGATGTTGAGAGCAGAAGCTGCCAGGGTAAGGAGAAGGAATGATAAAACAAGTTTGCGATTCAATTGGTCAGCCACCACATGTCCACCCCGCTGGCGCTGTGCATTCCGGTATATGGTCTGCCGGAACGCAGGTTTCATCGTTGTTTGATTGTGATTGCTCCGCGCTTATTGAATCTGTCTGGGAATATTCTGCGGTTACATAATCCCGCGTAAATGACATGTTTGCCAACCGGAGTTCATCAATAGTGGCAATGCCAGAACCGCCCCAATATTTTGCACCATCAGCTCTCCTTCCTACGTAAAAAAAAGTATGTCCTGTATTTGGTGAGCATGCTGAAGTATTTGTAGCTGCGTCCATTGTAAATTCACATGTTCCGTTATACATTCCATTATAATACGTCATTGTGATTGGAACTGAATGAAGTTGGGCTACCATAGCACCATACAAATCCATTCCAGTCCTAGGTATGCCTACATCACGAGCTTGATATATGAAGTATCCTTGGTTTACGCCGTTTGTTCCATAAACTATTCCCGCGTAGTCATCTGCTATGGTTACGGCTGTTTTCCACCCCCAGAAACTTATTGTTCTGTTTGCGCTTCCCCGGGGGAGTTGGGTTATATCATGTCCACCAATCCAATACCCCGTGGTTGAATTGAAAGTAAAACAATATCCATATTTACATCTTGTCGTATTTGCTTGATATGAATTTGCACCAGACATAGTGAGGTTGTTAAGGTTTTTAGCATCCACCGCCGAAGCACCATGCCAAACCGAAAGGTAGTTTGTCCACACATCACTCGCATTCTGTCCATCCGCCACGCCATCAGCACCATGATAAATGCGAACCGTGTCGTTTCCGTTCGCCGTGGTTGCCGGAATATTCACCCACAAAACCGTGTTGGTGGCGTTGCATGCTTCGATTTCATAAGATAGTTGGGTGACGCCATCAGAACTGAGGACACGCACATCTTGGCATGAGGTGTTCATCTTTCCAGCGGCTATCAGGGTTGCCGTATTCATGATGCAATGCGCGGGGAAGTTGATTAGGCTGGAACTTACGGTAGTGTTTATCGTACAGTTCACACGGTATGCCCAGGTCGCATTGAACCATGCGTATTGAGGGTATTCAACACCGTCGAACGTGGGAATGACATCCATGGAGACCCCCCAGCCGTTCTCGGTCTCCCGAGGTACCCAGCCGGCGCAGAAGCGTATCTGCGACCTGCCGTTCCTGTAGCTCTCCGACTGCTTCATCGGGTGCCAGCCGCCATTGCGATTGATTTCCCAGCTGATGGATTTGACGTCCTCGAGATGGATGTTGTAGCCAACCAGCCTGGTCCCCGGTACCTCGGCGGCCTTGTCCGTGCCGTTGTTGAGAACGTTGAAGTATTGGCAGCCGTGGGTGAGGTCGGTGTCGACATGGTCAAGCTGGAGGGACAGCGCTGATGCGACACCTGCCAGCATCAGGGTGCAGCATAAAATCAACAATAACCATCGTCCCGCGTCCCGGGTCCCGCGTCCCGCGTTGGAATCCTCCTGCAGTAGTTTCGTTCGCGAGCCGCGGGACGCGGGTCGCGAGTCAATCAGTAAACGGTGATGACGCACTTGCCGTCGCCCCCCTTGCCGCTGAATGCCTCTTCAGAGCCGCCTCCGCCGCCACCAGGTTGCGAACCGGCAGTTCCATTGACCGAACCTGTTGCTCCTGCTCCTCCGGCACCGCCATATATGGAACTTCCACCGGCCGCTCCACCAGTGCCTCCACCGCCGCCTCCGCCACCGCCGCCCCATGCGGAATTTCCTCCGGCGGTTCCAACCCCGGCGCCTGTTCCAAATCCACCACCACCGCCTCCTTGGGTTGCAAACCCGCCAGCAGTGGCAGAGCTTGCTCCGCCTCCACCACACATCGAACCAAACAAGGTAGCTGCAACTCCTGCGCCTGCTGTGCCGCAACCAATGCCACCGGCTCCTCCAACAGTAGCCGAAGCGGCTATGGCACCAACACCCCAAATACCGCCTCCTCCTCCGCCTCCGCCTCCTGCGGTAGTTGCGCCGAACCCTGCTCCGCCACCATAGATGGTATATGTGGTACCATTCACTGTCATTGTTGTTGCTTCACCAGGATTGCCATTGGATTCATTTGCAGCAGCGGCTGCTCCACCTGCACCAACTGTGCAGGTTTCGGTAGTAGTGAAACTGGCAAGGGGAAGAACAAATTCTGTATATCCTCCACCTCCACCTGCTCCACCACCATCCGTAGCTCCAGCTTCTCCTCCTGAACCGCCACCACCCCACATCTGGACCCTAACCCATGTTCCAACCGCCGGTTTGGTCCATGTGTTTGCGCCTGTCGATGTATACGTGCTGACGTTGGTTGAGGCGCTGCAAATTACTCCGGAATTAGTGGTTTCCGTAGCAAACCTCCCGGCGGCACACGCACCGACGCGTGCCACGGTAGTATTCTGGGTTGCATACAATGTATCCGCATGGGTTTCATTCCATGACGCATTGCCGGATACGGTTGTGTTGGGGGCGTAAAGGATGTCGGTCAGGGTCTGATTGAAGGTGGCTGGAGTGTACAATGTATCGGCGTATGTCTTGTTGAAGGTGGCTGGAGTATAGAGGGTATCAGCATAGGTTTTGTTCCAGGTGAATGCCGTATATAGGTCATCCGCCAACGATTGATTCCAGGAAGAGTTGTCTCCGGCTATTTTTGATGTATTGAAGGTGACGTCTACCACACCGAGACTTGTGTAGTTACAGATGAGGTAATCATCCCCACAGGACACGTTGGCGTTGGACCCGTCGAAGTAGTCGACGCACTTCACCGGGGTCTTTCCGGACAGGTTGCCCGTGGTATAGTTTGTCATGTCCGAGAACTCCCACTTGTATGAGCCGTTGTTGAGGTCGGTGATGTTAAGCATGGTCAGGTTGGTACCCTGCGGTCCGGTCAGGTTGGCCGTGGTGAAGTTGACATAGTTTGTGGAGTTGGCATAGGTGAACACCCAAAGGTAGGAGCCGTTTCCAAGGTCGGACGCCGTGATGTTGGACGATTGGCCGTCGGTACCATTCGCTCCGGTGCTTCCCGGCGAGCCGGTGAGGTTGTCTGTTGTGAAGTTGTATCCATCCGAGAACTGCCAGGTATAGCTACCGTTGCCCTCATCCACTATATTGTCCATGGTCAGGTTGAACCCGTCGGTGCCGTTGGTGCCATCCACACCGTTGGTTCCATTTGTCCCATCAATGCCATTGGTGCCGTTGGTTCCATCCGCCCCATTGGTCCCATTGGTGCCGTCAATGCCATTGGTCCCGTTGGTACCGTCAATGCCATTGGTCCCGTTGGTGCCATCCGTTCCGTTGATGCCATCGATTCCAGGAAGACCCTGCAGCCCGGTGAGGTTGCCTGTTGTGAAGTTGTACCCGTCTGAGAACTGCCAGGTGTAACTTCCATTGCCTTCATCTACTATATTGTCCATGGTCAGGTTGAAGCCATCCGTGCCGTTGGTACCGTCTACCCCATTGATGCCATCCACCCCGTTCGTTCCATTCGTTCCATCTATCCCGTTGGTCCCATTGGTTCCATCTATGCCGTTGGTGCCATTGATTCCGTTGACGCCATTTGTCCCATTCAACCCGTCAATCCCATTCGTGCCGTTTGTGCCGTCCACACCATTCGTTCCGTTGGTACCATTGGTCCCATCGATGCCGTTGGTACCATTGGTTCCATTGATGCCATTGGTTCCATTCAGGCCATCTATGCCGTTTGTACCATTGGTGCCATTGATGCCGTCTACGCCATTTGTGCCGTTGGTACCATCGATGCCATTGGTCCCGTTGGTTCCATCCACCCCATTGGTTCCATTCAGTCCGTCTATTCCGTTGGTCCCGTTGGTACCGTTGATTCCATCGGTGCCGTTGGTTCCGTCCACCCCGTTGGTCCCGTTGGTGCCGTCAATGCCATTGGTGCCATTGGTGCCATCCGACCCATTCAACCCATCGATGCCATTGGTGCCATTCAAACCATCTACCCCATTGGTTCCGTTAATGCCAGGAATGCCCTGCGACCCGGTTAGATTGGCGGTTGTGAAATTGGCGTAGTTGGTGCCATTGCCGAAGAAGAACTGCCATAGGTAGGTACCATCACCATTGTCGAATGCCGTTATGTTGGAGGAATAACCATTGGTCCCATTCGTACCATCCACTCCGTTGGTGCCGTTGGCGCCATCAATGCCATTGGTCCCATTGGTTCCATCGATACCGTTGGTACCGTTTGTTCCATTGAGTCCGTCAACGCCGTTGGTCCCATTCGCGCCGTCAACCCCATTTGTACCATTGGTCCCATTGATGCCATCAACACCATTGGTCCCATTGATGCCATCCACACCATTCGTTCCATTTGTGCCGTCTACCCCATTGGTCCCATTCAACCCGTCAATGCCGTTGGTGCCATTGGTTCCGTTGACCCCGTCAATGCCGTTGGTGCCATTGAGTCCATCAGCACCATTGGTTCCGTTGGTCCCATTTATTCCATCAACGCCATTGGTGCCATTCAGGCCATCCACGCCGTTGGTCCCATTGGTTCCGTCTATTCCGTTGGTCCCATTCGTGCCGTCAATGCCATTGGTGCCGTTGATGCCGGGTATGCCCTGTGGGCCGGTGCCGGCCGGGACGCACTGGGGCCCGGTGTTGGTGAGGTTCTGGACTGTCTCATTGATGCCGCAGTCGCCGGTCCTCGCCACCGTGCTGGAATTGCCCTCCCACTTCGTCTCGTTGAATACGGCCGTGGCGTTGTTTGACCAGAGAGGTTCCAGGATTGAGGCATACAATGTATTGGCATGGGATTGATTCCAGGAGGAGTTACCGCCGCCCCCGATTGGGGCGTACAATGTGTCGGCGTATGATTTGTTGAAGAGGGCGAAGGTGGCATTCCAGTAGACCAGCGGGTTGGAGGGGAAGGGGTAGAAAAGGGAGTTGGCCCAGGTTTCATTCCAGCTGGAGTTGTCGGTTACCTTTGCATCATATGTAGCGTTATATGTATTAGTCATCCATGGGGCGTTGATGATGTATGATGCGTTGATATCGCCAAACGAAGGGTTCCAGGGGAAGGAGGTGTTGCCGAAGTAGGTGACCGTTTCGTTGTTTATCTGGTATTCCTTCCAATATACCTTTCCGTAGGTGAGCGGGATGTTATCCATGCGGGCGTTCCATGAACCATTCACTACCGAACCCGGGTTGGGATATGACCAGCTGCCATTCCAGATTGGGGTGATGCCGTCGGTGTCATAGAGTACGATGGCCAGGTCGCCATTGATGATTGTGTTGTTTGTGACGTTGTTGAAGATGGTTACGTTCTTCACGTCCGTACCCTGGTCGTACATGGTGACGTTTAGGGTAGCCGATGCCATAGTGGCAAATATGAGCAAGGCTGCCATCAGGCGGATGCCTCCCGTTTCCCGTTTCCCGTTTCCCGTCATCGTATCGCCTATCGGCCGCTGCCATTTGGCGGCCGTTTCTTATTCTCAATTGATTTAAATATAAGCTTTCTGCCTTCATAAATCTTTGCAACTTTAAGCATGTTGTCAAGCCCGACAACTTTTATTTCAGTGCCATCTAATGTGGTGAGGTTGAAGACCTTCGGACGTTTGTCATTTGTTCTGGTCATTTCGGCCCCTCGTTTTTCTTTCCGTTGATGAACGGCACCATCACCATGAGAAGCTGGATGAATATCATTGTGCCTATTAACAAAGCCCCATATGGCAGATAGCCGAGCAACAATACCATGATGTCACCCTCCATCTTATGGTAGATGAATATGTATTGGGTATCCATGCCGTCGGTACAGTATGCGGTATAGCTCATGTTGCCGTCCAGGACAAGCCAGTCCACATCAAGATAATCTGAAGGGTTGCCGGTACCGGTGGCAAAGACCCTGGCCTGCACGGTGCCGTTGGAGATGTACTTCGAGCCGTTCATTGTGGCATCGTTCACCAGCATGCCGGTTGAATTGGCGAATGCATAGACGGTATGCCATCCGATGAGGGTATCGTACATGTCGACGTGGTAGCCGGTTGCAGAACCGGTGGTCCGCCCGGCAAAGTGCAGGCGGCTGAAGGATGGGACGGATGTGTAATTCACATACAGCGAAGCTCCGGGGTCGGCGCCGACCTCTATGATGTGCTCATAGTTGCCATCAAGGAATTTCAGCGAATCGAGATTGCCTGATATGGCGGACCCGTCCACGACGGACATTGCCGCAGGGTATGAGATGCTGGAACCCGTATAGGAAAGGCAGGTGCTGTTGGCGCCGCTTGCCTGGGCTGCAATGAGGCGATTGGTCTCCACGAAGATGAAGCAGTCTGTCAGAAGTATTATGAATGCGAAGGTGAGCAGCAGTGCCTTGAGGCCCGGAATTACTGCGGCTTTGGAGATGTCATCCTGGAAGGAATGCTCAAGGTAGTACCAGACGAGCAGGGCGAAGAAAGCGAAGATAAGGAGAATCATTCCTGGTACACCTCAGATTGTAGATACTCCAACAGCTCATCCTTTGTCATCTGCTTCCTATAGGGTATCAGCTCTATATCATATACCATGATGGTTGAAGTAATGGTGGCAAGGGCTCGCTGCATCGCAACGTCATTCGGGACCGAATTTGTTTGTACCATATTTTACCATCTCACCCAACGACAATCTTATAACACAACCCACCAACTACCGTCAGCACACTCATCACCAGGCAGGGGATATTTCCCGTGACCAAGTAGATGAAGAAGCTGCCGATGCCGCCCGCAATCAACGTCTGCGGGTACCTCTGGGTTATCAGCCATGCGAGTGCGTATGCAAGTATCGAAAGGAAGTATGGGCCGTAGTCCTCAAAGAACCCGGTTGTGTAAGTTGTGAATTCCAGGTACGTATAATTCTTGGCGAACGAAAGGTTTGAGGTGATGTTGAAGTTGTTGAACGGGACCATCAGGTTGAAGGTGGGGGAATAGACGGCACCGCCGGTTGTCAATGGGGTTATGATGAACCAGGTGTGGTAGCCGGAGTTCCAGGTTGTGTTGACGTAGCTGCAGTTGCCGAAGACGCACGTCATGGTGTAGTTGACCGGGTAGGAATAGAACTGCATCTTGGGGTCCGATGCCGGGGTACAGGTTGGCTGGATGGAGAAGGTAAGGGATGTTGTGTTGGTTATGGTGATGCCGTTGTCTGGAGTGACGTTGGAGTAATCGGGGACGATTGTGACCGGCCTGGCCTCGCTCACATGCTTGCCGCCGATGTCGGTGCAGCTCACGTTCCAAACCGCGTTGCGGCAGTCGCCCGGCGTGCCGAAGTCTGCGGAACAAGGGACGCCGCTTGAGCAGGTGGTTGTATCTGCCAGCATGCCATCGACGTAGACCTTCGCGGTTATCGGGTTGATGCCACCGCATACGAAGGACACGTTGCCAATTGAGAACTGTTCGTTGTAGCCAGGGTTGAGCAATGTGACATATGGCCCACCGACTCCATAGATGGATACGGTGACCGTCCTTGCCGGAAGCGTATTGCAATTGCCCATGTTGTCGCAGGCCGTGGCATTGAAGCGGTAGTTGCCATCCAGAAGGTTGGACATGTTCTTGGTTGCCGGGGACGTGAGGACGGTGTATGTGTTGAAGAGGCCGCCATTCAGGGACGTGACTCCGGTTATGTGGTCCAGGCCGGAAACGGAATCGATAGCCTGGACATTGTATGCGACCCAGACGGTCGGATACACTCCAGTCTTGTGGGTGCCGCCCGTATCGGTATACGCTATGTATGATATCGTAGGTGCTGTGGTGTCGGTGGTGAAATACAGGATGGACGAATTCTCGTTGCCGAGGGTATCATTGGCATACACCGCGACTTCATTGTTTATCTCGGCCGCGGTTATGGTCGTGTGCGCACATCCCGGTATGCTCGTGTTGATTCCCCCATTCAGCGAATACCAGCACGAATCAAGGTTGTCATCGGCTGCGGTTATATTGAGGTCCAGGGCATGGGTCGCATAGGTCGAATTGTCCGGGAAGTCTATCGTCAATGCCGGGGCCGTTGTATCGACGGTAAAGAAGTCCGATGCCATATTCATATTGCCCATGGTGTCATTGGCGTACAGCCAAAGCAGGTTGCTGCCTTCGGTCCCGGTGATTGTGGCGTTCGCACAGCCAGGCAACGAAGTCGGGCTTCCGCCGTTCAGGGTGTACCAGCAGCTGCCGGGGTGGAGGTCTGATGTGGTATATTTCAGGTCAACGGGCCCGGCCCCGTAGGTTATGTTGCCCGGGGAAAAGAGGGACAATGACGGAGGGGTCGTATCCACGGTGAAGTAGGTCGCATTGGAAACCTCATGGCCGGCAGAATCGTTTGCCCAGACCACAACG
>Ga0315273_10010446_pt1 | contig 11836 bp, 10 predicted proteins | sample YL17G02_0_MG_FD_205753 | JGI IMG/M metagenome (GOLD analysis project Ga0315273, IMG submission 205753) | Sediment microbial communities from Yellowstone Lake, YNP, Wyoming, USA - YL17G02_0 | ecosystem: Environmental > Aquatic > Freshwater > Lake > Sediment | place: USA: Wyoming | collected... | reverse complement strand
GCCCGCCGCACCGCAGGTCGAAGCGGCCGCTCCCCCACCCCCGCCCGAAGTGGCGACGGCCCCCGTGCCCGCGCCGGATTTCGTGTCCGTGTCGCTGCTCGGGGCCGAGCCCGACGACGAGCCCGAGCGGGCCCCCCTCCCCGTCGCGGGGGCCGACCAGCCGCCGCCGCCGCCGGAGCCGGATGAGCCCGAGGTGCCCCACGTCCACGGGGTGATCTGCGCCCGGGGCCACTTCAACGATCCCAACTCGCCCTTCTGCGCCACCTGCGGCATCTCGATGGTGCAGCAGACCCACAACCTGGTGGAGGGCCCACGCCCACCGCTGGGCGTGCTCGTCCTCGACGACGGCAGCACCTACGTGGTGGACCGGGACATCGTCGTCGGCCGCGAGCCCGACACCGACGAAGGGGTGGCGACCGGCGCTGTCCGCGGCATCGCCCTGCCCGATCCCGAACGGGCCATCTCCCGGGTCCACGCCCGCGTGACCCTGCGGGAATGGGACGTCCTCATCAGCGACGCCGGTTCGGCCAACGGCACCTTCGTGGCCACCCGGGACGCCACGCAGTGGACCCCGATCCTGCCGGACACCCCCGTGGCCCTGACCCCGGGCATGCATGTCCTGGTGGGCCCCCGGGTCCTGTCGTTCGACTCCCACCGACGAAGCTGACCGGTCCGTGACCGACGTCTTCACCGACGCCCTCCGTCGCCTGGACGAGGTCGCCGACCTCGTCGAGATCGACCCCGAGGTGCTCGAGCGCCTGCGCTACCCGAAGTCGGTCATGCAGGTGGCCATCCCCATCCGCCGGGACGACGGTTCCCTGAAGGTGTTCGAGGGGTACCGCGTCCGCTATGACGACACCCGGGGCCCGACCAAGGGCGGGATCCGCTTCCACCCTGACGTGGACGTCTCCGAGGTCAAGGCCCTGGCCTTCTGGATGACGATCAAGTGCGCCGTGGTCGGCCTGCCCTTCGGGGGTGGCAAGGGCGGCGTGGTCTGCAACCCCAAGGAGCTGTCCCGACTCGAGCTGGAGCGGGTCAGTCGCGGCTTCGTCCAGGCCCTGCACGACGTCCTCGGCCCGGAGACCGACATCCCCGCCCCCGACGTCTACACCAACGCCATGATCATGGGCTGGATGATGGACGAGTACTCCCGCATCGAGCGCCGTCGGTGCCCCGGGACCTTCACGGGCAAGCCCATCGAGCTGGGCGGCAGCCTCGGCCGTGACGACGCCACCGGGCGGGGGGCCTACTACTGCATCAAGGAGCTCGAGCGCCGGGAGCAGTGGGACCCGACCGAGGTCACCGTCGCCATCCAGGGCTTCGGCAACGCCGGCCAGCACGTGGCGTCGCTGCTGCACGCGGACGGCTACCGCATCGTCGCCGTCAGCGACAGCCAGGGCGGGATCCGGTTCGACGACGGCTTCGACGTGCCCAGCCTGGCGCAGAACAAGAACGACACCCGGGCCCTACGGGCGGTCTACTGCGAGGGCTCGGTCTGCCAGTTGGTGGACGCCGACATCATCACCAACGAAGAGCTCCTCGAACTGGACGTCGACATCCTCATCCCCGCCGCCCTCGAGGGCGTGATCACCGAGGACAATGCCGACCGCATCCGGGCCCGGACCATCATCGAGGTGGCCAACGGGCCCATCACCAGCTCGGCCGATCGGGTCCTGGTGGACAAGGGCATCAACATCGTCCCCGACATCCTGGCCAACGCGGGCGGCGTGACCGTCAGCTACTTCGAGTGGGTCCAGAACCGCGGCGGGCTGGCCTGGGGCCTCGACGAGGTCCACGAACGGCTCGAGGCGATCATGCGTCGGGAGTTCGCGGCGGTGCACGACCTCGCCACCAGCCTCGGCGTCGACCTGCGGCGGGCGGCGTACGCCCATGCGCTCACCCGGTTGGGAGCGGCGATCGCGTCCCAAGGGACGCATGCCTGGTTCCGGGACACGCCCGACCGCGGCTCCTGACCGAGGCGGACACCCGATGAGCGTGATGGAACCCGGGACCGAGTTCGGTGGCTACCGCATCGAGCGCCTGCTCGGGGCCGGCGGCTTCTGCAACGTGTACCTGGCTGAGGACCTGCGCCCCGCGCTGCGGCGCAAGGTGGCCCTGAAGGTCCTGAACCCCACGCTGTCGGCCGACGACAAGAACCGCGAGCGGTTCCAGCGGGAGTCCCTGCTCGCCGTCGAGCTGGACGAGCACCCCAACATCGTCGGCGTGTTCGACGCCGGCGAGCAGGAGGGCCAGCTCTTCATCGCCCAGCGCTACGTCGACGGCCGCGATCTCGGCAAGGTGATCGAGGAGGACGGGCCGCTCACCCCGACCCGGGCCGTCGAGGTCCTGATGGAGATCGCCGGAGCCCTCGACGCCGCCCACGAGGCCGGCCTGGTCCACCGGGACGTCAAGCCCCGCAACATCCTCATCCGCGCCCGGGACGAGCGCTGCTTCCTGGCCGACTTCGGGCTGACCAAGCGCACCGCGTCCAGCGACAGCCTCACCGGGGCCGGCGAGTTCCTGGGCACCTTCGCCTACGCCGCCCCCGAGCAACTGGGCGGGCAGGCCGTCGACGGTCGAGCCGACATCTACGCCCTGGGCTGCGTCCTCTTCGAGTCCCTGACCGGCATGGCCCCGTTCACCGGGGACATCCACTCGATGATCACGTCCCACCTCACCAAGCCGCCGCCCCGGCTGAGTGAGACGGGCCACGGTCTGCCCCCGGCCATCGACGCCGTCATCGACAAGGCCATGGCCAAGGAGCCGGCGGACCGCTACCAGACCGGCCATGCGTTCGCCGAGGCTGCCCGCCGAGCCCTGCTCACCAGCGGCCTGCCCCCGCCGGTCGTGCCGATGCCCCCACCGCCCCCGCGCCCGCCCCTGGTCCCGGCGCCTGCGCTCACCCCGCCCCCTCCGGTGACCCCGCTCGCCGCGCCGCTTTCCGCCCCGGCGCCCGTGCCCGCGGCCACGCTCCTGACCCCGCCCCCACCCGGGGTGGGCTCGCCCCCGCCGGGCCTGGCTGGGGGGGGTGGTGGACGCTCCCGGCTGCCCCTCGTCCTCGGCGGTGCGGCCGTGGTGATCGCCCTGATCGTGGGCGCCGTGCTCGTGCTCGGCGGCGGCGACGACGGTGGCGGCGACGAGCCCACGACGACCACCGTGGACCAGGCCGCGGCCGACCTGGCCGAGGCCCAGGACGCGGCCGACGAGGCCTTCGCTGCCGTCCCCGCCGCTCTGGCCACCGACTGCGAGTTGGGCGACGTCGAGGACAACGACGACGGCGTGGTCGCCGACATCAGCTGCTCACCCTCGCAGGGCGCGCAGGAGGTGTCGGTGGTCGTCTACGAGGACGACAGCAGCGTCGACGAGGCGTTCGCCGAGGCCGAGTCCGCCGCGGGCCAGGACCTCGTCACCGACGGCGACTGCGTGACCGAACGCTACGCGGCACACAGCTGGGCCACGGCCGACGATCCCCAAGGGGTGGCGGGCCAGGTGGCCTGCTACCTGGACGACAGCGGCGATGCCGGACTGGCCTGGACGGACTCGGACGCCTCGTGGGTGGCCGTCGCCCGCCGTCCCGACGACGGCGACGCCGCGCTCTACCAGTGGTGGGCCGACTTGGTCGACCGGGCGGCACCCGAGGACACCGACGACTTCCCCAACGCGGCGGAGGCCGATCTCCTGACCCACGTCCCCACCGACCTCCGCGACTCGTGCATCCGGGCCGACCTGCGACCGCTGGAGACGGCCTCGGTGCAGTGCACGCCCACCTCAGGCGCCGCCAGCGTCTTCTACAACCAGTACCCGAGCGCGGCGGGCGCGGCGGGCGAGTACCAGACGCTGCTGGCCGATGTCGGCGTCGCCCGCAACACCGGGAACGAGAACGAGTGCCCGTTCGAAGGAACCTTGACCGTCGGCACGCAGACGAGGGGCCGGGTGTTCTGTGGGATCCAGGACGACGGGGACGCCTTCCTGGCGTGGACCAACCGGCCCTTGGCGATCCAGTCGGAGGCCACCATCGCCCCCGGGGCCACGATCCGCCAGTTCTGGCGGTGGTGGACGACCGCCGGACCCACCTGAGGGGCCGACCCTCGACGGCTCAGCCCAACAGCCCGGGCGGGGGCCCCGCTCCAGCTCGTCGGTCATCGGCCGGTCGACGCCGAGGCGGAAGTGGCGACGGTCCTGGAACGTCCCGCCGGCGTCAGAGCTTCACGACGTAGGTGGTGGCGACGCGGTCGTAGACGGTGCGGCGGTAGTCGTCGGTGCCGAGCCAGACCAGCGACAGCACGACCATCGCCAGGGACGCCAGGCCACCGATCACCGGGACGAGGATGACCAGGTCCGGCGCGTAGCGGAGGAAGGCCTTGTCCCAGCCCGGCGGGGTCGTGCCGTCCTCCTGGGCGACGACCCGTAGCCCGAGGATCATCTTGCCCGGGGTCGCCCCCGCCGCCCCGACGAAACCCACCTCGTAGGCCACGGCGAGGAGGAGCGAGACCAACGACAGGCCCCGGTTGGTGCCGCCGTCGATCCCATCGGTGCCCCCGACGCCGACGACGATCACCGAAGACACGATGCCCAGGATCAGGCCGTCGATCAGCCGGGCGCCGATGCGGGCCCACGGGCTGGCGAGGGCATGCCCGCCGGGGACCGCCACCCCCGAGCCGAACGGATCGGAGGGCGGTGGCGGAGGGAGGCTGCCGTCACTCATGTCACTCGATCCGATCGGTTCGGCGGACGGTTCCGCTGGTCAGGTTATTGGTGGGCCCGGTGGGAATCGAACCCACGACCGAGCGATTATGAGTCGCCTGCTCTGACCATTGAGCTACGGGCCCACGGCTTTCTAGCGCGCCGTGGACCCGGGCCCGGTGACTACGGGCTCAGGACCGTTCAACCGTGAACTCACCACGTCCTCGCGGGTCGTGTCAGCCGGCGACGTGGCCGTGAGGGCTGGGGGGTTGTTACAGACGGTGACGATGACGCCGTTGCGAAACCCGGATCGAGCCGTACGACCATCCCCCTCGCGGTCAGGGTCGGATCAGGACCTTGGTGTCGTCGGTGCCGGTCTTGAGGGCCTCGAAGCGGCCGGGGACGTCGTCCAGGCCGACCTCACCGGTGATGAGGGGGGCGACGTCGAGCCCATCGGCGATGGCGGCGACCGTGGCGTCGACATCGGCCCGGCAGTAGTAGAAGGCGAACCGCCAGTCGAGCTCCTTGGCCATCGCCGTGTACGGGAAGTACTGGTCGTCGGCCATGCAGACCCCGATCACGACCACCCGACCGTCGACGGTGGCCACACCCGATGCCTGGTCGACCAGCCCGGGCAGTCCGACGCACTCGAGGACCAGCGAGGGTGCGGCGACAGCGGCCTCGGCCAGTTGGCCGGCGAGATCCCCCGCCGCCGGGTCGAGGACCACGTCGGCCCCGTGTTGCCGGGCGCCGGCCCGGCGGGCCGCCAGGGGGTCGGACAGGGCGACGGTGCCGGCGCCGAGCTTTTTCAGCCACAGCAGGACGGCCAGCCCGACTGGGCCGCCGCCGATGACCAGAGCGGACTCCCCCGCCATCAGGCCGCCGCGGCCCACGGCATGGCGGGCCACCGCCAGGGGCTCGATGAGGGCACCGTGACGGAGGTCGAACCCGTCGGGCAGGGCGACGAGGTCGTGGGCCGGGGCCCGGACGTACTCGGCGTAGCCCCCCGGCGTCTCGACCCCCAGCATCAAGGCGGTCGCGCATTTCCGGGGGCGACCGCTCCGGCAGGCGTCGCAGACCCCGCAGGTGGCGAGTGACAAGGCCATGACGGGATCACCCTCATGCCAGTGTTCGACACCCTGACCCACCGCGGCGACCCGACCGGCCAGCTCGTGGCCCAGCACGTGGCCGGGCATCGGCAGGGCATCGACGATGTGGAGGTCGGAGCCGCAGATCCCACAGGAGTCCACGGCCACGACGACCTCACCCGGGCCGGGCGTGGGGTCGTCGACCTCGACGGCCTCGAGGGGGCCGCCGAGGGTGGTCGTCACCACCGCCCGCACGGCGGGGCCTCAGGCGCCGATGACGTCGGGGCGGGGGTGCCCGTAGGCCTCGCACAGGGCGAAGTAGGCGTCGCGGATGAAGGCCGCGTCCCAGACCGACTCGACGTTGCCGTCCGCGTCCAGGTTGAGGTTGGCGCCGTAGATCGCGAACCAGACCTCGGTGGGGCCCTCGTTGTCCTCGGGGACCACGAGGGTGTGGACGGAGCCGGCCGGCTCGAACAGGTACGAGCCCGCGGTCATGACCTCGGGGTACTCCTCGTACTTCCAGGCCCCGCTCTCGGTGAAGGCGAAGACCTGGCCGGTGTGCTTGTGGGTCGGGACCCGCACGCCCGGCTGGAACCGGTTGCGTATCACCCAGAGCCCCAACTCGACGTCGACCTGTAGCAACTGCAGTTCGACCCCCTCGCCGGCGTCCACCATCGGACACTCGGCCTCGGTACGCATCACGGCCTTGGGCAGATCCACCATCGTCATGGCGCAGAGGCTAGTGGGAGTGGGACTCTCGTGAATTTCCTGCTCCGGGGGTGGGATTCGAACCCACAGCCGTGGCCTTAACAGGGCCCTGCTCCGCCAGTTGAGCTACCCCGGAATGAATCTCGGAGGATAACAGCGCGTCGATCAGCCCCATGATCCTTCGATGAGTATGTGAGCAGCTGTAGAGGACCGCGGGGCAGCCCATCGGGTGTTTGGAGTGGCGGATGGAAGGGTCAGCAACCGCTCGGTACGGCTTACGGAACTGCTGGCGCGGAATTCCGGTAAGGCCGGACCAGAACTTCTCAGCCGCCTCGAGATCCAGACCATCGTGCAAGTACACGCGCATACGGAGGCGGGATTCGTCGACGTCGAAGAAGTGTCGGAGCCACCGGCAGAAGAAGGCGATCAACCTGGGATCGGTATTGGCGAACACCACCGCTCCGTCGGTCTTCGATCCTTCGCCCGAGTGGTAGGTCAGGCCAGCGGTCAAGAACTCCCGCTCGCCGAGTTGCCCGAGCTCGGAGCGACCCCCCGCCGCCATGGCGTCAATCTCTTCCTGCTTCCGGCGCTGGAGGGCGCTCAGGCCACGCCTGCGTGCTCCGGCCGCTCCCGCTGCATGTCGCTCCCGTGAGCGCCTGAGCTGAGCCGCCTCGTCGAACTCGATTTCGCGGACCCAGAGGGACACCGAGCTCTTGCTGACGCCCAGCTCCTCGGCGATCTCGCCCAAGGTCCAGGCCTGGGCCCGCAAGTCCCTCGCCCGGTTCTGTTCCTCGACCTTGCCTCGGTAGCCCAGGCGCGTTCCTCCAGGGTCAGTGGGGAAGCACCCCCCATTCTCCCAAGGGGGTGTGACATCTCGGGTGGAGCGGGTAAGCACTGCGCATGGGATTCAAGATCGGTGTGGTCGTGGGGCTCGCCGCCGGGTACTACCTCGGCGCCAAGGCCGGGCGGGAGCGCTATGAGCAGATCAACGCCTGGATCGACCAGGCCCGCAACTCCGACGCGATGAACGGCGCCACCGGTCGGGCCCGGGAGGTCATCGACGACGCCGGCGACCTCACGGTGAGCTACTCCGACAACTAGGGCTCAGTCACCCTCGAGGTAGTCCCGCAGCTTCTGGCTGCGGTGGGGGTGGCGCAGCTTGGCCAGCGTCTTGGCCTCGATCTGGCGGATCCGCTCGCGGGTGACGCCGAACTGCTTGCCCACCTCCTCGAGCGTGCGGGCCTGACCGTCGTCGAGGCCGAAGCGAAGGCGCACAACCTCCTTCTCCCGGGGCGTGAGGTCGTCCAGCGCCTCCAGCACGGCGTCGTTGAGCATGTGCCGGGTGGCGACGTCGGCCGGAGCCTCGGCCTGCAGGTCCTCGATGAAGTCGGCCAGGTTGGAGTCGTCCTCCTCCCCCACCGGTGAGTCCAGTGACAGCGGGTCCTGGGAGATGCGCAGGATCTCCCGCACCCGGGTGGGCGTCATGTCCACCTTCTCGGCCAGCTCGTCGACGGTGGGCTCCCGCTCCAGCTCCTGGACCATCTGGCGCTGCATGCGGTGGACCTTGTTGATCGACTCGACCATGTGCACCGGGATGCGGATCGTGCGGGCCTGGTCGGCGATGGCCCGGGTGATGGCCTGGCGGATCCACCAGGTGGCGTAGGTCGAGAACTTGAACCCCTTGGTCCAGTCGAACTTCTCCACGGCCCGCATCAGGCCGAGGTTCCCCTCCTGGACCAGGTCGAGCAGGAGCATCCCCCGTCCGACGTAGCGCTTGGCGATCGACACGACCAGGCGCAGGTTGGCCTGGGTCAGCTCCCGCGTCGCCTCCTCGCCGTCCTTCTTGGATCGCTCCAACCGCCGCCGATCGGCGAACTCCAGCGCGTCCAGTGTCCCGGCGGCCGAGTGGTCGGCCAGCTCGACCGAGGACTTCATCCCCGCCTCGATGCGCTTGGCCAGGCGGACCTCGTCCTCGGCCTTGAGCAGGGGGACCTGGCCGATCTCGCGCAGGTACATGCGTACCGGGTCCGACGTCGAGCCCTTGTCGCCGCTCTCGCCGCGGGCCTTGGTGCCCTTGGCCCGCCGCACCCGGGTCCCGGGCTTGCGCAGGTCCACGAGATCGTCGGCGGCGATGAGGTCCTCGACGGTGACGGCCACCTCGAGGTGGTGATCCTCCTCGTCCAGGACAATGCCCTCCGCGGCAAGCGCCGCGCGGATCCCGATGATGCGGTCGGGCGTGATCTCGACGCCCCCGAGCACCTTCATCAGATCGTCCATGCCGAGGGTGCCCTCCTCCCGACCGATGTCGATCAGGCCGGCCACGTCGGCGTCGAGTACCCCCACCCAGGGGGAGACGGCAGCGTCACTCACCGCTCTCGCCTCGCTCATCAGTGCTCCCACGTCCGTGGTCCCGCAACAGTTCCAGGGCCTTGTCCACGACCGTAACGTCCACGTCGGGGACTTGGATCCGGTCCATCAGCCCGTTGATCTCATGCATGCGGGCGATGTCGTCCGTGCGCCGGACCTCGCCGCTCATTCGGCCGAGGGCGTCCTTGACCAGCAGGGCGGCCACGTCGACCGCGGTGGGCCCCTCGGTGGCCTCCTCCTGGGCCAGGCGGAAGAGCAGGTCCTGGGTCGACAGCTCGGCCGCCATCGCTGCGTCCTGGATCGACGGCGAGTCGACCAGGAGTGTGTAGGCCTCCCGGGCCGCGGGGTCGGCGAACAGGGTGGCATCGAGGCGGTCGACGATCTCGGCCCGGCGGTGGATGAGCAGGCGCAGGGCCTCCAATTCCCGGCCACTGGCCGCCGACGGCGCGGCCACCCGTTCGACCACCTCCACCTCACGGCGGGCCCCCACCTTCAGCCGGCCCCGCAGGCGGTCGGGATCGAGGTGCAGACGGTCGGCCAGGTCCATGACGTATTCGTCACGAACGATCTCGTCGGGATGCTCGGCGATGACGGGCAACACGCGGTCCGCGGCCCGGGCCTTGCCTTCCGGCGACGCCAGGTCCTGGTCGGCTAGGGCCCGGTCGAAACGGAAGCGCAGGAACGGGACCGACTCCTCGACCGCCCGGCGCAGGGCGTCGGGGTCGCTCTGGGCCAGGTCGCCCGGGTCCTGGCCCGGCGGCAGGGCGGCCACGCGTACGTCGACCTCATACTTGCCCTCCCACTCATAGAAGCGGGCGGCCGCGTTCTCGCCGGCGGCGTCGGCGTCGAAGGCGAGGACGATCCTCTTGCCGAAGCGGGTCAGCAGGCGCACGTGGTCCTCGGTCAGCGCGGTGCCGCACGGCGCGACGGCCCGGCCCAGGCCCACCCGGGCCATGCCGATGACGTCGGTGTAGCCCTCGCACACGATGGCTTCGTCTGCCTCGACGATGGCCCCCTTGGCCCAGTTGAGCCCGTAGAGCACCTTGCTCTTGGCGTAGATCGGCGTCTCGGAGGAGTTCCTGTACTTCGGGCCCTCGCCGCCGGGCAGGACCCGCCCGCCGAAGGCGACCGGATCGCCCTGGCTGTCGAAGATCGGGAACAGGATCCGATTGCGGAAGACGTCCTGGCGCCGGTTTCGCTTGTTCAGGATGGCCAGGTTCACTGCCTCCAGCCGATCGAAGCCGATGCCGATGTTGCGGACCAGCAGGTCCCAGTCGTCGGGGGCCCAGCCGATGCGGTACTGACGCACGATGTCGCCGTCGAGGCCGCGGCCCCGCAGGTACTTCCGGGCCTCGGCGGCATCGGGCGAGGAGAGCAGGCGCTCGTGGTACCAGGCCACGGCGGCCTCCATGGTCAACACCAGCTCGGCCTTCTTCGACCGGCGCTCGCCCTCCCCGCCGGTCGTGTAGCGCAGCGTGATCCCGGCCCGGCCGGCGAGCCGCTCCACGGCACCGGCGAAGTCCAGGTGCTCGATCTCGCGCACGAAGGTGATGACGTCACCTTTGGCCCCGCAACCGAAGCAGTAGTACAGGCCCTGCTCGGCGTTGACCGAGAACGACGGGGACTTCTCGGTGTGGAAGGGGCACAGCCCCGTCCACCGGCTGCCCACCCGCTTGAGCTGCAGGTGCTCGGTCACCAGGGCGACGATGTCGGACGCTTCACGGACCCGTTCGATGTCTTCGTCGAGGATCCCCACGTCACCCGACCTCCATCGAGCGCACGCTACCAGCGGCGTCCCGGCCGGTCGGCGGGGTTCAGTCGTCGTGGAGGTCGGCCGGCTCGAGGCCGCCGCCCTCCGCCCGGTCATAGCGGATGGAGATGTACACCGACGACGCCAGCACCACCGCGATCACCGCCAACGACACGCCGACGGGGATGTGGAACCACTCGGCGATCATCATCTTCACCCCGACGAAGGCCAGGATCACGGCCAGGCCGTGACGCAGGAAGTCGAAGCGGTCCTTCAGGTCGGCCAGCAGGAAGTACAGCGCCCGGAGGCCGAGGATGGCGAAGGCGTTGGAGGTGTAGACCACGAACTGCTCGCGGGTGACGGCCAGGATGGCCGGGATCGAGTCGACGGCGAAGACGACGTCGCTGGTTTCGACCACCACCAGCACCGCCAGCAGCGGCGTGGCCAGCAGCACCCCCGTCCTGCGGGTGAGCAGGTTGTGGCCGTCGTACTCCGTGGTCGACGGCACGATCCGGCGGAACACCCGCAACAGGGGGTTGTGCTCAGGATGGATCTCCTCCTCGCCGTGGGTCAGCAGGCGGACCGCGGTGATGAGCAGGATCGTGCCGAAGACGTAGACGACCCAGTCGAAACGGTCGAGCAACGCCACCCCGCCGAAGATGAACGCGGCCCGGGCGATCAGGGCGCCGAAAATCCCCCAGAACAGGACCCGGTGCTGGTACTCGCGGGGGACGGCGAAGAAGCTCAGGATGAGAGCCCAGACGAACACGTTGTCGATCGAGAGGCTCTCCTCGATGAGGTAGCCGGCCAGGTACTCCCCCGCCGCCTGCCCGCCCTGCCAGGCCAGGATCACCAGCGAGAAGCTCAGGCCGAGGGCGATCCACACCGCACTCTCGATGGCCGCCTCACGGGTGGTGGCCACGTGCGCCGTCCGGTGGATGACCAACACGTCGATGAGCAGGAGGCCCATGAAGCCGGCCAGGAAGGCCACCCAGACCCACGGCGGCACCGTGAAGTCGGCGAAGTTGGCGGCCTCCTCGGCGGCGACGAGCATCGGGGCTCAGTCTGCCGCGAGCGAGGCTTCCTGGAGCACCGCCCGAGCCGCCGCCAGGCGGGCGATCGGTACCTGGAACGGCGAGCAGGAGACGTAGTCGACGCCGAGCCCCAGGAAGATTGCGATCGACGCCGAGTCCCCGCCGTGCTCGCCACAGACCCCGACCTTGAGCCCCGGACGGGTACG
>Ga0315273_10010444_pt1 | contig 11838 bp, 7 predicted proteins | sample YL17G02_0_MG_FD_205753 | JGI IMG/M metagenome (GOLD analysis project Ga0315273, IMG submission 205753) | Sediment microbial communities from Yellowstone Lake, YNP, Wyoming, USA - YL17G02_0 | ecosystem: Environmental > Aquatic > Freshwater > Lake > Sediment | place: USA: Wyoming | collected... | reverse complement strand
CATCGAAGGGCTGTAAGCAGTGGCGGTGCCGGTGTAAACGGTCCCGTCGTCCTCCGATGTGCCCACGAGAATCTCCTTGTTGTTGTCGTTGTTGACATCATAGATATCTATGCAGCTGAATATCAATGCGATGTTGCCCGACACCACGCCCTGGGTGTAAAACGAGTCAGTCTTCCACTCGATGACCGTTAGATTGGTCTGGTTGGTGCCCAGTGCGCCCAGCGCGATGAGACGAATTGTCATCAGGGTGACCTCCATGGATGCGTCGGTATCCATGTTCTGGGCGCTCAGGACCATCGTTGCCCCCCAGTCGCTGCTGTTCCACATCAGCGAATGGGTGGCGGAGAAGACAACCAGCCCGCCGCTGTAATTGCCTGTCTGCGTGGTGGCGTTGCTTACGAGGTTCTGGGCGAAACCTGCGATGATGTCCAGTCGCAGGTCGCCGTCGACATCCGCGGCCTCGACCGATGTAATGGCACCCAAGGAGCTCTCCTCCCATTGCACTGCGTGGCTCGACCCGTCGATGACCCAAAGCTTCCCCGTCAGGTTCATCGAAAGGATGTCCCCGATCATCGAGACCGTCGTCCCGACGATTATCTCCAGGGCGGAGTCCCCGTCCAGGTTGGTCAGGATGAGGTCGTTGACCATGCCTATGTCGGCGCTCCTCCATTCCTCGGTGTGGGTGGCGATGTCGTATACAGTGAAGTGGCCGTGGAAGGCGCCGGCCTCATCCCCGTCATCGAATGCTGCCACCAGCTCGTTCTTTCCGTCCGAATCCACGTCGCCCACGACCATTATCTCCGTCCGGCCCGAAAACGGCCCCATGGACCATCCTTCCAGAAGACCGGGCCGGACGGTGATCTGGACCGGCGCCGCCTTGGCCGAAGTCCCGCAGATGTCCGTGACGGTCAGATTGACCCTGTAGTTCCCGGACTTGAAGTAGGTATGGACCGCTATTTCGTCAGTTGAATTGCCCCCGTCCCCGAATTCCCAAAAGAAGGTGATGGGGTCTCCGTCGGGGTCGGAGGACTGGCTGGCATTGAATGTGAACGGCTGGCCGGTGTTTTGTGATTTTATGTCCACCGTCGCCTTGGCGACCGGTGGCCTGTTGAGGTTGACGACCGTAATGTTCCAGTGGAGGGACACATCCAGCTTTCCGTCGCTTATGACCAGGGCCACATTGTAGCTCCCCTCGGACGAGTAGTTCGTGAGAAGGTCGTAACTTTCGCCCGAAATCCCCGTCTGGTGCACGGTATCCAGCGTCCAGTTGTATATCAGCGGGTCCCCGTCTGGGTCGCTTGCCGTTATCCTGAACTGGACCTTCACGGTCTCGTTCACGGTGGTGTTCTGCGCAGGCGTGAAATCGGTTATCACCGGCGCCCGGTTGGTGTTGCGGACGGTGATGGACCAGTTGGCGACGACCTGGAACGGGCCGTCGGAGAAGGTCACCTTGGCGGCGTGGAGGCCGGTCGAGCGGAAATCGGGCGTGAAATTGAGCTCGGCGATGCTGCCGGTCCCGTTGTCCCTGACGTTTCCGTCAAGGACCCAGACGTACGTCAAAAGGTCCTTGTCGGGGTCCTCCGCCGTGGCCCTCAGCGTCAATGTGGCGCCCTCAGCCACGCTGGCGTTGCCGAATGGCTCCACGAGCACTATGGATGGGGCCCGGTTGATGTTCCTCACCGAAAGCTGCCACTCGCGGAATATCTCCTCCAGTCCATCGCTTATTATCACCTTCACCTTGTATTCGCCGGACGACTCGAACCCGGCCGCGAACATGTACCTCGTGGCGTTGGTCAGGACCGTCTTGTTGTCCAGCATCCAGCTGTAGGTCAGCGGGTCGCCGTCGGAATTGGAGGCGGTGATGCTGAAGTTTTGGCCCTCGCCTTCGTTGATGCCCACCGATGCGGTGTTGGGTATGGCCGAATTTATCACGGGCCTTGCATTGGCGATGCCGACGACCTTGGACGAGGAGTTGGTCGACTTGCCGTCCGAGACCGTCAGGATGACGGTGTAGTTCCCGACCAGATCGTAAGAGTGGGACGCCTTGTCGCCGATCGCGTTGGTGCCGTCCCCGAAGGTCCAGCTGAAAGTGAGGGTGTCCCTGTCGGGGTCGTAGGATTTCGTGGCGTCGAAGCCCACCGGGACGTTGCGGTAGGCCTTGGTCACATTGGTGCTGAATATGGCCACAGGTGGATTGTTCTTGGTGGTCGGGATCTCGTGGGGGGTGTTGGTGGTCGTGTTCTTCTTGGTGGCCAGGAAATATACCGCCGCAGCGGACCCGGCTGCCACCACGATTATCACCACAAGGGCGACTATGAGTTTCTTGTTCATGCTATCCATTCCTGCGGGCTAACAATCGCATCATGCCGATATAAAGGTTGGTCTTGGACAGGGCGATTGTCATACGGGAGAGCCGGGGAACCGGTGGGCCGGATTACCGGGCATCGACGACCTCAAGAGTCAACGGTTCCCCGGCTCACCGGTACCCCGGTTTCCAGGCCGAAACCCATTTCTGCCCCTATACCGATGATGGGGTCGGGAAAATGGCCATACGGGACGGTATTTCAATCGAACTCGACGAGGAAAGGGCGCGGGAGGAGGAGGCCCGATCGTCCGTTCGGGGGCGAAAACGGAGGGGCAAGGCCTTCCCGCAGGGCGTTCCCGAGGAGCGGCCGGCCCGGCGCAAGCCCTCCGCCGTGCTCGCCGTGCTGGCCATCGTTTTCATATTCCTGGTCGCCAGCGCCTATGCGTTCTTCGGGCTGAGGCAGAACCCCTCCGAGCCTGTCGTGGAGATCGGCCTGGAAAAGACCGCATTCTCGTTTTGCGAGACCGTCAATGTGACCGTGTGGCTCTCCAATCCGTCCAACGGGGTCTTTCACGAGTACAGGCTTGACCAGTCCCAAAAATTCCAGCTCGACATCAAAAACGAGTCCGGGGGAGTGGTGGCGGCCAGTGAAATTGGGCCGGGTTCGGGAAAGACCACCGTCACGGTCCAGCCCGGCCAGAGGGTCGAGCTTGGGATGTTTTGGTGGAACCAGACGGTTGCGTTCGATGACGGCACCAATGTGACCTATGTCAAGGCCAGCCCCGGGATGTACGTCATCAGGGCCTCGCTCGATGGCCACCCTGGCATCTGGGCCAAACGAAATATCGTCCTCTCCTGACCTTTCGGATATTTTCGGCATCTTCAAACCCTCCCGTGCTTCTGGAACGTCCCTATCCACCCCATCAGGTCGCCCATGTTGCGCAATGGCTCTCCGAGCACCTTGCTGGGCTCCACGATGCAGTGCATGTAACATGTGGTGCAATCCTTGACAAGCTTTCGCGCCTGCCTGACCTCGGGCGAGAACCAGAAGTCTCTCAGGCGCCTTGAGCCGTCGAGGAGCGAATAAAACTTCGTGATGGACGAATCGTAGCAGGGCACCGATATCTCCCCGGTCTTGTTCACGCAGCAGAAAAGATACGGGTGGCACCTGTAATGGAAATCTCCCGTAAGGAACGTTTTCAGGTATGACCTGCTGGTCAGGATGGGGTACTTCTTCCTCATCTCTATAAGCACCGGGACGAGCTTTTTGACATCGTCCGCCCTGTTGCGCCAGTCCATCATCTTGGGGTCGTAGCGCGATCCTTCCGTTGTCATGGTCTTCCAGTAGTCGTGGAACGTTGCGAAATCGACCATTATTCCGTCGGTGCCCAGCTCCTTTGCGTATTTCACGACTGCAGGGACCTCTTCGATGTTTTGGGAGCATATCACGGTGTTTATTAGGATGGCGCACTTGTTGGCCTTGGCCACCTTCACGGCCTCTTTCACGCCCGAAACGACCTGGTCGAAGCGGTCCACTCCCCGTATCTGCCTGTATTTTTCCGGGTCCAGCGTGTCGAGGGAGACGACCAGCACATCGAGCGTCTTTGTGTATTCGTCGGCGTTGTCGGCAAGGGTGATGCCGTTGGTGGAGACCTGGCTTAGAAGGCCGACCTTCTTGCAGTGACGGCCCAGCTCCGCAAGGTCCTTGCGCAGGGTCGGCTCCCCGCCCAGAAAGGATACAGCGATGATATCGAACTCCGCGAACTGGTCCAGTATGCTTTCGAACTGCTGTGTGTCCATCTCGCCCTTCTTGAACTCGGGCCTCTCGTTGCCTATGGGGCAGAAGGTGCATTTTGAGTTGCAGCGGCGGGTGCATTCCACCGACCCGAAGAACGGGTGCTTCCTGGAGCTGACCCTGTTTCGGAAGAAGGTCCCGGTGAACTTGCGGGTGGCGCTCTTTGGCATCCAGAAGTGGAAAAGCGGAAGGGGTATTAGGCCTTTTGCGGGGGCCCCGGCCGATAAAGTATATCTATCCGCTCGCCACTTCTTTGAACATGCAGCTGCTTTTGGGAACGGACGGCAAGGGTGCGCCCGTCGAGCTCCCGGTCGCCCTTCTGAAGCGCCACGTCGTGGTCCTTGGCTCCTCGGGCTCCGGCAAGACGGTGCTTTGCAAGTGCATCCTGGAGGAGGCGGCCCTGAAAGGCATACCGTCGGTGATAATCGACCCCCAGGGCGACCTGGCCAGCCTGGCCCTTGCCGGAAACCCCGACGACATCCTTGCTCACGGCACCGACCCCGCGCGCCTGAGGGAATACATGGACAGGGTCGAGGTGAGGACATTCACCCCCGCTTCATCGAAGGGCATCCCCATATGCGCCAGCCCGCTCCAGCTGCCCGCGGCGGACCTTCCCGACGAGGAAAAGATACGCTCCCTCGACCTGACATGCTCCAGCCTGACAATCCTTTTGGGCTACGACACCGGGGCCGACGATGGGCGGGCGGTCAAGGCCCTGCTGTACGCCGTCATGGAGGACGCGCTCAGGACCCGGACCCCCTTTTCGAGCTTCGACGGCCTGGCCGCATTCGTCGAGGACATTCCCGAGAGGCTGGCGTCCCGGACGGCGGCCATCGCGACCCAGAAGGACCGCGCCAGGCTCGCCCGGAACCTGCGTCTCATGAACGTCGGCATGAACCAGCTTCTTTTCAACTTCGGCGTCCCGGTCAGCGCCGAGCTTTTCCTCAAGCCCGCCGTCGAGGGAAAGGTCCCGGTGAGCATCATCTACCTCAACACCCTCGCCTCTGACGAGCACAAGCAGTTCTTCGTCACCATGGTGGCACGGGAGATATACGACTGGATGCTCCGCAACCCCTCGGAGGAGCCCCAGCTCCTTCTCTATATAGACGAGGTCGGTCCCTACCTTCCCCCAAATCCATATTCCCCACCAGCCAAGGACCTTCTGAGGCTTCTTTTCAAGCAGGGGCGAAAGTACGGGATCTGCTGCCTCATGAGCACCCAAAACGTCGCCGATGTCGATTACAAGGCCATGGCCCAGGCGGGCACCTGGGCGCTGGGCAGGATGATGACAGTCCAGGACATCGAGAAGGTCAAGCAGATAATCCGGTCCATGAACACCGCAGACCCGGAGTCGATACTGCCCGCCCTTCCACAGCTCAAGGCCGGGGAGTTCGTCCTGACATGTCCGGACGTCTTCCAGAAGGCCGTCCGGATGAAGGTCCGCTGGCTGCTCACAAGGCATGTCACATTGGAGGAGGAAAGGCTTCGGGAGACGATGTCCCCGGGGCTTGTGGAATATTTCGCAAGACCGCGGGGCCAGGCGCCGTCCGCGCAACCCGTGAATGCGCCCCCGACGGCCGCGCCCGCGGCCCTCATTGCTCCGGCAGGGACGCCCGTCCACGAGGATCTGCCGGCCGCCGGGGAGCAGACCGACGGGCTGAAGATAGCCTGGGACGACAAGAAGGCCCCCGACGCATTGGCCGGCTACGGCGGACCGATGCTCGTCTGCAGGCTCAACTTCCCCCAGGCACTGGCCTCCAGCATCGCAAGGAAGCTGGCCACAACGGGCCCCTTCGCCAAGGTCGCCGTGGACAGCGGCGAGATGCGCTACCTGCCAATGTGGCAGCTTTCGCTGACCATAGACCAGTCGGCCTACATGAACAGCTTTGTTCGGATGTTCTCCAGGGACACCGCAAGGCCCGTGAAGGAGAAGGTCTACATCAACGCCATCAACGGACGGCTTCTCGTCATCAAAGACAAGTTCAGGTTCGAAAATGTCGCCTCGGGCGACCCGACGAAAATTCGGGACCTGGACGGCGAGGCGCAGTTCGAGGAGCGCGCATTGGATCCCCAGATGCCGGACATGGTCCGGCCCAGAATAGACCACCGGAGGGCCGTGGCAGAGGGTTTCAAGATGTTCGGGGTGACCGCCGAGGAGGTAAAACTGGTCCTTCTGCCGGTATGGGCGTTCACCACCCGCATCCCCGACAAATGGACGTCGGAGATAAAGTTCATCGACGGGGTCCTGGGGATGGAGATCCCGGCGGACCCGTTCAGCGGGTTCTAGGCAGGCCGTCTGCCGAGGTAGCCCGTGGTCAATAGCGCCTGCGCATCAAGATAACCAATGCCGCCACCAATGTGAACGCGGCTGCCAGGGCGCCGAATCCTGGCGTGGGCTGTTTGGCCGCCGGCGCTGCGGTGACCGTGAAGGTGTACTCGGCCGAGCGGGTGGACTTGCCCGAAGCGGTATAGGCTGTAACATAATACTTGACAAGCGTATCCGCCTTGAACGGCTCCATGGTATATGTGAATGTGGTCCCGCTTTTGACCATCTTCTGGGCGGCGTGCACCACCGTTCCCTCGGTGTAGGTTATCTCCACATACGATGCTGAGGTCCCCGATGTCACCACGGTCACGGTGACTATCTCCTTGGAGGTCGGTTTGTCCGGGGCACGGGTGACGCTGTCTATCTTCGGAGGCACCTCGGGCACGGTCAGGTCTATCGTGATGACCGAATCGGAGCGCTTGGTGCTGTCCCCCTGAGATGTCGCCCTGACCGTCAGTGTATATCTTCCGGCGCCGGCCGAGGAAGGTACGTTGATGTTCACCGCCACGGTCCCCTGGCTTCCGGCGTCAAGGGCCATTGTGAGGGGGTCCAGCAGGGCCCAGGAGCTTGCGTCCCCGGTCTTGGAAAGGTCGAAGGTGTCGTTGGTGTCGCCTGAGTTGGTCACCGTCAGTGAAATGCTCGTCGAATTGCCGGGCGAGAGGGACTTGCTCATCTGCTTGGGCCCGATGTCGACCCCAAAAGAGGCGGCGCCCTGTCCGACGACATTGACGGCGGCCGCCGAGGATGCTGTCTTGGAGGAATCGCCCCTCGATGTGCCCTTGACCGTGAAGTCGTAGCGACCCGCATCCGTGCCCGAGGGCACCGATACGGTCAGGGTGACGGCCTCCTCGCCGTTGGGCCGAAGGTTGACAGCCGCTTTGCTCATGCTTCCCCACGAGGACTGGGTACCCGTGACAGAAAGGTCGACGGTGTCGTCCAGGGTGCCGGTGTTCTTGACCATTATCCTGAAAGAGGCGGAATCGCCGGCGTTGACCTCCTCCGAGGCGGATCCAGGGCTCAGGGAAACGCCGTAAACGAGCTCCTCCTTCACGGTAACATGTATGGCCGCCTCGTCCGATTTTGACGGGTCGGAGCGCGACACGCCCTTGATGTTTATCAGGTACTGTCCCGCGGCGGTGCCGGCAGGGACAATGATTGTGACCGTCAGCTGGGCCGGCTCTCCGGGGGCGAGGGTGGCTGAGGACTTGCTCAGGGAGGCCCACGATGAGGCCGGCCCCGTCGCCGAAAAGTCCAGTGTGTCGGTGGCGGACCCGTTATTTTTGGCCGAAACGGGCGCCTGGGCGGTCTTTCCGGCCGAAAGCTCCAGCGACTGGTCCGCCGGGGACATGTCCACCGCGAAGGATGCGCCCGCAGAAAAGGTGAACACATGGGCCTGTTGCATCGTCCGGACGCCCTCGGTCTGGACGGCGACGATCGCGCCCATGTTGTCCTTGTTCCACGAGGGGTCCAGCGAGAACGAGAAGTTGGCCGTGAAATTGTCGCCGCTCTGTATCAGGGTGCCGGGGAAACTGAGCCTTCCGGCCTGTTTTCGGGCAACGTAACGGTGGAACGAGACATTGTTGGTCCCCTTGTAGCCCACGCCGTTCTCGTACAGGAAACAGTAGGCGAAGAGGCCCGTTGTCGGCAATGTCACGCAGAAATTGATCGTGGCGTTGACGCTCCCGTTGAGGCCATTGAGGCGGGCGGTGCCGGTTATGTCGGCGGAAGGCGTGGTGTTGACGGCGGCCGAGATGGCGGTCTTGTAGGTGTTGTATGTCTGGGTCTCGTTGTTGCCGTTCGATTTGACCTGCGCGCCGTCCACCTCTCCGACGGGGACCTGCTGCGAAGTAAGTATGCCGTAATACCTGAATCGATCCTGCGATTCCGGTGCCGCCAGGGGGCTCCCCGCTTCGAACCACTCCAGTATGGCCACTCTGGAGAGGGCCATCTCGGTGGCTATGCGCGCGGTGGCGTTCTCGTCGTCCGCGGTGTTGTTATTGTTCACGTTGGTGAAAAGCTCGAAAAGGGTGGTCCGTTGGACGGCCCTACCGGAAGGTTGCCCCTGTCCCTGCCCGTCGTCCCCAAGCCCGCCGGCAGGGAATATTGCCGATGCCGCAAGCAGGATGACCGCGATAACCGCCAGTCTTCTCATGTCGTTCCCCTGTACAGGGGATTTGACTATGCCTCTCATTAGCTTTGTGGTACTGGCAACGAAGGGTGCCGGGGGCCGGGGGCCGGGTGCCGGGAACGAAAACGAATGCGTCGTGGTCCGTCGTCGTAATCCCGGCCCCCGGCACCCTATATATACAATCGTACCAATCTCTGCCGGGGACCGAAATGGACCTTTCGCGCAAGGAACTGGCGGCGATCATCGATCACACCCTCCTGGACCCCGCGGCGGACCGGGCGGCCGTCCGGAAGCTCTGCGAGCAGGCGCGGGCCTATTCATTCGGCCATGTCTGTGTCAATCCGCGCTATGTCGTCGTGGCAAGTGAACTGCTGAGAGGATCCTCCGTGGGCGTCTGTTCCGTGGTGGGATTTCCCCTCGGCGCCACCATTCCGGAGGTGAAGGCCCTCGAGGCGCGCAGGGTGGTGGAGCTCGGCGCCGATGAGGTGGACATGGTCCTGGACATCGCCTCGCTTGTGAACGGCGACGACCCGGCCGTCCGGGAGGACATCGCCGGTGTCGTCAGGGCCTCTGGCGTGACCACCAAGGTCATTTTGGAGACCGGGCGTCTCGACGGGGCGCAGAAGCAAAGGGCCTGCGCCCTGGCCATGGACGCAGGGGCGCATTTCGTCAAGACCAGCACGGGCTTCGGTCCTGGGGGCGCCACTGTCGAGGATGTACGCCTGATGAGGGCCGTCGTGGGCCCCAGGCTGGGCGTGAAGGCATCTGGAGGCATCAGGACGTTCGATGCCGCCAAAACGATGATAGATGCCGGCGCAACAAGGATAGGCACAAGCTCCGGCCCGGCGATAATCGACGGGTGGAAGATTTGAGGCAGCAGGCAGAAAGATAGCATCAATCGATTATCTTGAGCAGTTCATCGATTTTGACCCTGCGCTCGACGTTGGCACCGCTGGCCATGCGGTGGCCACCGCCGCCCAGCCACCGGGCGAGCTTGAGCACATCGTATTCCTTATGGGTGCGGAACTCGCAGCGGGTGGCCGATTGGGCCCTGTTTATGACGATGACGACGTCGAAGGGCGCCTCGGGGTGCAGCATCAGGCTCCGGTTGACCAGGTAGACGGGAAGGTTCTCGTTCGAATCTATCACCGCCACCTTGTAGTCCTTCACCTTGTGGATTTGTAAAAGCTGCAGGGAGCGCTCCTCGACCTTCTTGGCCCAGGCCCCATACTCCTCCAGAAGGGGGCTGTAGCTATCCTTCATGACCTCCGCCGGCCCGTTGGCCGCAAGGTTCGTCGCCAGCTCCTGGAGGGATTTGCTGACGGTCTCCCAGTCGTCCTTGCCCTTGTAGGCGTCCACAAGGTCCCTGAGGCGCTGCGCCTCCGGGGACTGTATCTTGTTGGAGTCTATCTCCTCCGCCACCCCCTCGAGCCCGCTTTGGATGCCGAAGTACTTGGAGACCAGCTGGGCTGCAGACGGTGATTCGGGGTCGTTTAGGACCTCGAGGCGCTCGTGTGCCAGCTCCGTTGGCTCCCAGGTATGGTGGTCCACCCACACCGACTTGTCGAATACGAGCGTGGCTATGATGGTCTCCCGGGTGCCTGCCAGGTCGAACACGTACAAAAGCTCGTTGTCCTCGTCGTTTTCCGATATCGAGGCGGCGATGGTGCTGAACAACCTCGCCGGCGAGGAGAACAGCGCCTTGCAGGGCTGGCCGGCCCCCAGGGTCTTCATGAACGTTGCCAGGCACAGGACCCCGTCGGAATCCGTGTGCGTTATTACAGTCGGCGCCATCGGCGAGGAATGGGCACAAGGGTATAAAACCGTTGTCAGCGGATGGCGGAAGGCTAATAAACAACCACCAAGATACTCGCCCTCCGACGGAAGGAGCAAAAAAAATGTCGCTCAAGGAAGTCCTGGCGGCCAACCGCGACAGGCAGATGATAATCATAATGAAGGACGGCCGAGGTTTCCGCGGGAAGCCCGTCAGGTTCGACGATGATGTCATAGTGCTTAGGGATGTCTTCGAGACCCTGAACCAGGACGTGGACGAGAAGGGCTACATGTTCTGGCGACGTGTGTTGCACTCCTACTTGATAATCAATGCAGACCATGTGACAAGGATATGGCCCTGGGAAGTGGCCACCTGAGGCTGCTGGCAATATGCAAGACTGGCTGAAAGACAGGATATACAGCTCCGCCGTGGGGCCGTCCCTTTACGGGACGGAGGCCGTGCTGGCGGGCTGGATCCAGGACATTCGAAACCTCGGCGGCATCGCATTCATCCAGCTGCGCGACCGCGATGGGACCGCCCAGTTGACGGTCATAAAGAAGGAGGACCGTGAGCTATTCAAGCAGCTCGTCTCGCTCAATCGGGAGAGCGTGGTGGCGATAAGAGGGCTTATCAAGGAGAACAAGGAAGCCCCGGGCGGCGTCGAGGTCATCCCCCGCGTGATGGAGGTGCTCTCTAAGGCCCTTGCGCCACTGCCCATGGGCGTGGTCGACAAGGTCGGGGTGGAGCTCGACACAAGGCTCAACAGCCGCTTCATGGACCTTCGCCGGCCCGAGAGCGCCGCGGTCTTCAAAATCCGCGGCAGCATGCTCAAAGGCATCCGGTCCATCTTCGAGGGCGAGGGGTTCATCGAGGTCCACACCCCCAAGATAGTGGCCACCGCCACCGAGGGCGGGACGGCCCTTTTCCCGGTGCAGTATTTCGAAAACAAGGCCTATCTCAACCAGTCGCCCCAGCTTTTCAAGCAGATGATGATGGCCACAGGGTTCGACCGGGTCTACGAGATAGGGCCCGCCTTTCGGGCGGAGCTGCACGACACCGTGCGCCACCTCAACGAGTTCACCTCCATAGACATCGAGATGGCATTCACCGACGAGGAAGGCGTCATGGGCGTGCTCGAGAGGTGCCTGCGGTCTGCGGTCAAGACGGTGCTGGAGGAGAGGCCAAAGGAGCTCGCCCTGCTGGGGTTGCAGCTCGAGGTGCCTTCAGTACCATTCCAACGGTTAACCTATACAAAATGCATCGAGATGGCCAAATCGAAGGGCATAAACATAGAGTGGGGCGCGGACATCGAGATGGACGCCTGCAAGGCCGTGGCCCAGGAGACATCCGGTTTCTACTTCATAACCCGCTGGCCCACCGCCATAAAGCCCTTCTACGCCCAACCGTTCGAGGATAAGCCAGAAGAATCGCGCTCGTTCGACCTGATGTTCGGCGAGAAGGAGATCACATCCGGCGCCCAGAGGGTCCACGATGTGGACATGCTTACCAA
>Ga0315273_10010443_pt1 | contig 11838 bp, 12 predicted proteins | sample YL17G02_0_MG_FD_205753 | JGI IMG/M metagenome (GOLD analysis project Ga0315273, IMG submission 205753) | Sediment microbial communities from Yellowstone Lake, YNP, Wyoming, USA - YL17G02_0 | ecosystem: Environmental > Aquatic > Freshwater > Lake > Sediment | place: USA: Wyoming | collected... | reverse complement strand
AATACGGCAAAGATAGGTTTCTAGAATGTATATTAAGATCTCAGATATCTCAGAACTAGAGCAGGCTATTCGCTCTATTTTTAATCCTGATTGGGTTGAGGACTATACTGACAGGCTAAAATCTGGCTGGACGAATGCTTCCGCTCGTTCTGAAAGATTTTTCTATGTATGGACTGCAACTATGGCTCAGGTGCATTCTACTAATTGGAAGGAACACCTTGATCGCCGTCAATCTACTCTGCATAGCAAAGTTCGCACTTTTATTTTAGATAACCTTTCACTTGCTCTTATTGACTCTTCTGAATATGTTAGAACATGGGCTGAATATGTTGCTACAGCAGAAAGACTAAAATGAAGAATCTAAGTGAACTTGAGGCTTTACTACAGGATGCTGAATTATATGTTATCGCTGAGTCCTTGTCAAAAGCAAATTATCGAATCCCAGCCACTTGGACTGAAACTGACGCTAAATTTCACATTGATAACTTTAATGATTTAATGCCCAACACATTAGTTGTTTCAGTTTTTAATTCAATTAGAAAAGACATTCCTTTAGCACTTATTGATTCTTCTCCCTACGTGAGATATGTAGCTCAACACTATGCTTCGCGCATGATGGAGTAGAAATGGCAGATAGAAAAATAATCTTTAAGTGCCGAGTAGGCTCACATCTATATGGGACTAACAGGGAAACTTCTGATGAAGATTTCTACGGAGTCTTTCTTCCGTCCACTGAAGACTTACTTTCACTCAGTGCGTGTCCAGGTGAACTTAATGAGAGCATTAAGCTCTCTGATAGCCCAAGAAATCAAGCTGGCGATACAGATTGTAAATTCTTTTCTCTTCAAAAGTTTTTAAAACTAGCAGCTGAAGGTCAGCCAGGCCAACTAGAGATGCTATTTGCTCCAACTCAATCTGTTATCTATTCTACGTCAGAATGGAATGAAATTCTTAAATGTAAATCTTTCTTTTTATCTAAGAAAGGTGTAAGTGCCTTTATAGGCTTCGCTCTTGCTCAAGCTCATAAGGCAACTATTAAAGGAGAGAATCTTAATATCATTCATAGTTTAATCTCTTGGAGCGAAAAGCTTACAGCTCAACAAATGAACGAAAAGCTATCTGAAAATTTTGTAGTAAAAAATAACGAAGAAGCAGAATTTGAACCTACTATTTTGCTTAAATATTATGTTAACGATCACGGGTACCCACAAGTAATGCTTGCAGGTCGTAGCTTTGATGTTGGCACTAAGACTAAGTATTTTATTGAATCTCTAAAAACTTTAGAGGGGAAATATGGCTCTAGATCAAGAGCAGCCGCAGAGAGTAATTACGATTATAAATCTTTAGGTCACGCAGCTCGCTTACTTGATGAGGCAGAAGAGTTTCTCATCTCTGGAAATATTACTCTTCCTCGTCCAAATGCTGAATATCTAAAGACTATTTTAAGAGGGACAATTGACGATAGCAATATCGATTGGTTCGATACTTTGAATAGTAGGATTGACAATATTAGGCAGGTAATTGAGCCAATGTCTCCTCATCCAGAGAAGCCAAATTGGAAAGAAATCAATAAGCTTTGCATTAAGATGCTAGGAGAGCATTTAAAATGAATAATTCTGACTTATCTAAGCGATTGCTATTTAGGCGATACTATTGTTATAGTCTTAATCCTGATCAAGAGGTGCGCAGTGGAGTTAGTTCAACAATTATGATCAACAATGGACTTAATATCTTAGAGAGAGTATCTATTCCTACGATGGTTCAGTATCTTTGTACTACTCTTGTTGCTGAAGAAGAAAATGGTGCTCTTTATTTGATAAAAAATCATGAACAAGACTCAGATCTAGCTAAGATTATCTTAAAGTACAACTCGCATTCGCTCTCTTCAGAAGAGATAGCTTTCTATCTTACTGATTCTAATCCCCTAATACGTGCTATTATTCAAAACTACCATTCAAAATAACATCTAAAGCGCTGACATTACTCCTAACTGCGATATGATACTTGCAGAAGTACTTAAGGAGTAATATTTGGTAGTTAGTAATACTAAAAAAGCAAAGCCTAAAGCAAAGCCCAAGGCAAAACCTAAGGCTAAGGCTCAGCAATCCTCATCTTCCAATGATCAACATATATGGAAAGAGATTCTGATTCAACCTGAGCTATTCTCTCCTATTGTTGAGCTAGAAGATGCTACTGAAGGCGAAATTGCAGTTATCAAAGAAGCTAAACTACTAATACATCAACTATTATTTGATAGAGTGGTTGAACTCACTGCAAATCACTTCACAGAACATCAGAAAATTGTTCTTGCTCTTATTCTTATGCCTGATAGAACCTACAATGAGGTAGCAGACATTTTAGGAATTAACTATACTGGTATATCTCATGCAATTAAAGGCATTAAGTCTAATAAGCACGGCAAGTTCCATGGTGGATACGAAAAGAAGTTAAGAAAAATTTGCACAAAAGATGAGTCATGCCAAGAATACATTAACTGCATAACAACTCTACGCAATAATGAAACTACAGATGCCCTCGATATACTTATTCGCCACGATGACGATCCACAACACTGGCGGGCTAAACTCGTTGAATTTAATGCAACTGGTGATATACAATTAGATTAATTCTAAGTGTATTGATAATTTCTTCTATCTTTGATGTCCTATACCATGACTGCGTGAAGAATCAGCTTAAGGAGTTGTAAAAATGACAAGACGAGAACAACCAGATCTCGATTTATCAAAGCTATATGAGCTTTCGGTCGATCAACCAAAGATGCAAAAACAAGCATCATCTCACCGAGTTAAGTTCGCTGAGAGCAAAAGCCGCTTCTCTAAAATAGCTTTTGATCTATTTAGAGACTCAGAGTCAGAGTTTATCTGGAAACTTGAGAAGGATTCTGAAACTGGTGAAGAATACATCATCCGTACTGCAAGTGTTGATCCTCAATTTAAGACATCAAAAAACTGGTCAACACAAGTAGATTCTGGTAAGAGTGCAATTACCTTAGTTTATAAAGGCCACGCAATTAAGGCTTTTAAAAAAGCTGAAGTTCAATTTGACGATAAGAATGTTGACGAATGGCGCCGCTTTCTAGTTGATAAAATTTCAACTGACCCTTCTTTCTTAACTAAGATACTTGCTGGCTTTAGTGACGAACGCAAAAGCTATATCTTTGGTAAATACCCAGAACTAAAGAAATAATTAAGAGGGTAAGCAATTGAATAGACTTGCCTTAGTAATTAAGTCTCTAGAGGCTGCCGGACTTTCTGAATCAGCCGCCTCCTTACGTTCAGTTCAAAAATTATATAAAGTTGCTGCTGTAGATTTTTCTAAAGAAATAGAAATATTGCAGCAGCTTTCTTCTATTGTAGCGCATTTACAAGATAAGCCACTAAAGCATATTGTAAGAGAGAACTTAGTCTTTCCTCCTTATTCCATCGAAACTAGTCGTCAATATATTGTTTATTCAGGTGAAGAGCTAACAAATTACTCAAAGCAAGAAATCCTTAGCATAGGATTTTCCAATTTCTTAAATAACTTTACAGATAAATATATGAGCAATCGATTAGAGCTTCTTGCTGGCACCGATTATCAAAGATACGAGAGAGTAATAGAGACACTCAAAGAACTATCTAAGAGCGTTAAAGATGACTATAAGAAGATCTTAAAGCCTTATACGCCAAAACAGCTCAGCACTTTAAAATCTCAGCATATTACAAAGCAAGATATTGCGGCTGGCCTAAGAAGATGGAATGGAGCACTTGATAACCTCGACCACTTCCGCACCGTAATTGCAGAAAAGTACGTACCAGTTTTAGCTAATCAAGGAGGCTACGTACAATTAGGAGAAGAATTCGTTCCTGATCCTGAAGTTCATGATGATCCAGCAGATCTTGACGAAGTTACTGAGGTCGCTCCAGCTAAAAAGACTGAAGAGCAAAAACTTAATGAAAAATCCCAACAAGCATTAAAATCTCCTGAAGAGGAATTAGAAGATGATACCGACCTTGAACAGGATCTAATAAAGAAGAAATCTTCATTCAAGTCAGCAAGCATTTCTCTTTCTCTTATTCAAACGTTAAAAAATCTTACTTACGACTTTGATCAAATGAGAACTAGAATTGATGGTAAATATAGTAAGTTGCTTAATATTCCTATCGAAGAGTTTAGAAAGCTAACGAATATTGATTCCTTATTAAAAAGAAAGTCAATAGTTTCATCTCTTCATCGTGTTGCTGAAGCTAGTGATATTTTCGAAAGCTTTAGGCAGAAGTCAAAAGAATATGAAATAAGTCATGAATATCTTCAATTAGAATCAGCAAGAAAAGTTGCTAAGGCAGTAATTAGCAGCAGCGCCATCGGCTATATTAAGAAGCAAAAACGAAAGGAAGTTTTTGTTCTTTTTAATCCTAATCAAGTGCTCGACGCTTGGGTATATCTTGAAAACGATCTATCAATTAAATATGAATCTGTAGTTAGGTCAATTGTAAGTAGAGTTGCTCATAATCCAGAAATAGAAGAGGCAGCTAAAGTTAAATTAGAACCTGATCTTCAAAAAACTTACTCAGAAGCAATAGACAATAAGGCACTTAAAGAACTAACTAAAGTAATAAATGCATTAAGGAAATAATGATGGCAAATCCTAAGAGTCCTAAAAATTTAAGGCAAGTAATTAGTAAATTAGACCTATGGCTTGGATCTCTCGAGCCAATTGCTATAAAATTACAAAATCAAGCCCTTAAGGCTAGAGGACAAAAACTAGGAGAGAATACCTCTGTTGACCTAAATAGCCTATCAGACAATATCTCAAACTTAAGAGATTATATAGACTCTCAAAGAGCATCACTTGGTTTATTAAAAAGAGCTCCTCCTGGTATTGCCTCAGCCATTATCGACTTTCTATATAGTATTGCAGTTGACTCAAAAGCTACTAGCCAAAAACAAGAGCACTTTAACAAGCTTAGAGAATTAGATAAAACTCTAAGAAGACATAAAGACCAGCATACTGTTGGCCGTTCTCTTCGTATTCCTGATGACGCTATCGAGGAAGGAATTCGAGAGCAAGTTCAATCTACTATCTATTTATGGACACAAACAGGCAGATCAAGACAAGGATTCCACGCAGGATCACCTGAAGCTAAGAAATTAGAAGAGAGCATTATTTCTAAAACTAAAGATATTCTAGATACAATGTTTGCTGGATACTCAGGAGAATTAGGAGATGAAGTAGCAGTACTAACACAAGAATTTGCTAAAGGTCTCATAAATGAGAGCGTTCAAGTAGATGATATTGAGACTTTTATACTTGGTTTAAAAGAAAAACTTCATAAAGTTTGTCCTACAGACTCAAGAGAAAATCTTGATAAGGGAATTGAAAATGTCTTAAAGTTTACACAAAAAACATCACGTAAGTCTACGCTCTTACTTCCAACTCGTAGTGCAAAAATAGTTTACTCTAGTAGTCCTAAAGAAAATGCTATTTTAGTATTTCAAGAATATTTAAGACAACTTAAGCGCTACTTTGAAGATGTTGAAAAGAAAACATTTCCTAATCAAGTAGATAGTCTTCTAGGTCAACTTAAAGAAAAGGCTAAAACTAAAGAGATAGATACAGCGCAAAGATATCATAGATATGTTGATGAGGTTTTTGGTCCAGGCAAGCATAATGTAGCATATTATCTCAAAAACATTAAGCAAAGCCTAGACAATCTGGTCGCGACTCTATCTGCCACTGGCGTCCCTGCGCCAATGCCTACGCCTACTACTCCAGCTCTTACTGAAGAAACTAAAGTGGTTGAAGAAGTAATCCCTCCACAACCACAAGCAAAGCCTACACATATACCTATAACGTTGAAGCGTCCATCTCCAGATAAAATAAGTCCAAAATAAACTTATTTTATTCATTGCTTTAGAAGATCTCAAACCTACAATTTTACAGACTTATTACAAAAATCTGCAATCTATTGATCTAAATGCAGGTAATAGGAACCCTGTATCTATTTATATAGAGCTATATAAAACCTTAGGAGGCTTTAATGTCTGACTTTATCAAGGCTGCTGAGCAGCTACACAAACTAGCTGAAACTCTTTTTCTTAATGAAAACAAGAAGTTTACTGCAGCAACCCTCTCACCTCGCCTTACGGCAACTGCTGATAGATTGCGCCACGATCTAACAATCAATCAAGTAGCTTTTGTAGTTTCTAAGATGGCTGAAAAAGAGCCAAGCCGCGAAATTACTTCTCAAGATTTAAAATATCTTGCAGATAAATTCTACAATCCTAATACTAAGTTTGCTAGTGAATTTGCTGATCTTCTTGATGAAGAAACACAAGTTGCAGCTAAGCACACAGATCGTATCGACTACCAAGGCGATATTAAAGATCTTTCTATGGATGGCGCTTATCAAAAACAAGCTTCAAATATTTATGATGAAGCAGCAGACAATAGCTCCTTAGTAGACTCAAGTGTTCCTATTACAGGCGAAGATCTAGAGCTTGCCCGCCACGCAGCAATGCTTATCAGCGATGAATTCAAGACTACTGGTAGAGTAAATAAAGTTTCTAGTATTCTTAAGCATAAAACTGCAGAAATGTTCTTATTTCAAACTACAATCCGTACAGCTTCAAATGAACTAGAGACAACAGTGTTTGTACCTGTAGAAATTCAGAATGATGTTCCTCTTTTCCCACAAGTTATGTCAACAACTGAGAAAGTCTACACACTAGATAGTACTGGTATTGACAATCTTACTGCTGATATTGAATACACAACCCAACTTAAAAAATCAAATCACTCAACTAGTTTAAGAACTGCAGAAGACTATGATGTAGCTCTTAGAAGCGATAGCATCGGCAAGTTCTCTGAGGAAGTTGACGAGCTTGATGTAGAAACTCCTACACAAGTTTCTCTTGGTCATGATGAAATTGAGAGAGTTCTTAAGCAAGCAGTACTTTCCAAGGAATCAAAGTTCAGCAAGCAAGCTCAAGAAGATGGTCGTAAACTTGTAGATATGGAACTAAGAGATCTTGGCTTCTCACATTCACAAGTTACTTTTGATGGCGATTATGATGCTGGCTTAACTTACAATGCTTCTGTTAATACTGAAGTAGGTAAGTTTAAGATTAACATTGCAGTTGAGAACAGGAAAGGAACTCTCCTTCCTCCTTATCAGTTTATTGCTGCAAATCAAGTACATGAATTTAGTAAGCAAAATATTACTGCTGCTGCTAAAAGCTCAAAAGGCGTCAATACAATTGATCAAGAAGCACATCCACTTCTTTTTGCAATGTCCTACCCAGATCTAATGAAGCAACTCAAATCTGCTGCAGCTGATCGCAAGCATAAAACTGCTCAACAAATCATCTCACTAATTGATGAGAAGTTTGGCGAACATTATCGCAATAATGCAACTGATGATTATCAAACTTGGTTAGAGCAATCTTTAACTAGTTATGCTTCACGTTGCGGTGACTGTAATTACTATGCTCCAAAAACAGCTCAGGCCAATAGCGATTATTGTAGCCTAATTAAAACTGCTGCTAAGAATGTTGGCCGCGACCTAGAAACCGACATCTGCACTCGCTCAACTTATGCTGGCGCCGACGAGAAGGTTTTCTTTGACGCTGGAAATGATATCAAAGTCACCTGGGAAGATTAATTAAGGGGAGCTTAAATGAAGACATTACAGGAGAGAGCTAACATGAGAGAACAACTTGTCAAGTCTGCAAAAGACGCAACAGTAGATAAGCTGGCTAAACTTTTTCTTAGCCAATACAGATCAGATCTAGAACACCTACAAGATGGTCAACAAGTTCCAAGTCATACACCAGTTGGTAAAGATAAATTTGTTAAGTGGGTCAAGGAAGCAATTGACTCCTTTTATCCTACTGCTAAAATCCTTATTGATAATGAAGAACTTCTTAGAACCTTCTCTCTTCAAGTTGCAGATACAATTGCAAAAAGTAGTACTGATGTAGTTAATCCTATGAAGGATTATAAGGTAAGTAAAGATCCAGTATTCATTAAGGCTAATAAAGAAGTTTATATTAAGAAAGCCGATCATCCAGTTTATTCTCCAAGTCAAAAAATGAAAGCTCCTACTCCAGAATACTCTGGCTCTCTTAAGACTCCAAATCTTCATACTGCTCCTGTTGAACATTCAAGATATTGTCCTGATCACCCTGGCGCCATGATGCGCCGCGTCAAAGATAATATTTACCAATGCCCAATCAGCGGAGACCTAAATACAATTGAGCCTTGGAAAGAAAAGTATGATTATCGAGGCGGCCACGAAGTTAAGTTTGAAACAGGTGTCCAAAATCAAACAAGTCAAGGTCCAAATAGACTACACCCACTTCTTCCCTTTCTTCGTCATGATGCTGAAACGTCAGATGTATCCGAAAAAGGTAAGCCATATGATTTTGAAAAACTTTATGGAGTCTCTATAGAACCAGAAGAGCGTCAAGATCAGAAAAAGGCTGCTGAACTTCTAGGTAAAATTACTAAAGTTGCTGAAGATGGCCGCATGTCTAAAAGCTATATTAAGAATATTATAGAAATGGCTACAAGCATTGATCATATGATTAGTCCTGATGTAGATCTTGAAGATTGGGTTGATGCAAAGATTACTAAGGCTAATGAAGCTCTTCTTGACGTAAGAACCTATCTAAAGAACTACGAAGAAGGCCGCCCAACACCAGAAGGTTGGGATCTAGCAGCTAGTGCAAAGAATGTTAAGACCGCACAGAGCTATAAGACCCAACAACTATTTGGTCCAACAACCATTATGAGTCGTCAATGTCCAGAACATCCAGGTCAGCAACTTTCAAGACTTGCAGATAATCTAAGACAATGTCCGCTTGATGGTAAGACCTTTGACTTTGTTAGAGGCTTTACCACTGAAGACGGTAAAAAGCACAATGGTGGATCAGTACAAGCTCAAGGATCAATTCCTCCCGGAAGCATTCTAGTTAAAGTAAAAAATGCCTCTATCAAAGTAGCTCAATCAGCTGATACTCCTGCTGTTCATGAATTTTTAAACAGCCTCCAGCAATATCTTGAACCTTCTGCAGAGCAACAAAGAAAGATTCTTAAATATAAATTTGATAAGAATGTTTCACTTGATGATGCTATTAAGGCGATTAAGCAAGCTGAAGAGCTTTCAAAACACCCTCAAGAAGCACAACCAAAAGATTCAGGTCCTACACCTCAACAAACTGTTCCAGGAGCACCTACTACTCCAGTTGCTGCAGGAAGTCAACCAACTACTGCATCTTTAGAACTTAAGTCCTTTGTAAGAAGAGCTTAAATAAACAAAATATGATTAGGTAAGCAAATGAGTACGAACACTACTGGCCATGCAAAAATTACAACTCATCCTGATAAGGACGAAATTGTCGAGAAATTAATCAAAGGGGAATCGACTAGACAAGTTGAAGCTTGGTTGAAAAGCATGTATCCAACAAAGAAAAAGCTTCATGTTTCATTCGTTTCATTACAAAGTTTTAGAAAGAATTATTTAAAGTTAGAGAATGAAGCAATAAGAGATTTACAAAAAGAACGCAAACGGCTTCAAGTAGAAAAAAGACACGAACAGCAACAAGAAAATGTTCAAAAGATTCAATCATATCAAGTTGGGCTTGCAAACTATGTACAAAGTAGTCTCTTAGATTATAATGCTGAAATCCTCGATCTTATGAACGAATGTAAAGAAGGCATTAAGCAGCTCAAAGATCTCAATGCAGGTAAGGGCTCTCATCTCAATCATCAGGCAATAACTGCTTACCTTGGAAAGCTGCAAGATGTAGTACAAATGCATAATAAGCTTGTTTCAGATCAAGATAAAAAGGCTGCTAATCGTCAAGATGAAAATGTAGAGCAACTGACTAAGAAGATGGAGATACTTGTAGAGGCTGTGAAGGAAGCATTTAATCAAACAAACCCTGAAGGATTATATTTATTTGTTTCGATTGTAAAATCCAAAATGAGTGAAGCCGGTTTAGCATAACTTAAAGGAGATAAGGTGTTTAGTCGTAAAGCTCAAGTACAACCACAACCTGCAACTTTGCCTCCTTCTCAAATTGCTCCTAAAGAAAAGGAGAAAGAAAAAGAAAAGGCTGACCCTCTTTTTGAGCAGATTAAAAGACTAGATAAAGAACTTCTTCCTTTAATGAAGTTTTGTGATAACTATACAAGTCAAATAGTTGCCCGCGTTAGATCCTTAGGCGCAGCCGCGATCACTGATGCTACCTATAGTACTAGCTTTCCAACTATCTCATTAATACAAAATAAATACATTGACCTAGACAACCTTCTTAAAGGCCAAACCGCAAATATTGCTACTCCAAGAACACAAATGGATCTTCCTGCTCCTCCTTCTACCTTACTTAATGCTGTAAGTCTTTTTAATTCTATACAGCAACTACAAACTCCTCTTAAAACTAGTTTACTTACACTTTTAACTAAGGTAATGAACTTTGCAAATTTAATTAAGCAAGCTCAAGGTGCTAATAAAACTTGGGCAGATAGTTTTGTACCTAAAGCTGCTAGTTTACAAAATGCTATGTTACTAGCTTGGGAGCTAGGATTACTTCAAAAAAGGATTACTATTACAGTACAAAGCTCCTTGAATGTAAAACAAGCCTATCCTACAATGAATAATTATAGAGCATTAGGATTAAGTAAGAAATTTGACTTAGACAAATGGAAGAAAACAGCAATAAGCATAAAGTCTTTTGCAAGAGCTTATGGAAAAGAATATACGTTTCCTCAAATTTTATATCACTTCACAAAAGATTGGGATATGTTTGAGCGATTTGATTTTAAAAATTGGTACACCTGGAAATACAGAAAAGCAAACAAGGAAAATAACATGGAAAAACAAGCAGATTTTGTAGGACAGGATAGAATTCAACAATTTATGAATCAAAGAAAAAAGTTCATGAATAGAATTAATCTTGTTAGGAAGGCGCTGATGGAGCTAATCAACAGTGGCCTAATTATGCAAAATGACTCTAATAAACTTTACAAGATAATTGCTATGTTAGAATTTGAAGCAACTAATCTCAAAGCTCCAAAGCTTGCTGCTGCTAGAACTCGTAGAGCTGCAAAGATGTTAGATAAGCATGGCTTTACAGAAGGTAAAGTAATTCTTTTTGCCGCTGCCGATGAGCTTCTGAATCCAGGCCTATTAGTTAGAACAGCAGATGAAAAGCCTAAGACAGAAAAAGATTCACAAGAAGCAGTTGAATTACTAAGACAAATTAAGAGAGAGATGGATAGTCTTAATTATGGCGCTCACTTGGACTCATTATTTGCAATTAAGAAAAAGCTCGAAGCAATGAATCGCCAAGGCGATGTAGAGGCCGTTGAGAAAATTATTAGAGATGATTTAGGAAGCCTAGAAAAGCTAAATAAGAAATTAATAGAAGTCTATACTAACCTCAGCAAAGTTCCTCTTGAACTATCTGAACAAGAAGATACAGCTATTCAAAAGTTAGAACCTAAACAAACTGCTGTAGAGGTTCCTCTAGAAGTTACTGAAGAATCAAAACCAGAATTGGCTGCAAAGCCTACAGTTACTCCAAAGCCTGAAAATGCGCGCCCAGCTACTCCAATAGCACCAAAACCAATTGCTCCAGCTCGTTCAGCTCCTGCAATTCAAAGGAATATACCAAATGTCTAATAAAGAATACTTCGAAAAACTACTAAAAGATCTTGAATATATTCAACAGAATCCTAGAGGTGTGCAAGCTTTTTCTAATAAGGTTGCTAAAACTACACAAATATCGAGAGATTTAGATAAAAGATATGCAGAAATTCTTCAATCTGTT
>Ga0315273_10010442_pt1 | contig 11839 bp, 9 predicted proteins | sample YL17G02_0_MG_FD_205753 | JGI IMG/M metagenome (GOLD analysis project Ga0315273, IMG submission 205753) | Sediment microbial communities from Yellowstone Lake, YNP, Wyoming, USA - YL17G02_0 | ecosystem: Environmental > Aquatic > Freshwater > Lake > Sediment | place: USA: Wyoming | collected... | reverse complement strand
GCCGGCACCGCCCAAGCTCACCGCGAGCCGCGGATAACCCGACGCGTCGGCCAGGCCGGCGGTGCGGACTGCGTTGAGTTTCGCGACCACGAGATCGAACGCCTCGTCCCACGAAATCGGCACGAAGCCCGGGTTCTCGTCGCGGCCCTTCTTCGGGTTGGTGCGCTTCATCGGCGTCAGCACGCGATGCGGGTTGTAGGTCTTCTGCACCAACCCGTACGCTTTCACGCAGACCTTGCCGCCGCCCGGATGCACGTCGGCGGCGCAGAAATTTGGCTCGATTTCGGTCGCCACGCCGTCGACGACCTTTACCGTGAGCAAGTCGGGCCCCGCGACGCACTGGTAGCAGTACGTCGGCAGGTGCTTGGTTACGCCGGCGGAAACGGAAGATTGCATCGAATCCTCGGATGGTTTGGGCGGCGATTGCGACCTGTGCCGATCGCCCGGATCCGGGCGCAACGGTTGAGAGTTCGCCGATATCCGGCTAATCTCGCATCGGAATGCGGGTTTTGGCTTGATGTGCGTCATCCTTTTGTCGAGGAAGGCCGTGGCGGGGAGACGAACGAGGCGGGAAGGGCCGGATGCGGACGGCGCGCGGCCGCCGGCCAATACGCCTGCCACCATCGCGATCCGGCAGGTGCGACGCGGCGATCTCCCGGAAGTCATCGCGATCGACGCGGCCGTCACCGGGATCGAGAAACGGAAGTACTGGAACGCCGTATTCCGCCGCTACGGCGTCGCCGGCGAGGCGCAGCGGCAGTTTCTCGTCGCGGTGGACGGCGGCAGCGTCGCCGGATTCGTTATCGGCGAAGTGCGCGACTGGGAATTCGGCTCGCCCCCTTGCGGCTGGGTCTTCGCGATCGACGTGCGTCCCGATGCGCGCCAGCGCGGCGTCGGGGCGCGCCTGCTCGCGGCGATCTCCGCGGCCTTTCGGCGCGCCGGAGTCACGACGGTGCGCACGATGCTCGCGCGCGACAACACGCTGATCCTGTCGTTCTTCCGCAGCCAGGGGATGATGGCCGGGCGATTCATGCCGCTGGAAATGGAGCTTGGTCCGCGTTGAAGCTGCAGAAGAACACGCGGCTCGCCCTCTACAGCGTGCTCGAGTTCGCACTGGCCCCGACGCGCCATGTCGCCGCCGCCGAGATCGCGACGAAGTACGGCGTCTCGCCGCACCACCTCGCCAAGGTCCTGTCGGAGCTGGCGCGCGCGGGCGTGGTCGAATCCGTGCGCGGCGTCGGCGGCGGCTACCGGTTCGCCGGCAACGCGCGCCGGCTTACGCTGATGGACGTGATCCGGATGTTCGAGGAGCTCTCCGCACCGGACGGCGAGAGGCGCGAGCCTGGAGAGGAGACACCCGTGGGCCGTGCGCTGTCCGTGGTTCTGGCGGAGATCGACGAGATCGCGACGGCGACTTTCAGTTCCATCACGATCGCGACGATGCTGCGGCTTCTCGATCGACAGCAGCAGGATGCGGTGCCGCGCACGACCGGTCGCGGTGGGAAACCCGTGCCGCGACGCCGAAAGCGAGACGCCGGGAGCCTCTAGGCGTTTGTCCGTCAGCCGCGAGCCTCGCTCGCGAGGGCGGCGCGATCGACGATGTCATGCCGGAATCGCCTCGTCCGCGCGCAGCAGCAGCGATTGCGGGATGGTCAACCCAAGCGCCTTGGCGGTCTTGAGGTTGATCACCAGCTCGAATTTGGTCGGCCGCTCGATCGGCAAGTCACCCGGCAAAGCGCCATTGAGGATCTTGATCACATAAGCGGCCGCGCGCCTGCACAAGTCGGCATAACTCGCGCCGTAGCTCATCAGCCCGCCGGCATGCACGTATTCCGAGACATTGTAGATCGCCGGTATTCGCAGCGTCGTCGCCAATTCAGCGAGGCGCGCCCTGTTGGTAAAGAACATCGGATTCTCGATGACGATGAGCGCGTCCGGGTGCAGTTTCTGCATGCTCGCAAATGCGCGTTCGAAGTCCTCCAGCCGCGGAGACTCCTCGGCCACGAGCGCAACGCCGAGAATCTTCGCCGCGCGCTCGGTTTCCGCCAGTTGCTCCACCACGCTCGCTCCCGATGGGGCCAAGAAATACAGGACGGCGATGCGCTTGGTCGCGGGGAAGGCCTCCCTGAGCAATTCGATGCGCTTGGCGGAAAGCTCGGTATGCGTACTGGTCAAGCCAGTCATCGTCCCGCCGGGATGCGCCAAGCTCTGGCCGAACCCCAGGCCTACCGGATCGGACGCCAGCGCAAATACGATCGGCACTGTCGTTCCGGACTTCTTCGCGGCCTGCGCGGCCACACCGGATGGCGCGAACAACACGTCGATCTTCTGAGCCAGCAACTCGGCAACGAGTGCAGGGAGCCGGTCGAGTTTTCCTTCGGCGAAGCGCGGCTCGAGGATGACGTTCTTTCCGTCGGCGTATCCGAGTTCGCTCAGGCCGCGCACGAACGCGTCGATTTGTCCCTGGCTGGATGCAACGGTGCCATTGGTGAGGAAGCCGATGCGCCAGACCCTGGACTGTTTCTGAGCAAAGGACGCAAGTGGTGCCGCAAACAGCGCGCCCGCGGCAAGCACAACCCTTCTGCGTAAGACCTGGCTCACGGTGCATATCCGTCAGACGATGAGAAGAGAATGTTACTCGTCAAGAGCCAACAAGCAAGGCCCCGGCCCATGGCCGAAACAGGCCGAAAGCGTGCGCCACACCGTGTCGCCATTGGTAACGCGAGCGCGGCGCGGAGGGACGAGGACGAGCCGCGAGCACGCGGCCCCGCGCCGAGCTTCGCGATGCGCCAAGGACCCTCAATGCGCGACGAGGCCCCGGACTGCCGATGCGAACCATCGGGTCGATGCGCTCGGAATCGGCCCGATTGGCGTAGGCTTGCGTCATGAACGACACGAACCATGGCCAAGGCCCAGCTCGCGGGCCGTGGCCCGACGCGCCCGAGGTCGAGGTGGTGATCGAAGTTCCGCGCGGGAGTTTTCTGAAACGCGGATCCACCGGCCATCTCGATTTCATTTCGCCGCTGCCGTGCCCGTTCAACTACGGCTCCGTGCCCGCTTACGTGGGGCTCGAAGGCGATCTGCTGGACGCGCTGGTGCTCGGGCCCCGCCTGCCGCTCGGCAGCCGGGCACGGGTCAAAGCGTGGGGAGCCGTGATCCTGACCGACCGCGGCATGACGGACGACAAGCTCATCTGCAGCGACCGCCCGCTCGACTCGGCGGAGCGACGCCGCGTGCTCCGCTTCTTCCACTTCTACGCGCGGTGCAAGGGACTATTGAACCTATGGCGCCGCCGCCCGGGGCGCAACGCGTGCGAAGGCTGGTGCGACGCGGGTCAGGCGATCGCCCGCGCCCAACCGCGCGATGATTCGTGGCAGGGGCCGCGGATCGAGTTCTGATCCGAGGTCATTGCGAGCGGCAAGACCTGCGGAACTCCCACGCAGGCCCTTCCTTACACGGGTCGCTACTTGGCGGGCGCCGTGCAGTCGCCGACGCGCTTGCCCGACAACGCCATGTTCATCGTGTCGTTCGTCTTGGTCATGGTCATGCGCATCTGGCCGTCGTAGGCGTTGCTGCCGAACGTCATCTCGCCAACGATCGTCGACGGATCGCTGCCGGCACATTCCATCTTGTACGTGAACTTGTTGCCCGCGCGCTTGCTGTCCATCATGCGGCAATTGTCCTGTTTCGGAACGAGGTCCTCGTCCTTGTGCGTCTTGGCGACACAGACGCGATGCACTTGCGCCGGCATCGCCATCGGCATGCCGGGCATCTCCATCTTGGACGATACCTCCCACAGGTCATCCTTGCCCTGCGCGGATGCGGGGAGCGGCGTGGCGAGCGGGACGAGCAGGAATAGAAGGGCACCGGTGTGGGGCAGGTAACGGTTGCGTAGGTTCATGCGTTGTCTCCTCGAAGCGTCGCGTCGCATGGGCCTGCCCATGCGGAAATGGACCGCGCCGGGAAAATTGTACCGCGTCGGCGCAGCGGCAACCAGTCGCCGTCGCTGCAACGGGACCCGCGTGGATTTCCCCATGCTTCGGCGAGCGCCCGCAGCTCGCCGACGAACGATCGCGATGCAGCTCAACCCGGCGTGACGAACGCCCTCAGCTCCTTCGCCATCCGCGCGAGCGACGGCTGGTGGATGTACATCATGTGCCCGGCCTCGAAATAACTGACGGCGACGTTCTTCCGCAGGCTCTCGCGCAGCCCGAGGTGGCTCACCGTGTAATCGCCGGCGGCGTAGGGCGTGCCGAGGTCGTAGTAGCCGCTCGCCACGTACACGCGCATGTGCGGGTTGGCGTGCATCGCGCGGCGCAGGCTCTCGCCCACATTGGCGTACTTGTTCGCGAAGTCCTTCCACGCCCACTTGTCCCAGATCGGCGCGTGCACCACGTACGGTGCGTCGCTGTCGAACTTGAGCCTGTCTTTCAGGAGCCGGTTGATGCCGGCGGCGTACGCCCCGATCAGGTTCGTGATGGCCGGGTCGTCTTCGGGCTTTTCGCCGGCGTCGTCGCGATCGAGTCCGAGAAAGCGCGAGTCGAGGCGGCCCACGGTCCGGCCGCGATCGCGCAGCAGCTCCTTGAAAAAACGCCACTCGCTCGGACGCAGGTCGCACCGCAGGACGAACTCGGTGGACAGGCCCGAAAAGCGCGCCACCTCGCGCGCGATGTGCTCGCGTCTGGCCGCGGGGAGCCGCGATCCCTGCAACAGCGCCGCGCTGTACTCGGTGTTCGCGAACGCCTCGGCCGCCGCGATGACCTCGCGCAGCGATTTCTTCTGCAGCTCGGGCGCGAGCGCCTTGTGATACCACGCGGCGGACGCATAGCTCGGCAGGAACAGCGGATAGGGCAACTCGTTGCCATGGTCAAAGCATAGCGTTTGCAGGTCGACCGCGAGCGAGACCAGCATCACGCCGTTCAGGAAGATGTCGTGCTTTTCCTGCAGGTGCAGCGACAGCCCCACCGCGCGCGTGGTGCCGTAACTCTCGCCGATCAGGTACTTCGGACTGCCCCAGCGGCCGAAACGCGCGAGGTAGAGGCGGATGAACTCGCCCACCGCATCGAGGTCGCGCTGGTACTCGTGGAATTCGGTCACCTTCTCGCCTTCGACCATGCGCGAGTGGCCGGTACCGACGGGATCGATGAACACCAGGTCGCTGTCGGTCAGGAGCGTGTGCTCGTTGTCGACGAGCGCATAGGGGGGAGGCGGCGAATTGCCCATTTCGTCGGTGGCCACGCGATGCGGCCCGAGGATGCCGAGGTGCAACCACACGCTGCTCGAGCCGGGGCCGCCGTTGAAACTGAAAGTCACCGGCCGCTGTTCCGGCTTTTGCACGCCCTTGAGCGCATAGGCGGTGAAAAAAAGCGTGGCGCGTGGCTTGTCGCCCTGGCGCTTGCCATCCTTGTCGTTGTCCCTCTCGTCGTAATCGCGCAGCACCACCGTGCCGCAGGTGGCGGTGTATTCGAGCGTCTTCCTGCCGATGACGAGGCTGTGCTCCGTGGTGACGATGCGATCCTGCGGCTCCTTGGGCGCGGGCTGCGCGGGAGGGTTGTCCTTGGTCTCGGTCATGGCGGGCGTCTTTCCTGCGTGGCGATCAAGAGATTTCTTGCGGCGGGTCGCGGCGTCGGCCTGAAGTCAAGCGAAGCGCCCGATGGCCGCGAGGCCGCAACGATAAGCTTTGTTGCCACAACGTGTAAAGTCCGCGTCGCGCCGGATGACGGCAACGGGCGAGCAATGCGCAAGAGCTATCGATGCGCGTGTCCCCATGGTGCGGGCCGGCGCGGTGGCTCGTGATTGAGGATGTCGATCCGATCGAGCGTTTCCGCCGATCGCCCAACCGCAGTACCGGCGACACCGATCCAGCGGACACGGAGGTAGCCCTGCCGATCGATCAGGAACTCGACGTGAGCAGGCACGTCGTCAACCGGTCCGCCGGGTTGGCGTGCGAACATTGCGTAAACCGCGGCCACGTTCGGGCTGGCGCTCGCGAAGATCGAACTGCCGTTTCCCGGGATTTCGGCATCCGCGGCGATCGATGACGGCACGAACGGCACGGCGATGACACGCGCCCCCGCGGCGGCGTACGCGCGCTCTTTGATCGCGAGCTCGAAGAGGCGCGGCAGCGACTGCGGCAGCGTGTACAGCACGAGCAAGGCCACGTTGTTCCCGCGCAGTTGCAGCAACGATTCCTGCGGCCGCCCGGAGAACTCGAACGTGAATTCCGGCGCGACGATCGGGGCCAACGGCTGCGCTCGATCGGTCATCGCAAGCGCCTCCCGCGCTGCGGATTGGGCGTCGAGGAACCCGATCAGATCCCAGATCTCCGCATCGCGGATTCGCGGCGCGAATCCCGGCATCGGCGTATCGGGGATGCCATGCGCTATCCACCAGAAAAGGTCACCTTCCCGGCGATTCGGCACGCGTTCGGTCAGATTCACCGGCTTGCCCGATGACGAGCCGCGGGCAAGGCCGTCGCCGTGGCCGTCGCGACCATGACAGGTGCGGCAATTCTCGGCGTAATGCGCGGCGCCATTGGCAATCGAATCGACGGTGTAGCCGGCCGGCGACATCCAATACGTGGTCGGATGCGCGGGAACGGCGAGCAACCACGCGATGATCCCGGCGGCAACCGCGATGCCGGCGAGCATGGTCGTCTCGAGACGCGGCGGTCGACCGAGCACTCCCTTGAGCGCGACGCCGGCGGCAATGCACGCGCCGGTGCCAAGCGCCGCGACGACCACCTGAATCCAGGTCGCTTGTTCCAATGGCTGCGCGCTCAGCGTGCGAGCGAACGGCCAGAGCGGAGACTGATGCGCCGCGGGGATCGTGTCGCCGAGCACGCCGACAATGCTCAACACCCCGATTCCCGCTGCGATCTCCAGCAGAATATTGCGCCGGAACGACGACAGGGCGATGCGATCGCGACCTGCCAGCCGGAGAGTCGGGGATCCGCGGTTCACCAGTGCCACGGCCAGCATCGCCGCGAACAGCGCGAGCTTCGCGAGCAGCAGCCGTCCGTAATCGGTGCCGATCAGTGCCGGCACGTCGCCAACCCGGTACCAGGCGCTGGCGAGGCCGCTTACCGTCAGTGCACAGACGCAGAACAAACCCAACGCCGAGAAGCGCCGCGCCGCCTGCGCCGCCACGTCCTGCGCCTGCGGACGGGCGAGCAGGAACACGAATCCCGGCAGAGCGCCGAGCCACGCGCCCGCAGCGAGCAGGTGCACGACATCGGCAACGATCTCGACGTCGCCCTCCGACCCCTGACCGGCGGCAGCGTGCCCTGCCCACGCCAGCGTGGCAAGGTACGCGCCGGCGACACCGGCAGCGCCGATCGCAAGAGTCAAACGGCGCGGCTCGGTGGACGATCGCCCCATCGCCAGCAGCATCGCCCACGACGCGATGACGAGCGCAAAGCGCAGCATCCATACGCGGCCGAACGCGGTCTGGCCCAGGACGAGACCGAGCACATCGGGAGCGATTGCCTGCTCGATGGGCAAGCCGCTCATGACGGCGGCCTCGGCGGCCAGCCACGCCACGCCGGATGCAAGGCTCGCAACGACACTCCACCGCGCGACCGGGAAAAGCCGGCAGTCGATGTCGACGCCGTCAACGGCACCGGGACGGCGCAGGTCACGCCAGGCAGGCAGAGCGATGGCGAGCACGAGCACGAGTTCCCCGAACAGCGTAAGGGTGGACGCGTAGTGGACAGTCCGCGCGGCGGCAAAGAACGCGTTCATGGCTTCCAGCGTATCGCCGAGCGCGGCATTGACCTACGGTGCGACGTCGAACGTGAAGCGACCTTCGCTGACGTGCGTGTCGACCGACACTACGCGCCACGTGACCCGATACCGGCCCGCCGCGAGCTTCGGCACGGACACTACGACCAACTTCGGGTCAGCGCGATCCACCGCGGAATCGCCGCTATCGACTTGCCTGCCGCTGCGATCCAGCACGCGAAGCCTGCTGAAGGCGGGCTCGAGACGCTGCGTGAACCACAGCCTGATCTGCGGCGGCGAGGTGTGCACGACGCTGTTGGCTGCGGGCAGCGCACGATCCAGGAAACCGTGCGCAAGGGCAAACGAGGCCATCGTCGCTGCCGACAGCGCTGTCACCGCCCGCAACAGCGGTCGCATCATCGGGAGGCGCAACAGGACCCCGCGCGAAGGAGGAGCACGGCGGCCTACGCAACGGCAATCGAGCGGAGGTCGATCAGCGCGTCGTTCGGCATGGACATGGCAGGGGACTTTCGCGTCCGGGCGCCCGGGCCGTCTCACGATTCGTCGCCGCGGATCGATCGGCTTGCCGGACAGGGGGGCGCTCGATGCCGCGGATTATAACTGGCGCCGGAACGCGGTATGATTTCGGGGTGCTGTCACGGTGCGCTGTCGCATGGCGACGATCTTGACCCCCGGAGGAAAAGGCAATGTTCGAACCTGTCACGATACCGTTCGGCGCGAAAATGCTGTTCAATACCGTGAAGCTCAAATCAGGCGTCGCGATGGACGACGTGGAACTCGCGCTCGGCGAGATGTGCAATGTGGTCAAGGACACCTACGGCGGCGACAAGGGCGGCTTCATCGCCGGCCAGGTGTTCAGGTTCTCCGGGTTCGTCTCGGACGAGGGTTCGCTCGCCGAGTCGCGCACCGCCGATGCGCACATCGCGATTGTCACCTACTGGCGCTCTTTCGACGAGCACGAAAAGTCGCACGCCGACGCCGTGTTCCAGGCCAAGTTCAGCGCCCTCGCGACGATGTGCACGGAAAGCAAGGAACTCGGCTACGACCTGCTGTGGCAGGGCGCGCCGGAGTAGCCGAAATCCGGGGGACTCCTTGGCTACGCATACCTCCGGTGGTTGACCGCGTAGTAGAGCACGGGGATCACGACCAGCGTCAGCAGCGTCGACACCAGGATGCCGAACACCAGCGCGATGGCGAGGCCGTTGAAGATCGGATCGTCGAGAATGAAGAACGCGCCCAGCATCGCCGCGAGGCCGGTGAGCGCGATCGGCTTCGCCCGGGCGGCGGCGGCATCGACGATCGCCCGCGCAAACGGAACGCCCTTCGCGAGCTGGAGGTTGACGAAATCGACCAGCAGGATCGAGTTGCGGACGATGATCCCCGCGAGCGCGATCATCCCGATCATCGACGTCGCGGTGAACGGCGCGCCGAGCAGCGCGTGACCGGGCATCACGCCGATGATTGTGAGCGGAATCGGCGCCATGATGACGAGCGGCGTCACGTAGGAGCCGAACTGGGCGACGACCAGCAGGTAGATGAGCACGAGGCCGACCGCATAGGCGATGCCCATGTCGCGAAACGTCTCGTAGGTCACCTGCCACTCGCCGTCCCACTTCAGCACATAGCCGCGATACGGGTCCGACGGCTGCGTGATGAAGTGCTCGGTCAGCGGGCCGTTGTTCGGAACAGCGAGGTCTCCGACGCGACCGCGCGCGCCGAACATCCCGTATAGCGGGCTGTCGGTCTTGCCGGCCATGTCGGCGACCACGTAGGTCACCGGCAGCAGGTCCTTGTGGTAGATCGTCTTCTCCCGCAACACCGGCTGCACCTCTACCAGCTCCGACAACGGCACGCCGGCGCCGGCGTCCGAGCGCACCTTCATCGCGAGCAGCGTATCGAGCCGCCCCTGCTGCTCCGGCGGGATCGTCAACCGCACCGGCACGCCGTATTTCGCCTGGCCGTCGCGCAGAGCGGTCACGTCGTCGCCGGCGAGCCCCACCCGCAGCGCCGCGACGATGTCCACGGCGGTCACGCCGGCGAGCGCGGCCTTGCGCCGGTCGACACGCACCAGCGCCCGCGGCGCGTTGTCCTCGATCGAATCGTCGAGGCCGATGACGCCGTCGGTCTTGACCAGCGCCCCGCGCACGCCCTTGGCGAGCGCGTGCCGTCCCGCCTCGTCCGGTCCGTAGATCTCGGCGACGATCGGCGATAGCACCGGCGGCCCCGGTGGCACCTCGACGACCTTGACCTTGGCGTTGTGCCTGGCGCCGATCGCCTCGAGCGCCGGCCGCACGGCAGCCGCGATCGCGTGGCTCTTGCGCGACCGATGCGTGCGGTCGGCGAGATTGACCTGCAGGTCGCCCTGCTCCGGCATCTGGCGCAACTCGTACTGCCGGACGAGGCCGTTGAAATTGATCGGGGATGCCGTGCCCGCGTAGGCCTGGACGTCGACCACTTCGTCGAGGGTCGCGACATGGGCCCCGAGATCGGAGAGCGCTGCCGCGGTGGCCTCGACCGGCGAGCCTGCCGGCATGTCGACGATCACCTGGAACTCGCTCTTGTTGTCGAACGGCAGCATCTTCAGCACCACGAGCTGCACGAGGGCGAGCGATACCGACGCGAGAATCGCGACGGCGATGCCGACGCCCAGCCACTTGCGCCGCCGCCCGCCGCGCTCGGTGTCGACGAACGGCGTGAGCAAATGTGTGAACGTGGATGCGAGCCAGCGGTCGAGCCGGCTTTCCGCATTGATCGCGTCCACGCGCTGCGGCGTCAGCTTGAGCGCCAACCACGGCGTGATCACGAACGCGACGGCGAGCGAGATCACCATCCCCATGCTCGCGTTGATCGGGATCGGGCTCATGTACGGGCCCATCAGCCCCGTGACGAACGCCATCGGCAGGAGCGCCGCGATCACCGTGAACGTGGCGAGGATGGTCGGGCCGCCCACTTCGTCGACCGCGCGCGGGATCAGCGTCGCGAGCGGCGCATCGGGTTCGAGCACGCGATGCCGATGGATGTTCTCCACGACGACGATCGCATCGTCGACCAGGATGCCGATCGAGAAGATCAGCGCGAACAGGCTGACCCGGTTCAGCGTGAAGCCCCACGCCCACGACGCGAACAGCGTGGCTGCGAGCGTGAGCAGCACCGCGATGCCCACGATAAGTGCTTCGCGCCATCCGAGCGTGAACAGCACCAGCACCACGACGGACAGCGTGGCGAACAGCAGCTTCGAGATGAGGAGCTTCGCCTTGTCGTCCGCAGTGCGGCCATAGTCGCGCGTCACGCTGATCTCGACGCCGGCGGGAATCACCGTGTTGCGGAGCTGCGCGAGGCGCTGCTCGACCCGCTGTGCCACCACCACCGCGTTTTCGCCGGACTTCTTCGTCACCTGGATCGTGACCGCGGGCCACGTGCGGCCGACTTCCACTCCCTCGCCGCCCCCCGCCTTGCCGATGGCGTGCCACGCGTAATGCGCGGGTGGGGGCGGGCCATCCTCGATACGCGCGACATCGCCCAGATACACCGGTTGCCCGTCGTGCACGCCGACGACAAGTTCGCGCACCGCTCTCGCCGTCTGCAGAAACTCGCCGGTCTCGACGTAGATCGTCTCGTTGCCGCGCACGATCGTGCCGGCGGGCAACGCAGTGTTCGCCGCCTGCAGCGCCCGCTTGAGGTCCGCGGCCGCGAGCCCGTGCGCATTGAGCTTTTCCGGGTCGAGCAGCACCTGCACGACCCGGCCGGGACCGCCGATGGTCGTCACTTCGCGCGTGCCGGGCACGCGCTTCAATTCCACCTCGACCGCGTGCGCAACCTGTCCGAGGTCGTACGCGCCGCGCGTGGGGTCGCTGGTCCACAGCGTCAGTGCGACGATGGGAACATCGTCGATGCCTTTCGGCTTGACGAGAGGGTCGCCGACGTTGAGCTCGGGCGGCAGCCAGTCGCGGTGCGAGAGGATGGTGTCGTGCAGGCGGACGATGGCCTCGGTCCGCGGAACCCCGACCTTGTACTGGACCGTGATCATCGCCTGTCCCGGCCGCGACACGGACCACACGTGCTCGAGGCCGGGAATCTGCGAGAGGACCTGCTCGGCG
>Ga0315273_10010441_pt1 | contig 11839 bp, 13 predicted proteins | sample YL17G02_0_MG_FD_205753 | JGI IMG/M metagenome (GOLD analysis project Ga0315273, IMG submission 205753) | Sediment microbial communities from Yellowstone Lake, YNP, Wyoming, USA - YL17G02_0 | ecosystem: Environmental > Aquatic > Freshwater > Lake > Sediment | place: USA: Wyoming | collected... | reverse complement strand
CTTGCCGTCGCCGCTGTAGGGATACTTCGACGCGTAGTCGATCGGCACGACGACGTGCTCGAAGGTCCACAGCGACTCGAATCCGTGTGCCTCCGCGGTGCGCGCAATCTCGATCATCGCGTCGGCGTTCTTCACACCGACGTTCACCGGAATCAGGCCGATCTTCATGAACCTCTCCTTGTGCGCGGCTCAGCCCGCGTGCGTTGCGCAGTACTTCTCCCAGCGGCCGAACGCCGCCAGGATCCGGTCGTGACGCTCCTGTACGTCGGCTCGCTGCTCAGGATGCGAGAAGATGTAGAGGTCGTCGTTGCAAATCGCCTCGGCGGCGCGCGCCAGCCCGTCGCGGCCTGTGACGTCGAGCGGGAGCGCGAGCACGTCGGGCGTGATCTCGCGCAATCCTTTCTCGGCGCGTTCGAGCGCCGGGACCTCGACGTCGGCGATCGAGACCTTCATTCCGGCCTTCGCGAAGCTGCGGGCAATCGCGAATCCAATGCCGCTCGCCCCGCCCGTGACGAAGGCCGTCCGGAGGGCCACATCCTGCATCGCAACACCTCCTGCCCGGATCCCCGTGCCCGCTTAGCCGCCCCGCAATACTTATGGCATAGTAACTGCCACAAAAGCAACCGCGGACGAGCGGGAGCCGGCGACGGCACCGGAGGAGAATCCGATGGCAGAGGCTGCACTCACCTTCGAAGTCGGGCGATCCGACTGGAAGCAGACGCGCTTCGTCGAGGGGCCGATCCCCGAACTCACACCCGGACAGGTGCTGTTCCGCGTGGACCGCTTCGCGCTCACGTCGAACAACATCTCGTATGCGCTGTCGGGCGACATGCTCGGCTACTGGCGCTTCTTCCCGAGTGAAGAGGGCTGGGGTCGCATCCCGGTGATGGGCTTCGCGGACGTGATCCGCTCGACCCATTCCGGCGTCGCAGAGGGCACGCGCTGTTTCGGCTTCTATCCGATGGCGCGCCACCTCGTGGTCGAGCCGGGTACCGTGTCGGCGGGGCAATTCATGGACGCCGCTCCGCACCGTGCAGGCCTGATGCCCGTCTATGCGCAGTACCTGCCGACGACGGGCGACGCGGTCTACGCCCAGCGCCGCGAAGACCAGATCCTGTTGATGCGCGGTCTGTTCATGACCTCATTCCTCGCAGATGATTTCCTGGCCGAGCAGGACTATCACGGCGCGCGCTCGGTGCTGATCTCGAGCGCGTCGAGCAAGACCTCGATCGCGCTGGCCTTCCAGGTGAAGCAGGGCGGGCGCGCGCGCGCGATCGGGCTCACCTCGGCGCGCAATGCAGAGTTCGTGCGCGCGCTCGGCTTCTACGACCAGGTCATCCGATACGACGAGGTCGCGTCGCTCGCGGTGGAGCCCGCGGTATTCGTGGACATGGCCGGCGACGGCGCCGTCACCGCCGCCGTGCACCGCCACTTCGGCGACGCGCTGCAATACGACTGCACGATCGGCGCGACGCACTGGTCGGCCGAACGCAACAACGCGGACCTGCCCGGCCCGAAGCCGGAGTTCTTCTTCGCGCCCGGACAGATCGTGAAGCGCTCGAGGGACTGGGGACCGGAGGGGCTTTCGCAGCGCCTCGCCGCAGCCTGGACAAAGTTCTGTGACGCCAGCGACGCGTGGCTGCACGTGGTGCGCAGCAGCGGACGCGAGTCGCTCGAGCGCGTCTACCAGGATACGCTCGCGGGCCGCACCCTCCCGGCCGACGGCCACGTCGTGTCGCTCTCTGGACGAACACCATGGACGTGAAGCGCACCCCGGACGCCCGCTTCGAGCGACTCGACGGCTACGCATTCGCCCCGCACTACGCCGAGGTGAAGGCCGAAGACGGCACCTCGCTGCGCGTGCACTTCGTGGACGAGGGCCCGCGCGCAGCGGCGCCGGTCGTGCTGATGCACGGCAACCCGTCGTGGTCGTATCTGTACCGGAAGATCATCCCGCGGCTCGTCGCGCACGGGCATCGCGTGCTCGCGCCGGATCTCGTGGGCCTCGGCCGCTCCGACAAGCCCGCGGCGAAGAGCGACTACACGCTAGCGCGCCACGTGGAGTGGATCAGTCAGTGGCTCGTCGCAGTCGGCGCCCGCAACGCGACGCTGTTCGCGCAGGATTGGGGCGGCTTGATCGGCTTCCCGGTCGCGATGCGTCACCCGGAGCGCTTTGCACGGCTGATCGCCGCGAACACAGGGCTGCCGGTCGGCCAGGGCGCGAGCCCAACGCTCCAGCAATGGCTCGACTTCTCTGACCACGCGACGGCGTTGCCGGTCGCGCAACTGGCCCACGGCTTCACGGTGAATGGACTCACGGATGCAGAGAAGCAGGCCTACGACGCCCCGTTCCCGGACGAAACCTTCCAAGCGGCCGCGCTGTCGTTCCCGCGGCTGATCCCGCTGCAGCCCGACAACCCGGGCTTGCCGCTGATGCTCGAGACGTGGAGGCTGCTCGAGCGCTGGACGAAGCCGCTGCTCACCGTGTTCGGCGACCGCGATCCGATTTCGAAGGGAGCCGATCGGAGTTTCCAACAGCGCGTGCCGGGCGCGAAGGGGCAGCCGCACGCAATGCTCTCGCCAGCGCATCACTTCCTGCAGGAAGACCAACCCGAGGCGATCGCGGAGCACATCCACGCGTTCGCCTGCTGAGTGGAGGGCTCGGTGTCGCGAAGCCGAATCGTCGCAGTGTCGCTCATCGCCGTGCTCGCCCTCGCGGCGGGCCTCGGATGGGTTTTCCAGGACGAGATCCTGCTGTCGGCGATCGGATTCGCGGCCAAGCGCCGCATGCCGGTGGGCCCGAATCAACCGGTCGTCTGGGACCGCGGCCCCGATCCCGCCGGCCGCGCGCCTGGCGATCGGCCGCCCAACATCGTGGTGATCATGGCCGACGACCTCGGCTGGAACGATCTCACGGTGGCGGGCGGCGGCGTTGCGGACGGCAGCGTGCCGACACCGAACATCGACTCGCTGGCTCGCGATGGCGTGCGCTTCACCGCGGGCTACTCCGCGAACGGAACCTGCGCGCCCTCGCGCGCCGCGCTGTTGTCGGGTCGCTACGGCACGCGCTTTGGCTTCGAGTTCACGCCGACGCCTTCGGGCATGAGCACGGTCGTTGCGCACCTCTCGAACCGGATGCCCGGCCGGTTGCGTCCAGCAATCCGAAACGACGCTGAGGACGGCGAATTCGATGCGATGGGCATGCCCGCGTCCGAGATCACGCTGGCCGAGCTGCTGAAGCAGGCCGACTACCACACGGTGCACATCGGAAAGTGGCACCTCGGCGGCAAGAACGGCATGGCCGCTCACGAGCAGGGCTTCGACGAGAGCCTGCTGATGGCGAACGGGCTCTATCTGCCGGTGGAGGATCCGGGCGTCGTGAATGCGATGCAGGACTTCGATCCAATCGACCGTTTTCTGTGGCGAGCACTGCAGCACGCGGCCTCGTTCAACGGAGGCAAGATCTTCGCGCCGGCGGGCTACCTCACTGACTACTACACCGATGAAGCCGTCAAGGTGATCGAAGCCAACGCCGATCGCCCGTTCTTCCTGTACCTGGCGCATTGGGCGCCGCACACGCCGCTGCAGGCCACGCGCGAGGACTACGATGCTCTCCCGCAGATCACCGACCATCGCATGCGCGTCTACGCGGCGATGATCCGCGCGCTCGACCGCGGCGTCGGGCGCGTGCTCGATGCGCTCCGCAAGAACGGTCTCGAAGAGAACACGCTGGTCTTCTTCACGTCCGACAACGGCGCACCCAACTACATCGGCCTGCCCGACGTGAACCGCCCGTTCCGCGGCTGGAAGATCTCGTTCTTCGAAGGCGGCATCCACGTGCCGTACTTCATGAAGTGGCCGGCGAAGCTGGCGCCGGGCCAGTCGTACGCGGCGCCGGTGCACGGTTTCGACATCTACTCCACCGCGGCAGCAGCGGCGGGTGTGCCGCTGCCCAGCGATCGCAAGATCGACGGCGTGGATCTCGTGCCCTTCGTGCGCGGCGAGCGCGAGGGCGTGCCGCACCGCGAGCTGTTCTGGCGATCGGGGCACTACCAGGTCGCGCAGATCGACGGCTGGAAGCTGCAAGTGAACGGGCGCCCGCCCGGCTCGACGTGGCTCTTTGACCTGCGCCGCGATCCCACCGAGCAGACCAACCTGGCCGCACGCGAGCCGGAGCGGGTCGCAGAAATGCGTCGCGCGCTGGCTGCCCACAACGCCGAGCAGGTGGAGTCGGCCTGGCCCTCGCTGGTCGAGGCGCCCGTCAACATCGACAAGACGCTGGCCCAGCCCGACGCAGAGGACGACGAGTATATCTATTGGCCGAACTGAGCGCGGCTGCGCGCTGCGGCTGCTAGAACGGACGGCCACCCGCAATCATGTGGCGCCAGAACCGGCGCGGCTCGCCCAGCTTGAAGTTTCCGCCCGCCTTGTGCTGAACCGAGGCGTTGTCCCACACGAGCACGTCGTGATCGCGCCAGGCGTGCTCGCAGCCCGGTGCGTTCGCCTCGGCGTGGTCTTCCAGCCTTTGGAGCAACGCCCGTCCTTCGGCGATGGGCATGCCCTCGACGTGCTTCGCCCGATCGAGATCGAGAAACAGCGATCGGGTGCGCGCGGTCGGGTGCGTTCGCACCAGCGGATGCGAGACCTCCACCAGCACGTCGGCCGGCCCGCGCGCGGCGCGCCGCGGCGGAAATGCGTCTTCGTTGTTGTAGGCGTACACGACGCGGAGTCCCTCGAGCCTCTGCCGCGTCGCCGCGTCGAGCAGCGCGTAGGCGGCGCGCATGTCGAGGAAGCAGGTGGGGCCGCCGCCGCTCGGCGGAAGCTCGCGCGCGTGCAGCACCGTCGCCGATGCCGGCTCCTCGGTGTAGGTGTCGTCGCAGTGGAAGGTCTCGAAGAGGCCGGGCCGCTGGTCATCGAGGCCGCCGAAGGAGAGATCGCCGAGCTTCGCGCGGATCTCGTCGGTAAGCACGAAGCCGGCGTCGATGATCTGGCGCAACTCGGAGTAGCGAAGCGCGCTGCCGTCTTTCGCGCGGCCGACGGGATCCTTGATCGGGCCAAAAAGACCCGCGAGCGACACGAGTTCCGCGTCCTCGAGCGCATGGTTCATCCGCAAACACAGCACAGCGCGCTCGGCCAACGCGGATCGCAGCGCAGCGGCGTGCTCGTCGCCGTGCCCGGATTCGAGGCCCAGCACCTCGGACACGCCAAAGTCTCGCAACGGGTCACAGACCTGGATCATCACTCCTCCGCTTCGATCTGAAACTGCGATCGCTGTCGCGAAGTGCGGCGCACGAAGTCGATGATCCTGGAGGCGAGCTCCTCGCCCCAGAGCGTGAGTAGCGGCTTCTGCCAGCGCCGATACACGTCCCACGCGGCCTCGCACGCGTCGCTCTCGGGATCATCTGCGGTGATCGGCACCAGCAGCGGGAAGCGCCGCACGCCTCGGCCGAGAGTGGCGTGCCGGCGCGGACCTGTGCGTGTACCCGATCCGGGTCGATGCGGTCGTCGGCGCTGACGGTGTCACGCCAGTCGATGCCGAGCATCGGCTGCAAGACTTCAGGCGTGAGGTGTTGCTGCGGACGGAGCCCCGGGAAGCGCGGTGCGTTCTTGGCCGGAAGCCCCGTGTTCGAGAATACGACGCGCGCGAAGCGGCTCTCGTTCGTGGCGACCACGCGCGCGCCGATCAGCCCACCGCAATCCTGGCCGAAGAAGGTCGCGCCGCGCAGGTCCAGCTGTGCGACGAGACGCGTCACCCAGGCTACGTGCTGCGAGTACGTGTAGGACTCCGGATCGACAGGCTTGTCCGAGCGACCGAAACCGATCAGATCCGGCACGACCACGCGGAAGCCCGCGTCTTCGAACGGGGCGATCATCTTGCGATACAGGTAGCCCCAGGTCGGCTCGCCGTGGAGCAGCACCAGGGTCTCCGCGGCATCGCGAGGGCCCGTGTCCAGATAAGCCATGCGCAACCCTGGTTCGAGTTCCAAGTAGTGCGGCGTCCACGGAAACCCCGCGACCCGCTCGAAGCGCGACTCCGGCGTTCGCCGGACCCCGGGACGCGGTCCAGCTTCCATCACGACTCCTCCCTGTGTCGGCGTAGCGAGAGCGCGAACGCGCCGAGCAGCAGCGGCAGCGAGACCAGCGTGGCGTAGGCCTCAGGTGGATGATGCCCGCTCGCGGGCGCCTTCAGCAGCCAGATGTTCGACGCGATCAGGCCGCGCTCGATGGCGACCAGCACGAGCAGCGGCGGAACGAGGCTGCGGTAGCGCCGCGATGCGACGAGCAGCGCCATGCCCCACACGATCTGCGTGGCGCCCGCCCAGGCGAACACGCCGATCACGGTTGCGCCGTTGCCGGAGAGATCGAGGCCGGCGATCACGCCGGCGCCGCCGTCGGGAAGAAAGGTGTGGATGAGACCCGGCAGGATCGTGAGCACACCCACCAGCGTCAGAAAATGCGCGGCGGTCGGTGCACCCGTGTACTGCGCGTTGGTGGACGGGGGCAGGAACGACATATCGGCTCCGCGGCAGTACCAGTTGCCTCAGATGAGGACGAGTTGGAGAAGCGCTGCGGCGAGTGCGAGCACGAGGCCCACCCAGACGCGCGGGCCGACGAGCAGCGCGGGCATGAAGCCGGCGATGTACCGGCGTATCAGCGCCGGCGCTGGCGTCGGCACGCCCGTCTCGGGATGTGGCACGTCGCCGGGCGCGAGGCGTACGAGATTCAGCATCAGGAACTCGCGGCCGTCGTCGGTCTCGAGGAAGCGCCGCAACACGGCGAGGTCGTTCAACTCCGCACCGGGTGTCCCTTGCATGCCAGCGAGGAATTGCTCGATCTCGCCCTGTCGCAGCGGTCCGCGCCAGTTCTCGTACCAGCCGCCGAACGCCACGTACAGCAGCGCGGCGCCGAGCCAGATCCAGGGCGCGCCCATTTGCGGATCCTCCTGCAGCCACCGCCACGCCTGCGGGCGGTAGGCGAATGTTATGGCATACTAAGTGCCATAAACGCAAATGTGGTCGAGAGGAGCCATGCGATGGGTGAGGCCGCGGATCTCGTGATCTACGGCATGAAGGGCTCCCCCTTCGTGCGCAAGGTGCAGGTGTTGCTGGCGGAGAAGGGCGTCGACTTCGAGGTGAAGGGCGTGAACATCTTCCCGGCCCCGGAGTGGTTCGCCGAGATCAACCCCGCGAAACGCATCCCGGTGCTGCGCGATCGCAGCGTCGGCGCCGAGGGCGTTGCCGGTACGATCCCCGACTCATCGGCGATCTGCGCCTATCTCGAACGCAAGCATCCCGAGCCGGCTCTCTACCCGAAGGACGCCTTCGCCTACGGCCGCGCGCTGTGGCTCGAGGAGTACGTCGACATCGCCGTCGCGGCGCAGTTCGTGAATCTGCGCCTCGCGGGCGGTAGCGTCGACGCTGCATGCTGGCCGAAGCTCGCGGCCTACGCGCTGCGCATCCACGCCCGGCCGAGCTTCGCAGCGTGCATCGAAGACGAGAACCGCTTGTTTCCGCCGGGCGACTACGAACTCTGAACCGCACGCGAGGAGAGCAGAACGATGTCGAGTTCCCACCGCATCTTCGGAATCGAAATGTCTCCGTACTCGGTCAAGGTGCGTTCGTATTTTCGGTACAAGGCGCTGCCGCACGAGTGGATCGTCCGCAACGTCGCGACGCAGGCCGAGTACCAGAAATACGCGAAGCTCCCGATCGTCCCGCTGGTGGTGACGCCCGACGGCGAAGGCATCCAGGACTCGACACCGATTCTCGAACGCTTCGAGGCCGCGCACCCCGAACCCAGTATTTTCCCGGCTGATCCCGTCGCTGCGTTCGTCTCCGCGCTGCTCGAGGAGTTTGGCGACGAGTGGGGCAACAAGTGGATGTTCCACTACCGCTGGGCGCGCGAAGTGGATCAGCTCTGCTCGGCCGGTCGCATCGCGGGCGCGATGATGCCGGCCGCGAGCGACGAGCAGCACGCCGGCATGACCGCGCAGATTCGCGACCGCATGGTGAAGCGCGTCTGGTTCGTCGGCTCGAGCGAGCAGACTGCGCCGCAGATCGAAGACTCGTTTCGTGAGGCGATCGCACAGCTCGACGCCCATCTCACCACACGTCCGTATCTCTTTGGAGCGCGACCTGCGTTCGGCGACTTCGGACTCTTCGCGCAGCTATACGAGGCCTGGACCGATCCGACGCCGGGCGCGCTGATTGAAGGCCGCGCGCCGCGCGTGCTCGACTGGCTACACCGCATGTTGTGGCCACGCGCGGAAGGGGAGTTCGAACCGTGGCAGAGCCTCGAGCCGACGCTGCTCCCGTTCCTGGAGCGCCAGGTCGGGCGGCTCTTCCTTCCCTGGACCGTCGCGAACGCCGTGGCGATCGCGGCAGGCAGCGAAGAGTTCAGTGTCGAGCTGGCGGAAAAGACCTGGACGCAGAAGCCCCAGAAGTACCACGCAAAGTCGCTGCAAGTGCTGCGCGCAAAGTACGCCGCCGCCGGAAGCGATCGTGCGCTGGGCGCGGTGCTCGAGCGCGCCGGCTGCCTCGCCGCGTTGTGCGGGTGATTCATCAAGACACAGAACGGCGAGGAGAAATCATGAAGCTCGGAATCGGTGCGGTCCCGTTTGGTCCGAAGGTCTCGATCAACCTCGATCTGATCCGTCGCGCCGAGGAGCTCGGCTTCGACTCGGCATGGACCGCCGAGGCCTACGGAAACGACGCGGTCAGCACGGCTACCTGGGTGCTCGCGAAGACTACGCGCATCAAGGTCGGCACCGCGATCATGCAGATGCCCGCGCGCACGCCGGCGATGGCCGCAATGACCGCGATGACGCTCGACCATCTCTCGGGCGGCCGCTTCATCCTGGGCCTCGGTCCGTCGGGTCCGCAGGTCGTCGAGGGCTGGCACGGCGTTCCGTACGGCAAGCCGCTCTCGCGCACGCGCGAGTACATCCAGATCATCCGCCAGATCCTCGCGCGCGAGAAGCCGCTCGAGTTCCACGGTTCGGAGTATCAGATCCCGGCAACCGGCGCGGGCACGACTGGTCTCGGCAAGCCGCTGAAGAGCATCCTGCACGGCAACCCGAACATCCCCATCTACACCGCATCGATCAGCCCGCCCGGATTGCGCTGCGCGGCCGAGGTCGCGGACGGCGTGTTTCCGATGATGATGGACCCCGAGAAGTTCGACGTCGCGTATCTGCCGTATCTCGAAGAAGGCTTTGCGGCGGCAGGCAACGGCAAGAGTCTTGCGAACTTCGCGGTCGTTCCCGGCGTGAGTGTGATCGTGAGCGACGAACCCGACAAGGCGCGCATGGCGGTGAAGGGCGGCATGGCGCTCTACATCGGCGGCATGGGCGCGCGTGGCAAGAACTTCTACAACGATCTTGCGAAGCGCCTCGGCTACGAAGAAGCCGCCGTGCGGATCCAGGATCTGTTCCTCGCCGGCCAGAAGGCGGAAGCGGCCGCGGCCGTGCCCGACGAACTGCTAGACGCGGTGCACCTGGTCGGCTCCGCGGGCCACATCCGCGATCGGCTCGCAGCCTGGAAGGAAGCGGGCCGCAAGGGCTGGGTACACACGATGCAGATCGGCACGTCGCAAACGGCGGCGCTCGAGCTGCTCGCCGAAGAGTTGCTCTAGCGCGATGTCGAAGCCGAGCACGATTTGCAGCGCCGCGCGCGGCAAAGCGTCGTCCGACGGTCGCCAGCGGCGCAGCGAGCGCAGTCGCGAGGCGATCGTGCAGGCGCTCTGCGAACTGGTCGGCGACGGCATCCTGCAGCCGACCGCGCAGCAGGTGGCCGAGGCGGCAGGCGTCGGCATCCGCAGCGTGTTCCGGCACTTCGCCGACATGGACAGCTTGTTCGCCGAAATGGATGCGCGGCTGCAGGCCGACGCGCTTCCGCTGCTGCGCGGCGATCCCCCCGAGGCAGATTCCGCGAAGCGCGCGCGTGCGCTCGTCCTTCGCCGGATCGCGTTCTTCGAGAAGATCGCGCCGTTCAAGCGCGCGGGGACGATCCAGCGCTGGCGCTCGGAGTTCCTGCGTGGCCAGCACGGCGTACTGGTGCGCGCGCTGCGCGCGGATCTGCTGCGCTGGCTCCCTGAACTGCGGCGCGCGCCGGCCGATCTGGTCGAAGCGTTCGACCTCGCGCTCTCTTTCGAGTCGTGGGATCGCCTGCGCACCGACCAAAGACTGGGCCGCGGCCGCGCCCGCGACGCGCTGCTGCGTACCGTTCTCGCGCTGCTAGTCGCACGCGACCGCTGACTGCAAAGGAGACACACCGTGACCGAAAGGCCGTTGACCATCGTGGGGATGCCCGGCTCGCCCTACAGCCGGAAACTGCGCGCAGTGATGCGCTATCGGCGCGTTCCCCACTTGTGGGTGCATCACGGATCGCCGGAAGCGCGCGGGCTGCCGCTGCCGCGCGTCTCGTTGCTGCCGTTTCTAATCGTGCCCGGCACCGATGGCCAGCCCGAGGCTGCGGTCGATTCGACGCCGCTGATCCGCCGTCTCGAAGCGCTGCAGCCGGGCCGCTCGGCAGTCCCGCTCGACGCTGCACTCGCATTTCTCGACGTGTTGCTCGAGGACTACGCCGACGAGTGGCTGACGAAGGCGATGTTCCACTATCGCTGGGCGTTCGCACCCGACATCGCGAAGGCTGCCGCGATCCTGCCGCGCTGGTCGCGCACGAATCAGCCGGAGGCGCAGGTCGTGGCGCTCGGTCGCATCTTCGCCGAGCGGCAGATCGCGCGTCGCGGCGTCGTCGGCTCGAGCGAGACGACCGCGCCGGTGATCGAGCAGAGCTACCGGCGCTTGCTGCAGCTGCTCGACGCGCATCTCGAGACCTCGCGCTTCGTCTTTGGGGGACGCCCCGCAGCATCGGACTTCGCGCTCTACGGACAGCTCACACAGCTTGCCGGCTTCGATCCCACCGCGGCGGCGATTGCACTCGAGTCCGCGCCGCGCGTCGTCGCGTGGGTCGATATGGTCGAGGATCTGTCCGGCCTCGAGCCGCGCGACGAGGACTGGCTGCGCCGCGATGCGATCTCCGACACGCTGCGCGCGCTCTTCGGCGAGGTCGGTCGCGTCTACGCGCCGTTCCTGCTCGCCAACGCCGATGCGATCGCGCATGGCGCCAAAAGTGTCGAGTGCACGATCGACGGTCGTCCCTGGGTGCAGCAGCCGTTCCCGTATCAGGCGAAGTGCCTGGTCTGGCTGCGCGAAGCCCGCGCGGCGCTCGCTGCGCGCGACGGCCAGCTGGTCGACGCAGTGCTCAAAGGAACGGGTTGTGAGCAAATCTTCTCGAAGTGAAGGAAGCGCCATGAGCGGTCTCTGGATCTTGATTGCAGCGGTGTCGTTCTACGGAGTGTTCTGGTTCTGGTACGTCGGCATGCCACGGCCACTCACCCGTACGGAGGTCGACGCGCACATGGCGACCGTCGCAGCTTCGGGAATGGGCGTCACGCCCGAGCAGCTCGCGGCGCTGCGCACGTTCCTCGAAGCCGACGACGGCCACGAGTTCTTCATGCTGAACCTCGTGCGCATCAACCAAGGACCCGTCGTTGCGCCCGGCGCTACCGAGCCGAGCGACGCGCGCACCGTTCTCGATGGCTACACGCGACACTTCATGCCGGCGCTGTTCCGCCGTGCTGGCCATCCGGCTTTTTTTGGCCGCGCCGCCGGCGGCTACCTCGAGCAGTGGAACGTCGCGCCTGATCCCGGCTGGAGCTTCGGCGCCGCGATCCGCTACCGCAGCCGGCGCGACATGATCGAACTCGTCGTGGATCCGCGCTTTGCGAACGCGCACGAGTTCAAGGCCGCCGCGATCGCGACGACCTTCGCGTTTCC
>Ga0315273_10010440_pt1 | contig 11839 bp, 8 predicted proteins | sample YL17G02_0_MG_FD_205753 | JGI IMG/M metagenome (GOLD analysis project Ga0315273, IMG submission 205753) | Sediment microbial communities from Yellowstone Lake, YNP, Wyoming, USA - YL17G02_0 | ecosystem: Environmental > Aquatic > Freshwater > Lake > Sediment | place: USA: Wyoming | collected... | reverse complement strand
AGAGGATTCTGCGCTGCACCGGCTTGAGGCCGTCGCGCACGTCGGGGATCGCGCGGCCGCGGATGACGCTCATCGCGTAGTTGATGTACGACTGCTGCATCTCCTCTTCGATGAACACTCGCTCGATGTGCTCCATGGGTTCCCCCTCCCAGGATGGCTCAGCTGGAGGCCACCCCAAGCTCCCACCAGGCCCCTCCGCCGCTCGCTGCCTCGGGCCCCCGGCGAAGGAAGAACAGCGGGCCATGGCAAGAACAGCATACCCCACTAGGACCGCGCCGTTCCACGTGACGGTGTCTCTTCTCCCCTGCCCGAGACCATCCTTCGGACGTCCGCGCCGCGTTGCGCGGCCCCCCCGGATCTCCTCGCACCTCGTTGCTGAACCTGGACGAGATGCCATTCCACCTCGCCCAGTCGCTTGCAGGACGCGACACGAGGAGAAGGAAAGACGCACCAAGGCCATGCGGCCAGCCCATTGCGCCGAGCTCTTGTTTCGTCCCGCTCAGTCTCGGCGGCGACGTTCGCCCACGTACAACGCCGCCCAGAGAATGCCCAAGAACAGCCCTCCCACAGACGAGAGGAAGGTCGTCATGCTGAGCCAGAACGATGAAGGCAGCACACGCAACACCATCGCAAACGCCGCGCCGCATGCCGCAACGAGCAGAAGAAGGCTAGCGACAATGAGCCTGCGCGGACTCTTCAGCACACCCTCCTTGGCGGAATAACCAGCACTCCACTTTGTGTCCTGGCACCGGCTCAAACGCTGTGGGCTCGTCGACGTCGCATAATCCCTGCATGCAGTGCTTGCAGCGTGGGTGGAATCGACACCCTGACGGTGGATGAGCGAGGCTCGGTGGCTCCCCGGCGGGCACGTCCTTAATGATGTGCGCGTTGTCCGGGTTCGGATCCGAGATCGCCGTGAGAAGCGCCTGGGTATACGGATGAAGGGGGTTGTGAATCAGATCTTCGACTCTTGCCTTCTCCACCATCTTTGCCGCGTACATGACAAAAACATACTCCGAGAAGTACCTGACTGTGGATAAGTCGTGCGTGATGTATATCACTCCGAGGTTATTCTTCTCTTGAATGCTCCGGAGCAGTTGGAGGATCTCAACGCGCACTGACGCGTCCAGCATCGACACAGGCTCATCTGCAACGACCAGCATCGGCTTGAGCACGATCGCCCGCGCAATCACCAGACGCTGCTGTTGCCCACCGCTGAGCATGTGGGGATACTTCTCGATGAAGTCCTCTTGCGGGATAAGGCGGACTTCGCCCATCACGGCTCGGATTCGCGCCTCCTGGTCACGCTTCGGTACCTTATTCACCGTCTGAGGCTCGCTCAGAATCCTCCGGACACTCATGAAGGGTGGGAGCGCCCCGTACGGGTCCTGCTGAACGAACCCCACGTTGGCCCGAAGCCAAGCGAGCGCCTTCCCCTTGCGCCCACTCAGCCGCTCGCCGGCGAGCCTCATCTCGCCCTTCGTGGGGGGGACGAGCCCGAGGACCGTCTTGGCCAGTGTGGTCTTCCCCGAACCGCTCTCCCCAACGATCGTGATCGCTTCTCCCTTTTGCAGTTCGAAACTCACGCCATCCACTGCTTTCACATAACCGGCATGGAAGACGCCCCATTTACGTAGTTCGTACCACGTGCGAAGGTTCTCAACTGACAGCAGCGCCTCTTGTGTCATCTCACCCACCAACCACGTGCAGAAAGTTCCTGACTCCGGCACCCCGCCTTCGGGAGCAGATATCGCATAGGGGCGCCTCCGAACTTCAGATACCCTGAAGGTACCCCCCCCGCCTCAAGCATTTCAATCATCCCAGCCTCAGATCGTGCGACTGGGCATCCGGAGCCGAGCGGGCCTCTGACTCGTGCAGCCAGCACTTGACCTGGCGCCCGTCCTCAAGCTGGAACAGCGCAGGTTCCTGCGAGCACCTGTCGAACCGATGCTCACAGCGCTCCGCGAACCGGCAGCCTTCGGGCGGGTTGAGCAGGCTCGGCGGCTGGCCTGGTATGAACTCAAGTTCCTTGTTCTCGCGAAGCGTAGGCACGCAGGCCATCAGCTTCTGCGCATAGGGGTGCAGAGGTACGCGGAAGAAGTGCTCCGCATCCGACATCTCCACGAGCTGCCCTGCATACATCACGGCCGCCTGATCCGCCAACTCGCTCGAGGTCGCAATGTCGTGCGTGATGAGAATGAACGTCATGCCTAGGTCATGCTTGATTCCCTTAAGGACGTTCATGATGTTCGTCTGGGTCAGCACATCGAGCGCACTCGTCGGCTCGTCGAGGAACACGATGTCGGGCTTCCCGATGAGAGCCATGGCAAGAACAGCCCGTTGGCGCATCCCGCCCGACAGCTCGAACGGGTAACGCTCGAGGAAGTCCGGAGACACGCCTACAAGGCGGAAGACCTCTCGGGCCTGCGCACTTGCATCCTTCTGGTTGGCCGCTCTGCCGTGCACAAGCAGCGGCTCGGCCACCTGAGCGCCCACCTTGATCACCGGATTGAGGGAGTTCATTGCGGCCTGCGACACGAGAGACATCCCAACCCACCGAACCTGGCGGCGGAACTGCTCCTCCCCAAGTTGCATGATGTCCGTTCCGTTGAGCCACACCTCTCCGCTGAACGTCTGGACGTTCCGCGGTAAGAGGCGAAGAATCGCCCGGGAGAGAGTGCTCTTGCCGCAGCCGGATTCACCCACGACGACCGTCGCCGGCCCGCGATCCAGCGCGAAGCTCACGCCATCCACTGCCTGCACCGGCCCCTTCCCGGTCCGGAAGTGCAGTCTGAGATCCCTCACCCTCAGCAGTTTCTCTTGATCGGCCATGTCACACCGTCCTTAGCCTGGGGTTGAGAATTCGATCCAGCGCGTACCCCACCATGGCAAAGGCGAACCCCGTCAGCATGAGCAGCACGGCAGGCTCAAGGACCCAAAAGTAGAGCCCCTTATAAAGCGCCGACTGCGTCTGCGCATCATTAATGATCTTCCCCCAGGTTGGCATGATCGGATCTCCGAGCCCAATGACCGCAAGCGAAGCCTCCAGAAACACAAACGCGGGAACCGTCATGACAAACGTGGGTAGGAGGACCGGCACAATCCGCGGCAGGAGGTACCGGAAGATGATGCGGAAGTCCCTCGCCCCGTAGGCCATGGCTGCCTCGATGTACGCGGCCTCTTTGGCCTGCAGGAACATGGCGCGATAGCTCAGTAGCCCACCGCCGAAGATGCTGAGGAGGATGATCAGTGCGAGCATCAGCCAGAGGCTCCGATTGTAGAACTGGCCCACCATGATGAGCACAGGAAGCATGGGGATGATCATGTTCACCTGGGTGATCCTCTGGAACAGCGAGTCCAACCACCCGCCAAACCATGTTCCTATGCCTGCCAGGGCGAACGTGAGGAGTGTAGATCCGATGGCTGCGATGAATCCGAAAACCAGCGCAAGAGGAGTTCCCCAGAGGAGTCCCACCATGAGATCCCGCCTGAGGTGATCCGTCCCCGCGATGCCGTGGACCTGGCCGTAGACGACAAGCTTCACACTGAGGTCCGCGCCTTCGGGGATCTCGGCCTCGACAAGGACCTCATACAGCCCCTTCGCCGCGATCCGGTCGGCTCCCTGAGCAGCACTGGATGTGTCTAGGAGCAGACCCACCTCAGTGGGCATCCCAGCAGGGAGTCTGGCCGACAGGGCCGTATCCTGAGTGATGAAGAACGTGTCCCGGTTGGAGCGCAGCGATCGCCCCCCCGTCGGCGTCAGGGGGATCGCCTCGCCAGTAGGCATCCTCCAGAGAACCGAGTACGTCGACCGCACAGTGCCCTCGGACTCCACCTCTGAGAATAGCTTGATCTCCGTTGGGAAGCCGTCGTAGTCGTACTCGAACGGAAGGGACGCTACCACACGCACCTGGCCGTTGCCCAGGGCTTCGGCTGTCTTTGTTCCTCCGTCCGCTGTGCTTACGACGATCGTCCGGGGTAGCTTGCCTTTCGTGAACCAGTCAACCCAGACCGGCAGTGCAGTACGCGGATTCTCGTCCCACACTCCCGGTCCCGCGCGCCACAGCCGGACCGCCTCGGCGTAAGGGATCGCAGTGATCGCGTAAATCGAGACGATCACTAGAAGCACGATGATAACCAACCCCGCCACTGCTGAGGGGTAGGCCCGCAGTTCCTTAAGCCTCTGGAGCATGGTCTCAGGCCCTCCCGCGCGCCTGTCCCCCGACGCGCACTCGCGGATCCAGTAGTGCGTAGATGAAGTCAAGCGCGAAAATCGAGGCCGCAAGCAGATAACCGTAGACCACCATAACGCCAACGATGACGGGGGTATCGTTTATATTCACTGCTTGCAGGTACAGGCGTCCAATTCCAGGCCAATTGAACACAGTCTCCAGAATGATCGCCCCCATCCACATCGCGATCACCATCAGTGTGAAGTTCGTGACAATAGTCGGCAACGTGGGGCGCATGACGTACCGCCTCTCGATGGCCCGAGGCGACAGCCCCTTCGCCTTGGCGAGCTCCACGTAGTCTTCGCTCGAGTAGATGAGGAAGAACGTCCGCCACTGGTACACGCTCCCCAGGAAACCCGCACAGGCCATCGCCGTGACGGGGAGGATCATGTGCACAAGCAGACTCCCAAGATAGCCGGCCGTCGTCTTGGGCGGCGGCGCTGCCACCAGCCCGCCCCATGGGAGCACTTTCAGCAAGGCCGCGAAAATCAGAATCAGGAAGATCCCGTAGAACCAACCGGGCGCCGCAGATGTCGGTGCAAGAGAGACGACCAGACGATCCGACCAGCTGCCATAGTTGCGGGACAAAGCAAGCGCAACGGCAATCGCAGCGAAGAAGATGAGCAGATTCGCCGTGGCGAACAAGAGGAGCGTCGCCGGAAGACGCTCTAGGATGATTCGCCTCACTTGCCGCGACCCGCTATCGCTGTTCATGTTCTCTGAACGTCCCAGGCTCAGAGACATCGCCGCCGTAAGGTAGCCGACACTCCGCACGAAAAAGTTCTTATCGAGGCCCAACCTGTGGTACTCGAGCTCCGTCCTCTGCTGAATCATCTTCTGCAGTTCGGACGAGGGACGCCCCGCCATCGATCGATCCGCCATCACGCGCGTCGCCATCGAGAACTGGATCTCAGCGCGTCGCACATCGTCAAGCCTCCCCCCCATGTTGACCACGAGGATGGTGAGGTACAGCCCGACCACGAGCGCAATGCACAACGTGACAACTTTCAAGAGTGCGTACCGCGCAAAGCCAAGGGATCTGCGGCTCATGTTGTGACCGCCTCCTTCCACGCCGTCAGATGATGAGGGAGAGAAAGATGATTCCGCTCAACAAAAGCCGCGGGCGGTTCAGACAGCCCGCCCGCGGCTCTCTCTCAGACTGTGTCAGTCCTCCATCCAGACTACTTCACGAACCGCTGGAACAGGTTGGAGTCTTCAGGGTAGGCCTCGAACCGCTTGAGGACGATGACCTTCTCTGTCGAGTAGGCGGCGTCAAGGTAGAACGGGCCGCTCCCCACCCCGAAATGGCCCTTCGCGGCGTACCACGCCTTGAGGTTCGCGTACCGCTCCAGCGCCTCGGCTTTGGTCACGTACTGACCGAGCGTCGGCGCGTAGGGGATGTACTCGGTCGCGATGGCCTGGTCGAGATTGGCAGCGAGGATCTCAAGCGATGGCCCAGTCCAGTAGCCCGTCCATTCCACCGAAAGGAGATCCGCCTTGTCCACCGAGAACGCGAGCTCCTTGTCCGTCTCCGCGAGGATTCCGATCGCCAACGTGTGCCAGAGTCCCTCACCGTAGCTGTAGAACGGGAAGAAGTCGGCGACGGCCCACTCCGCGTCGAGGTACCAGACATCCGAGTAGTACTCGATCGCGAGGGGGTTCTCGCTGACGATCCTCATGCCCTTGAACGAGGTCAGGAAGGACTCCAGGGTTGGAACCTGCACCTCGTCGAAGATCGGGCTCTTCGGCTTCCCTTGGTCGAACATCAGGATCATGTACGTGACAAAGTCGCCGATGCTCAACGTGCTGCCGTCGTGCAGCGGCGTCGTGTAGAGGTCCGCCGGGTAGTAGATGACGGACTTTCGCTTCGCGGTGAGTCCCTGCGGGTACTTCACGCCCGCAGTGATGAACAGCTGCGTCTCGGCGTCCCAGTCCACCCACGCGCTAGCGGGAACCTTGATCTCGTCGGCGAACTTGAGCGTGCACCAAGCGTTCGTGACTCCGACAGGGAGACCGGTCAGGACGGTCACTTCAGCTCGCTCGGCCTTGAGCGGCCAGTACAGACCGTCGACTGGGTCAGTCGCCAGCCCGAAGTCCGCCAGCATGCGGCTCGGGAACTGCTCGAACACCCAGTTCGACCCATTAATCGGGTTCACGGGGTTGACGAACGAGCTGGGCTGCGCGATCGTCAGCGTGCCACCCTCTACCGGAACGCCATTCTCCTGGAACTGGAACGTCAGGCCCGCCAGCGTAGCGTAGGCGATGCCGCCCGCGAGGTCGGCCGCCAGGGCCACGTTTGCCCTGGTTGGCTGGAAGCCAGCCTCGTCCACAAGCCAGATGATGTTGGAGAACTCGCTGGCAGCCCACAGGACTGTCTCCATGAGTTCCTTCCGCTCCACGAGTGTCCCGAAGTCCCTGCGGGCCAGCCGGTCAGAGGTCGTGTCAAGCACCTCGGGCCAAGTGACGTTCTGCCAAGGCGCCATGGACATGACGCGGGATGAGTAGTACTGGTCAAATGAGCCCGACGCGTCCCGCACCACCTGGCCGCCGATCCAGCCGCCGGTGTACAGATTCCACTCGCCGGCATCGGGATCGCTCCGCTGCCACACCGGGGCAAGCTCGCGGCCTACGCCGTACCGACGGACGACGGTGAACCCGAGCGACTCCACCTGGTCGGCGATGTAGTTGCCGATCAGAGTGCGCTGGTTCTCGCGGATCAGGATGGTGATAACAACGGGCTGCCCGAAGTAGGTCCACTTCCCGGCCACTTTGTAGCCGCCAAGCGCGAGCATTTCGGCGGTGATGACTTGGTCAGCCTTTTCGTAGTTGTATCCGTAGTATGCCTCAAACTCCGCGAAGAACTCCGCCATTTGGGTGTAGTCGGGGAACGCACCGGTAATGATGGAATACTTCGGTGCAGCGAGACCGCCAAGGATCTCATTGGCAATGTACTCGCGGTCGATGAGCCATTGCATCGCCTCGCGGACCTTCGCTACGCCGAACGGGTTAAGTCGCCCATCCGCGAAGAACGCCGGCGTTTCGCTACCGCCGTGGTTTATCGTAAGGTCGAAGTAGAGCCCGTACGACTGGTAGTATTTCAGGTTGGGATCTGCCTTGACCGTGCTGAACAGCCCTCTGTCTCCGACCGAGTTCGCGAATACGTCGATCTCCCCAGCCTGCAACTTGGCAATCGCTGCCCCTTGGCTCGGCTCCTCGACGAAGATGATCTCGTCCACCCAGGCACCGGTTCGTGCTGCCGCGCTGAGGCCCACAGCCATCAGTGCAACAAGGACACCAACCCAGGCCAACAACCTTCCTTTCTTCAACATCAGCAAAACACCTCCTGAGAAATCCCACAGCTCTCGGAGCTGGCAGCTCCGCCCGCGTCCGTCACCGATCGGAAACCTCGTAAACGTAAGGAAGGCAGGGATCACTCACCTTCTGGCCCGTCGCTACTTCCGAACCTCCTTGCCTACGTTCCGAGCGCACAGGAGGCTCGCGACACGGAAACCAGCCGATTCGAACCCTGTGCGAATCTACTAGTGGAGAGACGGGCCATTATACCGGCCGGGGCGAAGCGCGACAAGACCGTAGCTCTGCCGGCATGTTTCGTAGAGCGCTGCGACGAGGGCCACCCTCATGACGGTGCGTACGAGTCCACGTCTCAGCCTCGCGCGTCATCCGATGACCCGACTCGTACGCTCATCACAACATATGCACCGACCACCGCTCTATATATAGAGTAGTCGGTTTAGGCGGCCTGTCTGTTGGTGCTAGTGCGGTGGACCCCGAGGCAAGGCAGCCGAGGCGTTCCCCGATCGCTTGGTGCTCCCGGGCCGATCCTGTTGACTTGTTAGCGACCCCGCCGCTATACTACGTTCGCCTTTCCACTAGATCGGAATACGGCGTGGCTCTTAGCGTGGGGCCATGTTGGATTAGGCGTTGGGCGGCGCAGTCCAGGTGGTAGCAGAAAGTTTCTCCCTTTGGACGGGACGTCGCCGGCGGTGACCAAGGAGGAAAAGCTGTGAAGAAAATGTGGGTTCTCGCCCTCGCTGTGGCGCTTCTTGCCGGCGTTTGCGCGGCCGGACAAGCAAAAACACTCTACTGGAACCTTGCGTCCGAACCTCCATCCCTCGACCCAAGCTTGGCGACGGACACGACGTCTCACCAGATCCTCAAGGCGATGTTCATCGGTCTCTGCCAGTTCGACGACGCGACGATGGAAGTCCTCCCGGATTTCGCGACGAGTTGGGAATTCGACGCGGCGACAGTCACCTGGACCTTCCACCTTCGTAACGACGTTTACTGGACGGACAAGAGCTGGACGCTAGAAGGAGTCCCAGTTACCGCAGGGGACGTCGAGTACGGGATCAAGCGGCTCCTCGCCCCGGAAACGGCATCCGAGTACGCGTACGTCCTCTACCTCATCAAGGGTGCGGAGGCGTACAACACCGGTGTTGGGAGCGCGGATGACGTCGGCGTTAAGGCCCTCGATAACTACACGGTGGCCATCACCCTCAACTTCCCGGCCGGGTACTTCCCGACCATGGCCGCGCTCTGGCTGTGCGCTCCGCTCCCCAGGGTCGCGATCGAGATGTACGGGGATAAGTGGACGGAGGCGGCGAACATCGTCACCAACGGCCCGTACATCCTCGGTGAGTGGGTGCACGAGGATCACCTGGTGCTCGTGAAGAACATCGACTACTACGACGTAGATAACGTCAAGATCGACGAGGTCTACTGCACCATGGTTAACGAGGCGTCGACGGCCATGGCGATGTACGAGGCCGGCGTTCTCGACGTCAACGACACGCCGCCGCTCGAGGACATGGACCGGATCAAGAGCGACCCCGTCCTGTCTCTGGAGCTTGCACAGGCCCCGCGCCTCTGCACGTACCGCTACGGGCTCAACGCCGCGAAGCCACCGCTTGACAACATCCTCGTCCGCAAGGCCCTCGCCTCGTCGGTCGACCGCCAGTCCCTGATTGACTACGTCCTGAAGGGGAACCAGCGGCCGGCCCAGACCTGGACCCCGCCCGGAATCTTCGGGTACGTGGACGGCGTCTCCCTCGGGATTGGGTATCCGTACGACCCTGAGGCAGCGAAGCAGTACCTCGCCGACGCCGGGTATCCGGGCGGCGTAGGCTTCCCCGAGGTTACGTTGATGGTGAACACCAGCCAGGCGCACGCGAAGATCGCGCAGTTCATCGGTCAGGGCTGGGAGGACACCCTCGGGATCCAGATCAACATCACGAACCAGGAGTGGGGCGTCTACCTCAACACCTGTGCCACCGACGCACCGCAGGTATTCCGCATGGGTTGGTGCGCGGACTACCCGGACGGCAACAACTGGATGAACGACGTCTTCCATTCGGGGTCGGGAAACAACTACGAGAAGTACAACAGCCCCGCGTTCGACGCGCTCGTCGAGCAGGCGGCCGTGGAGACGGATCCGGCCGTGCGTCTTGACCTCTACAAGCAGGCCGAGATCTTGATCTGCGACACGGACGTCGCGTTCATTCCGATCTACTTCTACACCTTCAACCAGTTGACGAAGCCTTACGTCGTACGGACGTTCTCCGCGATCGGCGGCGAATCGTGGAAGAACTGGGACATCCTCGACCATTAGGGTCGCCGGAGGTACTAGAGCCGTAACAGGGGGGGGCGTCGTCCCGCCCCCCCTTATCTCTCTAAGGGAGGGAGTTCTAGATGTTCCAGTTCATCCTGCGGCGGATGCTGTGGACGATCCCGGTCATCTTCGTCGTGTCGGCGCTGACGTTCATCCTGATGCACTCTGTGCCAGGTAGCCCATTTACCCGGGAGAGGGCGCTGCCGGCGGCGATCCAGAAGAACCTCGAGGCGAAGTACCACCTGAACGACCCTCTCTGGAAGCAGTACGGCGATTACATGTGGGGCTTCGTCCGCCTCGACTTCGGCCCGTCGATTGCCTATCGATCTCGGACTGTCAACGAGATCCTGGCGCAGCAGTGGCCCGTCACCATGACCTTGGGCGCGGTCGCTTTCGTGTTCGCTGCCTGCATAGGGATTCCTCTCGGCATCCTTTCTGCGGTCAAGCAGAACACTCTGATCGATCACTCCTCCATGGTGGTGGCCATGTTGGGCGTGTCCATTCCAAGCATCGCTCTCGGACCGTTCCTGATCTGGATCTTCGCCCTCAAGCTCAAGTGGCTCCCGGTCGCGACGTGGGGGACACCGGCGCACATCATCCTCCCAGCCCTCACCCTGTCGACGTTCTACCTCTCTCGCTTCGCGCGGATCACCCGCGCCTCGATGCTTCAGGTCACTCGTGAGGAGTACATCGTTACCGCTCGCGCCAAGGGCGTGCGGGAGTCGGTCGTCAACCTAAAGCACGCTTTCCGCAACGCCCTCATCCCCGTGACCACGATCGCCGGCCCCGCGTTCGCGGACATCCTCACGGGTTCGCTCGTTGTGGAACAGATCTTCGGCATCCCGGGCATCGGCAAGTACTATGTCACGAGCATTGGGAACCGCGACTACCCGGTCATCATGGCGACGACGCTGATCTTCGCCCTGCTCATCATCTTCATGAACCTCCTCGTGGACATCAGCTACGCCCTGCTTGACCCACGAATCCGCTACACCTAGGAAGAAAGGGGAGACGGTATGGCCCGCCGCAAAGTGCAATCGGGTGAACAAACCTCGGACAAGCCGCGAAGCCTGGGACGGGACGCCATGCACCGGCTGTTGAAGAACCGGGCCGCCGTAGCGGGCGGGGCCATCCTTCTCGTCCTCTTCCTAGCAGCGGTCCTCGCCGACTTCGTCGCGCCCTACAGCATCACGGACGGGGACATCAGGAACAATTACGCTGGCCCTAGTGCGGCCCACCCCCTAGGGTGCGACTTCATGGGGCGGGACATGCTGTCTCGTCTCATCTATGGGGCGCGGATCTCCCTCGCCGCGGGGCTCATCGGTGCGCTCACGGCGTTCACGCTCGGCGTCACCTTCGGCCTCATCGCAGGGTTCTTCGGCGGGAAGACGGATAACGTGATGATGCGCTTCGTCGACATCATGTATTCCTTCCCGACCCTTCTCCTCATCATCCTCCTCATGGTCTTCTTCAAGTCGAGCTTCTCTGTCTCCGGCGTCGCCGAAGGGGGATTCCGGGGTGCCCTCTCGAACATCGACCGAGCAATGGGCGGGATGTTCTTCATCTTCCTCGGGATCGGACTCACCTCGTGGCTCGGGATGGCGCGACTGGTCCGCGGGATGGTCCTCTCCGTGCGCGGAAAGGAGTACGTTGAGGCGGCGCGGGCGGTCGGGACGCCGCGCTCCCAGATCCTGCTCCGTCACGTCCTTCCCAATATCCTCGGCCCGGCCATCGTCGCTCAGGCGCTCCAGATCCCGGGATTCATCCTGTACGAGGCCTTCCTCTCCTTCATCGGCCTCGGGGTGAACCCGCCGACCCCGAGTTGGGGGATGATGCTCTCCGAGGGGTATATCGCGATGCGGTCGCATTTCCACCTCGTCCTGTGGCCGGCCCTCGCGATCTCGATCACCCTGTTCGCGTTTAACTTCCTCGGCGACGGGGTCCGCGACGCCTTCGATCCGCGCCAGACGCGGCGCTA
>Ga0315273_10010439_pt1 | contig 11839 bp, 11 predicted proteins | sample YL17G02_0_MG_FD_205753 | JGI IMG/M metagenome (GOLD analysis project Ga0315273, IMG submission 205753) | Sediment microbial communities from Yellowstone Lake, YNP, Wyoming, USA - YL17G02_0 | ecosystem: Environmental > Aquatic > Freshwater > Lake > Sediment | place: USA: Wyoming | collected... | reverse complement strand
ATCCGCGCACGATATGCAAGATGGAGCGGAGCATAGCGACGCGACATTTTGCATATCTATCTATTATACGAACTTAATGGTTATAAATGTTCTGATGTTGTGTATTATGCGAACCTGTGTTATTTTTTAAATCAGGATGTGAATAATCCACTAAAATTAGTTTAGCATATTTTTTATGAATCTCCAAGAACTTCTGGGAAAAATCGAAGATGAACTGAAGTTGCGAAATTATAGCCGGAAAACCATCAAAAGCTACCTGACTTGTCTTGGCGATTATTTCAGGCATATCAAAACGGTCAAAAAAGAACCGGACGCGGCAATGATTAAAAAGTATCTTTTGGAAAAAAAGGACAGAGGGCAATCGCCGCAGACGATCAATCTCCACCTCAACGCCATAAAATATTTTTATCGGGAAATTTTCAAGAGTGAGGCGGCTATTCCGCTTAAATTTGCCAAAACATCAAAAAAATTGCCGGTAGTTTTATCAAGGCAAGAAATTGAAAAGATGATAAATTCAATTGAAAACATAAAACATAAATTGTTAATAGCTCTGTCCTATGGCGCGGGATTGAGGGTGAGTGAGGTGATAAATTTGAAGATAAGGGATTTGGATTTTGATGAAACAACGATTCATATCAAAGAAGCCAAGGGAAAAAAAGATCGGATCACGGTTTTTCCCGAGAAAATAGGCAATGATTTGGAAAAATTAATCTTTGGAAAAGCGGGAAAGGATCTGGTTTTTGAAAGTGAGCGAGGAGGAAAGTTGACTGAAAGAACGGCGCAAAAAATTTTTGAGAATGCCCTGAATAAAACTAACATAAAAAAAGAAGCGACTTTTCACTCCCTTCGGCACAGTTTTGCCACGCATTTGTTGGAAAACGGCGTGGATGTCCGTTATGTGCAAGAATTATTAGGTCATGCTAATATTAGAACAACCCAAATTTACACTAAAGTCACCAATCCGATGTTAAAAAATATCAAAAGCCCTCTAGATTAAAAAATTGATTTTCAGATGACAAAAAATCGGGATAGCACCTATGGTAAAATCGTAAACAAATGTTTTTGTTGCAGAATATTTTTATGAAAATCGCGCTAGTGCATGATTATCTTGTCCAATATGGAGGAGCGGAAAGGGTTCTTGAATGTTTCACCGAACTTTTTCCTTACGCGCCGATTTATACGCTCGTCTATGACAAGGAGGCGATGCACGGCTGTTTTGAAAACAAAGATATCCGGACGTCCTATCTCCAAAGATTCTGCCTGGCTCGCAAAAAGCACCGTTTTTTCCCGGCTTTAATGCCGTCCGCAATCGAACAATTTGATTTTTCCCGCTATGACATCGTTCTTTCGGATTCATCCAGCTTTTCCAAAGGGATAGTTATGGCTCCGGAGACGCTCCATATCTGCTATGTCCACACGCCGATGCGCTATGCCTGGGATGACTGCCAGAAATATACCCAGGATTTCGGATTTCCCGGTTTCATCAAAAACCTAATTCCTTTTTTGATGAATTATATCCGCGTTTGGGACAAGATCAGCGCTGACCGGGTAGACAGATTCATCGCTAATTCCAATTTCGTCGCCAAGAGGATAAAAAAATATTATCGCAAAGACGCGACCATCATCCATCCTCCGGTGGCGACAAATAATTTCTATATCAGCCAAAAAAGAGGTAACTACTTTCTGATGGTCGGGCGCCTCATCGCATATAAGCGCCACGACATCGCGATTAGGGCTTTCAATGAATTGGGATTGCCGCTCAAGATCATCGGCCGGGGACCGGAAATGAAGAAACTAAAGAAAATTGCCAAGCCAAACATTGAATTCATTGGCCGGGTTCCAGAAAAAGATCTGCCGAAATATTATGCCAAATGTCAGAGCTTCATCTTTCCGCAGGAAGAGGATTTTGGGATCGTCGCCATTGAGGCTATGGCATCCGGCCGGCCGATCATCGCATATCGCGGTGGAGACATCCCGGAACATATGGAAGAAGGAAAAATGGGAATATTTTTTGACCGGCAGACGCCGGAAGATATCGTGGCGGCAGTCAAAAAATTCGACGAAAACCGCTATGATCCAAAATATATCCGTTCGCAAGCCATGAAATTTGACAAGGAGATATTTAAGAATAAAATGAGGGAATATATCGAACAAGAGTCATCGCTTCATAAAAACAAGTAATCGCCAAAAATTATGGATCTGAAAGAACACCTCGCCATTTTCAGGAAACACAAATCATTGTTAGGTTTTACCGTCATTTTAGTGTTAGCAGGAGGAATTATTTTTCAATTATTTCGACCGCTTACATATCGATCCGATCTGATGTTGAACGTGACCAGAATCGGATCCCAGAGCACTTCAGCTTACACTTATGATGGTTTTTATCGCTTGCAAGCGGATGAAAGATTTGCCGATACGGTGGTGCGCTGGCTGGGAGCGCCGAGAATAATCAAAGATATCCTTGCTGAAGCCGGAATGACAGAAAAAGATTTGGTTTCACTCAATCCTCGGCGTCTTTCTTCTCAAATGATCGCCGTATCTTTCATGACAAGAGATAAAGAAAAAAGCAAGAAATTAGTTGATGCGATGATTAAAATCATCAACAAACAAACAGATGATCTCAACGTGTCGCAAAAAGAAATAAATTGGTTCAAAATCTTGGGAAGCGAACTGGTGACAGTTGAAAATATTTTTCCTTGGAATAAGGTCATTATTGTTTCCTTACTCGTTGGGATAATGGCTGGCGTCTGGATGGTCTATCTAAAAAATTATTTTAATTAGGATAAAGCGCAATGCGAATCGGAATTGATATTCGATGTCTAGCCGAGGAAAGAAGAACGGGAGTTGAAGAATATACTTTCAATCTTTTGCAACATATTTTTGAGATCGATCAGAAGAACAAATATGTTCTTTTTTTTAATTCCTACAAAAATCCAAAAATAGATTTTCAATGGATTCTTAAATATCCAAACGTGAAAATAAAAATATTCCATTATCCAAACAAGTTTCTTAATTTTCTATTTTGGTATTTCGACTGGCCGAAAATAGATTTGATGTTGGGAGGAACAGATGTTTTTTTCATGCCGAATATAATTTTCGCAAGCTTTAGCGATAAATCCAAATTAATGGTCACAATCCATGATTTGAGCTTTGAGCAATATCGGGAAACATTTTCCTGGAAGCGAAGATGGTGGCATATTTTCATTAACCCAAAACATTTTTGCCAGCGAGCGGATAAAATAATTTCTGTTTCTTGTTCTACAAAAGATGATATCGTTGAGCTCTATGGAATCGATCCTGAAAAAATAACCGTGATATATAATGGAATTGCGGATACTTTCACACCGATAGATGAAAACAATCATAAAGAAAGATTCAATGAAGTTAGAAACAGATACGGTTTGCCAGAAAAATTTATTTTATATCTCGGAACCATCGAGCCAAGGAAAAATATTGTCGGAGTTATTCAAGCATACACTCGTTTTCAAAAATATGCTTTCGATCAAAACAATAAAAGTTTAGCGGATTATTTTTTGGTCATTGCCGGATATTCCGGATGGTTAAGCGAAAGCATATTTTCAGAAATTGAAAATTCAGAATTTAAGCAAAAAATAATCGTTACTAGCCCGATCAAAGAAAGAGATAAGGTTTTTGTGTATAATGTGTCATCCCTTCTGGTTTATTGTTCGTTTTTTGAGGGTTTTGGGTTTCCGCCTCTTGAAGCTATGCGTTGTGGAATTCCCGTGATCGCTTCCAATAATTCTTCGCTTTCTGAAACGGTAGGTGATGGGGGAATTTTGATCGATCCGGATAAACCGCAGGAAATTTTTGACGCGATGAAAGAAATTTTGTCATCAAAAAAAATGTATGATGAATTGATAGACAGGGGATCAAGACGCGCAAGTAATTTCGATTGGAATAAAACGGCTGAAAATTTTTTGAAAATAATCGATACAATGAAAGATAAATAGAAAAAATGATTTATTTAATTTTTTTATCAAAATATTATGGAAAATGTGAAGAAATTAATTTTTGATATTGAGACAATCGGGGAGGATTTTGATATACTGGATGAAGTTACGCAAGATGTTTTGACGCGCTGGATTCAAAAAGAATCTGCCGATGAAAAAGAATATAAAATCGCATTGGAAGAATTGAAAAATGGCTTGGGATTTTCTCCATTGACCGGAGAAATTGTGGCTATTGGAACGCTTGATTTTGAAACGAACAAGGGCGGAGTATATTTTCAGTGTCCGGGAAAAGAAAATGAGGAAACGGAAAAAGAAGGAATCAAGATTCAGTCAATGACGGAAAAAGAGATGCTGGAAAAATTTTGGAATCTGGTTAATTATTATCAAGAGTTCATAACTTTCAATGGAAGAGGATTTGATGTGCCTTTTTTGATGATTCGTTCCGCAATTCATGGTATCCGACCGTCGAGAGATCTGATGTCCAATCGTTATCTTAATTACCAAAAATTTGATACTAAGCACATCGATCTTTTGGATCAGCTGTCTTTTTATGGATCTGTGCGCAGAAAAGGCAATCTTCATCTCTGGAGCCGCGCCTTTGGAATTAAGAGTCCTAAATCCGAAGGTATTACCGGAGATGATGTGGGACGGTTATTCAAGGAAAAAAAATTTCGGGAAATCGCGGAATACAATATCGGCGATTTGAAAGCGACAAGATCCTTGTATGAATATTGGGAAAAATATCTGAGATTTTAAACTTTCGGAAAAAATCGAAATCAGGGAATTATTTATTTTGTAAATTAGAATGATCCGCCTATGCGCATCGGCATCGACGCCCGTTTTTACGGTTCTGTTGGAAAAGGACTGGGGCGTTATACTCAAAAATTGATAGAAAATCTGGAACAAATATCCGCCGAATCGGAACTGGTTTCCAATCCGAAGGTTAGGAATGAGTATTTCATATTTCTGCGAAAAGAAAATTTCAACGAATATCAGCCAAAAGTTGATAACTTTCATAAAGTAGAAGCTGATTTCAAGTGGTACACATGGGATGAACAGTTTAAATTTCCCAAACTTCTAAATCAATATAATATTGATTTAGTCCATTTTCCTCATTTCAATATTCCGCTTTTCTACCGGCGAAAATTCATATTTACGATTCATGATTTAATCCTTCTTCACTTTCCGACCATAAAAAACACGATGCTTAATCCTGTTTTGTATTGGATAAAATTCCTGGCTTATAAAATTGTTATCAATTCAGCCATCAAGCGATCTCAAAAAATTATCGCTGTATCCGAATTTACAAAAAACGATATTCTGAAAAACTATAAAATTTCCGAAAATAAAATCATTACTATATATGAATCATGCGATAATTTTTGCCATTATAATCCACAAGATAGTCACAGTATACTGGATAAATATGGTATAATAAAACCGTATCTTCTATATGTCGGGAATGCTTATCCTCACAAAAATTTAGAAAAGCTGATTTTGGTTTTTTCTGACATTTTCAAGACAGAAAATAAATTGCATCTGGTGTTAGTCGGTAAAGAGGATTATTTCTACGCACGCTTGAAAAAACTAGTTGAAAAAAATAAAATTGTCAATGTGATTTTCTCCGGATTTATTCCGGATGCAGATTTGGACGTCATTTATCGGGAATCGGAGCTATATGTTTTTCCTTCGCTTTATGAAGGATTCGGTCTTCCGCCGCTGGAAGCTATGGCAAAGGGAGTGCCCGTAGCGTGTTCTGATCATCCGTGTATGCGAGAAATCTTGGAGGAAAGTGCGTTATATTTTGACGCTACGGACGAAAAAAATATGTTGAAAGCAATTCGCGATCTATTAAAAGATGAAAAACTTAGGAACAAATATCGCAAAATGGGTTACCGACAAATAGAAAAATTCAGCTGGATGGAAATGGCGCGAAGAACCCTGGATATTTATGAGTTCATAAAATAAAATATGCTAAAAAAAAGAATTATTCCGCAAATGTTCGATGTGCGTCCGGTAGACAATACCGGCGATTTGGATTGGAAAAAAATTAAAACAGTGGAAAAAAACTTTCAGTTTTATAAAAACGGAAAATTTAAAAAAGAATCACCGAATGAAAAAAATAAAATTTATTTTAATGGCAATACCGGATTTGACTTTATCCAAAACAATAGCGCGGATATTAAAAAAAATAATATTCCTAAAAAAGCAAAAATAGTCAGATTTGGTAAATCATTGGAAAGCCATGATCTTCCGGTTTTTCTCGAGACCTCTTGGGAATCGGTCAGAATGGCCAAAGATCAGATTGCACAAGAAAAATTTGCGCTTGAAAAGGAAAAAGAAGAAAGAAAAGAAGAAATCGGAAAATTTGCTGATAATTATTATCAACATCAAAAAGAAAACCGATACCATTTTATCTATGATGGCGATAAGAATATTTTTTCGGAAAGAAAAAAAACATCGGAAGAAATAGAAAACGAAGAAAGTCCGATAAAATATTTTGAAACTGAGGCCGATTATCGTCCAAAAAATACTTCCGAAGAATATGAAAATTCAATAGTATATTTTAACAAACGGGAAAAATCTCGTTTAAAATATTTGTCGAAAGAAAATAAACAACCAGTAGGATATCCGGAAAGCAAAAATTTTGAAATTAAGAAGAAGCCAAAAATAATCGCGGAAAATAAATCGATAAAAAAAGTATCGGATAAAAATTCATCCGTTTCCAAATATTTTTCATTTCAAAAAATTAAACTGAATTTCGGCAAAACCGCTTTTTCTTTCGCCGGCATCTCTGTGGTGATTTTATTAGTATTCGGTTCGGTCTTTTTGATCGGGAAAGGACTGAGCGTCAAAAGTAAAGTTCTGGGAGTGAGCACGGATGGCTATGGGAGTTTGGCTTCAGCCATGGGAAATATAAAGAATCAAGATTTTAAGTCATCATCTTTGGAATTTGATAAATCCTATGAAAAATTTTCCGAGGCCTCCAAGGATCTAGATTACGCGGGGGGATTTGTCATCAATATCTCCGGATATTTGCCTTATGTTTCTAAACTTTCTTCGGGAAAAAACGCAGTGGAAGCCGGAAGGCACATCTCATTAGCTGGAAAATCACTCAATAATTTCTTGGAAAAAATTTATTCATTGAAAAATTCTTCGGATAAGAACAATATTTCTCTTTTGGATGTTTTTTCATTTTCCGAGGAAAACTTGAAAATAGCCAATGCGGAACTGAAAGAAGCTCAAGAAAATTTAAATAAGATAAAAGTTGACGATCTTCCTGAAGATAAAATGGATGAATTTGTGAAACTCAAGCAGAAATTGCCGGAAATTATTCAAGCTATTGATGATTTTCTCAGCAATAGCCACATTTTTGCGGATATTCTGGGAGGCAATGGTCCACGTAAATTCCTTTTCCTTTTTCAAAATAATCATGAAATGCGGGCAACCGGCGGTTTCATCGGTAGCTATGGTCTGTTGGATATTTACAAAGGAAAAATTCGCAATTTCTTCATTGAAGGAATTTTTAATCCCGACGGCCAACTGGTGGAAAAAATAGTACCTCCAAAACCCATACAGAAAATTAGTGCTGCTTGGAGCTTGCATGACAGCAATTGGTTTCCTGATTTTCCCACCTCGGCGAAAAAGGCCATACTTTTTTATGAAAAAACCGGAGGATCGACAGTGGACGGTGTAATTACTTTCACTCCCGAAGTGATGAAAAAACTTCTGGAAGTGACCGGTTCCGTGGAAATGCGAGATTACGGTGTTACACTGACGTCGGATAATTTCATGGAGACGACGCAATATGAAGTGGAGGAGGATTATGATAAGCGGGAAAACAATCCTAAAAAAATCCTGGCGGATCTGGCATCAGTTCTGTTGGATAAGCTCTTCAATTCCAAGGATGTAGATGTTATTTTGAAATCGATTAAAGTTTTTTCCGAAGGTTTAAGCCAAAAGCACATCTTGTTTTATTCAAACAATGATGAATTGCAAAAAATAATTTCCGAACAGGGGTGGTCGGGGGAAATTATTGAAACGTCAAAAGATTATTTGAACGTCATTAATACCAATATCAATGGATTTAAGACCGACGGAGTGGTAGAGGAGAAAATAGAACATCAAGCGGAGATTCAAGAAGACGGTTCGATTATTGACACTTTGACGATCACCAGACATCATAACGGAGGCAATACGCCTTATGCATGGTGGAACAAGGTGAATGCGGATTATATGCGGGTATATGTTCCGCTGGGATCGAAACTTTTGGAAGCGGAAGGACAAACCAGAGAAATAAACTCCCCGCCTTTGGATTATGAGGCCTTGAAATTCAGACATGATCCAGACGTGGAAAAAGAAGAAAGGAATATGATTGTGGACGAAAATAGCGGCACTCGTATTTATGAACAAAATGAAAAAACCGTTTTCGCTAATTGGATATATGTCAGTCCTCAAGAAACAGTGGTAATAAAATACAAATACCTCCTACCGTTTAAAGTAGTTCCGGGACAATCCGAGAAATCGGTTGATACCTATTCAATGCTGGTACAGAAGCAGGCGGGTAGCGTGGGAAGCGAGTTGTCAATAAAATTGGTCTATCCTGCTAATTTTTCTCCGATTTGGAATTATCCCGAAGATTTCAAGAGTGATGAAAATCACAAAGTTGAATATCTGACGAAATTGGGAAAAGACGAATTTTTTGCTCTCACGTTTAAGAAAGAATAATTAAGGATTTTGATCAAGAAATTAATCAACAACACGATATTCTATGAAAAACCGGTGCAATCCGTTACTGCAGCGGCTTTCGTTATCGCTATAGCCAGCATAGTTAGCCGTATACTTGGGCTTTTTCGGGATAGAATTCTGGCTTCACAATTTGGAGCGGGAGACACATTGGATGTTTATTATGCGGCTTTCAGAATTCCGGACTTTCTTTATGCCATTATCATAACCGGTGCGGTGGGAGCCGCATTTATTCCGGTTTTCACTGGATTGATTTTTAAGAATAAAGAAAAAGAAGCGTGGGAATTAGCTTCCGGGCTTCTGAACCTTCAAGCGATCGTACTGGGAATTTTCTCTCTTGTTGTGATAATTTTCGCGCCATTCATAATGAAATTGCTTACCCCTGGATTTTCTGGAGAGAAACTGGAGAATATCACTTTGCTTACCAGAATCTTGATGATCACGCCGGTTATTTGGAGCATAAGCGCCATTTTCGGAGGTGTGCTGACATCTTTCAAAAAATTTATAATTTTATCTCTGGCTCCAATTCTATATAATTTGGGAATTATTATCGGCGCGCTCTTTTTTGTCAAATTGTGGGGATTAGTCGGATTGGCTTGGGGCGTAATTCTTGGTGTCATGCTTCATGCACTGATTCAATATCCTTCAGTCCGACGTTCCGGATTTCATTTTCATCTTGTATTTTTTGATTGCTTAAAGAACAACGACATTAAACGGGTTTTCTATCTAATGATTCCTCGGTCATTGGCGCTAGGAGTGAGTCAGGTGAATCTTTTGACAATTACTGTGCTGGCTTCAACTCTCACTTCGGGCAGTTTGGCCATATTTAATTTTGCCAACAATATCCAAATGGCTCCGCTTGGAATTTTTGCTTATTCTTTTTCCGTAGCGGTATTTCCCGTCTTAAGCGCGTCCTTTGCTCGCGAAGACCGGAAGGATTTTGTGAAAAATTTTTCGCAAACATTCAGAATAATTCTTTTTTTTATTATTCCAATTTCGGTCTTTATGATTATTCTTCGCGCTCAAATCGTTCGTGTATTGCTCGGGGCAGGAAAGTTTGATTGGGAAGATACTGTGCTTACCTTCAATACCATGGGGATATTGGCGCTAAGTTTAGCCGCTCAAAGTGCGATTCCTCTTCTTACCAGAGCTTTCTATGCACTTCAAAACACCAAGACACCGTTTTTTGTGGCAATTTTTACGGAAGGCGCAAATATTATTCTCGCGGTTTTACTTATCGGACGCTATAACGTGGAAGGTTTGGCAATCGCTTTTTCCATAACCAGCGTTTTGAATGCAGTGATCCTCTATATCATTTTGGAAAAACATTTTCACGGGCTGGATGAAAGAAGATGTCTCAAGGCATTTTTCAAAATAACTCTCGCTGCTGTCGGTGCCGGAATCGTCATCCAATATTCCAAGGAAATCGTGGCGCTTTTGATGGATATTGATACTTTTCTTGGAATTTTCACCCAACTTAGCGTTTCCGCTATATTGGGAAGCGTTGTTTTTATTTATTTGAGCGGACTACTCCGGATCGAAGAGGCGCATCATTTGCGCCAAATGATCAGCAAGCGCGTCTTCAGAACCAAACAGGATATTCCCGAAAACATCAATCAGATATCGTAATGTCAAAACATATTTTACACAAAACATATTTTATTTGACCGTGATATATTTCTGGCGTAGAATTATATTAAAATTGCATTATGAATAAAAAATCAATCATCATCGCGCTAGTTGTTGTTGCTGTATTTTTAGCGGCCTATTGGCGCTTGGCAAAAGCTCCAACACCCGAATCAAATATGTCGTCTCAATCCGATCAAATATCCGAAACGGGACTCACGGAAATCGAAGCCAAGGTCATCGCTGAAAAGTCCTGCATCAAGGGCGGAGAATCCCTGGCGTCGGGATATTACAATGCAAACTCGAAAACGTGGTGGTTCGATGCCAATCTGAATTCGACGCAGAAGGGTTGCAGTCCGGCTTGCGTGGTTTCCGAAGCGACTAAAACCGCCGAGATCAATTGGCGCTGTACCGGACTGATTATTCCGGAATAATCAGAAATTCCAATTTTTTAATTTATCACATATTTCCTTCTTCTTGATATAATTATCCGAAAGGTGTATAGTATAGTCATAAAAAGTAATAATAAATAATATGAAAAAATCAATAGTGGCAGCGGCTATTTTCATAGCCATTCTTCTGGTGCCGGCGTCTCGGATTTCGGCCTTCGTTCCCTTGGAAATCAAACCGGGAGCGCTGAAAGGCGTGTTGGAAATCTGGAAGGCGCAGCGGTGCGAAAAAGTCAAGACGAATGCCGAAAAGAAACTGGAGGCCATCGAAAAGAAAAGGGACAAGCACCAGACGGCCTATCAGAATCTTATTTCGCGGCTCGAGATCCTGATTGAAAAATTGGAAAGCCGCGGTTATTCCGTCGCCGACATCAAGACGGAACTTTCGATGCTGAAAACAAAGGTGGAAAAATTCGGCGAGGACTATCAGAAATTTTTCGATCTGATGGCGGAAGTGAAGACGCAGGCCTGTGGTGGCGAAACCGATAATCAAGTCAAAGCCAAATTATTAGAGGCGCGCACTCAATTGAAAACTGTGCGGCAAGACGCCAAGGAAATCAGGGAATATTATGATACCGTTATCCGGCCGGACATCAAAGCGCTCAAGAATCAAACACCTTCCAATTAATCAATTAATAAAAAATCCATATGTCAGAACAAAACTCATCCAATCAGACCGGCGAGACGACGCCGAAAAAAATGATTTCAAGCGAAACCGGAATATTGTTCATCCTGATTGCCGTTATGGCCTTCGGTATCCTGTATTTTTTATTGTTTAAGGCCGATCAATCCGAATCGGACAAATCCTTGTTGGTCAAACCGACTGTAAATAAGACGCAAAATACCCAAGCCGAACAGACAACCAATGTCCCGCCCGTGACATCAAATACTCCTTCTCAACCCGCAACTTCGCAACCAATCGGTTCCGGCGCTATGAACGTTGACTATGAAATTAGCCAGATGGATGCGCAAATAAATCCGGTAAAAGCCGATGACTTCAATGATGCGGATGTCTCCGACGCCAATATGGGATTGTAGAAATAATTC
>Ga0315273_10010438_pt1 | contig 11840 bp, 11 predicted proteins | sample YL17G02_0_MG_FD_205753 | JGI IMG/M metagenome (GOLD analysis project Ga0315273, IMG submission 205753) | Sediment microbial communities from Yellowstone Lake, YNP, Wyoming, USA - YL17G02_0 | ecosystem: Environmental > Aquatic > Freshwater > Lake > Sediment | place: USA: Wyoming | collected... | reverse complement strand
CGCGAACTCGGCGCTTGAATCATAGATGGAGGCGCCCTCCAGTAAAATTTCGCCCGAGATTTTAAGATCGGGATCGAGCTCCGCCATCCGGTTCAGGCATCTGAGAAATGTGGTTTTTCCCGCCCCCGCCGGGCCGATGATTGAAAGGATCTCTCCTTTCCGGCATTCCAGATTGATGCCTTTCAGTATCTCCTGAGCAGGCACACGCGCCCGGAGATTCCTGGTCCGAATCATCGCCACACCCGGGGCGGCACGATCCGCTTCTTTGCTCAACGCTGTTGCTGCCGGATTATCGACCATGCCGAAGCCTCTTGCGGATCTGGGCGCGGATCAGGACGGCAGTGAAGTTCAGCGTGAAAGTCAAGAGCAGGAGAACGAGGACCGTCGAGTAGAGTATCGGCTTCGTCGTCTCGACATCCGGGGATTGGGTGGTCAAGACGTAGACGTGATAACCCAGCTCCATAAACTGATTGTTCAACCGTGTAGGCAATTCCGGCAGGAAATAGGCGGCTCCAGTAAACATGACCGGTGCGACCTCTCCTGAACCGCGGCTTACTGCCAAAATGCCACCGGTGAGAATTCCACCCACCGCTTGCGGAAGGACCACCCGCCGGATCATCTGCCACCGTGTGGCTCCAAGCGAGTAGGCGACTTCGCGGTAGCTCTGGGGGATAGCACGCAGGGCTTCTTCCGTAGCGACCACCACCGTGGGCAGGGTTAACAGGGCTAGCGTGAGCGCGGCCCAGATGATTGCAGGCTGCCCATACACCAGAGCGCCACCAAACAAAGCGCGATCGATTCCACGCCCAATAAACTCAATAAAGAATCCTAAGCCAAAGAGTCCAAACACGATAGCCGGTACACCCGCCAGGTTTTGAATGGCCAGGCGTACGAGGTGAACCATCCTGGAGCGTTTGGGGGCGTACTCGTGCATGTAGATTGCAGTCGCAACCCCAAGCGGGATGACCGCAATGGTCATGAGGACGACCAGGGCGAAGGTGCCGAAGATCGCCGGAAATATCCCTCCACTCGTCATGCCGGATTCCGGAGCCTTTACGATAAAATTCAGCGAAAGCTTCTGAACCCCATGGATGAGAACATTCCCAAGGACAATGGCCACCATCGCGACGATGAGGATACAGGCCAGGGCCGACAGAGACTTCAGCAGACCACCGATTACATTCGCACGTTCGAACATAGCGGTTACGCAGCTCCCTGGAGCTTTTTCTGGAGTCGCCCGACCCACCAGTGCCCGAAAAGGTTGGTTACAAAGGTGATAACGAAGAGGAAGGCGCCGACGAAGAAAAGGACATGGTAATGGGCACTTCCGACCACAACCTCTCCCAACTCGGCTGCGATCGTGGCTGAGAACGTCCGAATGGAATCGGTTGGCGAAAACGTGAGGAGCGCCGCGTTGCCTGAGGCCATCAGCACAATCATAGTTTCGCCAATGGCGCGGCCGAAGCCGAGAACGCAGGCCGCCAGTACTCCGGGCATGGCTGCCGGGAGGACTACCCGCCAAGCTGTTTGCCATGAGGAAGCGCCCATTGCAATCGAACCTTCACGGAAGGCTTGCGGAACACAAGAGAATGCATCCTCCGCTACCGTGTAGACGATCGGAATCACCGCCAGGCTCAGGCCGATCCCTGCCGTTACAGCGTTTAGGCGGTAGGTCCAGCCGAATGTGCTCTGAAGCCAGCCGGCAAGCACCATGAGGCAGAAGAAGCCAACCACCACGCTCGGGATTCCCGCGAGGAGTTCTATGGCGGGCTTGACTATTTCGCGCACCCAGGGATGCGCGAATTCAGAGGTAAACAGGGCGGCCAGGACTGCGGTCGGGATGGCAAACAGGATTGCAATGATCGTAACCTTAAGCGTTCCAGCTAATAGCGGCAGGAGCGAATACTTGGGAAGCTTGGAAACCGGCTGCCAGGTAAACTCGGGTCGTGCGCCTTCCTTTGCGGGCTGAGGCAGAAAAAGCTTCGCCAGGCTTGCTTCTTTCTGTATCTCTGAAGAGGTCAAGATCGGCAGCGCCTCTTTGCCAATGAAGATGAAGATCAGGATGAGGGACGCAATCGTCAGGAATGCGCTGCCCTTAATGACAATGGAAGCCAGTCGATCGCTGAGGGATCCTGTCCGCCGCCGCTTTCTCAGTGGAACAAGGCTTACTTCGTCCGGAGGGGATAATACCCCACTGTCTCGCATATTTTCTGTCCTTCCGGGCTGAGAACCCAATCGATAAAGGCTTTGCTCTCGCCTGCCGGCTCGCCCACGGTATAGAAAAAGAGGTTACGCGAAAGAGGGTATTGATTGCTCTGTACCGTAGCCAGTGATGCGGGTACGGCCTCGCCGGCTTCATCCTTCTTTATTGGAATGGCTCGAATCCCCTGGGCGTAAGCGATTCCACCGTAGCCGATGGAGGCTTCATCTTTGGAGACGGCGTTAACGATTGCCGCGGTACCGGGAAGCGTTTGAATTTCCCGGGCATAATCCTCGTTGGTGAGGACATGCTCCTTGAAAAAGACGTAAGTTCCTGAGTTATTCTCGCGGCTGTAAGCCACGATCTTACTGTCTTTTCCGCCGACATCCTTCCAGTTGGTGATATTGCCGGTGTAGATCCACTTCAATTGCGCCTGTGTCAGAACGGAAATGTTATTGCTATGATGCACGTAAATGCCGATGCCGTCGAGTGCAACGGGTATTTCGCTTACGTCCTTTCCGCGCCGGGTTTTGACCTGCTCCTTTTCCTTGTCCTTCATCGGCCTGGAGGCCTCACAGATATCGGTGCCGCCGTTGATCAGGGCAGCGATGCCGGTACCGGACCCCCCACCCGTCACCTGGACATGGATTCCAGGATGTTCGGTCATGTAAGTTTCAGCCCAGCGCTGGCCCAGGATCACCATCGTGTCCGACCCCTTGATCGTGATGGTTTTTGATCCCATTTCACCCGGTCCTTTGCCACAACCGGATGTGATCAACACAAAAAACCCCATCGCCAGAATCCAAGGCACTCGCTTCATAAAGCCTCCTCAAGTCAGTCCTCTCTTTTGTACCCTAGATTCGTGATGGAGTGACAAGGAATGGGTTAAGATTTGGTTAAGGTCGCTGAACCACCCTCATTTGGAAGGTGAGGGGTTACGTTGGTGCCCCCTGAAAGTGACTCAGCGGCCTGCGAGAAAGCACATTATTGTAGGGGCGACCGTCAGGTCGCCGAACAACCTGACGATGGGGGGATCTGGCGGGCGACCTGACGGGCGCCCCTACGTTTTCGCGCCAGATTTGAGGTGATTGACATCATTTTCGACGACACCCCGGCACATCAACTGCATTGACTACGCCACCCTGTTCTTTGCCTGAAGGCGATGGGTTCCGACCGTCCCCGAGGAAGACACTAAATGTGCCCACCTCCGGAAGAATAAGACTTCATGTGCAGGAACATTCACTATCGATGCCTTAGGGTTACGGCTCTGCGCGCCGGCTTGTTTTCAACGTAATCCGTTCTCCACACAAGACCCTGCAAATAAAGCTTGATTATAGCCTTTAATTCGAATATATGTTTATACGGATGGAGGATTGAATGGGAGTAGAGCGACTCGATCAATTGCTCAGGGCTGCGGGCGACGCCACACGGCTTCGATTGCTCAACTTACTGAGATTCGGCAAGATATGCGTTTCTGATCTTCAGGCTGTTCTTGGAATTCCACAGCCAACAGTATCCCGGCACCTTGCAGTTTTGCGCAATGCCGGCTTGGTATCTGATTCTCGAAGGGGTACGCGGATTATATATGGCCTCTTGGATCGGAAGGCACCGCAGGTAGAAGCGTTGCGCGAATTGCTCGACAAATGTTGTCCACTTGATGAAAGGATGTGGGCTGACTTCGAACGCTTTGAGCTCGCCGTTCGGTCTGGGAAGTGCCGGGTCGAACAGGACGACGTAGCAACCAGCGAGTCGGACCAGCCCGAAGGCTCTTCTGTTAAGACGCCTCTCTGACAAACACAGCCACACCGGGAGAATTGCCATGAAAGAAAATCGCCGCTGCTTCATAAAGACCCTTGCCGCCACTGGGATCGCAACCAGTCACGTGCTGAATGCAGAGCCGGATCCCCAGAAAATGCACGCGCCGCCCGTGGTTGGCGGGAGCCCCGATCGCTGGCCCATCCTGGGCCGTAAGACCGGCCTGAAGATCACAAACATCGAGACCTTCACGCAGGGTAACAACTTGTGCATTATCCGAATCAAAACCGACGATGGCTCAGAGGGATACGGTCAAACAGCGCCCTTTGATGCGGACATCTCCGCCGCAGTCCTGCACCGCAGGATTGCACCGCTCGTCCTGGGACAGGATCCAGCCGACCTCTCGCAGATCGTCGACCGATGCATCGAGGATAACTACAAGTTCCCATGGTCGTTCGTCTGCCGCGCCCTGGCTGGCGTCGACACGGCAATCTGGGATTTGTTGGGAAGGCGCGAGAAGAAGAGCGTCTGCGAGCTGATTGGTGGTAAGCCTCGCTTTTTCAATGTTTATGGTTCAAGTATGAGCCGCACCATCAAGCCCGAGGAAGAGGCTGCTCGACTGGCGCGCCTGCGTGACGAGCGCGGCTTCGGAGCGTTCAAAGTCCGAATCGGCAAGGTCTGTGGTCACGACCAGGATCAATGGCCAGGACGCACGGAGGCGCTCATTCCGGCCGTGCGCCAGGGTGTTGGCGATAAGGTGACCATACTGGCGGATGGGAACAGCTGCTACACGCCTCCCAAAGCGATCCAGGTCGGCAAGTTGCTCGAAGAGCATAACTTCGGCCATTTCGAGGAGCCATGCCCTTATTGGGAACTGGAGTGGACGGCAGCGGTAGCCGAAGCGCTGAAGATCGCTGTGGCCGGAGGCGAGCAGGACAACGACCTTGCTCAGTGGCGGCGCATGATGGCGATGAAAGCGGTAGATATCGCCCAGCCCGACATCTGCTACATCGGAGGTCTGACCCGGGCGCTTCGAGCGGCCGCCATGGCAGAGAAAGCCGGTCTGAAATGCGTGCCGCATTCCGCCAATCTATCCATGGTTACAGTATTCACACTGCATATGATGGGCGCGATCCCGAATGCCGGTCCGCACCTCGAGTTTACGATCGAAAAGGACCAATGGAACGGCAGTCTCTTCCAGCCCGCGCTTGAAGTGCGGGAAGGGAAGGTGCGGATTCCCGACGGTCCTGGTTGGGGGGTCATGATCAATCCGGAATGGCTGGCAAAAGCCAAACGCGAAGTCACCGGGCGATCCTGACTGGGATCGAACTGTTTTACTCAATTGAAGCTTGACATGTGATACACATGCAATTATGTTTATAGCATGTCCAAGATGATTCAGTTGCGCCATGTGCCGGACGAGACGCACCGAAGGCTCAAGTCCCGAGCGGCTCTCGAAGGAATGTCGCTGTCAGATTATCTACTGCGGGAGGTCGCCCACGCCGCCGAACGGCCGACAGTGGCCGAGCTGAGGTTGCGTTTGGCGAGTCGGCGGGCCGTGGAAGTCAAAATGCCGCCAGCCCAGGCGGTTCGCTCGGAACGGGAGCGGCAATGATCGTTGTCGACGCCTCGGCGGTGCTCGAGGTCCTGCTGAATACTTACTCGGCGGAACTGATCTTGGAACTGATTTTTGCAGAGGGGGAGACGCTTCATGCTCCCCATTTGCTGGATCTCGAGATCGCACAGGTTTTGCGCCGCTATACACTGTCTGGAGATCTCAGCGAGGAGCGAGGCATGGAAGCGCTCGAGGACTTTGAGGCGCTTCCGATCACGCGTTACGCGCATGATTTTCTCCTGCAGCGTATCTGGGAACTGCGTCACAACGCCACGGCTTACGATGCGGCATACCTTGCCCTCGCCGAAGCCATGGACGCTCCGCTGATCACACGGGATGAGGCGCTGGCATCCATTGCCGGTTGCCGCGCCAGGATCCAGCTCGTTTGAATCCGTTGCCGATTTCAAAGAGCATCTCAGTTTCTATGCTTCTGTTGTGTCTATCCAATTCTCCAATCGTAGGTATTGTCCAGCGGCGAGTTCCCGGATCGGCCGCCGCCTCATACCACTCCGCCTCCGCACTTCCACCATTTTTGGATGCGGCCATGCCGCGCCAGGTCTATGCGCCGCCACTGCTGCGAATGATGATGGGCAGGCCGCAGGCGATTTCCAGCAGGTATCTCGCCCGCGCGAGCTTCTGGGCTAAAGGCCCATACTCCTGGTATCCGCGCGCGATAATGACCAGCGACTGGCCGGACTTGCGCAGTGAAAGCCGGGAGATTCTCCCCTGGCCGGACTCCGTGAAGGCGGCCGCCAGCCGCAGAATGCCCGAAAGCATGCTTGTCAGATGCTGCTGCTCGGCGGACAGCCCGCGCAATTCCTTCCCGCCCGGCGCCGGCAGGGCTCCTCTCTGATAGAGAACCGTGAGCGCCATCATCTTGAAATCACTCGCCTCCCAACCGATCGGCGTTTTCAGTCTGCAGATCATGCGGAAGGATTCCTTATGCCCCTTTTTTCTGCGTCCGGAAAATCCGACCCGATGTGTCAGGGCTGCAGCGCGCAGCAGAGCGCGGGATTTTCCGGCAGCGGCGGCTCCCATAAAATTGAGGCGCGTCAATCCGTCATGAAGCTGCTGCGCGAGTTGCGCGACGCGTTTTGACCGCGCGCAATCCGGATCCCGGAAGGAGGCCCAGGTCCGCAGCCTCTCCATAATCGCCGATTCGAGCTGCTCTCCCTCTGGGAGGCCGGCTCGCCAGACGGGCCACAAAGATCCCTTGCCCAGCATCATCTGTCGATAGCGATCAAGTCGCTGCCGCATCTGTTCCCCGATCCACGATCGCCACCGGCCCCGGGTTTCCTTGTCCGGCACGGCGCGTATGGCTATTGCCGTTTGCAGGAGAACGTGGAGATCATGCATTTCGCCAAGCAGGTCCTGGATTTCGCGCAGGGCGGGTCCCCAAGCCTCGTGCCGGCTCGGGAGGAAATTCTCCGTGGTGTAGCGGAACTTTTTCAACCCGATTCGCAGACGATGGTAGCCGATGTGGCTTCGGTTGCGCAACGCCTGGCGATGAAGCCAACGCGCCTCGCGCCAGCGTTCGAGCGCCAGGTGCGGGAAAACCGGACTCTCCGGTGGAATGCGGCCAGCGCGCTCGGGCAGGCGCGCAGCCCATACGTTCCATCTCTTTCGATCAAAACCCTTCAGGGCTCGGGAGGCCGCTTCTTTCAGTTCGCCTTCGCGGAGTGTGATGTGTTCGATCAGAATAACGGATGCGAGCTCCTGAGGCGCATCCGGCTTTTTCACCCAATCCATCATGACCTGGGTGTCCCGCAGCTCGCCGAATTTATTAGACAGGCGCGCGCATTCCTTTCGCATATCCGTCCAGGAGCGGTCGGGATCGAAGGCTGCGAAAGCCTGAGCGATGGAACGGCAGCGCCTCAGGGCGACGCGCAGGTCATGGACCGGATCCGGAGCACAATCCTGAACAACCAGGTCGCACTCGCGAACGACGCGTTCCATCCAGAACGCCAGTCCGGCTTTCTCGGTGCTGCTGTTGACGGCAACGTCTTCCACGCCCATGGTGTAGTGAACAAGCCCTTCAGAGTCGACATTCCTGCCGGCGATTCCGCGAGGAACAGGAATCTGGAACTACCAGGGTCCATTGTACACCGAGTTCCGGGAGCATGGGCGTTTTGGGTCCCAGCGCCTCGTTCGGCAGATGTCAGAGCGCGGCTCCGGTCGGAGAGGTATTCAATCGATCTTCAGCTTGGGTTTTTGGAGCGTGGGTGAGGATGATGGCTTGATGTGCCCGGATATTTTTTCACCGGGAGGAAGTTTGTCGTACAGATCGGGATAGAGCTTTTTAACGCAATCGGGGCAGATGCCGTGTGAAAAGTCCATGTCGAGGTGGCTTTTAAAATATGCCTCGACGTGTTCCCAGTATTCCTCATCATTCCTTATTTTCTTGCAGCTTGCGCAGATCGGGATGACGCTCCGCAGGTCCATGAGTTCGCTGATGTTCTCCAGTATCAGCAGGGCGTAGCTCTGATCCTGATACTGGAATGGGGCAGTCGTGACCAGAACGTAAACCTCCTGGACGGACGGACCCCTAACCAGCTCCATTCGGGTGGCGCGTCGGCTTATTTTTCGACCGCTGAACGAGTGATTGACGGAATTGCGGATTACACAGCCTTCACAAAAAGGGCCCCTGCCGCAGCCCTCCGGCACATCCGTGGAGTGGAGGCAGTGCAGCGCTTCACCGCCCCGCAATTGGAGCGCAAGGCTGGGATTCTGCACCAGGAGCGGGGCCGCGGCCTCGTTGAACTCATGGATGCGCACATCGGCATCGACTACGAAGACCGGCGAAGGGATTGCGTTGAGGATTGCCTTAAAAAAATCCGGTTTCGGTTTGTCAGTCACCGTGACCCGCCCGTCTTATCGGCGCGCGTTTGTGGTTGGCCTGCACCAGGATTTCTGGCCGGATAGTCTCGGATCAAGCTGGATCTCCGGCTCGATGCCCCGGTAGAGATTGAATTATCCTCGCATAAAATTCAAGATCCATCGCGGGGTTCCACATGAATGTGGACGCTCTCGGTTCCGGGAAGACGTGATTTCAAGCCATGCTCGATCTGGCTCGACAGGCGGTGGACCTCCTCGATTTTCAGGCTGCCGTCGAACACGCAGTGGAGGGAAATATAGAGCAGGCCTTCCTGGCTCAGAACCCGGACGTTGTGAAAGTCGCGCAGCGAGGGAATTTCGGCCGCGAGATCGCGCAGCCGGTCGAGCACTTCCGCGATGCGCGCGGTTCTGGAGTCGCCGCTGGTGGGACGGCTCATCCTGGGTTCGATGTGAGTCTCGACCGCTTCCAGGCCTTCGAGCTGCGAGCAGATCGCCTCCTCCAGGCGTTGGGCGACGGTATGCGATTCGGAAAGCGTCAAGTCGGGCTCCACCTCCAGGTGGAGCGTGACCGTGCTCCGGCCCTCGCTGTCCTGGACGCGCACCTCATGAACCACCAGGCCCCGCTGTCCTGCGATGGCCTGGATGCGCTCGGGCCAGCTCTCCTGGGGCGGCGAAACCGGCTCGAAGTGGACGATGACATCGGCCTTGGGGTGAAGGCCGCACACGCGCTCTTCAACCTGGGATGCGATGGCGTGGGCCTGTTCGAGGGGCATCGCGCGCGGAATCCCGATGACGACATCCACGAAATTGATCAGACCCACCGGGCGCACGCGCACGCGAGGACAACTCACAACGCCCGGAACACGCCGCGCCTCCTCGATGATCCCTTCGGCAAGACCCTTGGGTGCCCGATCCATGAGGGCGTCAATGGTCTCTCTGCCGAGCCTTGCGCTCACCCACAGCACAATCAGCGCCACTCCGAGTGCGGCCACCGCATCGGCTTTCACCAGCAAATCCCTGTGGGGGCCCGACTGTCCGATTCTAACCAGCAGAAGCCCCAGAATAACCACCGCAGAGCTGTAAATATCCGTGCTGAAATGGAGCGCGTCGGCCTCGAGGGCAAGGCTCTTGTAGCGGCGGGCCGTGCGCATGAGCGCCCGGGAGCGCCCGTAGTCGATGCCGATCGAGATGAACATCACGACGAACGACCAGATGTTCGGATCGACGCTGACCGGCCTGAAGAACAGCCGCTCGATCGCCTCATAGATGATCCAGACGCAGGTAACGACCAGGAGGAGGGTTTCAAACAGCGCCGAAAAACTTTCGACCTTGCCGTGGCCATAAGGGTGGGATTCGTCCGGCGGCAACGCGGCAATCCGCACCGCACCCAGGGTCATGAATGCCGCGGCCAGGTCCAGCGCGGAGTGAAGCGCCTCGGCCATGATCCCCAGGCTTCCGGTGGCGAAGCCGACGGCAGTCTTTAAGCCGGTCAGAAACAGCGCGGCGACGACGGAGGTCAGGGCTACTCTGGTCTTCTCGCGGTCGCCGGTGATTTGGTCGTTCAGAGTTCCTTCCATCGCATGCGCTCCACGTTAATCAATATCACAGTCCGCGCGCAATTAACCACCAAGACTCAGCGCGGCCCCAGGGGGGACAGAAACCGCAACCGCAGATGCACGCAGATATACATTTTATTTATCTGCGTGCATCTGCGGTTCCAAGTTTAGGTTGCGGCCATGCCGCGCCAGGAACTGATACTGCGAACTGCGAACCGTGAACCCATTCCATTGATTGCCGGCGGAGGTCGCCCTGCGAAATGCTGCGTTATGTTCCCTATCCACAAGTTCTGTCAGAATTCCTCCCGGCCTGTCGGATATCGTTGAGACCATAAACTTCCCGAAACCCCCGAATTACGTGGGAAAAAGTTACGACATCCAACCTGTCGAGTCGGATGCCGGCGACCCGAGCCCTCTGTCCGATTCCTACGGCCATGGGACTGGGATAGCGGCTTGCGCGCTGGCCGTCGCACCGGGTGTGACTTTTATCCCTGTCAAAAGCTACCCCAGTAACGCCGCCGCGTTCTCACGAGCCGTCAATCTCAATCCACACATCATAAGCTGCAGTTAGGGGGTTGGGACCCTTTGGGGAGCAGCAATCGATCCTGCGCTGCAACTGGTCATCAACAATGCGATTGCCTCCTGAATTGTCGTCCTGTTTGCGTGAGGCAGGTTCCGGATCTCTGCGGCATCGTCGGCCAGGGACCAGTCGACGTTTTAATTGCGCTTCCGACCCAACCGGGATCCACGGTGGATACAAATTTCTCCCCGGGCACATATCAAGCGGCGACGGGACAACCTGACATTTGCCAAAACCCCGTCCGGATTGAAAACATTGACGTTCATCTCCTCCACTGCTCCTGGCCTTTCCCACCTTCTGAAGGCTGTGAAGTCTTCGCAAGCGCATAGCTTGTGCTCCGTCCCCCTTCCGGATTTCGGCCGAGTATGCCGCCCTCAACAAGCGCGGCAATATCACGCAGGGCGGTGTCGTGAGAACATTTGGCAAGCTTTGCCCACTTTGTAGTGGTGAGTTTTCCATCTAAGCCATCGAGGACCCGATTGAGGACAGTGCGCTGGCGTTCGTTCAGCGTGAAATCAGCAACGGCTTCCCAAAAGTGCGCTTTGGAGAGGACAGCTCCCAAAATAGTCTGTGCGCCCCCAATCGCAGGCCCCAGGCAGCCCAGGAACCAGGCCATCCAGGGCGTGATGTCCATCGTTCCCTTTTGCGTCCTCTCCAAAATGTCGTAATAGCTGGCTCGTTCCTGACGGATCTGCGCCGACATGCTGTAGAATCGTTGCGCACTTTGTTCGGAGCGTGCCAGCGCCAGATCGGCAATAGCCCGCGCGATGCGGCCATTGCCATCGTCAAATGGATGAATTGTCACAAACCAAAGATGCGCAAGCCCGGCCTTCACGACCCAATCGGTCTCAGTTTTTTCATTAAACCAATCTAGAAACACCTGTATCTCCCGGTCGACCTTTCCAGCCGCCGGTGCCTCGAAATGCACGCGTTCCCGGCCAACCGCACCCGAGACGACCTGCATAGGACTGCTGCTGTCATCACGCCAGGCAGCGGCCTTGATCCGGCTCATACCACTGCGGGCCGTGGAAAGAGCGACGCATGCCATGCGAACAACCGTTCTGCCGTGAGTGGTTGCTCGTAGTGACCCGTGGCATCCATCACCATTTCAACAACTCCCTCCACGATCCGGTCGACGGGCTTAAGGCCTCCAATTTCCATGCCAAGGCGGCGCGCGATCGATAAACGGTGTCCTTTCGGCAAGCGTGCGTGACGCGGGATGTGGGCCATTGGTATTCTCCTTTCGACAATGAGGAGGAGACAAATGGCCAATACAACCCTGAATCAAGATAAGCAGCG
>Ga0315273_10010437_pt1 | contig 11841 bp, 7 predicted proteins | sample YL17G02_0_MG_FD_205753 | JGI IMG/M metagenome (GOLD analysis project Ga0315273, IMG submission 205753) | Sediment microbial communities from Yellowstone Lake, YNP, Wyoming, USA - YL17G02_0 | ecosystem: Environmental > Aquatic > Freshwater > Lake > Sediment | place: USA: Wyoming | collected... | reverse complement strand
GTGTGCTTCCAACCATATGTATGAAGATATAACTGCATCACTAGAGCGTTAATGGCTACAAATGAAAGGCCTTGTGCTGATTCATAATCCGCATCAGCTGCAGTTGCTAAAGCCTCAGTAGTTTCTACTGGTAAATTTTCAGTCATTTTCTCCACGCCGACCACCAAAGCGCTGTCTACCTCTTCTGAGCCTACTGCCATTATCGCAGCACGAAAGGCGGCGGCTCCAGAACCACATGCAGCTTCGATCTTTTGAGATTCCATACCTGGGAGACCAATCCAATCGGAGATAAGGACTCCCAGGTTCTCCTGCTTGCTTAGGATACCAGAGAGCATATTCCCGACGAATAAGGCATCAGCTGTATCTCGTTGGGCGTCGCTTAAAGCTGAAATTATTGCAGTTCCTGCTAATTCTTTTATAGATTTATCCCAATGTTCATCAACTACAATCTGACCAATACCTATAATAGCTACTTCACGCATTTATTAATCCTTGAAAATCGAATTGTGCTAATATTATGCCAAAATATTCTGTCAATACCTATCAGTTTGGTTGACAGGAAAGAAACTAACAATGGATTGAAGAGGAAGCGTGCGCATAGACATACTCACATAAATTCCGTTTAACCTAATTATATAGGCTATTTTGGTAAAATACTTCAAATTATGAATCAAATTACAAATCAAGAATTAATCATTGTAGGAGGTGGATTAGCTGGGTCAGAAGCTGCTTGGCAGGCAGCTGCCAGAGGAGTAAAAGTTCACCTTTATGAGATGCGCCCAAACAAAAAGACTGATGCTCACCAAAGCTCATTACTAGCAGAATTGGTATGCTCGAATTCACTTGGTTCAAATTTGCCAGACCGGGCATCTGGATTACTAAAAAATGAGCTCAGAATATTGGGATCATTACTCATATACTGTGCAGATGGAGCAGCAGTTCCTGCCGGTGGGGCTCTGGCAGTTGATCGTGATTTGTTTTCTCAAATGGTCACCTCGAAAATTGAAAATCATCCTCTCATCAAAGTTATCCATCAAGAAGTCACCCAGATACCCAATGCTACATCGATCATTGCCTCAGGGCCATTAACTTCTCCAAAGCTTTCGACAGCAATCCAAAATCTGACCGGTTACGAGCAGATATATTTTTATGATGCACTGGCACCGATTGTTAATAAAGATACTATCAATATGGATAGCGTGTTTCAGGGTTCACGATATGGGGATAATCGCGAGGAAAATGGGGGAGACTATTTAAACTGCCCGATGAATCGTGATGAATACTATCGATTTGTGGAAGCGGTGATCAACGCGAAGCAGATCAGTCTACATAATTATGAGAATCTGATTTCATCGGGTGTCTGCGCTGGAGCCCATAAATACTTTGAAGGTTGCCTGCCCATCGAGATTATTGCGAAGCGTGGTGTAGAATCACTGGCATATGGACCGCTTCGTCCGGTTGGCTTGACAGATTCCAGAACCGGTAAAAAATCATTCGCGGTTGTACAATTACGGCAAGATAATCTAGCAAAGACACTTTATAATATGGTCGGTTTTCAGACCAATTTAAAATATTCAGAACAAAAACGAGTTTTTAGGATGATCCCAGGATTAGAGAGGGCTGAATTTGCTCGTTATGGTCAGATGCATCGGAATACATTCATTTTCTCTCCGGCATTACTTTATCCTACTCTACAATTCAAACACAGAGATAATCTTTATTTTGCAGGTCAGATAACTGGTATTGAGGGATATGTAGGAAATATAGCAGCCGGTTTATTAGCTGGAGTGAACGCAGCAAGGTTTGTATTGGGACAAACATTCCTCGAAATGCCACCGAGTACGATGATAGGTGCTTTATGCAATTATATTACCCATGCAGATGCCAAAGATTTCCAACCTATGAAAGCGAATTTGGGAATATTACCAGATTTAGATAAAGAAATTAAAGGAAAGAGGATGCGGGCTGCAGCATACGCTCAACGATCCAAGGCTGATTTACAGACTTTTCTTGAAGAAGAAGATAACAATATAAATTGCGCATAGCCATAATGAAAAAATCAATCAAAATACTATCATCTATAATCATTACCATTCTCATTACTTATTTAATATTAACGATCTTATCATCCTATACAAAAACGAAGGAATTTAAAGAACAGCGAGCATACGATGATGTAAAGTATCAAGTCGCATTAGGACCACGTACCCCAGGAAGCGAATCTCATGAGGTTGTTGCAAATTGGGTAATCTCGAATTTGGAATCTTCAAATTGGGATGTATTTACTCAAGAAACAAATATATCTGGGATACCTATAAAAAATATCATCGCAAAGCGGGGGACTGGGTCGCCCTGGATCATCATTGCCAGCCATTATGATTCGAGAATTTTTGCTGATCAGGATTCCACACCTGAGGGTCGGAAATTGCCGGTTTTAGGTGCAAATGATGGTGCTTCCACTGTCGCGATCCTACTAGAGCTTGCACGGGATTTACCCATCAAAGATGATAAACAAATATGGCTAGTTTTTCTAGATGCTGAGGATAATGGGGACATTCAGGGAAATGAATGGATTTTAGGCTCACAATACTTTGTTGATGAACTGAACGGAAAACCGGACAGCGCAGTAATCCTAGACATGGTTGGAGATAAAGACTTAAATATATACATGGAAAAAAACTCAAATTATGATCTAAACCAGGAGATATGGGGGGTGGCTTCTGCTCTGGGTTATAAACAATTTATACCAACCTACAAATATAATATGATTGATGACCATATTCCATTTATTATTGCAGGGATCAAAGCAGCTGATATCATAGATTTTGATTATCCATACTGGCATACGACACATGATACACTTGATAAAATATCCGCTGACAGTCTGAAAGCAGTTGGAGATACAATATTAAAATGGTTGGAACAATATCCCAAATAAGATGATTTATTAAATACAATATTTCTATAGTAAGAGAAGTCATATGATAAATTATAAAAATTACCCGCATATAGAAATTTAAACAAAGGATTTATTAAGTCCAAACAATGGCAAAAAAAACACCTAAGACTACAATTCGACCAAAGGAAAAGGCATTTCTTGTTGGTGTTGAGATTCGGAGTGATGATCATATACTGACTCTACAAGATTCTTTGACAGAGCTTGCATTATTAGGGGAAACAGCGGGTCTGGAGATAGTTGGCATGTCGACACAGCATTTAGATAGGCCTAATGTAAAAACCTACATCGGATCCGGTAAGGTAGATGAAGTTCGCATGCTGGTTGAAGAATTAAAAGCAGATGTTGTACTTTTTGATGATGAGCTATCACCCCGACATCTTAGAGAGCTCGAAATAGCTTTTGGTAACAATGTTCGCATCATTGATCGAACTGCGTTAATATTGGATATATTCGCTCAACATGCAAATACGAATGATGGCTCTATACAGGTTGAGTTGGCTCAATATGAATATCGATTGCCGAGATTGACGCGTGCATGGACTCACCTGGCACGCCAGGCTGGTGGAGGAGGTGGGCGTTCTGGAATGGTTGGCGGTGTTGGCCTTAGAGGCCCAGGTGAAACCCAGTTAGAAGTGGACCGAAGGGAAATTCGAACAAGAATAAAGCACCTGAAAGGGCAACTTGAGAAAGTCCGCACACACAGACAACAATACAGGAGCAGGAGGAAAAAAGCTTTAGTACCGGTTGTAGCCATAGTGGGCTATACAAATGCAGGTAAATCGACATTACTGAATATTCTTTCAAAATCGGATGTTTACGTTGCGGATAAGATGTTTGCAACTCTGGATCCAACTACCCGGCGTGTTAAATTAACAGACAGCCATGTTGCTTTGTTCACTGACACAGTTGGTTTTATTCAAAAACTGCCTACCACACTGGTGGCAGCTTTCAGAGCTACTTTAGAAGAAATATCTGAAGCTGACCTGCTTATCCATGCGATCGACATTACCCATCCTCAGGCACATGAACAAGCACGAGCAGTTTATCAGATACTTTCCGATATAGAAGCGGACCATATCCCTATCCTTACTGCCTTGAATAAGATTGATAAATTGACTGATCCTGATCATGCTAGAGATACATTATCTGATTATCAAAGTGCAGTTGCAATCTCGGCCATTACTAGTGAAGGAATCTCTGACCTGCTTGAGAAAGTAAACGCCTTTCTTTATGAGGATTTTATACCCATTCAGATTTCTCTACCCTACCAGGAGGGTGGTTTAGTCAAGATCTTTCATGAACAAGGTCAGGTTGAACGATTGGAACATAAAACTGGAGGGGTTGAGATTGACGGAGGGATTCCAGGTAGATTATTATCATATTTCCACCCATATAGAAGAGACAATCTATAACTAACTGATTTTTGGTCCAGAATTAATGACCTCAAGTGGGCAACTATCCGCAAATTTCTGGAAGTTATCAATAAATCGGGCAGCCAGACTGCGATACCTTTTCATATAAGCATCTTCATTTGACCATGCTGCAGCTGGGTAAAGGACATTGTCAGGTATACCAGGGCAATGTTTCGGAACCTGGAAACCAAATACTGGATCTTTATAATACTCCACATCCTTCAGCTCACCATTTAAAGCTGAATTCAGTAAGTCACGTGTATATCGAATACTGATTCGCTTTCCCACCCCATATGGACCACCAACCCAACCGGTATTGACCAGCCAACAATCGACGTTATACCTTAATATTTTCCGTTTTAAGAGATCCGCATAAAATGAAGGTGGATGGACCATAAAAGGACCACCGAAACAGGCGCTGAATGTAATTTCAGGCTCTTCACCAAGACCGATTTCCGTGCCGCCAACTTTTGCAGTATATCCCGAGATAAAATGATATACAGCTTGGTCTGCGGTCAACCTGGCAATTGGTGGCATAACTCCAGATGCATCACAGGTTAATAAGATGATATTCTTGGGATGTCCACTTGTCTTTTCAGGGAGGGCATTGGCAATAAAGTCGAGAGGATAAGCTGCTCGAGTGTTTTCAGTCAAGGAATCATCATCCAAATCTACCAGACGTGTCACAGGGTCATACACCACGTTTTCAAGGATGGTGCCAAAGCGTCTTGTACAGGCATATATTTCGGGTTCAGCTGTGGCAGATAATCCAATAACTTTGGCATAACAACCATCTTCAAAATTGAATATCCCTTCATCGCTCCAACCATGCTCATCATCACCGACCAATCCACGGTTTGGATCTGCAGATAAGGTTGTTTTGCCAGTACCAGAAAGACCAAAAAATAAGGCTGTATCACCTATCTTTCCTACATTTGCAGAGCAATGCATCGTCATAATGCCTTGCAAGGGTAACAGGTAATTTAATAGCGTAAATACAGACTTTTTTATTTCGCCACCATAGCCTGTATTACCAATAATACAGATCCTTTGATCAAAATTGATCACAATAAAGGTGTTCGTGGGGGTACAGTCAATTTGCGGGAAGGCTTTGAAGGAGGGAACAGAGATGACTGTAAATTCCGGCACATGTCTTCGATATTCTTCGCTCGTCTTTGGTTTGATGAACATATTTCTCGCAAATAAACTGTGCCATGCAAGCTCCGTAATGACACGGACAGGTAATCGATAGTTCTGATCCGCTCCCCCGTAACAATCTTGAATAAATACATCCCGACCTTGTAAAAAACCCTGTATTCGGCTGTAAAGCTCATCGAATTTTTGTGTGGCATAAGGGCGATTATACTGTCCCCACCATACATTTTGCTCGGTTGTAGATTCACGGACGATAAATTTATCGTTGGCAGCCCGAGCAGTATGTTTACCAGTATTGACAATAATCGGACCTTTCTGAGATATTTGAGCTTCACCTCTGAAAATGATCTCTTCATATAGGGCTTCGGGGGGTAAATTCCAATAGACTTTACGTAAATTTACTAAACCGATGTTATCTAGGCCAAAATCACCTTTTAATGCATCTGCCTGCGCTTCGGCAGGAGTTTTTATATTCAGTATATTATTCATAACCAATCTCTTACCAATTTACGATCGCCAATATAAATTTCATTGGGTGAAGAGGGATCTAGAACCCATTTAATTCTTTCAATTCCTTCTTTGATTTCCTTAATTGAGCCGGCATAGCTCAATCGCAGATGACCTTCCATGCCGAATTCCTTTCCAGGAACAGTGACGACGAGTGCCTTCTTTAATATTATTCGGGATAACTCTATTGAATCCTTTGCCAAACAAGAGGGTAAATATGAACGAAAGTCAGGGAGGGCATAAAATGTCCCTTTTGGGGGGATAAGCCGTACTCCTTTAAAGGTTTTTAATTCTTCAATCACAACCCACCTGTTATTTTGAAAAGTTAATCTTAGGTTTTCTACTACGCTTTGCATACCATTTAATGCGCCTTCTGCCGCTGATTGTAATAAGGCTGAGGTGCACGAGGTTGTTTGTGCTTGAACATTGGTCATCACTTCGACCAATTTGCGATTAGTAACCACCCAGCCAATCCGAAATCCAGTCATTCCATAAAGTTTGGCAATACCATTTACAACAATGACCATTGTATTTTCAATATCGGTATTCGTGTATTGATAAGCCGGCTTCCAAACTACTCCATCGAAAACCAATTTGTGATAGATATCATCCATAATGAGGAATATCTTTTTTCGCTCGCAAAAGTCAACAATCTGGGCAATAAAATCAGGTGAATAAACTTCGCCAGATGGATTATTCGGGCTGTTGACAATGATAGCTTTGGTGTAAGAGCTAACTGCCCTTTCAATGTCTTCCATACGTGGGTGAAATGTCCCATCTTCAGGAGTAACGATTACCGGTATCCCGTATACCATTTTCACCATCTCTGGGTAGCTAACCCAATGAGGTGCTAGAATGATTACTTCATCTTGCGGGTTGATAATACTGTATAGGATGTTGAAGATCGATTGTTTTGCCCCTGCAGAGATAATGATGTTTTCAGGTGCAACTACTTTGTTGTAATTTTCCTCAGTGTAACGGATGATCGCTTTTTTAAGGGAAGGGGTACCGTCTGGTGGTGTATATTTTATGTCTCCACCGCTGAGCTTGGTTGCAGAGCTAAGGATCGCATTCATTGGAGTCTTATTTTTAGGTTCACCAATACTCATATTAATAACTGGTTCACCCCGTTCACGTAAGATCCTTGCTTCTTCGTTTAGCGCTAACGTTGGTGATTCAGCAATCGCTCTTGCTAGTCTGCTGATGTTCATAAATCGATTTTTCTCCTAATCGTTATGGTTAATGGCTTTAATCCCAATAGTGGTCATGCTCTGATTATATTCACCTAAAAAGTGTATCCTTAATACAGACATGCGTCAATATGATTTTTATCGGCAGTTAGTCAGAAAAGTTAATGTTCAGGGCAAGTTATAAGATAATATAGATCTAGTAATCGTTTCCTGAAGGTATTATATATCAATGATGATATCAGGATATGGGATAATATGTCCCTCCAGGCTTTTATGAAAAATATTAATTGGCGTGAGTAAACGGAAATTATGGCCCAACTATCATCAGAGGTTCTATCAAAAATAAAAAGCTCAATAAAAGGTGAGATAAAAACAGATCGAGTAACGCGGCTGTTATACAGCACTGATGCGTCCATTCATAAGATAGAACCACTCGGAGTAGTATTCCCGCGAAATATCGACGAATTGGATACGATCGTCACATTAGCTGGTCAATATCAGATCCCCCTCATAGCTCGAGGTTCAGGATCAAGCCTGGCTGGGCAATCTATTGGCAATGGTCTTATTATTGACTGTTCACGTTACTTAAATAAGTTGATTGAAATCAATCGAGATGATAATACTGCAATTGCTGAACCCGGATTAATCCTGGACGATTTAAACAAGGCTGCAAAAAGATTTAACCTGCAATTTGGACCTGATCCAGCCTCATCCGAAAGAGCTACGATTGGTGGATGCATAGGGAATAATGCTGCCGGCGCTCATTCCATCATTTACGGTATGACTGCTGACCATGTTATTTCTACCGAAGTTGTTTTGGCAGATGGATCAGTCGCGACCTTCAAACCTACTTCTTTGGATGAAGCCAGTCTCTTCTCGAGCGAATCAAAAACAATTTCAACATCGACTATTGAAAAGAATATCTACCAGTCTGCTCTATCAATACGATCAGAGTATTGTGAAGACATTAAAAATGCTTGGCCTATTACCTGGAGACGGACTTCTGGTTATAACTTAAACTATTTGATACCTTGGTCTCCAACCAAGCCTCCACAATGGGATTTGAACCAATCACCATATCCACCCAATTCACCGAACATGATAAATCTTGCCCAATTACTTGTTGGTTCTGAAGGGACATTGGGAATACTTCGGAGAGCCACATTAAGATTAGTACCTATAAGCCAAAACAAGCTCCTATCGGTCATAAATTTCTCAAGTATCATAAATGCATGTGAAATCGTTCCACGGATATTAGAATTATCACCATCAGCCATCGAACTTGTACCTCAGAGCTTAATTCATTTAGCGCGCTCGGTCCCTTCTTATGCAAGCCAGCTTTCATTCGTTGTGGGTGATCCAGAAGCGATACTCGTTGTGGAATTTGCAGGCAATGACTCGGGAGAGCTTTCTGAAAAGGTTGCTGCTCTTAAAAAGATAACAGATTGGGATACTGAACCCCTTGTTGCATCAACTGCTTTGCAACAGAGACAGGTATGGGATGTGAGAAAAGTCGGTTTGGGCATATTGATGTCGAGGCCAGGTGATATCAAACCGGTTACTTTTATCGAGGATATGTCTGTACCAGTTGAACAACTTGCTGAATTCGTGAAGGAGATGGATATCATCTTGAAGCAGTATGGTACCCTAGCAGATTATTATGGTCATGCATCTGCTGGATGCCTGCACATCCGACCTTTGTTGAATATCAAGACACAAAATGGGAGAGCACAAATACGCAAGATTGCAGAGGCAGCTGTTGATCTTGTATTACATCTAGGCGGTGCCATAAGCTCAGAGCATGGAGATGGAATTACGCGGGGAGAATGGATTGAACGGGCATATGGTCCAAGGATAGTTCAAGCAATCAGGATGTTAAAACTAGCAGCAGATCCCAATGGAATCTTGAATCCGGGGAAGATAATTGATCCTCCTAAAATGGATACATCTTTACGATACGATAATGTCTACAAACCTCAAGGTTGGGAACCCTTCATGGCTTTTTCGTCCGATTCACCCGATTCGATTAAATTAGTCGAAGCAATCGAGCAATGTAATGGGGTTGGAGTGTGTAGAAAATCAGGCGGAGTGATGTGCCCATCCTTCCAGGCTACTCTGGATGAGAAGTATAGCACGAGGGGACGCGCAAATTTGCTTCGAGCGCTGGTATCAAATAGTTTTGAATCTCAAGAAATGGCGATGCAGGCGGTTAAAGAAACGCTAGACAAATGCCTTGCATGCAAAGGATGCAAATCTGAATGCCCATCAGCCACCGACATAGCAAAATTGAAGTATGAATATTATCACCACTATTATTCCTTGCCTGGCCATCATCGACCAATTCGTGATTACCTGTTTGGATATATCTCAACAATTGCGAGGTATGGACATTATATTGCTCCTGTGATTAATCCCATTATCTCCGGTGATGATCTTGGTGGATTTCGAGAGATAATTCTGGGCATATCCAAAAAGCGTAAACTACCGAAATTATCCAGAGAAACAATTCATGATCACGAAAAGTATTATTATGATAATAAGCAAAAGCCGGATTGTTTATTCTTATCAGATGCATTTAATGAATATTTTTTCCCCCAGACCGGTGTGGATGCATTAAGAATATTGAAAGCAGTGGGTAGTAATGTAAAACTCCTGGTTACAATTGGTGCCGGAAGGACATTAATATCAAAGGGTTTCCTTATTCAGGCAAAGAAACATGCTCAAAGGTTGATTGGAGAGATCAATAGGATTGATCCTGATGGAAGAATGCCCATTATTGGCCTGGAGCCGTCAGAAATATATACACTGAAAGATGAGTATCAGGATTTATTTCCAAATGATAAGGTTGTGAAATTATTAGCTGAGAGAGCATATATGATTGATGAGTTTCTATTGCGTCCTGCGCCTGATAAATTGCAAAGGATATCAAAACTCGATTTAATTAGTGGGAACGAGCAAAATAGAACTAATGTTCTCTTTCATGGGCATTGTTATCAGAAAGCTCAACCTTTAGCGAAAGATGGATTACCAGTCGGTGTATCTGCAACGGAGACTGTTTTGCGGATGGCAGGGTATTCTGTCGAAATTATCGATGATGGGTGTTGTGGTATGGCAGGGGCATTTGGATATGAAGCTGAGAACTATGATTTATCTATGCGAGTAGGAGATGTATCACTCATTCCCGCAATTAATGGATCAGATATTTCCACTATCGCTGCATGCGGGATATCATGTAAATCACAGATTGAAGATGCGACTGGGCGTCTGGTAATGCATCCGATTTCATTGATAGCACAGAGGTGCGGTTTTGACTGAGTGGGGGAGTAAAAATAAATTGACGTGAAGAATATTTTCTTATAACAAAGTTTATAGGCTCAGATATTTTATATTTATCTGATTATTTCAATTGATAAAATTCACAAGAAGGGGACTTGACAATCCATTGAAACAACGATATTATAATCATGGTTTCGATAACTATTATTATCGCAAACATAAATAGCGAGAGATAGGTCGAATGAATAAGAAATCATCTATAGCAAAAGTAATTAATGAATATATTGTTATTGTCAGTTCTGCGCGCAGTACAAATACAGGCAGGACCTATAAAAATGCGATGAATTCATTCAGTAATATGCTTCAGATGCATCAGCTTCCTACAGCTTCAACCCCAATATCTGCATTATCTGAAGATACTGCTTCTTGGTTTATTGCTTCTTTGAAAGACTATTCACCAACCACTGAAAGACTCTATTTGACCGCTATGGCAGGTTTTTTTGAATATTTATCAGCAGAAAGACTATGCGAAATCAACCTCCCTAGATTACGGATCTTGATCAGGCAACGTGCTCGTAAACCTGGTCAGAGATTACCGCAATTTCCATATAATAATATTGAAATAGTATTAGATAATGCAAATAATGTTGCAAAGATTCCAGATGATGATCCAACATCTCGATTAATTAATTTAAGGGATTGCGCATTCTTATATACTTTAGCGGACACTGGGTTACGCGTGCATGAGGCTTGTGGTTTACGGCGGGGAGATATTGATTGGAACGAAGGCCGTGCCCTTATTATTGGTAAAGGAAATCAACAAGCAGTAATTCGGTTCTCACTACGTAGTTTAGGGGCGTTGAAGGATTATCTATCCATTAGAGCAGGTTTAGATGGGGCATCCGGTCGAAATCTTGCCTCCCTGCCCCTCTTTGCCAGGCATGATCGTGGGGCTGGGAAAAAAATCAAGCCAATGACCACAACAACAGGACGTAATATTGTTGATCACAGAGTTAGCCAGGCGCTTGGATATGAATCTGTAGGAAGTATAACTCCTCATTCATTTCGTCATTATTTTGTTACAGTAGTTCTTAGAAGCTCTGGAAACTTGAAACTTGCACAGGAATTAGCCAGACATAAGAATATTACAGTTACTCAACGTTATGCCCATCTTTCAGATGATGAGCTGGATAAGGGATATTATGATATTTTTGAGCGGAAATAAAATATTTGTAGGAATTTCCTCAATCTAAAGTCTCCCGGATATAATAAGTAGGCTTATCGCTTGATTCGTAATAAATTCGCATGATCATTTCTCCTAAAAATCCCATCATAAGGAGTT
>Ga0315273_10010436_pt1 | contig 11841 bp, 9 predicted proteins | sample YL17G02_0_MG_FD_205753 | JGI IMG/M metagenome (GOLD analysis project Ga0315273, IMG submission 205753) | Sediment microbial communities from Yellowstone Lake, YNP, Wyoming, USA - YL17G02_0 | ecosystem: Environmental > Aquatic > Freshwater > Lake > Sediment | place: USA: Wyoming | collected... | reverse complement strand
CCACGATTTCTGGCGACGCCGCGTCGCCAACGACAGCTGCCCGCCGGCGCTCGCCGCCTACCTGCTGCAAGAGAATGACACGCCCGAGAAGTACGCGAAGCTGTTGAAGCGCAACCTTGCCAAGCCACTGGCGGAGAAGCGGTGGCCGGCAGGCCTCGATGCAACGGCGGCGGCGATCGACACGACTGCGGTGACGGCGGCGTACGAGGCAGCAGCGAAGCTATGGGCCGCGCGACGCGGCACGATCCTCGCCACGGTTACGGCATCGCTGCCCTCGCTCTATGCCAATGTGTACAAACTCGAGAGTGTCGACCAGGCCGCCGGCGACTGGGACGCCTGGTTCAAGTAGGGCCTCCCGCTCGCTCCGCTGCCCGAGAAGAACAAGCTCGATCTGCTGTCGAGCGCCGTGCTGACGTTGCGCACGAAGAAGAAACACGTCCCTCCGACCCACGCCTTCTTCGACAAGGGCAACGCTCTCCTCACCGCCCGCGCCGCCATCACCGAAGCGCTCAAGCTCGCCCGTCTGCGCCTGATCCGCGACCTGATCGACGCCGTCGGCCCCGATCTGCGCCAACGCAAGCGCGAACGGCGCGTGATCTCCTTCGACGACATGCTCTACAACCTCTACGCAGCGCTGGAGGGCAGCGATCATCCCGAACTGGCTCCGTCCCTCCGTGAGAAGTTCCCGGTGGCGCTGATCGACGAATTCCAGGACACGGATCCGCTGCAGTTCGCGATCTTCGACCTCATCTACGGCAAGGGCGGCCTGCCGGCGTTCCTCGTCGGCGATCCCAAGCAGGCGATCTACAGCTTCCGCAACGCCGACCTGCACGCGTACCTGCGGGCGCGCCAAAGCGCCTCTGCCGTTTACACGCTCGCCGACAACCAGCGCTCGACGGAGGGATTGATCGAGGCGCTGAACGGGCTCTTCTCGACCAAGTCGGACGCCTTCATGCTGGAAGGCCTCGAGTATCACCCGGTCGCGATGGGGGCCAGGGAACGCAAGCCCTTCTCCGACAACACGGTGCAGCGCGCCGACCTGCAGGTGTGGACGCTCCCGCAGACGCCGGAAGGCGAACCCGTCCCCAAGTCGGACGCCAAGACGTTCGCCGCGAAGGCGACGGCCGCCGAAATCGCGCGACTCATCACCGAAGGCGACAAGGGTCGCATCACCATCGGCGGGCGTCCGCTGCGGCCCGGCGACATCGCGGTGCTGGTGCGCACGCACGCGCAGGGCAGCGACCTGAAGCGCAAGCTCGCCACGCTCGACGTCGGCAGCGTCGAACTGTCGCAGGCGAGCGTCTTCCAGTCGCCGGACGCCGAAGAGGTCGAGCGCGTGCTGATCGCGATCAACCAGCCGTCGCGCGACGTGTTGCTGCGCGGCGCGCTGGCCACCGAAATGATGGGTTGCGACGCGGCGAGGGTCGCCGAGATCTCGGGCGACGAAGCCGAGCTCATGAACTACCTCGGGCGCTTCGCCGATTACCGGGACCTCTGGCTGCGGCAGGGCGTGGGGGTCATGTACCGCAGGTTCCTGTCCGACGAAAAGGTCAGCGCGCGCATGCTCGGCCGCGACGACGGCGAGCGCCGCCTCACGAACCTGCTGCACCTGGGCGAGCAGATCCACCAGGCGGCCGCGACGCACGAATCGCCGGACGCGCTGCTGCGCTGGCTGGCGACGAAACGGCGCGACGGCGCCGCCGACGAAGTCGCGCAGCTGCGCCTCGAATCCGACCGCAATCTCGTCCAGATCATCACCATCCACAAGGCGAAGGGTCTCGAATTCCCGATCGTGTTCTGCCCGTTCCTGTGGGACGGCAACACCAGGTTCGGCGGGCCGAAACCGGAAGGACGCGAATACCACGACATCGACGGTGCCGCGGTCGTCGACTTCCGCCCTGACGGCGAGATCGCCAACGAGAAGGACGAGATCAAGGATGCGATCAGGCTCGAGGAATCGGCCGAGTCGTTGCGCCTCATCTACGTGGCGCTCACGCGCGCTGTCTATCGGTGTTACGTGATTGCCGGCACCTACGTCAAGCAGCACGGCAAGAGTTTTTCGCCGGCCGAGAGCGCCAAGAGCCTCCTCAACTGGCTCGTCGCCGGTGGCAACCAATCGCCGAAAGACTGGCTCGACGGAAAGCGTTCGCCAACGGACATTGCCAACGCGTGGGAAGCCCTCGCTGGCCGACTGCCCTCCCACCTCGCCCTCGCCCCGCTGCCCGACGCGCGTGGCACGCCCGTCGCGCTGGCCGGCCCCGCGCCGGAATCGCTCACCGCCCTGCCCCCCCCGAAGACGATCGCGCCCGCGTGGCGGTTCGGCAGCTTTTCCGGCCTCGCCAGCGACGCGAAAAGCGAAAGCGCGGCGAACGACCACGATGCGCGGATCGCGGAAGCCGCGAAGAGAATCGGCGCGCCGCCGCCGGACATCGCGCCGGACGACATCCTGCGCTTTCCACGCGGCGCCAGCGCCGGCGAGTGCCTGCACGCGATCTTCGAGCGCATCGACTTCACGGGCCCGGCGGGCTGGAACGACGCCATCGCCCGCGGCCTGTCGGCGCATCCGCAATTCCTTCCCGGGGTGCGCGCCGCCGAGCGGTCGCTGCTGCTCGCGGCCATGGCGACGCGGATGCTGGGCAACGTGATGAGCACAACGTTGCCGGACGGCATCGTCCTCGGGTCCGTCCCCACCAACCGGCGCCTCACCGAGCTCGAATTCAGCCTGCCTGCGCCGCGCGTATCGGCGCACGCGCTCAACGCCATCCTCAGAAGCCTCGGCTACGACGTGCCGCGCCTCGCGTTCCGCGACCTCGAAGGGTATTTGAAGGGCTTCATCGACTTGGTCTTCGAGCACGGCGGCCGCTATTACGTGCTCGACTGGAAATCGAACCACCTGGGCTACGCCCCGTCCGACTACGGCCCCGCCGCGCTGCAGGCGGCGATGGCCGAGCACAGCTACCACCTGCAATACCTGCTCTACGCGCTGGCTGTCGACCGCTATCTCAGGCACCGCGTGCCGGACTACCAGCACGACACCCATTTCGGCGGCGTGCTCTATCTCTTCGTGCGCGGCGTGCGGCCCGATTGGGTCAATGCCGACGGCACCGCGGCGGGCGTGTTCCACCATCGGCCGACGGCGGCGACGCTCGCGCGCCTCGACGCGCTGTTCGCGCACGAGCAGGCCAGGGCAATGCCATGAGCGCCGCCGGTTTGTTCCATGGCGTCGCCCGCGGCGTGCAGGTTCGCGGCGGGCTTAGGATGACCCATGCGCCCGCCTGCGAACCCGTGCGCCGCGGTCTGTGCAACTCCGATCCCTCGGGGGGCAACGCAGCGGCGGCAGCCGCAAGCGTGGGGGCACGCCGATGAGGGCCATATTCACGCAGACGCCCGACCAGGCGCTCGCCGACGGCTTTGCCGACCACGTCGTGCGCTGGGCCCGCGAGAGCGACGCCCCCGGCCACACGCTCGACGCGTTGCGGGCGGCGGCGCGCGCGACGAGCCTCGCCACCGCCTCGGGTCACGTGTGCACCTATCTCGCCGACATCGTCGCAGCCGGCGACAGCCTCGACGAACCCGCATTGCGCACGGCGCTGCTCGAATCCGGCATGGTCGGCACGGCGGAGGTACCCGCGACGCACCCGCTGATCCTCGACGACGACGGCCGCCTCTACCTGCACCGCTACTTCGACTACGAGCGCCGGCTGGCGCATCGCTTGATGGCGCCGTCGCCCGGCCCGGCAGGTGCCATCGGCAAGGGGGCGAAAGCCCTTCTCGACCACCTGTTTGCCGCCAACGCCAGGCGGCTCGGCGATCGCACCGACTGGCAGAAGATCGCGACGGCGCTGGCACTCGAGCGCCGGCTCACGATCATCAGCGGCGGCCCCGGCACCGGCAAGACGACCACCGTCGTCAGCGTGCTCGCCTGCGTCCTCGCCGGAAAGCCCGATTGCCGGATCCGCCTGGCGGCCCCCACCGGCAAGGCCGCCGCCCGGATGCTGGAAGCGATCCGCAACGCCGCCGCCCATCTGCCCGCCGACCTGCGCGAGCGTTTGCCCGCGGAGTCGTTCACGGTCCACCGCCTGCTGGGCGTGCTGCCCGGCTCCAATGACTTTCGCCACCACGCCGGCAACCTGCTGCCCGTTGATCTCCTCGTCGTCGACGAAGCGTCAATGCTGGACCTGGCGCTCGCGACCAAGTTGGTCGAAGCTGTGCCGCCCGCAGCACACATCATCCTGCTGGGCGACAAGGACCAGCTCGCCGCCGTCGAGTCGGGCGCCGTGTTCTCGGAGCTCTCCGCCGATCCGACGTTGAGCAACGCGTGCGTCGAGCGGCTGTCCGCCGTCACCGGCATCCCCGCCGCGCGCATCGTGTGCGCTGCGCCGATCAAGCCGACCCGCCTCAACGACAGCGTAGTCTGGCTGACCGAGAACTTCCGCTTCGCGAAGGATTCCGGCATCGGCCGCCTCGCCGCGCATGTCAATGCCGGCGATGCCCAGGCCGCGATCGATTTCCTGCGCTCGGACAGCGATCCGGCACTCGAGTGGATCGAGGACGCGCATGCGGTCCCGGAGGCCACGTCGCTCCAGCGGATCATCGACGGGATGATGGACTACATCGATGCCGCGCGCACCGACCTCGGCAACAAGGCGCCGCTGTTCGACGCGCTGGGACGCTTCCGCGTACTGTGCGCCGAGCGCGAGGGCCTGCGCGGCGTGGTCGCGATCAACCAATTCGTCGGGCAGCATTTCCGGAAGAAGCTCGATCATCCGCTCGATCCCGGCGACCGCTCCGAGTGGTATCCGGGTCGCCCGGTGATGGTGCTGCGCAACGACTACGTGCTGAAGCTCTTCAACGGCGACGTCGGCATCGTCCTGCCCGACGCGTCGGACACGCTGATGGCGTTCTTCCCGGACAGCGACGGCAGCTTCCGGCCCATGGCGCCTCTGCGCTTGCCGGAGCACGAAACGGCGTTTGCCACGACGGTGCACAAGGCGCAGGGCTCGGAATTCGACAAGGTGCTGCTGATGCTGCCCGCCGAGCCGAATCGCGTGGTGACGCGCGAGCTGCTCTACACGGCGGTCACGCGGTCGCGGTCGGGGGTGGCGATTGTCGGCGGGGCTGAGGTGGTGGAGAAGGCGATCGTTTCGCCTACAAGAAGGTATTCGGGGTTGGTGGCGGCGATGGAGAGGGCAAACGAGTAATGGAAATGCTTTCTCCATGTTCGTTTGTTGTTTTCCTACACCGGCTGCTCGCCAAGACCAGCTTCACCGCGACCTACGGCCGATAGCGGAGACGACCGGGGATCGACCGTGCGCGCTGCATGGCGGCGCCCGGCGGACGATCGTCTCGGCAACGGGCGCGCAATCTGTCCGTCGCGCTCGAACACTCTGACGTCGAGGCAGCGTTACGGCGCGCGCCGACGCGCTCTCGGCCGGGGCAAATTGCCGAAGCTACTTGAGCTTGCCGCGCGCGGCAACGCGCCAAATGGATTCGACGCGGCCGCCGCGAACGCCCACGATTTCTTCGTGCAAGTAGACCGTGGTGTCCGAATAGCCGACGGTGAACTCGATCTTGTCGCCAACCTTCGGGACGGGGTTCGGTAGTTCCAGTTCGATCTTGGTGTGCTCGGCCGAAAGCTTCATTGCGCTCATGGGCGGGATGCCGCGAGGCGCCGGCATCGCCGCATCTCCGCTCATCGACTTCCTGCCGGCGTCGACGACGATACGCGTCGGCGTCGGCCGGCTCGTTACCGTCGCTAGCACGGTGAGCGCCGGCGAAAAATCAACATGGTAGTGCGTGAGGTAGTGCATATCGCTGAAGATGGCGCCGCCGACCTCCACCTCGGTTACGCCCGGTTGTTGCACACAGTACGGAAAAGTGCCGGTGCCGCCGCAGCTCACGATCACGACGCTGTGCCCGGCTGCCGTGCACGCCCGCGCGCTCGCTGTGAGTGCAGCGACGGCGTCGCGGACCGTGCGCTCCTTCTCGGCAGGATCGGCGATGGTCGTGGCCTGGCTCTCCCAGCCCGCCACTCCGACGAAGGAGAGACCCGCGCGCTTGGCGATCGCTTGCGCGAGCGCCACCACCGGCGGGCCTGGCTCGACGCCCGCGCGATTCATGCCGATATTGACCTCGATCGCCACGCGCAACCGCTTGCCCGCGTTTCCGAAGGCCGTATCGAGCTCGACCAGATTCTCGATGCTGTCGACGCAAACGATCGGATCGGCGTGCTCGGCAAGCCGGACCAGCCGGCCGATCTTGACCTCTCCCACGATCTGATTGGCGATCAGGATGTCGCGAATGCCCGCGGCGGCCATCACTTCGGCCTCACCCAGTTTCGCGCACGTCACTCCGATCGCGCCAGCAGCGATCTGCATCCGCGCAATCTCCGGTGTCTTGTGCGCCTTCGAATGCGGCCGCCACGCGACACCATGCGCGCGGCATGTGGCGACGATCCGTGCGATGTTGGCTTCCATGACGTCCAGATCGACCAGGAGCGCCGGAGTGTCCAGCGAAAATTTTGTCTGGCCGATCAGGTCACGCGACAAATCCGTTCGGGTGTCCATGGCGAGGCTCGGCTAAGCGTTGCCACGCACGCGCTGCAGGCCAGCGGCCCAGTACGCATGTTCGACGAGGCGCAGCGTTTCGAGATTGTCGACGGGGCCGGTCTCGAACGGCGCGCCGGATTCGAGACAATCGACGAAATGCGCGATGACGCCGTCAAAACTCGCCTGATAACCGAGCTCGGAATCGTAGGGCTGGCTGCGCGGAGTCGGACCCAGCAGGTGCAGTGCAGAGTCCGCGAACGTGGCGCTCGCCTTGCTGCCGACAACTTCCAGCCGGTCCGGGGGCCGCGCGGGATAGCCGGCTGCCGCCATCGTGCCGGTCACTTCGACCGGCATGCCGGATGCCGTTTCCAGGAAGATGGCGGCCACCGTCTCGCCGACCACATCGGGAACCGTATGCGCCCCGCGCGCGGCGACCACACGCAATTCGCCGCAGAGGAAACGCATCACGTCCAGGTGGTGGATAAGCACCTCGGCGATCATCAGCCGCTCTTCGTGCTGCGTGTAGGGTTCGCGTTCGAGCAACGGCCGGCGGCCGCTGGCGTCAGGCAGCAATCCGGACGTGATTGTCGCCATGCGCGCCAGGACCAGGTCGCCCAGCTCGCCCGCCGCGATCCATCGCTTCAGCTCCCGATACCACGGCCGGAACCGCCAGTTCTCGTGCGCCATGAGCCGCGATTTGCCTTCGACCCGGCGGACGAGCGCCTCCGACTCGGCCAGGGTCGGCGTCAGCGGCTTCTGGCACAGGACGTCGATGCCGCGCTCCGCGGCGGCCTCGACCCAGGCGGCATGCGTCTCGCGCGGCGAAATGACGTCGAGCGCGTCAATGGCCTCGGCGGCGAACATCGCATCGGCATCGCCATAAACGTGCGGGATGGAGAATTCTTCCGCGCGCCTGGCGGCCCTCGCGGCATCCGGGTCGCAAACCGCGACGAGGCGCACGCGCTCGCCCAGGTTTCGCCAGCCGACAAGGTGATACCAGCTGATCATTCCGGCCCCGGCCAGCGCGACCTTCAATGGGTTCGGTTTCACGGGCTGCACGGCCATCGGTCTAGGCTCCAAAGCCGAAGAGTCGCTGCGGATTATGCGTCAGTACGCGCGCTCTGTCGCCGGGGTCCGGCAGCCACCGCGACAACGGCGCCAGCACTTCCGCATAGATCGGGTGTCTGGGAACGTTGATGAACGGCCAATCCGATCCCCATAGGCAGCCATGCACGCCGAACGCCTTCAATAATTCGTCCACGTAGGGGTCGAGATCGCGGAAGTCTGAGAGCATCCTCGAAACGCGGAATGGCGAGGAAAGCTTGACCGTCGCGATGCCTTCGCGGCCCAGCGCCAGCACTGCCTGAAACCCGGGATGGTCGGTCCCGACGGCAATGTCGCGCACGCCGAAATGATCGACCAGAACCCGGACGCCGCTGGCTCTCAACACCGCAGCGGCATCCGGCCATTGCCCGTCGTCGGCATAGATCTGCGCGAACCATCCCAGCGCCTTGAGCCGCTGCAGCAGCCGCGGAGCGCCGGGCCGCCTGAGCGCGTCGGGTTCGTAGCTGGGGAGATTGAACCGCACTCCGACGACACCTGCGTCCGCCAGTTCCTCCAGCGTTCGATCGCTGGCATCGGGGTCGACCACGGCGATCGCCTTGAACCGCCCCGGATACGATTTCATCGCGTCCAGGTTGGCCGAGTTGTCGGTGCCGTATCCGCTCAACTGCACCAGCACCCCGTTGCTTACGCCATGTTCGTCAAGAACCGCACAGAACGCCTCGCGCGTTCCCCTCTCGTCGGGGCGCGGCTGGTAGCCTTTCCTGCCGGTAAACGGAAAGCGCTCCGGATCGATGATGTGCGCATGACAATCGACGATGCGCCCGGCGTCGGCCACGATCGCATCCTCCGTTCTACGCGATTGCAATCGTCGTGGCGGGATCAAAGAGATGGATGGCGGCGGTATCCAGCGCGAGGTCGAGCCGGTCGCCTCGGCGCAAGGCCGTGTCTCGCCCGACACGCGCGACAAGTTCCGCGTCGGAGCCCTCCAGCGAAACCATCACCAAGGTTTCGGCGCCCAGCGGCTCGACGGCTTCGACGCGCGCCGGCAAGCGCGCAAACTGTGCCGGATCGCCCGGCGGCACGATTTCGTACAGGTCTTCGGGGCGCACACCGACGATCACGTCGGCGCCGATATAGCGGCTGAGTGCCGACGCAGTGCGCATTGGCAGCGCAAGACTGCCGCCGGCCAGTTGCGCAACCATGCGCCCGTCTCTCTGCTCGATCCGCCCGTGCAACAGATTCATCGGCGGGTTGCCGAGAAACCGCGCAACAAAGGTGTCGGCAGGATTTCTGTACACTTCGAGCGGACGCCCGATCTGCACGACCTTGCCCTGGTTCATGATGCAGATGCGGTCGCCCATCGTCATCGCCTCGACCTGATCGTGGGTCACGTAAATCGAGGTGGTCCCGATTTCCCGCTGCTGCTTGATCAGCTCGTTGCGCGTGCTGACGCGCAGCGCCGCGTCCAGATTGGACAGCGGTTCGTCGAACAGGAACACCTTGGGATCGCGCACGATGGCGCGTCCGACGGCCACGCGCTGCCGCTGCCCGCCGGAGAGCGCGTGCGGTTTGCGCTGCAGCAGCTCGGTCAATTCCAGCTTGCCTGCCGCGGCGTGCACGCGCCGCGCGACTTCGGACCGTTCGATGTCGCGGCGGCTTAACCCGAACGCCAGATTGCCGTACACGGTCATGTGCGGATACAGCGCGTACGACTGGAACACCATGGCGATGTCGCGCGCCTTGGCGGGAACGTGGTTGACGACCTTGCCCTCGATCGACACGGTTCCCGAGGTGACCGGCTCCAGCCCGGCGATCATCCGCAATACGGTGGACTTGCCGCATCCCGATGGGCCCAACAGGACCATGAACTCGCGGTCCGCCACAGTGAAGGTGACGTCGTGAACGGCGGGGGCAGTCGCGCCCGGGTACTGCTTGCACAACCCATCGACCGTTACGATCGCCACGTTCGCATCGCCTCGAAGACCCGGGCCGCCGCGCGCTAGCGGACAGCCCCGGCGGTCATGCCCTTGATCATCGTCTCGGAAAAGAAGGCGTAGATCGCGATGACCGGAAGCATCGCGATCATGAGGCCGGTCGCGGCCATGCCGACGTCGAGTTGATGACTGCCGGTGAAATGCATGATGCCCAAAGGCAGCGTGCGCTTGTCGTCGTCGGTCAACAGCACCACGGCGAACAGAAACTCATTCCACAGGACGATGAAATTGAGCGTCACCGTGGTGAAGATCGCGGGCGCGCCGATCGGAATCGTCACGCGCCAGAAGATTTCGAAGTCGGAATAGCCGTCCATTCGCGCGGCATCGAACAGGTCCTGCGGGATCTGCGCGAAGAACCCTTCCAGGATATAGACCGTCATCGCGATGTGCGTCGCCACGTAGACGAGAATGAGTCCGGTCAACGTATTGTAAAGGTTGATGTCGAGCAGGATCTGGAACAACGCGAGGATCACCAGCTGCGGCGGCAGGACCAGTCCGGTGAGGATGGCGAAGCGTACGAGCCGGTTGCCGCGAAAACTGTACCGGGCAAGGCAATGCGCGGCCATCGCGCCGATCGCGGTGACCAATGCGACGGCGATGACGACGACAACGGTGCTGTTCCAGAAATAGGTGGCGTAATTCGATTTGGTCCAGGCTTCGACGTACTTCTCCCAATGGGCGGGCGATGGAAAACCGTAGGGATTCCTGAAGATTTCGGAGGTGGTGCGCAGCGACATCATCGCGACCCAAAGCAGCGGGCCGCCGGTCACCACGGTATAGAGCACGGTGAACAGCACGAGCGGCACGCGGCGAACCTGCGCGAGCCCCGACCGCATCGGCAGCGAAGGCGTCATGCCTAGAACTCCAGCTTGTCGCGTTGGCGCAGCAGCCGCGTCATCAGCGCGACAAACAGCAGGATGATGACGAACCACAACACGGCGATGGCCGACGGATAGCCGAGATCGAAGGTGTTCCACTCGAAAGCACGCTTGTACACATAGGTCGACACGGTCTCGCTCGACCACAACGGGCCGCCGCCGGTCATGACCCAGACGAGGTCGAAGACCATCATCTTGCCGATGAACGACAGCACCAGCAGATTGACGATCGTGGTGCGCAGCATCGGCACGATGATGTACACGAGCTTGCCGAACCACCCGCAATTGTCGAGCTCCGCCGCGCCGAGCACCTCGCCGGGGAGCGCGTGCAGCGCGGCCAGGAATACGATCATGTTGAAGCCGAGCCATTTCCACTCGTGCGCCACGAGCACCGACCACAAGGCGGTCGACGGGTGGCCAAGCCACGATTGCTCGAAGGCACCGAGGCCCAGCCACCGCAATGTGGCGTTGGCCAGCCCCCAGTCGTAGTCGTACATCCACACCCAGATGATGCCGACCACGACGTAGGACATCAGCACCGGCGTGAACCATACGACGCGCAGCAGCGGCGCCAGCGGTGCCCGGGCGAACAGGCAGAGCGCGAGCAGCAGCCCGCCGATCACGTCGACGATCGTGGCGACGATCGTGAACCACGCCGTGTTCGCGACCGCCTTCCAGAAGGTCGAATCCGTGAACAGCAACGCCTTGAAATTGTCGAGCCCGACAAAATCGACCACGCCCTGCGGCTTGATCGTGTGGAAGGCGTTATAGAACGTGCGCACCACCGGATAGATCGTGAAGCCGGCGTAGATCAGAAGCGCTGGTGCGAGAAACGCGACCAGAATGCCGAGCTTCGCGCGCCGCGCGTCGGTCGCGGCCGAATCCGGTTCTCGCGCCGCTCGTCGCGGCAGGCGGTCGAGAATTCTCATTGCTGCGGTCGGCCGCCGGCGTCACGGACACCCGCACCGCCTCCCGGACGGTGTGGATCGCCGCGATGGCATCCCCTGGGCTAGCCCTTGTAACAGGCCTTGTTCATCGCCTCCACGGTCTGGTCGACCGAGAGCAAGCCGCCCGGGAAGCCGGAATTCACCACTTGCGCGAACGCGTCCTTGCAAGCGCCGGTCACCATGTCACGCGGCTGGCCGACGAAATACTGCTTGCCCTTCTGGCGGTCCATGAGCTCGGTGAAATAGGCGGCATACGGACCCGAGAAACTCTTCACGTCCGCCTTGATGCCGGTCTGCAGATAGACGCTCTCGATCCACATCTTGCCCATCTCGGGGGTCGACATCGCGTCGAGGAATTCACCAGCCAGCTTCTTGTTCTTGCTGGCGGCGTTGTCGGCGAAGCTCGCGC
>Ga0315273_10010434_pt1 | contig 11842 bp, 12 predicted proteins | sample YL17G02_0_MG_FD_205753 | JGI IMG/M metagenome (GOLD analysis project Ga0315273, IMG submission 205753) | Sediment microbial communities from Yellowstone Lake, YNP, Wyoming, USA - YL17G02_0 | ecosystem: Environmental > Aquatic > Freshwater > Lake > Sediment | place: USA: Wyoming | collected... | reverse complement strand
TAGGCGAGCCTTGGCGCTACAAACGTCAGCTTCGGTTGACTTTCGATCAGCGCCTCTCCCTGTCCCCGAAGGATCACCAGAGTTTCCTCGTTTTGACCCGTCGTGTGCCAGCCGACCGTCTCACCAGGCTTCAGGCGGACGAACCCGCTCCGCATCCCAGTCGTCTGCGGTGCGCCTAGCAGCAGAGGGCAGTCTCCCTTCGGGCACTCGAGCGGCAGTGTCAGAGGCTGTGGCCGTGGCTTCTGCGAAGAAAGCGGCACAACGGCAAGGAACAGCGCGATTGACGTGGTCGTTATCGCGGTTGGTAGATCTCGTGTCATAAGGCTCCTCCAATGCTATTTGTAAAACTCGTCGCCGGTATCCACATCCAGGCGTCAGAACGAGAGGGAGAGACCACCTGTGGCGTTAATGCCCGGCATGGGATATCCCGGAACCACTGAGTACTTACGGTCGAACAGGTTGTCCACCAGCGCAAACACGCGCCAGCGTTCTCCGACCGGAACAGTCAACTTCAACTCGCCGAGAAAATAGCCGGCGAGCTTACCTGAGTGCTGAGGGTCTGCCCATCGCTCTCCCACCACCATGCCACCGAAGTACACAAACACCCTACCTGCGTGGATGTCGGCGCCGTAGGTCAACTTGTTCGAGGGCACGTAGGGAGCAAGGTTCGTCGAACGGAGATAAGCGTATCCCGATTGAAGGGCTACGTGACGCGAAGCTCGCCATCGGCCCGCGATTTCAATCCCACGATTCAGTGCCGCGCCCGTGTTCAGCAATGTCAGGCTGGGGTAGCGCCCGGTCGTCACGATCAGGTTGGACAGCTCGGCATAGAATCCGGTGACCGTCGCAGTGAACGAGTCGGCCGGCCGCACCCGGACAGATGCCTGGTAGTTCCACATGTGTTCGGGCTTCAGACTCGGGTTCGGCGCGGGGAACAGGTACAGTTCCCGTATGGTGGGGTTCCGGTAGCCCTTACCCGCTTCCACCGACAGCGTGACGCGCTCGCGCGGCGTCCACACCGCTCCAGCTTCCGGCGCGCCGGTTCCGCCGAAGAGCGAGTTGCTTTCGTATCGCCCGCCTGCGAACAGCCGCAGCCTGCTTGCGGCAGACCACTGCAGGCGCGCGAATCCGGCGGCGCTGGTCAATTCATGGAAGCCGTAATCCAGCCGCGTTTTGACGTTGCGGGCGGCTCCACCATAGTCCACGATATCGGAGCCCGCTTCCAGCGTGAGCGTCCGTGCCAATGCAATGCTCTCATCGACGCGCAATCCCGTGGTCCGGTCCGTAGAGCGGAATCCGTCCGTGATGAAGTGCCGCCCGTAGCTCGAATATGCGCGGATGTAACCCCACGCGCGGGCCGTGGTGTTGTTGAGGTTCACGCTGAATCCACCCCGACCCACGTCGGCGTAGCTGCTGGAGAGAGGAGCGCTGATCGGTCCCGGGTCCTCGACATGGAAGTGCCCGTACCGTCCCTCGAGAGACCCACGCCAGACTCGGGACAGGTCGTAGCCCGCCGTCACGGTGCCGTCCTGATCGCGGAACGCGGAGCCTGGACGATCGCCGGACGTGTGGGAAACGCCGGCATTCAGGGAGTAGTAGCCGCGCCGGAACGCCGCGCCGTGAGAGAGCCTGTGTTGTCCCGTATAGAACGAGCCGAGGCTCGTCGTCAGCCGCGTGCTCATGCCTTCGGCGGGAACCCATGGTTTGATCTCAACGACTCCGCCCATGGCGTTGCTGCCGTACAAGACCGAAGCGGGCCCCTCAATGATTGTCACGGTGCCCGCGTCCGACAGGCTGTAGAAGTCCGGGAGAGGATGGCCCATCAAGCCCTGGAAATCAGGACGGCCGTCCACAACCACCAGAATGCCCGTGTTCGGCGACCCGCCCACTCCGCGAATCGACAGTCCGCCGGTCCCATTTGTGGCGATGCCGTATCCCATGGCCCCGCGTCGGGTGACAAAGGCTCCGGGCACCACGCGATCGACGCCGTCGAGAACGGTGCGTGCGGCAGTTCGATCGATCTCCAGGGCGGATTCGACTGTCGCCAGAGGCGCCGCATCGTCTCGCACTGTGACGTTCACGGTAGTCCGCAAAACCGCCGGCTGCAACCGGAGGATAAGCGGCGGAGATTCGGGCGTTTCGAGGCGTCGGGACAACGGCTCGAATCCGTCTGCCCGGACGAACACCTCCATCGAGCCGTCGAGCGCAAGCTCCACGGTGCCGTCCGGGCCTGTCAGACCCGAGGTGGGGGTGCCACCACCCAACGGACGCGCCTCAACACGGGCGCCCGGTACAACGAATTCATGGATGTCAACCACTGTGAGCCGGAGAGTGGATGCAGCCTGGCCCCAGGCAACGCTGATCGCGGCAAGCACAACAGAGAAGAGGGCGCGCATAACCGAGAAGCGTAGCACATATGTAATAAACGTGTTACCGCGTTGTACTCGCCACCGCTTTCCCACACCTGGAAGGTGCGGGTGGTTCGGATGCGCCCGTCGCTGGGGTCGAGGCGCAACTCGGGGAGCTCGCGGGCGCAGTAGCGCTCCAACTCGGCAAGGACTTCCTAAGCGTGATCGCCCCGTTCGGTGAACTCGAGAAACGGGCAGCCGCCGGAGAAAACAGCCGCGGCAACCTTCTTGGCGACTTCGATGTCGGCGTTATAGAAGACGGGCACCATCCCCGTCTCGATCATCTTATTTGGGACTTTGAGTCTTGCGAATCGTGCCATGTGTTGCTTCTTTTCCTATTGAGTTGTCTCTATGACATCCTTGAGCGCCTTCCGGGACAGTATCCGCTCTGGGTCCACCAACAGCCACGCCAGCGACCCCACCACGCAGAGGGCGGCCGCCACCAGGAAGGACGAAGGCCAACCGAAGACGTTGGCCAGCACGGGCGTCAGGGAAGCCGTCACCGTGCCCCCGATCTGGTTGCCCATGTTCATCACGCCGGAGACCGATCCCGCGGAACGGCCCGCGATGTCGGCCGTTACGGACCAGAAGGAACTCGTCGAAAGATACAGTGCGCCGGCGCCGCCCGCCAGCACGATGCTGGCCACGCGGGCATCCTGCGCCTGCATCGCAAACACGATGAAGCCGGCGGCCACCGCCATGGAGACCACGGAGATGCCGCAACGGCCGGCACGTTTCCCGTAACGCCTGGTGAGGCGGTCGCTGATGTAGCCTCCCAACGGCGAGAAAGTCGCCATGGCCAGGAATGGCAGCATCCCGAAAAACGCGCTCGACTTCAGGTCCAACCCACGAACCTTGTTCAGGTAGATGAAAAACCAGGTGAAGAAGATATAGGAGACGTAGCCGAAGGCGAAGTAGCTTACCGTGAGCGCCCACACGTCCCGGCTGCCCAAAATAACGCGCCAGGGAAGAGCCTCACCGCTGTCCAGCGCCGCCTGCTTCGGCATGCCGGAGCGAATATGCTCGGCCTCCGCCGGCTTGGTCCAAGGGTGTTCCTCCGGACGGTCCCGGGCGATGAGGTACCAGACCAAGCCTGCTGCGAGGCCGATTACCGCGCAAATCCAGAATGACCAGCGCCAGCCGTAGTGCAGAAGAATAAACGTGATCAGGGGCGGGGTGACTCCCGCGCCGGCGCCCACGCCGGCGAAGATCAGCCCGTTGGCCAGGCCCCGCTCCTGTGAGGGGATCCAGCCCGCTACCAGCCGGTTAGAGGCGGGGAATACCATGGCCTCTCCAACGCCAAGGGAGAACCGTGCCGCCAGCAGTACCGCCAACAGGCCGGGGATGCCCGCGGGCACCATGGCGAAGAGCGCCGTGAATACGGCCCACCAGACAGTTGCGATGGCAAGGATCTTGCGCGGCCCGAAACGGTCCGCCAGGCGGCCCCCGGGGGCTTGGAACAGGGCGTAGCCCAGCACGAAGCTGCTGAACACCCAGCCAAGCTGGATGTTGTCAAGGCCGAACTCCTTCTGGATGAAACTGCCGGCGATCGAGATGTTCACCCGATCCAGGTAGGCAATGGCGCTGATCGCGAACATCCAGCCGACCAGTAACCATCGAATCCGGCCTCGCGGAGGGCTGTAAAGGCTCACGGAAAACGTCTTTCCCGGCTTTCGCCGCATGAATAGAATCAGGCTATCAGGCTTTGCATCTAGGTGCAACTTGCATCTTCTGTGAGCCGCATGCTAGTCTCAGGGGGCGAGATCTCGCGAGAGGAGAAAGGCATGGGGAAGACGCCAGCCACACCCGAGAATGCTGCGGAAGTAGCGGGCCGGTTCTTGCGACTTTACACGGGAGCGATCTCTGACATCCTGGACAAGAGCGGCTGCCGGAACCAAGTTCTGCCCTACTACATCACACCGTTCACGACCGCGAACCGCGTGGCCGGCATGGCGTTCACCGGCCAGGGTTACCCTTGCGCGGACGTCGCGCACGACGACACGCAGACGCGGCTGAAGATCCTGGACAGCATTTCGCCAGGCACGGTGTCGGTGTGGGCCACCGGAGGCAGCATGGACTGCGCGCACTGGGGCGAAATCATGTCCACTGCCGTCCAGCAGCGCGGATGCACCGGCGCTGTGGTCGACGGCGGGGTGCGGGATGTGGATTTCGTCAATGCCATGAACTACCCGGTGTTCGCGAAGTTCAAGTGTTCGGCCAGTTCCGTAGGACGCTGGGACATCATCGATTGCCAGATTGCCATCAAGGTCGGAAACACTGTCGTCCATCCCGGCGACTTCGTTTTTGGCGACACCGACGGGGTGGTTGTCATCCCGCAGGACATGACCATGGACGTTCTGGTGGCGGCCGAGGACATCTTCGAGCGCGAGAGCGGCATGCGCGAGGAGCTACGCCGGGGCGTGTCCGTCACCGACGCCTACGCCAAGCACGGTTCACTTTAGCGCGGCCGCCCGCTAGGTGCACTGTGCATCCTTTGGGCGCGCCATGACGTTCGAAGTGCAGCGGCTGCGCCTCTTGGCCGCCGCCGTGCGGTAGTCGGGAAGAGGGCGTGGTGCTGTACTCTGCTGAAGAAGGGCGTATGCGGGAACGCAGGAGACGGGAGGGTCAAATGCCACGACGGATGTGCCACAGGCATGGCAAGGATCACCCTTGCACATGCGCCATGGGGAATCTCTACCGGTTTGTCGAGCCGGTCGTCCTGCTGCTTTTGAAGAAAAAAGGGCGCTCCTACGGTTACGACCTGTCCGGGGATCTTCAGGAGCACGCCCTCACCGACGCCGAAATCGAGAGGGCTGCTCTGTACCGGACCCTGCGCCGGTTGGAGATCAACGGCAACGTCGCCTCCGAGTGGGAAACCGATAAGGGCGGCCCGGCGCGCCGGGTCTACAAACTCACGCCGCAGGGTAAGCGGCATCTTGCGGAGTGGGCCACTGTGCTTGAGCACGTGTCGAAGTCGATGGCCCGGTTCGTCAAAGAGGCGAGAAAATCTCTGGACGGGCCCGGCGCGGCGAAGACCAAATCCGCATAGCAAGCCTTGGAGGAGAGATGAAAAGGATAGGCATCCTTGGTGGCATGAGCCCGGAGTCCACCACGCTCTACTATGAGCACATCACAAGGACGTACACCGCGCAGCATGGCGACTACGGCTACCCGGAAATCCTGATCTACAGCGTGAACTTCCAAAAGTTCGTGGACTGGCAGCGCAGCGGGCAATGGAATGAGGCCGCACGGGAAATGGCTGGGGCGCTGGAGCGGCTGCGTCTTGCCGGCGCCGATTTTGGGCTCATCGCAACTAACACGATGCACTTCGTATTTGACGAAGTGCAACAAGCCGTGCACATGCCGCTGCTGAGCATCGTGGACGCCACGGTGGAAGCGGTTCTGGGAGCCGGCCTTCGGTCCGTCGGGATGCTGGGGACGGTGTTCACGATGCGTGAACGATTCTTCCTCGATGGGCTGGAACGCTCGGGGATTGCGGCGCTCGTTCCCGAACATGATGATCAGCTACAGGTGAACGAAGTGATTTACCAGGAATTGTGCCGGGGAGAAATCCGGCCCGGCTCCCGGCGGCTGTTTCTTGAAATCATTGAACGTCTGCGCGACCGGGGCGCGGAGGGAATTATCCTCGGGTGTACGGAAATACCGTTGCTCTTGCAGCCACAGCATTGCGACTTGCCCTTGTTCAACACGGCCCTGCTGCACGCCGGGAAGGCCCTGCTCTTCGCTGTTCAACCGGAGCAATGAAACACATGTCTGAACCGACTCAGCTTATTCATGGGTCTCAAGAAGAGGCCGAAACGATAAGAATAGGAATCATCATCTGTGCCCGTTACCGCGATTGCGGAGGCGGCAAATGCTTCCGTGCTTCGCGCGAACGGCAGGGAGCGTTTTCCAGCTATGCCGCCGAAGACCAATTGCAGATCGTCGGCTATTCGAGTTGTGGCGGCTGTCCGGGAGGAAACGTGGAAAACGTGCCCGCCGAATTCCTCAAGAACGGGGCTGACGTCGTACACTTGGCGACTGGTTCGGTGGTTGGCTATCCCCCTTGCCCGTATATCGATCACTTCTGCCAGTTCATTGAAAAGCACCACAGAATGAAGGCAGTCATCGGTACCCACCCGATTCCCCAGAAGTACTTCCTGACACACCAGGCGTTAGGAACCTGGGATTCACCGGAGTGGCAGGAGCGGATAAGACACGTGCTGGAGGACGAGACTGTCAGGTCGCGATACGACTGAGCCATCCAGTATCGATTTGCCTGCCAGCGGCGTTCCAGTATCGCTGGGCGCATTTCGGCTGAGGTTGCCAGTCAGATTGAGATGGAGCGGGGTGATCCTTCCGCTCATGCTCCAAGAACCCGAAGAGAATGAACACAAGAACATTCAAAGTGTCCGATGCGCATCGGCTCGACGACCCGGAGCGGTTGAAATGGCTGCCTCCGGACGAAGCGGTACAGATGCTCTCGCTTGAGCCTGGGATGACCGTCGCCGATATCGGCGCCGGGACCGGCTACTTCTCACTGCCGTTTGCCCGAGCGATTGCACCCGAAGGACGAGTGCTCGCCGTGGATCTCCAGCCGCAGATGCTAGCAATTCTCCGAGGCAAGCTTCAATCGCCGGGCATGCCCGGCAACATCCAGTTGCTGAAGGGCACCGCGACCCAGACGGGCATTACAGCTCGACGTTGTGATCTTGTGTTTCTGGCGAACATCTGGCACGAGTTGGACGATCACGCGGCCGTGCTATGTGAAATGGTCCGGATCTTGAAGCCAGGAGGACGCATCGCGATTCTGGATTGGCGGCACGACCTTGCAAGCCCTCCCGGGCCCCCTGCCGATCATCGAGTCGCACAGCACACGACGACTTCGGTTCTTGTGCGTGCAGGCTGGCATATCCGCCACTCCGGGGCGTTCGGGCAGTATAGCTACCTGCTTGTAGGGACACACCCATCTGTCGCTACGTAGCTTCGGCGCATCTACATGTCAAGGCCCATGGTCACAGCTCCCGCAGCCAGACCAAGGGGGACGTTCACTCCCTTGACGGTGACAAAAGCCCGCCTGGAATGCGCCAGCATCAGCAGCATCCCGTGCCCGTCCTGGACAATTGAACTTGCCAGCGACACACCGAACGGGACGGCACATCTACTTCCACGCTGTCCACTATTGAACGCGAGCCCGACGCCGCCCAGGCGCTTCACGCCTTGCCCCACAGCCGCTGCGTGGTCTGCGGCCGCGACAACGCGCACGGGTTGCAGATTCAGTACAGCTCCGATACGGCCGGTGCCACCGCGGCGGACTGGACTCCCACAGCCGTATGGGAAGGTTTCCGTGGCATCATCCACGGCGGCATTGTCGCCACGGTGCTTGACGAGGCCATGTCCAAGGCCGTCGCGGCGACAAGGTGCGAAGCATCGCGCTCCTGATCTTCGAACTGTAGAACGGACTAATCACGAAGCGCGAGACGAGGCCAAATCGCGCGCATCACACCGGAGGGGACGGGGAATGCCATCATGAGGGAGGCGAGGGTCACTCTCATGCAGGGATCGTGACGGCTCTCGCGGGCTGCGATGTGGTCTTATGCGGCGGCATGGGCTGGCGGGCGGCGGAAGCGCTCAGAGCCGGCGGCATCTCTCTGGTCCCGGTCTCCGCTCCCGGTTCAGCGGAGGAGCTTGTCGCAGCATACGCTGCGGGTTCGCTCATCACATCCGCCGACAGCTTCTGCCGCTGCAGTCACTAGGCCGATCGAGACTCGGCTCTCGGCCTCCTTGATCTGGCCATTTGGCAGGGCATAGATACCGCACCAATAGGGAGTTGAAGCATGGAGCGAAAGAGAGTACTGATTGTGGGCGGCGTAGCAGGCGGGGCCTCCTGCGCCGCAAGACTTCGCCGCCTGGACGAACAGGCGGAGATCGTGGTTTTCGACAAGGGGCCTTACGCGTCCTTCGCGAATTGCGGTCTGCCGTACTATGTCGGTGACGTAATATCCGACGAGAAGCGGCTACTGGTTGCCACGCCTGAGCTGTTTCGGACCCGCTTCAACATCGAGGTTCGGACCGAGCAGGAAGTCACCGGCATCGATCGTCCGTCGAGGCAAGTCGAGGTGAAGGACCTGTGTACAGGCCGTGTCTACCACGAGGCTTACGACGCGCTTGTGCTCGCTCCGGGCGCCACGCCCGTGCGGCCCCCGCTCCCCGGCATCGATCTTTCCGGGATCTTTACCCTGCGCACGATTCCGGATAGCCGAAGAATCCGCGCGTGGATCGAGGAGACCGCCGCGAGGAAGGCGGTCATCGTCGGCGGCGGATTCATCGGATTGGAAATGGCCGAGAATCTGGCGCGTCGCGGTCTGGGGGTCTCCATCGTGGAGATGAGCGACCAGGTGATGCCATCTCTCGACCGCGAGATGGCCGAATACGTGTGCGCTCATCTCATCGCTAATCGCGTTCCCGTGCATCTCGGCGATGCTGTGGCATGCTTTGAGGGCGTTGACGGTCGCGTGACCTCGGTTGTTAATCGGAGTGGAGCCGCTCTTGCCGCCGACATGGTCATCCTGTCCATCGGCGTGAAGCCCGAAACGAAACTGGCGAGCGACGCCGAACTGGAGCTGGGGCCTCGGGGCGGCATCCGCGTCGACGAATCCATGAGGACCAGCGATCACCACATCTGGGCCGTTGGCGATGCGGTGGAGGTCCACGACTTCATCACCGGCGAAGCCTGCGTGGTTCCGCTCGCGGGGCCGGCGAACCGGCAGGGACGAATCGCCGCGGATGCGATTTGCGGCAGGCCTGCGCGGTTCCGCGGCGTCCAGGCGACCGCGGTCTGCGGAGTTTTTGGGTTGACCGTTGCCACCACCGGAATCACTGAAAGACGCCTGGTTCTCGCCGGGAATACGGACTACTATGCGGTGTACCTGCATCCGGGCAGTCATGCCGGCTACTATCCCGGCGCCAAGCCGATCCACCTCAAGCTGATTTTCCGCAAGTCCGACGGGTTGGTCCTGGGCGCGCAGGCTGTCGGTGAGGAGGGGGTGGAGCGACGCATCGACGTCATCTCTCTCGCAATTCAGAGGAACTCTACCGTTTTTGACCTCGAGGAAGCCGAACTGTGCTATGCTCCGCAATTCGGTGCCGCCAAGGACCCTGTGAATCTGGCGGGAATGGTTGCTGCGAATGTGGTCCGGGGAGACGTGCAACTGGCAAACTGGGCCAGCCTCACCGGTACCGATGCCTTTTTGGTGGACGTCCGTGAGGAGGATGAGTTCAAGTTAGGGGCGATTGACGGAGCCATCAACGTGCCACTAAGCCAGTTGCGGCGGCGCGTTGGTGAACTCCCTCGCGACCGTGAGATCTGGGTGACCTGCGGGGTCGGGCAGCGTTCCTACTACGCTGTGCGATTCCTCCGGCAGAACGGCTTTGCCGTGCGCAACCTGCCTGGAGGTTACCAGACCTGGAGGATGTGGTATCCGGGCGGCCTGGCCACCAATCCGGCCAACAAGTTGCATCTGGCTCCCGTAGCGCCGCCTGAGAAATAACTTACTGATCGGATCGGCGTGGGGAAAACCAAAGACTTCAAGCCGGATACGGCGTAGGCATCTTGGTGTACAAGACCTTGGTCGGGTTTTCTCTCGCCCGCTGCACGCGGTCGTTCCAGTTCCGCCAGGCGGAGCTGATGATCCGGACGACCTCGTCCCGGTGCTTGAAATGAGGCACTTCCAGGGTTTCCCGTGCCCGGAGGCGGCAGAGGTGGCCCTTTCATGGGCAGCCCGGGCCGCTGGGGTCGAAGGATGAACAGGACGGCTTCAACAGAGGCCCTTGGGTGTAGATTGGAGGGCGGCCAGGATCCAAAAACGGGAATCTTGGATCACATTTGAATCAAGACAGGAGATGGCATGTCTGCCACTCGTGCTATAACCCTGGCGGTGATGCTGGGCGCGCTGGGCTTCGGACAGGGCCGGCAGCACCCGCAGCCGCCCCACAATCCTCCAGCCCCGGCTATCAGGCCCTCGTGCAAGAGGCTAAGTCAAGAATCAAAGAGGTCTCAGCCTCCCAGTTGAAGACCTGGATGGACTCCGAGCAGAAGCTCATGTTGATTGATGTCCGGGAGGACAGCGAATGGCAGGCCGGACATGCAGCCAGCGCCATCCATATCGGACGGGGCACGCTGGAGCGCGAGATCGAGAAAGCCGGCCCCGATAAAGCCCAACGTGTTGCGCTCTACTGCCAGAGCGGTTCGCGCTCGGCCCTGGCGGCGGACACCCTTCAGAAAATGGGATATACAAACGTCTTCTCGCTGGCCGGCGGCTATAGCAGCTACCAAGCTACGGGATTGCCATCCCAGAAATAGCCGTCAGACGGCTTCCATCGTGGAAGGCGGCTTGAGGGCGATGTTGTATGTTACGCTCACCACGCTGGGAACCTCCGCGGTCAGACAGCGGGCCACCATCTGGAGCGTTCTCGGTTAAGGCCTTCCAGCGCACAGACGTGAAGCTCACCGGAAGATCTCAGGAATACTGGAATGTGGCCTACCAAGTCATGAGCGAGCGCGGGGCATCGCGAAGCCTGCCCCGCGCTGCCGGTATTTCTCAGGGTTGGAACCGCCTACCTACGGCCGCGACGCTGGCCTGCGCCCGTGCCGCCGCCTGTACCGGGCGTGTGAATTGGGCCGGAACCGTCCTGTGGGCCAAGCTTCTTACCGTTGCTCTGGCCCGCGCCGGCGCCGCCGCCGGTGCCGGGTTGGTGGACCGGTCCGGAGCCGTCCTGCGGCCCAAGCTTCTTGCCATTGCGCTGGCCCTGCTGCTGGCCCGGGCCCTGACCCTGGTTCGGATTCCGGTTGCCGTTCTGACCGAAGGCGGGTGGATCAAACGCGAAGATTGAACCCGCACTGAATAGGAACATTGTGGCGACTGCCAGGTGACTCTTTTTCATGTAGTTGGTCTCCTTTTCTGACCTCGCCCTTAAAGAGGCAACTCGCATTCCATGGATTGGGGCCTGCATTTGCCGCCACTTGAGGACTATCCAGAGGCTTGCAGCACGCAAACGCCGCGCTGGGTCGCGCAGGCCCTGCGCAGGAAGGAGGTTGGCGCGTCACCTGTTTCGGAGGTTTGCATCCTCAGGGGTAGAGGCGATCGTTCTCATGGAAATTCGTCAGATCTTGTCTCCAGTGGATTTCAGCGACCTGTCCGCCCATGCCCTGCGATATGCGTCCATGCTTGCGGGCTGTAGGAATGCCCGGCTAGTCGTTGCATACGCGGAATCGTTCTCCCCGCCTCCATACTTCACCGAAAGCCAAGTGGGGGAGTTGGAGCGTCAGTTCCGCGACGCTTTCCGGGGAGCTGAGTCCGCCTTGCGCCGCTTCGTGGACGCGGAACTTGACGCCGAAGCTGTCTCCGCAACCGAGGTGCGGATCGTCGAGGCGA
>Ga0315273_10010433_pt1 | contig 11842 bp, 13 predicted proteins | sample YL17G02_0_MG_FD_205753 | JGI IMG/M metagenome (GOLD analysis project Ga0315273, IMG submission 205753) | Sediment microbial communities from Yellowstone Lake, YNP, Wyoming, USA - YL17G02_0 | ecosystem: Environmental > Aquatic > Freshwater > Lake > Sediment | place: USA: Wyoming | collected... | reverse complement strand
TTCCCCTTGATGAAGGCATCACGCAGCTCGTCATAGCCGTAGCCCCGGACATCCGGCGGGGAGTTCTTCAGGCTGTCCACCATGTTCTGCAGGGCCTTCACGGCATTCGCCGAGTTGACCTGGGGCTTCATGTCCTTGTCGAAGTACGGCTCGCCGTACGGAGCCCAGCGGTTCAGGAACCACGCGAAGCTGAATCCGCGCTTGGCGAACTCCGCCGATCCGTAGAAATCCCTGTCCAGCACCTTGCCCGCCAGCTTCGCGCCCTTCTTGCGGGTGAAGAACTGACCGATGTCCAGCCAGTCCTTCCAGGTCTCGGGAACTTTCAGCTCCTTTCCGTACTTGGCCTTGAACGCCGCCTTTTCCTGTGTGTCGTTGATGAGATCTTTCCTGTACTGCAGCATGAGCACGTCCCCGTCGATGGGCAGGGCGTACACCTTGCCGGAGAACTTGCAGTACAGTTCCCAGAACGGCGCGAGGACGTCCTTCGGGTTGGGGTCCCAGACCGCCGCTGGAGTCTTTTTCAGGTAGTTGTCCAGCGGTTCCAGGTACCCGTTGCCCGCGAAGTCGCCGATGTACGCAGGATAGAAGGTCACCACGTCGAAGGCTCCAGTGGCCGCGATGAACTCGGTCTTCTCCTTCTCATAGACCCCCTCGAAGGGGACCTCGATGACCTGGATGGTGATGCCGACCTTCTCGAAGTCGCTCTTCCAGAACTCATACGGCTTGAGGTTGTGCCCGGCGTCCCCCACAACGGTGATCGTGACGTTCTTGAAAGCGGGCGGAAAGCTCCACTTCACGACGTCAAGCGGAGGCGGAGCCTGCGCGATCGCGGGAGCTGCCATGACTAGCAGAAACGCCAGCATCAGCAGCACAGTTCGAAGCACTTTCATCGGTGTTCTCCTTATTAAGAAGATGTGAAGAACGTCTCCAACGGAGACGGATTTTCCTCGGTCAATTTGCGAGGTTGTGCCTATGACGCGCTGAACAGACCCAAGAGAAAAGGACGGATGGGATTTCATCGAAGGACGACAGGGCGAATCGATCGAACGTTCACTTTCAACCTCCTTGCGTGGCGTTTGTCACGTCCCTCTGAGGGCGAGCGGAGGAATGTCGAGCAGGCCTCTTTTAAGTGATGGCATTTCCTATAAGTTTCTCTCCTTTCCAGATACCTGTCAAGGGGATTGCACGATTGCATGATAGCAATTTAAATAATCAGAGCTGTGCACGGGATGCTTCAAAGCGCGTAGACATTGGGGCGATCGAGGCGCTCGGGACACGTGTCCTCGGACCACACAGAGGAGTCCCCTGAAAATCGCGCAGACAGACCATCTGGCTGAGGGCTCGAAGCAAGGCTTCGCGGGCTTTGATCGAGAAGGCTGGAATGCGGATGGAACTTGATGACCACTCCACGGAAGCACTCCGACAATCTGTGGATGTCGCCTCCCGCTCCCCCGCTACCTTGGCCAGCTAGGCATGATGTACCTCCAGGTGCAAGTGTAACACTTCTGAAACACCAGAGACCTGAGCACGCACGTAGGCACTCCTCGCCACCAATCAGCTCAACAACAACTCCGTCAGGTCGTCGAGCTTATGGCAAAAGAGAAAAGTTCGAAGTTCGTCCAGAAGGCGGAGAGGAAACCGAGTCGAACTGTCTCGTAAAGGGCCGGACCCCGTGCTTCGTCATAGTCCCCGAATCTGAGCACATGCTTGCCTTATCGGTTCAGCATCCGGCCTTGAGAGCGCCCTGCACCCCACTATATGCCCCAGGGAAAATTAGGACAAATGGTGGATTTACGAAAACACCCTCTTCATATACACGGGCATTTTCCATACCCGCTTGTGGACTATAGCCGCTCATCAGCAACCTGTTGATTGAAAGAATCATGGAATTTACCTCGCTACGCGAAAAACATGAATCGTTCACACACCGTTCATGGAGTCCATGTATTTTACTTGTAAGTAATTCTTACTCAGGAGGTTCAGAATGAACAGTAGGACGACTTTAGCGGCGAAAATCGGAACGATCTTGGTCGCCTTGGTGATGGGGATCGCCTCAGTAGCGAGTGCGAAAGGCCAAGCCGATCAGCCGCGCCCTTACGGGTCTCAGGGTATGTATGGCCGGGGCATGATGGGTGGAGGCATGATGGGCGGAGCTCCCTGGTGGGACGGAAACGGGGAGCCTGGGAATACCTGGCAGCGCACGGTAGACATCAAGAAGGCCGAGTCACTCGTGACCGAGTATCTCAACCGATTCGGTGCCAAGAACTTGAAGATCGAAGAGATTATGGAGTTCGAGTACAACCTTTACGCTCTGATCGTGGAATCTGACACGGACAAAGGAGCTTTCGAGCTCTTGGTGGATCCCTTCACGGGCGCTATCCGCCCCGAGTATGGGCCGAACATGATGTGGAACACCAAATACGGCATGATGGGCTCATGGGGTGGTGCGGCCAGCGGCAATACGATCAGCGCCGAGCAGGCCAAGATAATCGCCGCCGAATACCTCTCGCGGGTCCGTGGGGGAGGCCCCTACGTTATCCAGGGGGACGAGTTCTATGGGTACTTCACATTCGACTTCGAGAAGGGGGGGCAGATCCTGGGCATGCTCAGCGTCAATGCCTTCACAGGCCAGGTATGGTACCACAGCTGGCATGGTGGGTTCTTGGGTGAAGAAGAAATGACCATGTGAAGGGAGAATAGACATGTTCGGTTGTTTTAGAGGATGGGGCGGTCAATTCGCCACCTGGTGGCCCGGGCAGGGTCTGTGGGGAGGAACTATGATGATAGGCATTGTCGTGGTGATCGCGGTTGGAGTTTTCTTCTTCGCGCGGTGGCTTCCGAAACGGGAAGGCGATGGGAATGACTCGCTGGGGATCCTGAAGCGCCGGTATGCTCAAGGAGAGATCTCACGAGACGATTTCGAAGCAATGCGCAAGACCCTCGCCGAACGTTCGTAAGCCGCGCGCTAGGCGACCGTGATTCAACGAAGGCCTCCCCGTTCCGGGAGGCCTTGCCTTTTCACGAAAAGTAATCCGCGGTATGGTTACCGGCAGGGGACGATCTAGCTACCATGCACGAAAAAATCCTTATTGCGGATGATGAGGCTGGCATCCGGCGCCTGCTCCGGGGTTATCTCGAGAAGGCTGGCTTCAATGTGATTGAGGCAAGAAACGGGAAAGAGAGCCTGGAGCGATTCAGGACCGAAAAACCGGACCTGTTGATCCTTGACCTCATGATGCCCGAAATGGATGGGCTGGATGTATCCCGGACGATACGACAGGAGTCACCGGTGCCGATCATCATGCTCACCGCCCGCTCCGAGGAGGCGGACCGGCTGGTAGGCCTGGAGTTGGGAGCGGACGATTATGTGCTCAAGCCGTTCAGCCCCCGAGAGGTTGTGGCACGCGTGCGTGCCGTTCTGCGTCGCACCACTCAGATACCCAACTCCGGAAGAGATTCGGGTATGCCGGCTCGAGCCGTACTTCAGGCCGGCCCCATCCGGCTGGACATGGCCAAGAGGACAGTAACGGTGGACGGCGAGGCCAAGGCGCTTACCACAGCCCAGTTCGACCTCCTGACTGCCCTGATGCTTGAGCCGGGGCGGGTGTTCACCCGCTTGCAGTTGCTGGAACAGATCCAGGGATCGGCTTTCGCTGGATATGAACGGACTATTGACGTTCACATGAAGAACATCCGTCGAGCTCTTGGTGATTCAAGCGCCGAGTCACGGCTCATCGGGACGGTGCGGGGTGTCGGTTACCGGCTGCTCGAGGGGTAGAAGCCATGAGGCTCAAGGCAAAACTCTACAGTATCCTGGCTGTGGTGATCGCCGGCAGTGCAATCGTCAGCCTCGTAACGATCTGGATATCAGCGGAGCGCCAGCTACGGCGCTTTATCTACTCGGGTGACATCGCTCAGGCCACCGCTGTCGCCGAAATCCTTTCGGGTTGGTACCAGGTTCGGGACTCCTGGAGCGGGGTGGAGGCCGAGCTCGAACGCTTTAACTCAGGGTATTGGCCAATGATGAGCCGGCACATGGGAGCGATGCGGGAGTCCCGCATCCTGCTGGCGGGTCCTGATGGCCGGGTCCTCGCGGATACGGCGGGGCGGAGCGTGGGTGAGACACATCCGCTGGCACATGTACAGCGGGGGGCAGTCGTTAGTGAAGGCGAGCGACCGGTCGGATACGTTCTGGTGGATACCATGGTGGATCCCGCCCTCAATCCCGTCGACCTCAGCTTCTTACGCTCGGTGATCGTTTCCGTGGTGGCCTCCAGCCTGCTGACAGCCGGGCTGGCTTTCACCGCCGGGGGGCTTTTTCTCTCAAAGATTGTAGCCCGGGTGGGCATTCTCGCCGGAGCCGCGGCTTCCATTGCGGCGGGAAATTTCGGGATTCGGGTCATGCCCCGGGGCGCCGATGAGATCGCCGCTCTCGGTGAATCCTTCAACACTATGGCTACCGCGCTGAAGCGATTGGAGGACGCGCGCCGCCAGATCATCGCCGATGCGGCGCACGAGCTTCGCACTCCGATAACTCTGATTCGCGGAGCCACCGAGGCAATGCTTGACGGGGTCTATCCTCTGGACCGGGAAGGGCTGGAGGGGATCCATCGCGAAACAATCCAACTCACCAGCCTGGTCGAGGACCTGCAGGAGCTGGCGCTTATCGAAAGCGGCAGCTTGGTCCTGGAGCGAACGGAGCTGCAGGCGGAAGAGCTGGCCCGCTCGGTGATCGATTCTTTCCGGCCGCAAGCCCGGCAGGCCGATTTGGAGCTCACCCTGCGCGAGGAGGCAGGAATCCCGCCCATCCAGGCGGATGGGAAGCGAATTCGACAGGTACTGTCCAACCTGCTCGCCAACGCCGTACGGCACACCCCCTCCCGGGGACGGATATTGGTCTCGGTTCGGTTCGATCCTCCCGAAGACCGGCTGGTGATGATCGTGGAGGACTCGGGAACGGGGATACCGCCCGAGGAACGGGAGCGAGTGTTCGAAAGATTCTATCGGATCGATCGTGCGCGGGAGCGTTCACGAGGTGGAAGAGGTCTCGGCCTTTCGATTGTCCGAGAGATCATCCGAGCGCACGGGGGCATGATTTCGGCAGACGAATCACCCCTCGGAGGTGCCTCGTTCAACATTTACCTGCCGCGGAGAAGCGTTCCGGTAGCACAGTAACCCCCAGTTACCAGAAAAGCAGGAAGGGGGTTTGGGGCGATCCACCAGGTTTTACCTGTGGCAGGTATCCGCCAGCTCGCGAGGAGCTTCCACTACAGGAGGTGATTTTTCTACCTCTCAGGGCGGGCCAGATCATGGCGGCGGCGCAACCCACCCCGCTATCAAGACATCTCGGACTCGGAAATACTTTCGCGCCGAGGATTTTCGCTTTGACGAAGACAACAACCGACTGCTTTGTCCGGCCGGCAAGGCGATGAAGCTGAGGTGCGGCAACTTCCGGATAGGCGGCTTCAGGGTAGTTCCTACAAGTGGCTAAGCTGGAGAAAATTCGCGGTGAGACCACGCGCTACACGCAACGGATGATCGAGCGGTTTCTACAGCCTCGGTATACCACCTACAATTTTTCCGAAGCACGAACTCCGGACCCCAAAAAACCGGCCAATGCGCGGTTCCGGTAAAATGATCGCTGGCTGCCGTCCTTTTCCCCTCAGCCGAGAATTAGACGCCCTGCGCTTCAAGAATGGCTTCAACGATCATTTCTTTTGGGGGAACACCGCCATTGCCAGAAGGCGTTTTGTACATGCGGCATGAAAAAGAAGCCGTATCGGATCGTCTGTTGACTTCAACATCACGCCCGTTGATCTGCACTGTGGGAGATCCCAGGAAATGCAGTTTCTCTGCTTCGTCTGGGTCGTTGACTGAAATCTGCTTCACCTCAGAGCCTAGTCCAAGTTCTCTTACCGTTTGCTGGACTAATTGAAAAGTCGGTTCAGCATTTGGGCATCCCTCAAAGGTCAATACCGCTATATCCATACTTTGAATATACTAACCCCTCTTCCCAGCGTCCTCGCACCAAAGCCCGGGCCCTCCCCATCCCGGTCAGGCCATGACACAGCAAGGGCTTCGTGGACAGCCCCCTCGGCCCCGTCCGTGGGGCCTCAGGTCTGAAAAGGAAGCGCGGGGGGGGAGAAAGGCCAAGACGCCTTACGCGCAGAAGGCGTGCTCCATCACGTCCTGAAGGGCCCGGCTGTGAAGCAAGCCGGAAGCCGGCGACATCTCGAAGTCGATCTGGCCGGTGCGGCAGCGCTTGCCGAAGGCTTTGCGGACCATCTCGGCGAAGGCTTGCAGGAACTCGGAAGCGTAGCAGGCCGAAACATCGTTGCTGGACAGGGCGCAGGCCACCAGGAAGGCGAAGGCTTGCGAGCCCAACCCTTCCCGCCGCCGCAGCGCTCACCCTAAAACTCACCACACCCTCACCTCCTTGAATGGATTTCATGAGCGCCCCCATCCGCAGTTTGTCTTTGCTGCAGTGGCTAAAGGTTTCGAAGGAACCGGGCCGGCGGGTTCTCACACTTTACGGGCCATCTCCCGCAGAAACGTTACCTGGTCCTGGACGAAACACATCGCGGTGATAGAGACGGGATCAGGGTCGACACCTGCCACCGCGGCCGCCTGGTCACGCGCGAAGCAACGGGTGAAGTATCCGGTTCCGCAGCCCACGTCCGACAAGGACTCACCAGGACGCGGCTTGAGGAGGCCGCGCACCAGGCCATACTCCAGCTAACCAATCCCATCATGCCCTCCTGGTCGAGACCTCTTTCCAAGCCCGGACCAGTGCTCGGGCCGCCTCCAGAACGTGCTTCTTCGAGGTCCCGCGCCCGAGCGATAACCGCACAGCCCCTAGCGCCGTGGCGGCTTCCAGTCCCATCGCCAGCAGGACACCGGAGGGATTCTCCGCCCCTTCGTGGCAGGCCGACCCGGTCGAGGCTGCCACCTCGGGCGCCATACCCAGTACGACGCTGCCCAACACGCCCTGGAACGACACGTTCAGGGTGTTGGGCAGCCTTTCCGTCAGGTGCCCGTTGAGCCGGATGGCAGGCACTCCAGCGCTCAGGAGCTCCCAGAGCTCATCCCTCAGCGCCCGTACACGCACCGCTTCGTCGTCGACATCTGAGTCCGCGACCTCGCAGGCTTTGCCCAACCCCACGATGTGGGGAACGTTCTCAGTGCCTGGCCGCAAGCCCCGCTCGTGCCCGGCACCCAGCAGCACGGGGCGAACAGAGGTGCCCCGACGCACGAAGAGCGCCCCCACCCCTTTGGGGGCGTAGAGCTTGTGCCCCGCCACGGAAAGCAAGTCCACCCCCAGATCATCGACCCGAACGGGTATCTTTCCCACGGCCTGAGCGGCGTCGGTGTGTACCAGGGCTCCTCGCGAGTGCGCGATTTCGGCAATATCGTGCAACGGCATAACGGTGCCGGTCTCGTTGTTTGCCAGCATTACGCTCACCAAGGCGGTGTCCCCACGCACGAACGCGCGAGCACTATCGATACTGACCAAACCGTCGCCGTCGACCGGCAAGCGGGTGACACCCCACCCGTTCTGTTCCAGGCGATCGCAAGGTCGTGCAGTTGCGGGATGCTCAACCACCGAAGTCACTACGTGCCTTCGTCGGTCCGCCGCCGCCTCGGCCGAACCTAAGATCGCCAGGTTGTTCGCCTCCGTTCCGCCAGAGGTGAAAAACACTTCGTCGGCTTGGCAGCCGAGAAGCGCTGCAACCTGCTGTCTTGCCCTCTCGACGGCCTCATGAGCGCGACGGCCGTACACATGCGTGCTCGAAGGGTTGCCGAAGTGCTCTTTCAGCCAGGGCAGCATGGCCTCCACGACCTTGGGATGAACCGGGGTGGTGGCGTTATGGTCGAGATAGATGGGATCGTTCATAACCACCTCCAAAACCAGTACTTCTCAAACAGCGCTTTGCCGGTGTGCCACCAGCGACTCGGAGGATGCATCTTGACAGCTGGGCGTGGCTCGGCGTAGAAGTCGCCGGCTCCATACCCCGCCTTTCCTTCACCCACCTCTACAAAACAGGCACCGTGGCCATCGAACCTGGCCTCCCGGCCGATGCCGGTTACGGCTCGTACAATGTTGTGCGCCACCACCAGTGCTTGAGCATGGGCGAATACGCCCGCCTTGGGTAACGGCTTACCCATCGACAAGGGGATCGAGGTGACATCACCCAGGGAGTAGACTCCTGGGAACCGGGTCTGCAGGGTGTGTCGGTCTACCTCCACCCATCCGCTTTCGCCTACAAGAGAGGATTCGCGCACAACGCGCGGCGCTTGAATCGGAGGCATGTAGACGAGCAGGTCAAATTGCACCCTCTCGCCGTCAGAAAATTCGACGAACCGCCCAATGGGGTCCACCCGGGCGACCTGGCGCTCGGGGTGGTATCCGATGCTTTTCGACTCCACCATGGCGCGGACCGCCGCCGACACCGCAGGGCCGGCGACGCCCATGGGTCCGGGCTCCGCCGTATACAGATCAATACGGACCTGGCCGGCGATGCCCCTGCGGCGGCAATGCGTCTCGATGAGCATGGCCGCTTCGTAGGGCGCGGCAGGACACTTGTATAAAGGAGCCGCAGTCAGGACGACAATGTGCCCCTCGGTGAACCTGGAAAGGGCAGCCCTGAGGCGGGTCGCTCCGTCCAGCGTGGCGAAGGTCAGCCCCCCGTCGGCCAGCCCTTCAACCGATTGGGGGACGAACTCGGCGCCAAGAGTGACGACCAGGTAGTCGGCCGTGATACGCGTTCCCGCGACCACCGCCTCCCGTCGCGCCGGGTCGATATGCTCCACCTCGCCATGGATCACCTGGATCCCCTTGCTTTGCAATCGATCGAGGGGACGGGACACCTGCTCCGGGGTGCGAGCACCGCTCATGACCCAGGGATAGGATGCGGCCAGGGAAAACGATGGCTCACGATCCACAACGATAACCCGGTGCTTCGGTGGCAGGCGTCGCCTAAGCACATTCCCCACCACCATTCCTCCGATTCCTCCGCCCAGAATGAGCACCGTCTGGGACATAGTTCCTCCTCTCCTTGAGCTCATCTCAGAACACCAGGAGCTTATCCGCCACCTGGATGAGCTCGGTCAGCTCATCCAGGCTGCTCCGGCGGCTGCCTTCCAGCAGTTCCTGCTCCCGTAGCCCCCGGGCATCCATACACGTACCGCAGAGAAGCACTTTCCCACCTCGGGCGACCAACGCCTTGAGCATTCTCTCCAGGTTGTAGTAGCCGTTCGGGGTCTGTTGGCCGGCCTTCGCTGTGGACACTGCATCCCCCATCAGGAATACAGTCACCTCTGCGGATTCGTTTTTCTTGAACACGTTATTGGCGAGACGTAGTCCGTTGTAGGTCCGCTCGGTGCCATAGGGCGGATCGTTCAGGATGAACAGAACTTTCATGCATACCTCCTACTAAACGCCATTCAATGCGAAGCGGGGGTCGTGGTGACCTCGACCGGCAGTCCTCCGTCACGCCACTCGGGGTATCCCTCCTGGAGACGGAACGCCCGGTACCCTCGCCGGCGCAACAGCCTGACAGCCTCCGCAGCTAGAACACAATAAGGTCCCCGGCAGTAGGCCACGACTTCGCGCTCTGTAGGGATCTCGGAAAGGCGCTTCTCCAACATGGATAGCGGGATAGACAGTGCTCCGGTGATGTGCCCGGCCTCAAACTCCTCGCGAGGCCGTACATCGACCACAACGACTTCTCCGCTCCGTGCGCGCTCCAGAAGCTCCGCGCGACCGACTGGCTCCATTCCATCGACACCGCCGAAATAGTCACGAACCAGACGGTCCAGCTCCGCCAGTCGCTCTTCGGCCAGCAGTCGCAGCACACGGTATCCAGCGAGGACCTTCGGGTCCGCAAGGCGGTAGAAGACCTGAAGGCCTTCCTTGCGGGAGGCCACTAGTCCTGAGGCCTTGAGTACCTGCAGATGCCGGGAGGTGTTGGCTACCGAAAGCCCTGTTTCGGCGGCCAACGTCTCGACGTTCCGCTCTCCCTGTGCCAACACGTCGATGATCTCGATGCGCTTCGGGCTGGCGAAAGCAGCGGCAACACGGGCAAACTGCTCGAAGACCGCGTCCTTGAACTCTCTACCTTTCATGAAAACCTCTTATCAACTGTTCAATTTACTATTTGAATAGTGCGCATGTTAAGTCTTTCTGTCAAGCCTTCTAAGGTGATCGAGCGAATAATGATGAGGCCCAACAAAACAGGGGAGTATCCTTTCGCGGCGCCCCCAACCTATGCCTTCACCCTCCAAGGCCTACTCCGTCCAGCTGATGCGTTCCCGGGGGTGATACTAGCTGTGCATCTTCTACAGATCGCCGATCTCCACGTGGTTGGCCAGCAGGTGCGTAGCCGAGTGGCGGATCGTGTTGCAGGATAGATACTTCTTCGTGCCCAACTTCCGAGCCACGGGGCGCATTACTTACTTATTGATCGTGGCCTTGTTGCAGGGATGAACCTCGCCCGAGAGATACAGAAATCCCGCGCGACGGCCACAGATCAGGACTTTAGTCGCTGCGTCTTGAGACGCGCGGAGTTGGCCAGTACGGCCAGGGGTATGGCCAAGACCTGGATGGCCACGGCGAAGGCCACCAGGGCGCGCACGTCGCGCTGGTACAGGATGCCCATGAGAGCGCTGCCGGCGAACCAGGCGACGCCAAAGGCCATGTGGAACAGTCCGAAACCGGTCGCGCGCCGCTCGGCTGGGATCAGATCGGCCACGGCGGCCCGCATGATCGATTCCTGGGTCCCCATGCTGATGCCCCACAGGGCCATGCCGGCGATCGCCCCGGGCAAGCGTCCCAGAAAAAGGAACGGGGCCGTGGCCGCCTCGACGGCGAACATGACGATGAGAATCGGGAAGCCGATCCGGTCATACAGGACGCCGAACAGCAGCGCCTAGCCGGCATCCACCGCCATGGCCAGGGCGAACATGGTGGGGAGCCAGTATTCCGGGACCAGGCTGATGCGCTGGAAGTGGAAGGCAATGAGCGGGAAGTCGGTGATCCCGGCCGCCATCAGGGCCGCGGCGGCCAGGTAGATCCAGTAGGCCCGGCTGTAGCCTCGCGCCGCCAGGCGCGGGCTCTTGTCCGGAAGCTCGAAGTCCGCGGGGCGAGGAAACAGGAAGCGGGCAATAAACAGGCTGAGCACCGCCAGGCAGGCCGGGGCCAGCAGCACCAGGAAGCCTACCCTGTACCCCGCCAACCCACCGGCGGCGCCCTGCGCGCGGCTCTTGAAGTACAGGATAAGCGAAAGAAGCACCGGTCCCAGGACCGCCCCGATCTGGTCCAGCGCCTCATGCAGGCCATAGCCGAAACCGCGCCCGGTCTGCGTCGTGGCGTAGGCCAGCATGGCGTCGCGCGAGGGCAGGCAGGGCGAAGAGCTGGAAGACGTAGCCGAACACGGTGATAGCCCAGTAGCGCTTCGTGCGGTCGGCGGCCCACCCCGAAACGAAGCGCAGCGCGTAGCCCAGAAACTCGCCCGCCCCGGCGGTCACGGCGATCGCGGCGGCGCTGGCCCCGAGCAGGCCGAGGTACTGGCCGACCAGGCTGCGGCCGCCCTCGTAGGTCATGTCCGCGAACAGGCTCACTACACCGAGCAGCACGATGAAGCCCAGGGCGCTGCGCGCCGAGAGGGATCTCGCGCGCCCCGTCTTGCCGGCGCCGCGTTCTGCCAATTCAGGCTGTCCCGCAACCTAGGAAAATCTGCAGGGGCGGCCCCGATGTCCCGGCATTGTTTGTGGCCGCGACATGGGCTATAAAGGAGGTACACTCATTACCAATGGGAGGGGAACGGTGGCAGAGCACGAACTG
>Ga0315273_10010431_pt1 | contig 11843 bp, 9 predicted proteins | sample YL17G02_0_MG_FD_205753 | JGI IMG/M metagenome (GOLD analysis project Ga0315273, IMG submission 205753) | Sediment microbial communities from Yellowstone Lake, YNP, Wyoming, USA - YL17G02_0 | ecosystem: Environmental > Aquatic > Freshwater > Lake > Sediment | place: USA: Wyoming | collected... | reverse complement strand
ACTCCGTCTCCAGGCGGTAGGGGGGGCGTGGGGTGCCGGGGAGGCTGGGGGTGGAGGAAGCCATTGGAATGGAAAGAGGATGCGGCGTCTCCTCTTCGTCCGCGACCACGCGTGTGCCCCTGGCAATGCGGGCGAGCGGGGGGGATGGGGTGGAATGAGTTGGCCCCCCGCAGCCCGGCAGAGAGCGGCGGGGACTTCTCTCGTCCCGAAAAAAATAAAAATAAAAGTGAGTGAACTCCCTGCTCACAAGGGGAATGCCGTTCCTTTTGGCAGGCGGACCCCTCAAAAGCCCGACACGCACGCATACCCTTCTCCCTTTACACCATGGACAGCGGTGAGGTGATCACTCTCAACGTGGGTGGCGCCGAGTTTGCGACGACGGTGGCAACGCTGACCAAGGTTTGTTGTTAGAGAAAAAGAAATTGAGGGCGCCGACGGGGCTTGGCGATAGTCCCCGGAGGTGTGTGTGAGACGCCCTGCGTTGCACACGCTTGGCATTCGCCGCACACCACCCTCGGCCAGGCCCAGCATCCACACACACATGCCTACCCTCCCCGGTCCGGGCGTGGGATGCGAGGGTGGAGCCCGGGCGTGCGCGCCAGATCGCTTCTCCCCCTCCTCATTCGCTTCGCGTCTCTCCAGCCCTGGCACACTCGCTTCCCCTCTCACCCCGCCACTCGCATCTCACGCAGGACCCCCACTCGATGCTGGCCCGCATGTTTGCGGGCGACCTGCCCAACCGGGTGGACGCCAAGGTGAGGTCGAGACGGAGGCGGTGTGAAGGAGAGAGCGCCTGCTTTTGACTCGCTTGCGTTTCCTTGTTTTTGTGCTCTCTTTTTGAGACGCGCCCTGGTGGCTGGGTGCGAGCCCCCTGTCCCGCCCGCCACCCCGGTGAGATGCCAACTGCCTGGAGCGGTAGGCAGAGTGAAAGCCGGGCCTTCGGAGCCCTGCTATGGGGCGCATGGGACGCCGCGCGTGTGGTGCCCCGCGCATTTTCCAAAAACACGCACGCACGCACGCACGCACTGAACCTTCCTCCCCCTTCCTCCTAATTAGGGCCGCGTCTTCATCGACCGGGACCCCACCCACTTCCGCCTCATCCTCAACTTCCTGCGGGACGGCACCGCCGTCCTGCCCGACACGGACGCGGCCCTGGAGGAGGTGGCCCAGGAGGCGGAGTTTTACCAGTTGGCCGCCCTGCGAGCGGCGGTCGGCGCTGCCGAACCGCGGGCCGAGCCCCTCACCGCCGCCCACCTGCGCGAGTCGGTCGCGGCCGTGCTGCGCGCGGAGCCCCGCCTGAAGGCGACCCTGGAAATCTTGCTGGCATGCGCGTTCGGGGCGGGCGTCCTGCGTGGTGGCGGCTCCGTCCTGGCCGCCCTGGAAGAGGAGGGCGGTGGCGGCGGTGGTGGTGTGCGCGGCCCGCCCTCCGCCTCCGGCCGCCACCGGCCCGCCTCCGCCTCCACGCCCAGCCCGACCGCCGCCTCCCTGGCCGGCCCGGGCGCCAGCCTGCCCCGCATCCTGGCGGGCCGGCCCCCCGCCGCCCCGCCGGCGCGCCCGTCCCTCCCCCCGCCCTCCTCCCCGGCCGAGGCGCACAGGGGCGCGATCTCGACGCCCACCTCCCTCGCGGCCATCCCGCCGCGCTCCGCCTCCGTCGACGTCTCCCTGCGCGAGGCCGCCTTCAACCCGCTCACCCCGCACCCCCGGCGCGGTGGGGGCGCGCCCGCGGCCCGGGATGAGGCCCTGTACGTCGGCTTCCGGCAGGACATCAGGTTCTGGGGGTCGATGCACGCCGAAGCGTACGAGGCGAAGCACGAGTGCCACTTCCGGCACGAGGGCGGCACCCTGTCGTACGACCCGGCCGCCTACGGCGTGCCCCCGGAGGACAGGCACCACATCAAGGCGGGCACGGTGTACCGGCACCACTGCATCGACACGCTGCCGCCCCGCGCGCGCGCGCTGCGGGCGGCGGCGGCCTACGTGCTGGAACGCCCCGACGCGGTCGCCTGGGCGCTGGAGCTGTGTGGTTTCCGGGAGGTCGGCATCCGGGTGCACGCCCACCAGGCCGCCAGCACGGTGGACGGGTCGCCCCGGGTCGCGCCCGGGTTTGGTGGGGGCGGGGGCGGGAGTGCCGGCGGCCACGGCGGCGGGTCTTACTTCGGGGCCGCCGCCGCCGCCCCGCCGGTGGTGGCGACCTCCTCCACCGCGCCCGCCGCGGCCGCCGACGCGGCGGCTGCTGCGGCCGCCGCCGCCGCCGCGGCCGCCCTAGCGGGCCCGTCCAACCCGGCGGCCGCGGCGGCCGCCGTCATGGCCGCCCGGGACGGGGGTGGGATGTTTGGCGTCTCCTCCCCGCGCGCGTTCGACGCCGCGCTCGGCGGGGGTGGGGGCGGTCCGTTTGGGCCGGGCAGCAGTGGGGGCCTGGACCCGTTTGCCGAGCCCCAGCCCACCTTTGCAAACCTGCACTTCACGGTCACGATGAGCCTGTGAGCGAGCTTGTGAGCGCGCGCGAGAGGGGGGGTGAGAGAACAAAGTCTGGGAGCCGCGTCGTGCGCGTGAGCGCGCGCGTGCGCTATTTGTTACACATCACTAACAGCGACGACGCATGCATTCAAGAGCACGCGGAACGAGATTGAAGGAAAGAAAGAGAAGGGGCACGCGGGTGGGCGGGCGTGTGTGCCTGCACGAGGAGCACAACGCGCCAACCCCTGCCCCCTCCCCACACATTTCTCTCGTCCCGTGCGCGTTTGACCCTCGCGCTCTCACGCCATAGCCCCACGCCTTAAATATCACAAGAGAAACATATTCCCCTGGCCAGCGTCTCGCGCATCAAAAAAAGGCCGCGCGGGGCGAGCGGTGAGCGAGTGTGCTTCAGAAAGCGCACTCTGCCCCTGCTGGCCTTTCATCCCTTATTGTTATTTCACACACGCCATTTTTTTTTCACGTCGCCGCGACGACGCGGCTGCAGAACAAGGAGAGGAAACGTGCACTTTCCTTGTTTCATGCTCAGATTTCGCCCTCGACCACCGTCCGCATCCCCTTGGCCGCCGCGTCGGCCTCCAGCTCGGCCGCGACGCCCGCAGGCAGGCCGGCCTTCACAAAGCGCACGGCGTACGCGTTGCCGAGAGCGGCCGGGGGGGCGACGGACGTGGGGACGGCCGCCAGGGTGGCGGCGTCGCCCATGACGTCGATAGGGGGGATCGTCGTGGGCGGGGGCGTGGGCTTGGCCTTGGCCTTCGGCACAACCAGTTTGGCCAGGGTCTCATTCTTCTTGGCCATGTAGCCCGCCCGCCACTCGGCGACCTTGTCCCACACCTCGCCCAGGGGGCCGTCCGCCTTGGACAGCTTGGTCCCATTCTTGGCCTTGAAGGAGGTCTCCAGGCGGGTGAAGTCCGGGAATGCCTAGCAGAGAGAGAGCAGGGAGAGAGAGAGAAGGACGCGCGGAGTGAGAGAGCACAGGAGGTGGGGAGGAGTTGAAAAAAAGGCAATGCCCCCCTTCTCTCTTTTCCGCAACAAGGGGCCACGTTATGCGCACCAACGACCTTCTAATTGGCCGCAAACGCGAGCTCGAATCCACGGCTAGCAACCTGGATCAAGTTGGCTGCAATGAACGGCACTCGCTGGCAAGCAGGGCGCGGCGTGCGCCTCTTTTCAGCCTCCCACAAACCGCTGTGCTCTCTCCCCCTGTTCCTTCATCCCACCCTCTCCTCCGCTCTACTTACCGGGGGCTCCGCCGCGGACGCGGACGCAGCGGCCAAGGCTAGGGCGGCAAGGACGAGCTTGAACATGGTGAGAGAGACTTGAGGCCCTGCTGTGGTGAGTGTGTGGAGGCGTCTCGTGAGGGAGGAGAGCGAGAGGGGGAGCGTGGCGGGGGGCCGGGGACGAGAGCTCGGGGGACGTGCCCCGTCCACCCCATGACCCCCCGCCGACCACCTCTTTTCACCAGACCGTTCGCGCTTGGCGCCCTGCTAGCGCAATCTGGTGGGGTCGGGTGGGCGGGCCAGGCACGGGCACGGGGTGCGCCGGGAGGCCTGAAAGACACGCAGCGTCAAAAACGGCGCGCGCGTCGCCTGCGAGGCCCCGCAGTTTCCCCTCCCCCCCATTTTAGCGGGCCGGCAAGAGCCTGCATACCCCCACCGACCGGCGCAAAGGACTGGCATCAGGTTCTGTCTGCCAAGGTCGTTGAGAACGTGGACTATGATGGGCTTCCCAGCCCAGCAGAGATCGCAGCAGGGGCGCACTTCAAGCTGTCGTTTCGTTTCGGGCGCGCTCGCATGTGCGCGAGCGCGGGAGGGGGGTCCTTTCTCTCCTCTGGCCCGCCCTGTTCGGGCACTGACTCCCGTCCGTCACCCCAGCCAATGCCTCCACCATAGCGGGTAACTCCCTCTCAAGTTGGAGCGGGGCGAGACCACTCGACACCACGCACTCTTTTTATGGAGGAAAGGGAGGAAAGGGAGAGGAAAACGCGAAACTGTGTCCTCACCACCCTCTACCTTTCGACTCTTTTCAGCCCCGCTGAACTGATGGGCGCCTGTCTCTCTCCTATTCTCTCGCATCAGACGCCGCCCATGCGCGCACCTCACCTGCCCCCCTTGCACGCGCAACCAGCAGAGGCGTGAACAATCAAAAACGAGAGGAGAATAGGGCCTGGCATCAAATCACACACAGAACCAACAACCACCCCTATCATTTTTCTTTTTTTCTTTGTAATGTGCTTTCAGGGACTCTCTCGTCCGCGCCCGCTCACACACACAAGGGGATAGGGGTCAAGGCTTGCACGCCGCGCCGCAGGCGCAGCGCATCAGGTAGTGGTGCGCCAGGAAAGAGAGAGGGGAGAGAGCGGATGGTTCCCTTTTTTCTCTCAGAACTTGGCCGCGACCGGCGCCTCGGGCACCGCGTACATCGCCCGCTGCGCCTTCTCGTGCATCTGCGGGAACAGGCAGGGGAGGAAGGCGAGGGGCCAGAAGAAGATGGCCAGCAGGATGACAACCAACATGCCCGCCGGGGAGAGCGTGGAGCACTTCAGGCAGCCCGGCTCCGGGTCGACCATGGCGTACCCCACAGGCTGGGCGCCGACGGGCGGGCGGCCCAGGGGCAGGAGGACCTTGATGCCTGTTTTGGAAAAGAAGGGAAGGAGGATGATGAGAGATGAGGTGGGCCCAGCAAGGACAAGGACAAGCAGGCCCGGGCGCGGGCCATGCGCAAGAAGGGCGGGCAGGAGGTGACGGACTCGGGCCGAGGATGCGTGGGTGTGAAAAAGGTGATGATGGATGGATGGAAAGCGCCAACAACGGCCGGCTTCGGCTTCAACGGCTTCAATTCTTTGCCGGCCCTCCCAATTTTTTGCGTCCTCAGCCCTGCTCCCACTCCCACACCAACACACAACTTACCAGGAATCGGCTGGGGGAAGACGCCATTGCGGGCCCCGTCAGGGAGGCGAGTGCCGGCAGGAGCAGAAATGGCGGCCATTTTTTTTGGAGAGTTTTGGTGGAGAAAGTGTGCGTCTGCTGGAGAGAGAAGAAGGGCGAATTGAGAGGGTGTGTGAACGATCCAGTGTGTGAAAGTCGCACCAGGGAGATACGACCAACTATGGGCGTGCACTACCGTGGAGAATGGGGGCCATGGAGTGGGTTTGGTGGGCGGGCAAGGGGGCGGCGGCCGGGAGCAACAGAGTCCGCGGGGTGAGGATGGAAGCGCCGTTGATGCGAGGCCCAGCCCAGCCCATCCGGCTCAACTGCGGGCCAGCGCACGCCCTGGATGAGTTCCGGCAGTGGCTGGAGAGGCAGGAGGGGGAGCGAATCGGGGGGCGAAGGCGGCTCGGGGGGAGGGAGGGGGGTGGAAAAGAGAGAGGGAGAGAGAGGGGGGACGCACCTGAGAAGGAGAGTGGCAGTCGTCTCGTCTCTTCTCGCCGCCCTCACTCTCATTCCGACTCGCGACCGGCAGCGCTCGCGTGCGCCTCGCACGCCCATCCCATTGCACGCCACGTACCAGCGCGGCGTTGGCACCAGACCCACCCTGGGCCTCGCCTGGTGGACGGCCGCGAGCTCTGGGGCGCTGGCGCGCTGAAACGCGAGGACTGCGTGCGGGCTGTCTCGCCACCTTTCGCGCTTAGCTCGCTCCGCTCAAAAAACCTGCTCCACAACTCCTTGGAGAACACACGCGCAAGCACGCGCGACCGACACACTCACACACGCCTGGACACACACACACGCCATGAAGTCTCTCCCTCCACTCCCGCTCCTCCTGCTGCTGTTGCTCGCCCGCGCCGCCCCGTCCACCCCCGCCCCCACCCCTGCCCCCACCCCCACCCCCCCTCTCTTCGACCCGGCCTTCCCGACGCTCGCCCCGCCCAACGCCGACGGCGTCCGCCAGTGGGTCGGCCCCAAGACCCTGCTGTCCTGGTCGCCCCGGGCCTTCCACCTGGGCGGCTTCCTCAGCCACGCGGAGCGGGCGCACTTGGTCTCGACGGCCGCGCCCGCCCTCGCGGCCTCGCGCGTGCTCGACCCGGCCACCTCGGCCGAGGTACCGTCGCCCGACCGCACCTCCCGGGGCGCCTGGCTGGCGGTGGGGGCCACGCCCACCCTGCTGGGCATCGAGCGCCGCCTGGAGCTCCTGCTGGACCTGCCCCTGGCCAACCAGGAGGCGACCCAAATCCTGGCGTACGACGGGCCCGGCGCCTTTTACCGCCCCCACTCCGACCTGTTCTTTGACAATGCCTCCCTGGCCGTCGGCGGCCAGCGCGTCGCGACGATCGTCATGTACCTGACCACCCCCGACGCGGGCGGCGAGACCGTCTTCCCGGACGCTGCCGCCAAAGTGGGCGACGGGGCTGAAGCGAGGCGGCGAGGGCTGCCGGCCCCGCCCGGCGGTTGGTCCCCCTGCGCGCGGCAGGGGGCGGCCGTCGCGGCGGTCGCAGGCGATGCCGTCCTCTTCTACTCGTCCACCCCCGACGGCGGCACGGACGCCGCCAAGCATGGGTCCTGCCCCGTGCTGCGCGGGTCGAAATGGGTGGCCACCAAATGGGTGCACGTGAGACAGTATGGGAGGGATGCACTCTCGGAGGTCAAAAGCCGGCAAGCCTGCGTCAACCTGGACCCGGCGTGCACGAATTGGGCTGGGAGCGGGGAGTGTGAGGGCAAGAACAGGGAGTGGATGCTGGAGTGGTGCCGGCAGGCGTGTGTAGCGGAGGGGTGTTGAGGAGAGGATAGTGAGACGGGCGAGAGGTTGAAAGCGGGAATTGTCCTCACAACTCTCAAAGCACACAAAGCCTCGTGATCCACGCGCCTCGCACGCTCCTTTCACACACGATGCGTCTACTCGTGGCTCTCTTGCTGGCCTGCCTGGTGATAGTAGCGGGGCAGGGTGCGTACAAATAAGGAGAGAGAGAGAGAGAGAGAAGAGAGCGCGCACCGACGCGAGAGCGTTTTTTCTTCAACCCCCCCCTCTCCATTTTTCTCGGTCCCCACTGTCCATTCACGCAGTCGAGCCCGCCGCCGGGCCCGCCCTGGCCGACGCCGACGCCGCGCCCGCTACGGTGACGCCCATGGCTGATGCCGTTCCTACTGCGGCTGCTGCGGCTCCTCCCGTTGAGGAAGAGGCTGCTCCTGCTGCCACCGCCGCCGCCGCCGCCACCGTTGCCCCGACCACCCCACCTCCTCCTCCGCCCACCATGGCGGCACCCGAGACCACCGCGCCGACGGCGACTCCGCCGCCGCCGCCGCCGCCGCCGCCGCCGCCTACCACTCTTCCCCCTCCCCCTCCCCCCGAGACCACCAAGCCCCCTCGCCTGAGCCCCAGGGAGCGCAAGGAGGCGAAGCAAGCCGCGGCGGGCGCAACCCGCTGCTTCCCCGACCCCGACGCGCCCGGGGTGCTGGTCTGCTGCACGCCCGACGGGGCGGGCGGCGTGGCGTGCGGGCCCAAATCTTGAGCACACGCGATGTGAATGAGAGGAGAAAGAGAGAGAGCGTGTTTGTTGCGTGTTTTTTCTCTCTCTCATTTTTTTGACCTCTCACGCCCCATCCTCTTGCTCTCTTTCTTCCCACGCACGCCCCTTCTGCCGTCAGCGTGGCCCCGTTTTTTTTTTTGTAAAGCCACGCGGACTCGCGGCGCTCTACACACGGGGGGCATATCATAGGGCATGCGCGGGATGTAGCAAGCGAGCGCGCCGTGCTGTGCGCGCATGATAGGGGCACGCACACAACCACACCTCATGAAAAAAAAATGCAAAAAAAAACTCCTCCTTACCCCTCCCCAGGCGTCTTTCACACATTCCATCGCTTCACCCTTTCCTCTTTTCTCTTTTCAGGGCTTGACCTCGGCCACCGGCTGGGCGATGTCCGCCGGCGGCGCGGCGTCGACCGCCGCCTGCGGTGCCGCCGCTGCCTCCCCGCGGTGGGGCGGGCGGTGCGGCGCGGGCTTGGCGGCCTTGGGCTCGCGCTTGGGCGGGGGGACCGGCTTGGAGGGCTTGGGCAGGGGGGGCGCCTCCGCGATCCAGGACTGGACCTGCTTGATCTCCGGGGAGGCCATGAAGGACTGGATCTCGGCCATGGTGGGCAGGGTGATGGCGGGCAGGGAGTCGCCTGCAGGGAGAGAGAGAGGGAGGTGTGTGAGGTGTGTGAGGTGGTGGGCCGCGGCGGCGCGGGGCGGCCCCTGGCGCATGGCCCTCTCTCCTCTCTTTTTGTCTCTCTCTCTCTCTCTCCGCCCTCTATTTTTCATTACCCTGCTTGAAGGACACGGGCTTGGCGACAGCGGCCGTCGCCTTGAGCGACCGGGTGGCGGTCGCAGGAGCGGCGGCGAAGGCCGCCAGGGCGGCCAGGGCAACAAAGGCGGAGCGCATTTTTTTTTTGTGGCTAGGGACATGTGAGAGAGCGTTGCGCATAGGGGTGTGAGAAGGGTGGCCTAGATTGGCCTGAATCCCCCAAAAGGCGTCATTCGATAGAGCTGAATCACGCCTGAGGTGCAAAGGGGCGTGGGAGGTGGGGTGCTGGAGGGTCCCGTGGCGTGCTTCCTTGGACAAGCAAACCGCCGCGCCGCGGAAAACACACGCCCCCAGCTTCTTGTTCACACCACAACAACACTAGCGCCCTGTCCAGTAGCCCCAGCCCGTTTGGAGGGAATGGGGCAAGCCGGGTGTGTGTGCGTGCGTGTGCGTGTGTGTGTGGCCGGGCATGTGTGCTCATGCGCGTGTCACACCTCACCTTTTGAGTGTTGTTGAGAAGAGGGGGGCGGAGAAGAAGTGAGGGAGAGCGCGCCGCCGGGCTAGGCAAAATTCTGCTGCCCAGGTAAATGGTGTGCCACCATTTGCCCTCTTTTGTGTCTCTTCTAATTTCCGTCAACATCATGCTCTCACCTCCATCTTCATTGCCTCCGCCCTGGCGAGCTTGCTTTTTTTGTAACCACCGATTTCCAAGACTGCCAGAAAACTAAACGACGCGAGGGAATGCGCGCGCGTGACACACACACACACACAAACACGCGGGGGGAGAGGGGGGGGATGGAGAGGCCTTCTTGTCCCGGTACCCTCGCGTCATCGACACACGGCTCATCAAGTCGGGCTCAAGGCAATAGGCCTACCCACCACCACCACTGACCGCCCGCACCGTCTCCCCTAAAATCACGGCCGCCGCGACCCCGCCCACCGCGACCAGGCCGCCCACCCCACCCCCCAACAGCCGCACGGTCCCCGCCGGCGCCTGCCCAAGCTCCGCCCCGCGGCGTTCGACGGCCGCCATGGCGGCGGGCAGGAGCCCAAACAAAACCAGGACGCCGTACGTGCCCGCCGCGTTGAGGGCGCCGAAGAAGATGCCGGGCGCCGCCAGCGCGCCCGCCAGGGGTGGCAGCAGGGTCGCCGCATAGGGCACCACGCTCCGGGGCGGCACCCCCACAGCCTCCCCCACAAAGTCGGTGAGCGCGAGCGTGAACCCGATCGCGCTCGTCCCGACCGCCAGCAGCGAGAACGCGTCGATGAGGGGGGCGGTCGCCGGGGAGAGCGACCGGAGGGCGGCCAGCGGGTCGGCGCCGCCGCCACCGCTCAAGCCCGCGGCGGCGACGCTCCCGCCCGCCCCGCCAGTGCCGTCGCCCCCCTGCCCCAGGCACACGGCCTCCCAACAGACGAAGAGGGCAAAGGGCAGGGCGGTCCCGAAAACGATGGCGGCCCGCACCTTGCCCTTGTCGCCCTCCAGCTGGGTGACGATGACGGGGACGACGTTCTGGAAGACAAAGGCCAGGGCAAGGACGGGGGCAGCGGGCAGGAGGGCGTCCCAGTGCTGGGCGGCCGGCGAGAAGAGGGCGGCCGCGGAGGGCGGGCCGCCCGCGGACACGGCCGCCGCGCACAGGGCGAGGAAGGTGCCGACGACGGCGGCCACCGCCGCGCCGTTGGCCGCGTCCAGGGCGGCAGGCGAGAAAAAGGCGCAGACCGCCCCGATGGTGGCCACAAACAGCGCCGCGCCCGCCGGGTAGGGGAGCGCCCCGCCAGAGGCGTCGGCCAGGACGGCCCCCGCCCGCGAGGTGTAGGCGACGAGCAGGGAGGCGTGCAGGAAGGCGTACGCCCCGCCCGCCGCGTTGGCGCCGGCGCTGCCCAGGGTGCGGTCGGCCATGGCCCGTATGGAGGCGCCGCCGCGCCCCAGCTCGCACAGCGTGTTGATGTTTGTCTCCGCGAGGAGCAGGCCGGACGCGACCGCAAAGCCCCAGGCCCCGCCCAGGCCGGCGAGGGAGGGCAGGAAGCCGGCGGGCGCGGTGATGGCGGGCAGGGCGAGAATGCCTGCACCAACGGTCGTGCCGGCGACGAGGGCGGCGGCGCCCGCGGTGGACCCGGGGACGTGGCGCAGGTCGGGGCCGAGGTTTGAAAAGAGCCTTTGAGAGGGGGAGGTTTGAGGCGGAGGGGGCCCGCCGGCAGCGGCGCCCGCACTGCCCTCCACTCCTGCCACCGCCTCCTGGTCCGGCCTCGCCGCCCATGGCACACGTGCGGCACGTGCGGGGTGAGGAGTGCTTGGCCGACAGGGCCGGCCGGCCGGGCGAGGCGGGGCGTGGAGGTGCCTCATCGCCGCTGCGGAGAAAAATGGAAGAGTGGGGATTGAGCGTGCGAGCGAGAGAGCCAGGATGAGCGTTCATACGTGCAATCGTGTTTCTGTTCTTCGCGCGCCGCTCCACCACGCGTGCCCCGCCCTCCCAGGCCTCGCTCACGCCTCTCGCCCCCGTATCATGTCTGCCACCGACGCCCTGGACGCTTACCTGGCGTCAGGTAGCGGCCGCGAGCCGCCCAGCGTGCGCGCCCCTGGCAGCTCCGCCCCGCCGCCCGCCGCGACGGTTGCCTGCGCCCACTCGCCCGCGCCCGCCCCGGCAGCGGCGCAGGTGCCGGCAGTCGCCACTGCCGTCGCCACGGCCCCTCCAAAGAACCGGCCAGCAGGAGTCCAAGAAGCGGCCACTCCCCCGGCCACGCCGCCCTCGCCCGCCTCGCCCACGCCCGCTTCGCTCCTCGTCGACCCGACGTCTGCCCTGCTCGCCCGCTACGACCTGCCGGCCTCGCCCGTGCTCGGGGAGGGCTGGCGGGCGGCCACCACGGCCGGGGTGGTGGCTGGTGCGGCACCCGTTGCTGCCACCCCTTGCCCCAGTGGAGGAGCAGACGGCAAGGAGGCGGCGGCGGCGGCTGCGGCGGCGGCCCTCGTGGCCGCGCTGGCCCGCCTCGACGGTGCAGCCACCACCACCAGCGCGCCACACTCCCCGACTGCGCTCGCCTCCGTCGCTGTCGCTGACGTTCAGGAGGAGCAGGCGCCTCAGCCACCACAGCAGGAGATTGCCCCTGCGGCCGTCCCTGTTCCCTCCCCGCTCGCGCTGGTGGCGGCCGCGGTGGC
>Ga0315273_10010430_pt1 | contig 11844 bp, 10 predicted proteins | sample YL17G02_0_MG_FD_205753 | JGI IMG/M metagenome (GOLD analysis project Ga0315273, IMG submission 205753) | Sediment microbial communities from Yellowstone Lake, YNP, Wyoming, USA - YL17G02_0 | ecosystem: Environmental > Aquatic > Freshwater > Lake > Sediment | place: USA: Wyoming | collected... | reverse complement strand
CTTGCGTAGCATTCGCGAAGGAATTGATGCTGTAATCAGGTGCGGGCTGCTTCGACAGGCGCTTGATGATGATCGCATTCCCGGCAATCTGCAGCGTGCCCTCCGAACCCGTGAAAACGAACCCCTCGTTCTCTGCCGCACCGTGTACGAAACTAACGCGCAGGTGGAGGTTAAATCCCTCCGGGTAATCAAACAGACCCAATAGGACATCCGGTTGGTCGCGACCATCTTTCCAGTATCGAAGCCCACCCATCGCCACGGCCGCAGTCGGTCCATGTGAGTCGGTGATGAAATGGGTGCCGCTGAAGAGGTGCACAAAGAGATCGCCGGCGACTCCGCTGCCATAGACCTTCCACTTTCGCCACTGAAAAAAGTGCTCAGCGTTGAAAGGCACTTTCGGAGCGTTACCAAGGAAGCGCTGCCAATCGATCGTTTCAGGTGAGGCATCAGGGGGTATCGTGGCATCAAACGCCATTACCGGGAAGTTGGGATTGCGATCCCACCAGGCGTTAATCACGGTGATCTTGCCGATGGCTCCTGCCTCAATCAATTGCTTCGCCTTCCTGTAGATCATGGAGCTCACGCGCTGGCTGCCAATCTGGATGATGCGTTGGGTTTTCCGGGCAGTCTCGACGATTTCCGGTCCCTCGCTATGCAGATGGATCATCGGCTTCTCGAGGTATACATCTTTCCCTGCGTTCATCGCGTCGATCGCTGCTTGCTTGTGCCAATGGTCGGGAGTCGCTATCAGGACAGCGTCCACATCCGGACGAGAAAGGACCTCGCGATAATCACGGGTCGTAAAGATGTGATTACCCCAAAGTTCGCGGCAATGCGCCAGTCTGCCATCGTAGCAGTCCGCTGCCGCCACGAGCTTCACGCCGGGCACTTGGAGAGCTACCGCTGTGTCCCCTTGTCCTTGATTTCCCGCGCCGACGAGTGCCAGTTGAATATTATCGTTGGCCGAATGGGGCCCCACAGCGGGTCCGGGCTCGAAAACTGCGATCTGTTGTGTGCGCCCCACCCCTGCCATGAGGCTACCGGTCGCCACCATGCTCCCCGCCTTCAAGAAACCTCTGCGATTCAGTCTCTCGCTCATCGTCTTATCCTCCCAGCATCAAATTCCAGGCTGATTTCGTTCCCAGCAGCACGCCCGGCCGGGCTGCTATCTGACAGTCACGGCCGTCGACATTCCCACCGATGGCTACCCGTCACTTTCCCTCCAGGAGTTCAGCGCGAACGTTCTTGAGCACCAAAGCTGCACGCTCTACTCCGACCTCTCCTGGAAGGAGCGAATCCTCATTCTCGATACTGAGGATGCCCCCGTATCCAACTTCCATATAGGCCTTAACGATGTCCTTCCATACTTGAGCGCCGTGACCGTATCCGACAGCGCGGAACATGACCGAGCCTTCCGTAGACTTGGCCAAGTCCTGCGAGAAATTGAGGACACCAGTCTTCGCGGTTGGGTGTGGGAAGACGACCGTGTCCTTCATGTGCGCGTGAAAGACGGCACCCTGTTTGCCCAGAAAGCGGATGACTTCCACTGGGTCGCAGCCTTGCCAGAATAGGTGGCTGAGGTCACAGTTCGCGCCAACTTCCTCTCCCACGGCATCACGTAATCTCCCAAGTGTGAAGGGGTTATATACTACAAAGTTGGGGTGCATTTCAAATGCAATTTTCTTTATCCCGTGCTCACGCGCAAACTTCACGGCTTCTCGCCAGTAAGGGATGACAACCTTCTCCCACTGCCAAGTAATCACTTCATCGTATTCGGGTGGCCAGCGATAGGTGACCCAGTTCGGGTGAGTAGCTGAGGGCGAATCCCCGGGACAACCTGAGAAGCTAACGATTACGGGCACCTCCAGCCGTTCCGCCAACAGAACGGTCTGGCGGAACGATTCATCAAACTGCTTGGCGATTTCGGGATTCGGGTGAAGGGGATTCCCGGACGTGTTGAGCGCAGCTACTCTGATATTTCTTTCCTCAAACTTTTTCTTCCAAGCTTTCGCTTTGGCCGGATCAGCCAGAATATCTGCCACGGGAATGTGCTTCGGGGCCCCATAGCCTCCGGTGCTTATCTCCACTGCATCGAGGCCGAGCGAGCTGATCTTGTCGAGCATCGCATCCAGCGAAAGATGAAAATACACAGTATCAAAAACCCCGATAGGAATCTTGTAGGGGGAGGTCCCGGCGCCGGGCGCGAGCGCCGCTCTGGCCGAACTCGCTGTGTTCCCGCCGATAATCGGCGTGGCAGCAACGATGCTGCCTGAACTAGCCAGGAATTCCCTGCGAGTTGCAGGTGCAGAAACTGCTTTTGGCATCGTGAATTAGACCTCCTTGATGATGATCACACGGGGTGTTCTACTGCAAATCGTCTTTACTCAGATGGGTCAAACTCCTGGCCGTGTAGGATGTTTTAGGGCAGGCATGCCGCCCCGAACGGGCCCCTCAAACATCAACACCGCTCTCTATATAGCATAAAACCTGTCCATTCGCGCAAGACTGCTGACGCCACGTGCCAATTCTCTAGTGGCTCCTTTCGGCCCTAAGCCGCACCAATGCTCGGCATCCCGTTGGATGGGGCATGTTGCTTAGCAACTCGGTCCAAGAATCACGGCCCGCACGATTTCATCCGTATGCTGGCTGCAGTCTCGGCTATTCCGATTTCAACTCGTCGCAAGGATCAGGCAAGTGTGTTATTGCGAATTTCGAGCGCCAAACAACCCACGCACGCCCTGATCGCCCGGATCCAATCTGCCTATCGCATCCCAATCGTAATCCGCTCGTCCCTTTGAATAACGACGTGCGCCGAAATCCCGTTCCGCCACACGTCATACTCTCCCCCCTAAGACTTGGCTAAGGTTGCGTCCTTCAGACGCGCCTTAAGAGTCAGATCTGGGGAGGTCGAGGTCGTCTCGCCTGTCTCATGGAGGCGGGCAACTCAGCCTTTGCCGCCTTCGGCATTGTTGAGTGCGGCCCCACCACGTTTTCACCATTAATTGATAACGCCTCGTGGTTTTGCATCGGTAGGGTATCAACCTGCTTGCCGATCAAAGTGCGGAGTTGTTCTCAAGCCCGATGTCAGGACTCACAGACGATCAGGTTTATGCCCATGGTGTCCAGCGTTTGCACGGCCTCGGGGGAGGGTCGGACTTCCGTTACCACAGAGTGGAGGTCGCCCAAGGGGATCATGCTAATCAGCGAGGGCTTGCCAAACTTGCTGTTGTCGGCGACCAGGATGACTTGTTCGCTCTGAGACATGGCGACGCGCTTGATGGGGATCTCCTCGGGCGCCGACACGGTGAGGGCCCGATTCCTGATGTCGATGCCGGCCGTGGCCAGGATCATCTTGCGAAATCGAAAGGCTTTGATGGCTTCCTCGGCCATGGGGCCGGTCAGCCTGCGGGTGTGAGAGAGGTACATGCCGCCGACCACAAACAGGTTAACGCCTTTCGAGGACCTGAGGACCTCGGCAGCGGCCAGGGAGTTTGTCACCACCACCAGCGAGTGATGGTCCGACAGCTCTTCAGCTACCATGACGGCCGTTGTGCCGGCATCCAGATAAACCGTGTCTTCGCTTTCGATTAACTCCGCCGCACGCTGGGCGTCGACCCGCTGGGCGCCGGTGTGGAAATTCATGCGCAGGCCGCAATCAACCTCCACACCGATAAGGGCCTCCGCGTCTGCTTCTGATAGGATTCGCTGCCACGGTAGAAAAAAGGTGACCTGCTGCCGTCGTGGTACTTGACCCTTATGCCGTAGAGTGAAGCGCGTATCAAGCACTAAGCGCGATCTTTACATTGGGTAGGGACGGAGGAATGGAACAGTGTTATAGTGGCGCTTCTCGATTGCGAGACTGGGTGCCCTCCGGTGGGGGCTTTGCGGACAGGGGACGCACCCTGTCAGTAAGGTCGGGGCGGCGCTGGTGGCGGCCGAGCGACCGTAAGATCTTTGCAATGAGGTTCATGAATGAGTGAAGAAAGAAAGTCCCCAAGCGGCAAGCGGGGAGGGGTGAAGCGATGAAATTCCTTCCCATGGCCGAGCTGCTGGGGCGAGCCTTCAAGGGCGGTTATGGCGTACCCTCGTTTTGTGTCTGGAACTCGGATTCCATCGAGCTGACCCTGCGCACGGCGGCGCGGCTCAAGGCGCCCGTGATTTTGATGAGCGGGCCCTGGGAGTTCACTTTCACCGGGCCTCGGCAACTGGGCGCGATCGCACAGGCGCTGGCCGCCCATTATGAAGTGCGGGCCGCTTTGCATCTGGATCATGGTGAGTCCCTGGAGCAAGTGGGGGAGTGCCTGGCCGGCGGCTATTCCTCGGTGATGCTGGATTTCTCGACGCGGCCCTTCGAGGAGAACATCCAAGGGTTGCAGCAGGCCGTACGGCTGGCGCGTCCGCGGGGCGCGACGGTGGAAGGTGAACTTGGCCTGATCGGGAAGGTGGATGACCTCACGGTGGAGGGCGCGGAAGAATCGACTTTGACGGACCCTGCGAAGGCCGCCGAGTTCGTGAAGCGATCCGGAATCGACGCCTTGGCCGTGTCTATCGGCAACGCCCACGGTACCTACACGACATTGCCGCGCCTCGATTTCGAGCGTCTGGCCCAGTTGCGGGAATGCACGGGCATTCCTCTGGTGCTGCACGGTGGTTCGGGCACGCCCCCGGAGGATCTGCGCAAGGCGATTTCACTGGGCATCGCGAAGATCAACGTGGCGACGGAAATCATGAACGCCGTTCGCGGGAAGCTGATGAATGACTGGCGGGACGGAAAGAACATGTGGGTGCCGATCGCTCAGGCCGCCGCCATGAAGGAAGCGGAAAAGGTGCAGGAAAAGTGGATTCATCTCACGGGCGCGGCGGGCCGCGGGTGAGACCAGGAAGGATTTCATAAAATGGCTGCCATTCATCTGGCTGCAGAGTTGTTCGAGGAACTTTGTACGATTCCCTTGCTCGACGCGCACACGCATCTGGTGGGCGGCAAGCTGGGCGCGCGCGGGGCGCATGACATCCTCTTTTATCACATGGCGAACAGTGATCTCTACTGCGCTGGCTGCCCGACGGGCGCTCGCCTGACGGAATACCCTGGTTGGCCCAGCCCGGAGGAAGCCCAGGCTCGGTTGAAGGAAGCGTTGCCTTATCTAGGGCTCGTACGGAACACCGCCTTTTCTTGGATCATTCGCATCATCCTGGAGGAGTTGTATGGCTGGAAAGAGCCGATTACCACTGCGAATCTGCCACGCCTCGATGCCATGGTCCGGGAGCGAGCCGACGACCGTGCTTGGCAACGCGGTGTGATGCGGCGAGCTAATATTCATCGTTATTGTGCCGAATACGCGCGGCGCGAGGGTGGGCAGGACAGCGACATCCTTCAGTACTCCCTGGAGTGGGCCTTCTTCACGCGCTGCCAGTGGGGTGAGTTCGACACCGCCCTCTACGAACTGGAGCGGTGCTGGGGTAAAGGTCCGGAGAGTCCAACGCCGATCGGTTCAGGCAAGCGACCGGCGACGGAGCGCACCATTCAGACGCTCGATGATGTGCATGCGGCTGTCCAACATTACGTCAAGAGTATTCCCTATAGCCAGGTGATCTCGATTGCGACCCATATTTCAACAGACATTAATTTCAGCACGGTTTCCGACAACGAAATGGCCGAAGCCCTCAAGCGGCGCTCTGAAGCCGGCCCGTGCGAGCGCGATATCTACGCCTCCTATATCAATGAGGCGTTTCTGACGGCGCTCGAGCCTCACGCCCAAGGCATCGTGTTCCAGTTCAGCTTTGGTGCCGAGCCGCTGCCGCTTGAAACAATGAGCCGCCTCTCGCAGAGAACCACCGCCCAGGTGGCAGAGATGATCGGGCGCCATCCCCGGTTGCGCTTTCAGTGCTTCCTGGCAAGCCGCCACGCCAACCAGTCACTCTGCACTATGGCGCGGGAGTTGCCTAATTTCTCGCTGGCTGGATTCTGGTGGCACAACTTCTTCCCGTCTGTAATTCGCCAGGTCATGGACGAGCGGCTCGACATGCTTCCCGTGAATAAACAAGTAGGTTTCTTCTCCGACGCCTACTGCGTGGAGTGGACTTACGCCAAAGCGAGGCTGGTGCTAAAGCAACTGGCGGCGGTGCTGGCGCAGAGAATCGAGCAGGGCCAGTATAGCCGTGAGGATGCGCTCGCCATCGCCCAGGCGATTTTGTACGAGACGCCGCAAACCCTGCTCGGCATGAAACCCGCAACGGGGTAGGCCATGAAGAGAGTTCGATGCGTGGGCGTCGTGGTGGTGGACCTGTTGAATGGTCCGATCCGGGAATACCCGGTGCCGCGCGCCCATCCCATGATCACGGCCGAGTGGACGCGCGTGATGCCGGGCGGCGGGGCGGCCAACGCGCCCTCGGCGCTGGCCCGCATGGGCATTCCCGTGGCGGTGTTCTCCAAGGTGGGCGACGACTTGAACGGCGAGTTCATTCGCCGCGAACTCGGCAAGGTTGGAGTGGATACTTCGGGTTTCTGTGTATCGTCCACGGAGTCCACGCCCTTCACCTTCGTCGCCGTGCATGCCGGGGGCGACCGGACGTTCATCCACACGCCCGGCGCAAACATGACCTTCTCACCCGGCGATCTCGACCTTGGCAAAGTTTTCGCCGCCGATTTTCTTCTCTATCACGATCTCTATGTCCTGCCGGAGTTCGATGGCAAGCCCGCCGCGGCGATGCTGGCGGAGGCGCAGAAACGCGGCGTGGTCACCTTCCTCGATGAGGACTTCGGGTACGGCCCCCACCCGGAACCGCTCGAAGCGATGCTGCCCTACTGTGACTACTTCATTCCCAGCTATCATGATTTGTCAGGAATCTATCCCGGCGCCTCACCGGATGAAATGGCCGGCGCGCTGCTCGCGCGCGGAGCTCGGCACGTGGTTTTGAAGATCGAGCAGGAGGGCTGTCTGGTGGCGTGGGAAAACCAGCGCCATCGCGTGCCCTGCCTTCCCGCCAAGGTCGTGGATACGACCGGGGCCGGCGATTGCTGGGATGCCGGATTCATCGCCGCGCTCGCGCAGGGCGAGGACATCCTCACCGCCGCCCGCGTCGGCAATGCCTGCGCGGCCTTCGGCATCGAGGCCATCGGCGGCTCAACCGGCGTGCCCGACTATGCCTCCGTCCGCCAGCGCGCGGGAGCCTAAGGCAGTATCTCCCCATTGTCATCCTGAGCGAAGCGAAGGATCCCCGCAGTTTGCAGGGGAATACAGAGATCCTTCGCTGCGCTCAGGATGACATGCAATAGCGCTAATGCAGGTTCGGCAGCGACCCATCCGCTCCATAAACTCCCGCCGTGCGCGCGCACTCCATCACTGTATGAACTGATGCGGGAGGCGTATCCATGGGCAGGGCGCAGCCGGGGCCCATCAGGAACCCTCCGCCCGGCGCCATGACGCGCAGGATGGCCAGCGTGTGGGTGCGAACCTCGTCGACCGTGCCCCGCAACAACACCCCGTGGGGATCGAGCATGCCGAGAACCGCCGTTCTCCCCTGAGTGGCTTTCTTGCACGCTTCGGGATTGGTCTTGGGGTCGAGTTCCAGGCAATCGGCGCCGGTCGCCACCAGATTGGGCAGCAGCTTGGTCTCATCGCCGCAGGAATGAACAAAGCTGCGGCAGCCGACCTTGCGCAGAGCGTCGCAGAAAGCTTTGTCGCCGGGATATTCCAATTCATCGTACATGCGCGTCGAGATCAGGCTGTGGCCGTAGGAGCCAATCGAGCTGCCGTGCGCCCCGGCGCGGCGATGCGCTTCGCCATAGACGATGTTCATACGCGTGCACTTCTCGACCAAGCGCAGCACCTGCGGCCGCATCTCCAGGTCGGCAGCCGCGAGCAGAAAATTCTGCGGCCCCCACAAGGCGGAGGCGAGCGCCATCGGCCCCTGATCGGCGCGCCCGATGATGAAGACCTTTCCGCCGGTTTCCTTCACTAGGATGCGCGTCGCTTTCAGCATCTCGTTCAAAGGATACGTGTATTCGGGATCGGGAATCTCCAGCTTGTCGATGTCTTCGGCGGATTTGATGACCGGATCCTCGACATGCGCCGGCCCCTGCGCCGGGTAGCGGATGAGGCAACCCAGCGCTTCGGCTTCAGCACAGACGCCGTTTTCGTGCATGATGACGTCGTGGCCGAATTCGCGCCACGCGGCCAGTTGCGCCTCCGCAAGGAGTTCGCCCGATTGCAGCGTTTTGCTGAACTCGGCGCCCACCATATAAGACGCCATTAGGAAATTGTGAAGCGCGACGGGAACACGGTCAGGAATCTTTCCATCGAGAACGGCCTGGGTTCGTTCCAGCGAAGTCATGGGGTTCATGAGAGCGTTATCCTTTTGCTGTGGCGGCGGTCTCAGGCCGCCGAAGTAGCGCCGCCACCAGGCGGCAAATGCGGGCCGGCTGGAAGCCGGGACCACGGCCGCAGAGTTTACCAGCAATTGACGAAACTTCAATACCACACCTATGATGAGAGTCCTTACGAAGCAGGGGTCGTTCACAACGAGCGGGAGGGAGGAAGGATTCATGCGGGTAACCAACGTCGAGTCGTTCCTGTGCGGCGCCAAGTGGCGCAACTTCAACTTTGTGAAGATTACGACGGACGAAGGCCTCGTCGGCTGGGGCGAGGCGACGCTGGGATGGAAGGAATATTCCGTTCACGAAATGATTCTTGATCTGGGCCGCCGCTATGTGGTGGGGCAGAGCCCGTTCGACATCGAGGATGTCTGGTTCAAGATTTATCAGATCGAGCACAACGCAGGACCGGTGCTGTATTCGGCCATGGCGGGCATCGAAACGGCGCTCTGGGATATCTGCGGCAAGGCCTGCGGGCAGCCCGTCTATAATCTCGTGGGAGGAAAGGTCCGCTCCAAGGTCAAAGCCTACGCCAACGGCTGGTACAGCTTTACGCGCACAGGGAAGCTGGCCGAGCGAGCCAGCGAAGTGGTGAGCCGCGGATATAAGGCACTCAAGTTCGATCCCTTCGGCCCCGGCGGGCGCGAACTCACTCGCGAGGAGCTACGTGTGGCGGTAAAGAATGTCGAGACGGTGCGCAAAGCCGTCGGCGACAGCGTGGATATCCTGCTGGAATTTCATGGCCGCTTCAGTCCCATCATGGCGCTGGAGGCGATTCGGGCCATGGTGCCGCTCGCGCCTTTCTGGTGCGAGGAACCCATTCCCGCGCACAACAACGAATCGATGAGCCAGGTGGTGGCCGCGTCGCCCTTGCGCGTGGCGACCGGCGAACACACTTACGCCCGCTACGGCTTCCTCGACCTGCTGCAACGCAAGGCGGCGCACGTCGTCCAGCCCGACCTCGTCTACTCGGGCGGCTTCATGGAGACCAAGAAAATCGCGGCTCTGGCCGAGGCGCACTACGTGAGCGTGGCGCCGCATAACTGCGATGGCCCGCTCAAGACCCTGGCTTCGATACACGCCTGCGCCAACATGCCAAACTTTTTGATCCTTGAAACCTTCGAAGACTATGATGTGAGCTGGCGGTTCGACATCGCTCCCAACGCGCCGCGCGTGCAGGACGGATATTACGCGCTGCCCGAAGGATCTGGCTGGGGTGTGGAAGTGAATGAAGAAGTAATCAAGGCGCACCCGCCTTCTCCCAATGCCAAGATGAATATGTTTGTAGACGGCTGGGAAACGAAGATGTGTATGTAGTACGCAGAGGGCGAGCGCCATAGGCATGTCATGTTGCGCGCCAGCGAAGCATCTGCAGCCTGGGAAATACGGGGATCCTTCGCTTCCCCCGGCGGCCTTCGGTCGGGATGACAGTATCCTTGGGAGGCATCATAAATGACCACAGGCCCGCTATCGACGACCGCCGAGGGCCGCAAGGTGATCGTCACCGGCGCTGGCAACGGCCTCGGCCTCGCCATTGCACAACGCTTCGCCCGCGGCGGCGCTACCGTGCCCTTGACCCGTGATGCCGAGTGCCTTGCAGGGATGCAAACTCTCCTTGCCTCAGGCGCCACAAACTGGGCCGGTCAAATGGAGGGGAAATGGCCCCAATGACATCTCGAGAGCGCGTGCTGGCGGCGATTAATCATCAAGAACCTGATCGAGTGCCGGTTGATGTGGGCGGGGCCGCCTGTACAACCTTGGTGGCGGAGGCTTATGACAGACTCAAGCGATTCCTTGGGGTTGCGGGAGAAACAGAAATCCTAAGCAAGCTCTCTCGTACGGCTCGACTCGAGGAATGTGTTTTGAAACGTCTGGGAAGTGACTGTGTCCCCGTGCGGGTCAAATCTCCCTCAGCTTGGAAGGCACGTTCCGTTGGGCCTGAAACATACATTGACATCTGGGGGGTCACGTGGAAACGGGTTCGCTATGGAGATGGGTGCTTTTATTGGGAAACGGCGAAGAACCCCTTGGCGGAGGCAACCCTTTCCGATCTCGATCGGTACCCGTGGCCAGATCCAGAGGATCCGGGTTTTACTCAGGGGCTGGCCGAAGAGGCCCAGGCGCTCTATGAGGGAACCCGCTACGCGCTCATAGGAGATGTGGGGTTCAAGAGCTTTTGGGAGCTTGGTGTTCGCCTGCGTGGCTTTGAACAGCTCCTGATGGACCTGGCACTGGACCCCGATTTTGTGTCGGCCCTGATGACCAGACTGCTGGAAATCAATGTGGCTGTAGCGGATCATTTCCTCGACGCCGTAGGCCGTTACATCCAAGTGTTCCACGTAGGGGATGATCTCGCAACGCAAAGAGGATTGTTGGTTTCGCTAAAGACGTTCCGCGAGATTTTGAAACCGGTATACAAAAGATACTTTGACTTCGTGCGCTCGAAAACTAGGGCGAAGATCTTCTTCCACATTTGCGGCAATGCTGAAGATTTAATCGGCGATTTGGTGGATGTCGGCGTGGAGATCCTGAACCCCGTCCAAGTCTCGGCGATCGAGGACACTGCCGCTTTGAAGGCCAGGTTTGGAAGCAAGATCGTTTTCTGGGGCGCGATCGACACCCAGCAAGTGCTTCCACACGGTTCGATCCAAGATGTGGAGGCCGAGGTGGGCAAACGTATTCACGACCTCGGTCCCGGAGGCGGGTTTGTGTTAGCCGCGGTACACAATATCCAGCCGGATGTGCCACCGCAGAATATCCTCGCCATGGTCGATGCAGCCCGGAGGCTTGGAACTTATCCTCTGCGAGCGTAGCCAGTCCATGAACGCCGGCTCGCTTCGGTCTTCGTATTATTCGGTCGGATTAATAGCGTGGCGGAATTGGACTCGGCGCCCCGGGCCTATATCGGGCAACGCCGCCAGAACCCCAAACCTGTCGTCTGGGCGGCCAAGGCGACCGATAATCTGGAAAAGTGCAACGACGCAAATCCGCCCTGAATCAGTGCGCATCCGCTTCATGTATTTCTCCAGATTGTGATGTGATCCGTCCCGTCGATCAGCGGTTGGTCTATTAACCCACATTTCCTTTTTGAACCTCGCTTGGGAACCTTCGGACGTTCGTCATCATCTATATTCATGCGGGTATGAACGCGATGAAGACGCTTTGGAGGTAGAAACCCAGTGGGTGAGAAACAAAACCAGATATTTCAGCTCTCGTTCAACTTTCTTTGAAGGTGGATTTCCAAGGATCGCGGGTCACCTCGGACGGCGGTCTGATTCTGGTGCGGGAGCTGGACGAACCCTTGGGTTTCGGCGAACTCATCGAACAACGCTTGCACGACCCGCGAGGGACGAACACGCAGTTGCCGCTGGCCGACCTGCTGCGGCAGTCGGTGTACCGCCGTCTGGCTGGGTACGAGGACATGAACGATGCGGAGCGATTGTCGCAAGATCCGACCTTCCGGCTGATCAATT
>Ga0315273_10010429_pt1 | contig 11844 bp, 4 predicted proteins | sample YL17G02_0_MG_FD_205753 | JGI IMG/M metagenome (GOLD analysis project Ga0315273, IMG submission 205753) | Sediment microbial communities from Yellowstone Lake, YNP, Wyoming, USA - YL17G02_0 | ecosystem: Environmental > Aquatic > Freshwater > Lake > Sediment | place: USA: Wyoming | collected... | reverse complement strand
TGTTGAAGAGTACCTGCCAGATCGCGAAGGCAAAGAAGGTAACGAAGTCAATAGCGACGATACCGCGGAAGTCGATGCGACGAGAGGCTAACATTGGATCATGTAAATCAATATTCGCGTGCGATCAACTGGTTTTTCGGCGGACAAAAGAAAAGGGCGCGCAGCCGTGCGCTTCTACATGGTCAGAAAGAAACCTGCGTCACCATCCCATCAGTTGCTCAAGGTTGACGTTGATTTTCTCGACCATTCCCTCGTATTCGTGCTTCTTGGCTTCCTGTTGTTCGACCACTTCGCGCGGGGCGTTGTTGATGAACTCATGGTTAGCCAGTTTTTTGCGCGTCTTTTCCAGTAGGCTGGTGAGATTCTCCAACTCCTTGTTGAGACGTAGGCGTTCGAGATCGATGTCAATCAGGCCGGCAAGCGGGATGAAAATTTCAACCGAAGGAATCACGCCGGATGCCGACAGCGGCGGTTTCTTGGTGTCTGCCCCCAGCACCAGTCTTTCGATCTTGCCGAGGTTGATGAGGTAACCCTCGTTGTTTTGTAGTGTTTCCAGCAATTTTGGATCGCTGATCTTGAGATGGACTTCGGCGCGCTTGGATGGCGGCACATTCATCTCGGCGCGAATATTGCGGATCGCATAGACCACGCGTTGCAGCTTCTCCATCATCTTTTCAAGTTCGAGATCAATCAGCTTATCGTTGTGATCCGGAAACTTCTCCAGCATGATGGTGCGGTCGTTTGGATCCAGATGGTGCAGTAGATGCCAGATTTCCTCCGTGATAAACGGCGCGAAAGGATGCAGCAGCAGCAGAATGTTGTTCAGAACGTAGCCGGTGACGTGTTTGGCAAGAGCCTTGTCAGCCGGATCGCCATCACTATATAGGCGTGTCTTGACCAGTTCAATGTACCAGTCGCAGTAGTCGTGCCAGGTGAATTCGTAAAGCAGTTTGGCGGCGGTAGTAAACCGGAACCCGTGCAACTGCTCGGTGTATGTCTTGATCGTTTCGTGCAAGCGCGACAGAATCCAACGATCCATCAGTGGCAAATCACCCTCGTGCTCGATTGCGGCCAGATTGCGCTCGCTGATGTCATCCCCCAGGTTCATCAGGATGAAGCGGGAGGCGTTCCAGAGCTTGTTGCAGAAATTGCGCCCCAGTTCGAAAGTATTCATCGAAATCGTCGGATCCTGTCCTTCGGGGGTGGAAAGAATCAGCGATAATCGCAAACTATCGGCGCCATGTTTGCCAATGATTTCTAACGGATCGATGCCGTTGCCGAGCGACTTGGACATCTTGCGTCCTTGAGAGTCGCGGAGGGTTCCGTGAATGTAAACATCTTCGAAAACAAGCTTGCCGGTGAATTCATAGCCGGCCATCACCATGCGCGCAACCCACAGGAAAATGATCTCGCTGGCGGTAAAGAGTGAGCGAGTCGGATAAAAGCGTTTTAGTTCGTCGGTCTGAACCGGCCAGCCGAAAGTTGAAAATGGCCAGAGCCAGGAGGAAAACCAGGTATCGAGAACGTCCTCTTCTTGTCGAATCTCGGTAGCGCCGCACTTGGCGCAGGACTCCGGCGCATCTTTGGCAACCATCTCGTGGTTGCATTCCTGACAGTAGTAAACCGGAATCCGGTGACCCCACCAGAGTTGGCGGGATATGCACCAGTCGCGGATGTTTTCCATCCAGTAGAGATAGGTTTTGCTCCAGTGATCGGGATGGAAACTGAGTTTGCCGCTCTTGACGGCTTCAATCGCGGGCTTGGCCAATGGTTTCATGCGCACAAACCATTGCTCGGAGAGATAAGGCTCGACAACAGTATTGCAGCGATAGCAAGCGCCCGCAACCAGTTCGTAGTCTTCAATCTTCTCCAACAACCCCTTCTTCTCAAGTTCCTCCAGCACTGCCTTGCGCGCGACAAATCGATCAAGACCTTTGAACTTGCCGGCGTTTTCGTTAAGGGTGCCGTCGGGATTCAGGATATTGATCTTTTCCAGATCATGACGCTGGCTCATATCGAAATCGTTGGGATCGTGCGCGGGAGTAATCTTGACGACACCGGTTCCAAACTCGGGGTCGACGTAATCATCGGCGATGATGATCAACTCGCGGTCGAGAATCGGTAGAATGGCGGTCTTGCCGATGTACTTCTGGTAGCGTTCATCCTTGGGATTGACCGCCAAAGCCGTATCACCGAGCATCGTTTCGGGGCGCGTAGTTGCGCAGATCAGAAATTGATCCTGACCTTTCAGCTTGTACTTGATGTACCAAAGCTTTGACTTTGATGATCTATGCTCAACCTCATCGTCCGACAATGACGTCAAACAGCGCGGACACCAGTTGACAATATACTTGCCCTTGTAGATCAGCTTCTTTTCATATAGATGGATGAACACTTCTTTGACGGCATCCGAAAGCTGTTCATCGAGGGTAAATCGCGCGCGCTGCCAGTCGCAGGCGCAGCCGATTTTTTCAAGCTGTTTCAGGATGCGTTCTTTCTTTACCGTGACATAATCCCAGACACGCTTGACAAACTCGTCACGTCCGATTTCGCGGCGCGTCGTGCCCTCTTTCACCAGGAGTTTCTCGACGACCACCTGCGTAGCAATGCCGGCATGATCGGTACCGGGGAGCCAGCAGGTTTCGTATCCGCTCATCTTGCGCCAGCGGATCATGATGTCTTGCAGCGTGTTGTTGAGGGCGTGCCCTAAATGCAAAACATCAGTGGCGTTGGGCGGCGGAATGACTATCGAATAGGTCGGTTTGGGAGAGCCATTGTCTGCGTGGAAGTAGCCCTTGTTCAGCCAGTTCTGGTAGATGCGCTCTTCGATGCCAAAGGGATTATACTGTTTCGCGATATTGTCGCCGTTCATCGTATCCTTCTTCTGAAATGAGCCACAGAGTATATTACATTGCCTTTGACTGTCAAGCCGTTAATAAATGACTTGGAACGCCCTCGCGGCGCGCCTATATTAGAATGCTATAGTGATCGGCAGAAGCGGACGATACTTCAATGAGTGACAACGATAAGTCCTTCAATAGATTAGTAGAAATTCTCAAAGCGTTGCGGGCGCCGGGGGGCTGCAACTGGGACAGAGCGCAAACGTCAGAGTCTCTGCTTCCCTACATGATCGAGGAAACCTACGAGGCCGTGGAAGCTGCCGAATCGGAAGACCATGCCAAGCTGAAGGAAGAGCTCGGCGATATCTTACTGCATATCATTTTCCAAGCCGAGATTGCCGAGGAGAAGGGACAATTCAGTATTGAGGACGTGGTCGCAACGGTCACGCAGAAGATGATCGAACGTCACCCGCACGTATTTGGCACACGCAAGGACCTGATACCAGAGCAGGTGCGCCAAAACTGGGAGGCGGTCAAGATGCAGAAGCGCCAGCCGGAAGAGAACGGAAAGACGGTTCTATCCGGTGTGCCGAAGACGATGCCGGCACTGCTGAAGGCCTACCGAGTTCAAGAGAAGGCGGCACAGTTTGGCTTCGACTGGGAACGGCCGGAGGATGTGTTCGCCAAGATCGAGGAGGAACTGGCCGAGTTCAGGACGGCATTGGCAGACGAAGATACGGCGGCTATCAAAGATGAATTGGGCGACCTGCTGTTTTCACTGGTCAATTTCGCGCGGCACATTCAGGCCGAACCGGAAGGATGTCTTAATGGCACGATCAGAAAGTTCACTGACCGCTTCGACAAGATGGAAAAAGCGCTACTCGCCGAAGGTCTCACGCTGAAACAAGCAACGCTCGAGAGAATGGAATATCATTGGCAGCAGGTCAAAAAGACGTAGCGACCGTTCGACAAGTATTGTAGGTCAAAACCGCTTCGGTTTTGACACTTTGCGCATCAACCGCCCGCACCGAGCCCGTATGAATCAGTCAGGAGCCCTTGTTCTTGTGATTGAAGCGTATCTGCGCTCGCGAGAGCGTGGAGAGTATTGTAGGTCAAAACCGCTTCGGTTTTGACACTTTGCGCATCAACCGCCCGCACCGAGCCCGTATAAATCAGTCAGGAGCCCTTGTTCTTGTGATTGAAGCGTATCTGCGCTCGCGAGAGCGTGGAGAGCATAAGGCGTCGAAACGGGAGAGCCAGCTCGCAGACCTCCAGCTACTCCCGTTCAGCGCGAGGTCAGCACAGCAAGAAGGAAGATGTCAAAACCGAAGCGGTTTTGACCTACTGAACTTCCAACAGAAAGCAAAAGGGGGTGGAAAGATTAACGAGTTGCGTCGGGTCTTAGCGGCGGGGCCGGAGCGGTAGTGGGAAGCGTGACCTGACGCCGCGATTGGACATCATAAGCACCGTCAGGTCACACGCCTGGCAGCCGCCGGGCGCAAGACCTGACGAAACAGGGGAATAATACGCTGTCAACGGCAGGTATCTACCCAGTTTCCGACAGAAAGCCATTTGCGGCGGAAAGATTTTGCCAGGCTCAGCCGATAATCAGAGTACCGTTGTTGTCGTTTTGAACGGTGCCGGCGAATGCGGAAGAAGCCGCGTGCTTTGCTCCGTTTTAAGGCGATCACTTGGCCAATGGATCTCGATTTAGGGAGCGACGCCCCGTACCTTGAAACGGCACGCCGCGGACTGGGCATGCGAACGTGAAAACTGAATCCAAAATTATCGCCGCAGCCGTTCTGGCAGCACTGGGACTCTGGTTGGCAGATGCCGCGCTGGATTCCTTTGTGCTACATGAATCCACATTCTGGCAAGCCCTGTTGACCCAAATACTTGCCGAGGAATTGTACAAGCGCCTCGTAATGGTCGCTTGCCTCGTTGTCTCCGGAGTCTATCTCTCGTTGTTATACCATCGCAAGCAGCGACTGCGGAAAGCTCTTGATGAAAGCAAACAGCTAACGCACAATCTTTTTGCCGAGGCACCACTCCCCTATCAATCACTCGACCAAAACGGTCAGATTATCGAAATCAATCGGCCTTGGCTATTGACTCTGGGCTATTCCGCCAGCGAGGTCATCGGTCGGAACTTCGAGCAATTCTTGACCCCCGCCTATTCGGAGAAGTACCGGAATGCCCTTCCGAAACTCATGGCCGCCGGTCAGTTTGCCGGAATTGAACTCGAAATGGTGAGGAAAGATGGCTCGATTGTTGTCGCATCATTCAACGGCAAGGTGGTCAGCGATGAAAACGGCAATTTCCAGAGAACACAGTGTCTGTTTGTTGACATCACCGAACGCCGCCGCTTTGAAAAGACGCTGCAAGCTTCCGAGGAAAAGTATCGGGTGCTCGTTGAACACGCTAATGAAGCCATCTTCGTAACGCAAAATGACATCGTAACATTCTGCAATAAGCGAATGTCTGAGATATTGGGCGATTCTGTCGAACGAATCACATCGGAGCCATTTGCCAACTACATCTATGCGAATGATCGAGAGGTGGCGTTGGAGCGCCATCAGCGGCGACTGGACGGAGAAGAACTTTCGAGCATTCACGATTACCGCATCATTGCGGCGGACGGTTCACTCAAATGGCTGGAGATCAATGGCATTCTAATCGAATGGGAAGGCAAACCCGCCACGTTGAACTTCGCCAATGATATTACCGGGCGTAAACATGTCGAAGCAGCTTTTCAGCAACAACGGGAGTGGCTGGAGACTACACTTGCCAGCATTGGCGATGCCGTTGTCGTCGTTGACACAGATGGCAACATCACGTTTGTCAACCGAGCCGCAGAGGCGATCTCCGGATGGTCAGACGTGGAGGCGATTGGAAGACCGATCGAACAGGTAGTGAATCTTCATGATGAGATTAACTCTCGACCCATTCCAAATCCCGTCAGGGCCGCACTGCTGGAACGCACGACGGTTACTCTCGCAGATCACGCGATGCTACAGACGCAAGAGGGCCGCCAGATACCGATCGACGATAGCGCGGCGCCAATTCTCAACAGAAACGGGGATCTGCTGGGAGCGGTAATTGTCTTTCGCGACATCACCGAGCGCAAGCGGGGGGAGGAGGCGCTACGGCTTAAGAACTTCGTTTTCGATGCATCGATAGCTGCCAATAGCATTGCCAACCTTGATGGCGTCATAACCGAGGCCAACGATGCGTTCCTACGGATCTGGGGTTGTTCGGGCAAGGATGAGGTCGTCGGCAAGCCCATACCGCATTTCTTCAACGATCCGAACGAGGCCGTTGCCATCGTCACGGTCCTCAACAGGGCGGGTCAGTGGGAGGGAGATTTTACAGCGAAGCGGAAGGACGGATCGACCTTCATTGCCAATTTCCTGGCAGCTGTCTTGCGAGATCAGAACGGCAAAATGATAGGATACCAATCGGCAATAATAGACATCACCGATCGCAAGCGGGCAGAGGAAGCGCTGCAGACCCTTCTTTCCCGTCAAGAAGCAATTTTCGACGCCGTCCCGGACATCATTATGGAAGTGGACGGCAACAAGATCTATACCTGGGCGAATCAGGCTGGCTTTGAATTCTTTGGCGAGGATGTGCTCGGAAAAGAGGCGGCTTTCTACTTTGAAGGCGAACAAGAAACATACGCCAATGTTCAGCCGCTTTTTAATGGGAGCGAAAGCGTCTTCTACGTTGAAAGTTGGCAACGCCGCAAGGATGGACAAAAGCGATTGCTTGCCTGGTGGTGCCACGTCCTCAAAGACAGCAACGGTAACGTAACCGGCGCCCTATCTTCTGCCCGCGATATCACTGAGCGCAAGCGGGCAGAGGAAGCGCTGCGCGAGAGCAAAGAGCGTTACAAACGACTTCTGGAGTCAGTCACCGACTATATCTATACGGTCAAAATTGCCGATGGAAAGCCGGTATCGACCTCGCACGGTGAGGGTTGTCTTGCGGTCACCGGCTATACTCCGAAGGAGTTCGAAGAGAATCCATACCTGTGGTTTGAGATGGCTTTCGAAGAGGATCGACCGGCAGTGCAGGAACATGTGTCCGTAATACTGAGCGGAGCGACAATTTCACCGTTAGAGCACCGAATTATTCATAAGAACGGTTCAATTCGCTGGGTAAAGAATACGCCTTCCTTGCATTCGAGTGAAAGCGGGTCTATAGTCTCCTATGAAGGACTGATTTCCGACATCACCGAACGGCGCGCTGCGGCGGATGAACTGGCGCTTAGTGAGACCAAGTATCGAACGCTTTTCGAGTCGGCTCAGGATGCGATCTTCTTGATGAAGAATTATCTCTTTGTCGACTGCAACTCGACAACCTGCGAGATGTTCGGCTGTACGCGCGAGCAGATTCTGCAGAAGTCGCCCGTTCGGTTTTCACCCGCTAAACAGCCGGACGGCGCTGAATCGACGGTGAAAGCGCTGGAAAAAATGAACGAAGCGTTGGCGGGACGACCCCAGTTCTTCGAATGGACGCACACGAAACTGGACGGCACTTGCTTCGACGCGGAAGTGAAGCTCAACGGCATTGAGATTGCCGGAGAGCAATACATATTGGCGATCGTTCGCGATATCACGGAGCGCAAGCAGTCGCAGAGAGCGCTGGAGACATTACTGTCATTGCAGCAAGCGACGCTGGAATCGACGGCAGACGGCATTCTGGTGGTCGACCGAGTCGGCAAAGTGTCGAGCTTCAACCGGAAGTTCTTGGAGATGTGGCGTATTCCGGAGTTCCTCACGGTGCTCAAGGACGATGAAAAACTGCTGAAGTACGTGGTGGATCAGCTCAAGGACCCCCAGCGTTTTGTCGAACGGGTCAAACAGCTTTACGCAAACCCCAAGTCACAATCCTATGACATCGTCGAATTCAAGGACGGGCGAGTGTTCGAGCGCTATTCTCAACCGCAGCAGGTAGGCGATGAAGTGGTCGGCAGAGTCTGGAGCTTCCGCGATCTCACCGAACGCAAGCGCGTGGAGATGGAACTGGCGCGGTTGGCAACAGCAACAGAGCAGGCGGCAGAAGCGATAGTTATCACCGACCTGGAGGGTCAAATCGAATATGTCAATCCGGCCTTTGAGAGCATTTCGGGTTATCGACGCGACGAGACGATTGGCAAGAATATGAGAACAATGTTCTCAAATGAACTCAACGACGACTTCCATAATGAGATGTGGCGGATTCTGAGAGAGGGACAGATTTGGACCGGTCGTCTCCGGAGTTGTCGCAAAGATGGGTCAGTCTACGAGGAAGAGTGCAGCATCTCGCCGATTCGAGATCAAAGCGGCGTTATCGTCAGTTACGTTGCCGTCAAGCGCGACGTCACGCAGGAGGCTGAGCTGGAGGACCGGCTGCGTCAGGCACAGAAGCTGGAGGCTGTGGGACTGCTCGCCGCGGGAATCGCGCATGACTTTAACAACCTGCTTGCAGGCATCAAGGGTTTTGCCGAGTTATTGACTCTCGACGAAGAAGCCGGGCCAAAGGTCAGCGGCTATGCCGAAGAAATCCTCAAGGCCGCCAATCGTGCAGCCGACCTGACCGGACAGCTTCTTGCCTTCGCCCGTAAGGGCAGATTCCTTTCGGTTGTTGTATATGTCAATGAAGTCATCGACGAGGTCAAGGCGATACTCAAACATTCGATTGATCGCCGCATCGAAATCAAGACGGATTGCCGTGCGGAGAGGCCGTTCATCAGTGGTGATCCCTCACAGATTCAAAGTGCGATTCTGAACTTGGCGATCAATGCACGAGATGCCATGCCTGATGGCGGGCAGCTAACGTTCGAGACCGAGAGTGTTCATCTCGACGAAACCTATTGTCAGCTTCATTCGCTGGATCTTGGCGTCGGGGATTACTTGGCCATCTCCGTCACCGACACCGGTATCGGCATGGATGAGGCGGTTATGGCTCACATCTTTGATCCTTTCTTCACAACCAAGGAGCAAGGTCAAGGCACCGGTTTGGGCCTTGCTGGAGTTTATGGGTGCCTTAAAAACCATCACGGAAGTATTGAAGTCACCAGCCAACCCGGAAGCGGCTCGACATTCAGACTGTTGTTTCCCGTCACCGTCGAAGAGCATGAGCAAGCAGTCCCAAGCGAAAGGAGACTGAAGCTTACCGGCGAGGAACGCCTGTTACTTGTGGAAGATGAAGAAGTGGTTCGCAATTTGGCGACCAGAATTCTCACCAATGCGGGCTATCGCGTCACCGCTTGCGCCGATGGACCGGAAGCAATTACACTGTACAGAGATAAAGCTGCCGAGTTCGATCTGGTGCTTTTGGACATGGTGATGCCGAGAATGCATGGCAAGGATGTCTTTGCCGCAATGAAACTGGTAAACCCGCATGTGCGGGCGCTGCTGATGTCGGGTTATACTGACAGCGACGTGCAGGAAGTATTGGACCAGGGAATCAAGGGATTCATTCCTAAGCCATTCAGCTCGAGGCAACTGCTACAAAAGATTCGGGAAGCGCTGGATACTACGACACCGAAGATTGTAAGACAGTCACAGCCTCAATAGACCTACCGAGCATCGCCAATTTCCAATTTGCCGAAACCATAACTGCATAGTATTGTTGAATCCTTGGGCAGCGATGACATTGCGTTCAGAAGCAGAGCGCACCCTGTCTCGTGATTGTCAGGAAGCCGACGCACTGGCGGAAGGATTCTTATGAACAAGAGTGGCAAGAGAGAAAATGCCGATCTCTGGTGGAAGATCGTCGTTCTGGCAGTCGTGACTACCATTACTGTGGCGATTCACTACGGTTGGATTCTGGTGCCGCTGTTCGGGCATGCCGGCTGGGTGCACGCAATTCACAGCCGATTGTGCTATATACCGATCGTTATGGCAGCGGCATGGTTTGGTTTTCGTGGCGCACTTATCACTGCCGCCACTATTTCTCTGATGATACAACCGTTTATTCTCTGGTCAAACAATCCCCACATGGAACCATCCAGTGAGTGGGTGGAAATCGTCTTTTATTTCGCGATCGGCGGACTAATCGGTTTACTGGTTGATCGGGAGAGACGGATCCGGACGCGACATGAGGAAACCGCCCTGCAGCTTGAACGGTCGCAGCGGTTGTCGCAGATGGGACAGATGGCAGCCAGCGTGGCGCATGAGATAAAGAACCCGCTGGCGTCGATCAAAGGCGCGGTGGAAATCATCAACTCGCCGGCAACGTCGACCGACGAACGTAGGGAGTTCCAAGGAATTGTCACATCCGAGATTGGCAGAATCGACCGCACGGTCAGGGAGTTTCTTGATTTTGGTCGACCACGGGAAATTGCGCTGCAGCGGGCAGATTTGAGCGCAGCAGTAACGTCAGCCGCGAAGCAAATGGAAAGACAGATCAGCGACAAAGGCCTGGAGCTGATCACGATGATTGAAAGCGACGTTGTTGCGGAAGTCGACAGCGAGAGTATACATCAGCTTGTTCTCAATCTGCTGCTTAATGCCATCGAAGCCTCCGATAGCGGCGGAACAATCGAGGTTAGACTTGAGCGGGCACTCGACGACTCGGCGATCGTCTCCGTGAGAGACCGGGGCAAGGGTATGACCAAGGAGGAAGTTACCATGGTCTTTGAGCCATTCTATACTTCAAAATCATCCGGCACCGGTTTGGGTCTGGCGATTGCCCAGTCGATTGTGACCAAACACAAGGGCAAGATCGAAGTAGACAGCGAGCTAAGGAGAGGGACGACATTCAGAGTGTTCTTGCCTTTGACGGGAGAAGCGAAATGACTATTCGAATACTGATAGCCGATGATGACGCAAGTCTGAGACGGGTGATCGAGGTCAAGCTGCGGCAGAAGGGTTATGAGGTTAAGGTGGTTGGTGACGGTGAGTCTGCGCTTGTAGAACTCAAACGCGGCAAATTCGATTTACTGCTTACCGATATGAAGATGCCGAACATGGACGGCATCACGTTGTTGGAGCTTGCCAGGCAGGCAGCGCCGGACTTACAGTTGATTATGATGACGGCATTTGCCACAGTCTCGCAAGCGGTGCAGGCCGTCAAGCTGGGAGCGTTTGATTACCTGACCAAGCCGTTTGAAGATGAGCAACTCTTCATCGCAATTGAGAAGGCGGTGCGGTTTCGGCGGCTGGAAGAGGAAAACCGGTCTCTGCGAGAGCAGGTAAGCGATAAGTATCTCAAGCACTTCGTAGGCGCTTCGCGGGCGTTCAAGGAGATGTTGGGACTGATCGAGAAAGTTGCACCGACCGAGGCAACGATCTTAATCACCGGCGAGTCCGGATCAGGCAAAGAGCTTACGGCACACGCCATTCATCTCCAGAGTCCGCGCGCCAACGGTCCTTTTGTGCCGGTCAATTGCGCAGCGATACCGAGGGAGTTGATCGAGTCGGAATTGTTTGGCCATGTCAAAGGCGCATTTACCGGCGCGATCAAAGATAAGAAGGGGAAGTTCCAACTGGCTGAAGGCGGAACGCTGTTTCTTGACGAGGTCAGCGAGTTGGGAATCGAATTGCAGGCGAAATTGCTGCGCACTCTGCAGAGCCGGATTGTCGATCCGGTCGGTTCGGAGACGCCGGTCGAGGTTGATGTGCGAATCGTCGCCGCGACAAATGTGTCTCTGAAAGAACGAGTGGCGGACGGCAAGTTTCGCGAGGACTTATTCTATCGGCTGAATGTGATACCGATTGATGTCCCGGCTCTGCGGGATCGACGGGATGATATTCCGGTATTGGTGAAGGAATTCCTGCAGAAACAGAACGCTCTGTCGGTCGAGATTGGGCCGGAGCTTCTGGAGCGACTAGTTGTTTACGATTGGCCGGGCAACATCCGCGAATTGGAAAACCTGATCGAGCGGATGGTCGTGCTCCGCAAATCGGACAAGCTTACCGTCAGCGACCTCCCTGCCGACTTCGGGCTCACTGCGGTAGGTCAAAACCGCTTCGGTCTTGACAAAGTTTCAACTACCGCACAGCAAGGCGTCAGC